>Ga0213861_10000228_pt1 | contig 47143 bp, 57 predicted proteins | sample PICome_4_FD_160110 | JGI IMG/M metagenome (GOLD analysis project Ga0213861, IMG submission 160110) | Coastal seawater microbial communities near Pivers Island, North Carolina, United States - PICO131 | ecosystem: Environmental > Aquatic > Marine > Coastal | place: USA: North Carolina... | reverse complement strand
TGGCAAGAGGTTCTGTAAATGACCTAGTAGGATTTTTAAACAATCCAAGCAATGATGCTGTTTTCAAATCGCAGGTGTTAGGAACTTTAATAAATCGAGGTGATATGGAAAACGGTCCTTTTGCAAGTTTTCAAGATGCATTAGCAGTTACTCGTAGACAAGGTAATGAAAGTGTGTTTGCTAAATTTGATAAACTGCCTTTAGAAGAGCAGTTGCGTATTGTAAGCGAATCCAAAGTATTAGAAGGAACACGTTGCTGGAAAGGATACAAGAAGAAAGGCACCAAAAAGATGTTTGGTAAAACAGTTCCTAATTGTGTAAAGAACGAAAATGTTGTAGGATTGAATACACAATCAGTGAAGCCTTTGTTCTCGCCACAGAGAAGTCAAAAAGCATACGAAGAATGGTTAAACGGTGCCGCTGTAGATACAGATATTGAGATAATAGGTAACGACAATCAAGTGTATGTTATACGTCAAAACACTGATGGTGACAGCCAACACTTTAAGGAAGACTATTGGTACCTCACTGATGCTGAATATAATCCTGTAGATTTTGAAGGGTATGAAGACCCAGGAGATTTATTATTCAGTCATAGTGCTACAGGATACGAGCCTATAGACCCAGATCAAATGGACGAAAATTTCGCTGACGGTAAAAAGAAAGGTAAAAGCAAACCAGGCAGAGTAAAGAAAGCAGGAGCCAGTTGTAAAGGTTCAGTTACTGATTTGAAAGCAAAGGCTAAAAAGTATAGTGGTGAGAAAGGCAAAATGTATCAATGGTGTGCAAATATGAAAGGTGGCAAGAAGAAAGCAAACGAAGAGTTAGCAAACAAATTAAAATTAACAATCAAAGCAAACGCAATTAGTGAATCATTAATGATGACTGAAGTAGATAGAGTAAAAGATATAAATGATATATTGTCTGTAGAATTTCCAGTAAACAATTATAAATTACAAATGAAAGCCTTTGTGGCATTACCAGTTCCTGAAATGTTAGACGCATTTAAAGACTTACACGCAAGGTATGGAGCAAAGAGTGATGCTAGAGAAATTGTAAGACATTTTGCAAAAAGCAGAATGCCAAAAGAACAACTAACAAAAATTAACCTAGGAGTTTAAGTTGAGACTTAAAAGCATAGTAGTCGATAAGTGTCCTAGGACAAAAGAGTTAAAGTGCCAATGCGACAAAGTAAATGCTATTACAGAAGCACAAGAAACTGTTAAAGCAGTATGCGAATTTGAACATAAGTCAATAGACGGCTTTACAGGCTATGCTACAGTAACACAAAAACCCGATGAAGAAACAATTATTAAAGGTATCTTTAAAGGACTAACTCCAGGCAAACACGGATTTCACATACACGAATTTGGTGACCTCAGTAAAGGTTGCGAAAGTGCAGGAGGGCATTACAACCCACACGGTGTTGACCACGGTGATATTAAATCAGGACATATAGGAGATTTAGGTAATGTGGTTGCAGACCAAGACGGCATTGCAAAATTTAAAATAGTTGCTCCTAGGATAGACCTAGTAGGCGAGTATAGTGTAGTTGGCAGAGCATTTGTTTTACATCAAGATGAAGACGACTTAGGCAATGGTGGAGATGACGAAAGTTTAAAAACAGGCAATGCAGGTGACAGAGTTGCTTGTGGTGTGATAAGGTTATCAGAATCATTAGAAGAAGATATTGCAAAAGAAATGTATGACCAAAATGCTTTTGATAAAATTTTTAGTAAAAGAATAGAAAGAAAGAATATGGTACAAGTCAAAGAGCCTGATTTAATTAAGCATCGTATAAAATATCAAAGATTAGATAATTTTAGTAGAGATGATATTGTACCATCCCAGGATCCTAAAGATTTAAAACCAGATTTAGTTTTAAAAGTAATGAACGACTTTTATGGCAACAAAGATCCACAGTATAAAGATAAGCCTATTATTATAGACAAAGACAACAGAATTATTAATGGACATCATAGATTAGAAGCCGCAAAAAGATTAAAAGTAGATGCAGTTACAGTATTAAAAGTATCTAACTTTTCAGTAGAAGAATTAAATGACCACCCTGGACTACAAGATACAAAACAAACAGAAAGCAAAGAGCAACAGTGGAAGAACAAACTGAATACTTTGGTTGAAGCACCATATAAAAAAGATGCTGATAGTTTTAAAGGAGTTCCTTCAAATGCGTATCGTATTGCTTCAACAGACACAACACCTAAATATGATTACGATCCTGAGAAATCCTATGCCGCAGGTACAAGTTTAGGCCCTATACCTACTATACAAAGTCCTACAGAAGTATGGTACAAAGATGGTAAACTGTTTATTTTTTATGTAAAGAACGTAATGATTGGTACTATACCCAAAGAGACATTTATGCAGAAAGTTAAGGATTTCTTTTTGGGAAGACCAACAAACAAAGATCCAAAAAGTCCTCAGTATAACAAAGAAATTTTAGGATACTTAACATTGGAAAATTATGAGGACGGCTACAAAGTTTTAACAACAGCATTAGATCCTAGTATACAAGGACAAGGCAGAGCATTGAAACTGTACATTGCCTTTAGTGCCTGGAAGAATGTGCCGTTATATTCAGACTATACTCAAACACCATCTGCACAGAGAATGTGGAGTAGTTTGATTAAACGTTACCCTAACAGAGTTGTGGCTTTTGACCAACAAAAAGGTGTAGACATCAAACTAAACAAATTAACAGGTGATGAACTTTACCCAGAGTTTCCTGATGCAAAAGACAAACGTGACCACGAAATCAAAGCAATAATGAGGTCAACATACTTACTAAAGTTATTACCAGACAAAGCATACGAATCTATAGATGAAAGTATAGATGTAATAAAAACTTTTCTTGCAGTATTTAATTCCTATGCAGAAAAACTTCCTGTTAGAGTTGAAACTACTAATGAGTTTTTTAGAAAGTTAAAAGAAACAACAAGTAAAGGTGACGTAATATCTACTATAGAATCTTATAAACAATCAGAAGAATTACTTATAGCAATAGACGACTCTATTAAACAGTTACAGACATTGGAAATGGGAGACTTAATAAAACGACAAGTAAATCAACAACTTGACAAAGCATTAGCAACAAAATTTATTTTTGCTCCAGAAGACTTGTTTAGATATGTTTACTTTTTACTGTCAGATGAAACAGAAGACTATGTAAAACAGGTTAAAGATATTGCAAAACTTGTAGACCGTCTACACTAAATTGAATAAATAGTATTATGAAGGCAAAAGACATTGACAAAGTATTTGAAATGTACTATAATATAGAAGAAAGTGCTAGTGCAGGAGCCACTAGTGCAGGTGCAGTAGCCAGTGTGGCGCACAATATGAACAGCGGAAACATAATTAAAAGAAAGCCTTCAAAGAAGAAAAGTAAGCATACATCAATTAAAGGTGCAATAGGAAAAGGCATCTACGACAAATGAGAAGTATAACTAACAGTAAAGGCTATACAACATTTTTAAACAGTCAAGAGTCTCAGTTATTTGAGAGATTAGAAGAATTCGGTCCAATCGCAAAAAAAGGATTGGCAGAAAGGGAACATTATCTATTAGACCAAATGCGTCAAAGAGATATTGTGAAATTAGTTAAACTAAAGGATGGTACAAATGCTTACAAACACGTCAAACAAAAAAACTATATCTAATCTATTAGAGTCTTTAATCGAGGACTATGTACACTCAAACGAAATGTTTGATTGGTGCATAGAAGATGACGAATCATATACAGTTTATAGTGTCAAAGATGATGAAGATGTACACTCAAGTATATTGCTAGTAGGTGTTGCTAGGTTTATTGCCGCAGGTTTGAATGCACAAATCTTCACAGAAGAAGATAATACCATCGAAAAACTGTTAGTTTTAGAAAGAAAATATGTAAGTGCATTAGCAGAAGTATCATTATATGAACATCTAATGGAACAATCAGACCCATACACCGATGATAAGTACGATATCTACGTTGCAAAGCACTCAGTAAGCACAGAAAAACTAGAAATTGCTATTATGAATATAGAAAGTTTATCTGAAAACATCTTTTAAACTTGCATAATAGATAAATACTTACAATATATTAAGGAATCTATTATGTTAGTTAAAGAATTTAAAAATAGTAATTTAGAAAATGTATCTAAAATTTCTACAGACCTTAAAGAACAATTCGGTTATAATGTTCAAGTTAGTTCATTGAAAAAACTTCAAGAAAACATTAGAGCAACTGAAGAGAACATTGTGAATATTAAAGCAAATTCTCCAACGTTTCAACGTGACCCATTGTATGCTAAGAACATTATGCTTAAATCAGTTTATGCAAATATGTTAGCAGAAGGTATGTACTTTGAAGGAGAAGTTTACGAGCAATGTCTAAGTGAATTAAAAGACCACGCACTAGGTTGTATGGCAACTGGTGATGATTATGACCAAGCAATGGATAGTGCTAGAAAATCTTACGAGATTATGCCTGTAAGATATCCAGCAGATATGATTATGTTTAAACTTGGTGAAATGATACAAGAGCACATCCGCAATTTACAAGAAGCAGGTGCAGAAGAAGTTGCAAGTAGTGAATACACTGATGCAGTTGATGGAAAATTACCTAAGTATAAACACGCCTATAGAAAATTAGGATCAAGTGCTTCAGGTGATGATAGGTCACAGGCAAAAGCAATGGTTTCAATCTTAAAAAGCAAAGGCATTGATGCATCTGTTCCTGATGCAATGAAGTTCTTAAGAAGTTTAGACGAAACAAAGTTAGCAGAAACACTTAAATTAATTAACGAATATATAGATAGCAACCCAGACGAGTTTATTACTGAAGACGTAGAAGTAGAAGAAGCAGAAGTAGTAATAGCCGCAAGAGCATTAAGTGACCAAATACAAGATGCAGTAGAAGATATAGGTAGAGCATTCAATGAAGACCTACCTGCTATTGTAGACCAAATGAGAGGTCAGTTAGGTGTTGAGAAAGCACAACCATTTGGTGAAACAGTTGGTTCAGCATTAGAAGGACTATTAGGTCAATTGAAAGATGCCAAAGAGCAAGTCGATGGTGCTATAGGCGGAGTAACTGGATCAGAAGCAATGCCTTCAATGGATATGGAAAATCCAGATGCAGACATAGATGCTGTAAGCGATTTAGATAACTTAGACGATTTAGATGGAATGGGGGGAGTTGACGCCTTTGCAGGAGCAGATGCTAATGCAGGGCCTGAAGATGATCCTTTAGGAAGAGAACTCAAGTAATGAGACTCTTTAATATCATTAATGAGTTAGATTCTGACGCCGCTTTGAAGTCAGACGTTCGTGATATGATATTTCTTGCTAAAGGAGAAAAACTTCTTAGCCTAGACTTTAACAAACTTATAACAAATCTTACAGATATGAATCACAGTATAGATGATGAGTATCTAAAAACAATTTTAAATGATATACCTGCAGTTAAATCTGTAAGTGACAACGAAGTTGTTCTTGATGTTGAAGCAGAAGTACAAGATATTTCTGCAGAAAGACAAGACCAATTAGGCGATAGAGTCAATGATATAGCAAATGATAATGCTATGGCAGGTATTAAGGATGACCTAGTATGAGTACAGTTTTCATAGATGCCACAACAGCAAGAAGAAGAACTAGAAATAGTACACTTGTACTCAATGAAATACGAGCATTAGAAGCCAACGTATTAACCCAAGTAGATGCCGGCAACCTAGCAGTTAGTGTTAGCACAGGCACAACCATTACCTCAGGAGTATCATACTACCAAGCATATAATGGTGTTACAACAGACGCAAACAAGAGTGACCAAATCAACGTAGTCAAAAAACACTTCACTGATTTAGGATATACGGTAAGTATAAGTAATAACTCAACAACAGGTAACACACTTATATGGACAATAACTTGGTAAGTCTTCTCAAAGAGAAATACAACTACCCCGCTCTAAAACGAGTAACAGCAAAATCAGGACAACGACAATACACTGGTGAGGATAACAATCCTGTTCCTAGTGTTACAACCATACTATCTGCAACAGGAGATAAGTCAGGTTTAATTGCTTGGCGTAAACGTGTTGGGGAACAAGAAGCAACTAGAATCAGTTCGGAAGCCGCAGGCTTAGGTACCAAGGTACATAATGCTATTGAAAAATACATACTGGGCGAAGAGTACGAAATCAAAGGAAACAATATGATTTCAGAGATGGCAAGACCTATGGTAAACAATATGATTACTGAAGGTGTCAGCAAAGTAGATGAGATATGGGGTGTTGAAGTAGGATTAATTGCAAAAGGATTATTTGCTGGAACTAGTGACTGTATAGGAGTTTACGAAGGCAAACCTACTATCATAGACTTTAAGACTGCAAGAAAGATTAAAAAACGTGAATGGATTGAAGATTATTTTATGCAGGGGTGTGCTTATGCTATTGCACACAATGAAATGTTTGATACAGATATCAACAGAGTAACTATTTTTATGATAGACAGAGAAGGAGATTTCAAAGAGTTTACAATAGAAGGTGACGAATTCGAAGAGTACACAAAGAAATGGTTACTAAGATTAGAAGATTATTACAAACTCCAGAAATGATAAATACTTACACTAAAGGAGTTTTAATAAGTGGCAAAAATAGTAATATCAAGGATTCAAAATAGAAGAGGTTTAAAAGCAGACCTACCTTCTCCGTTACGTCCAGGTGAAATTGGATTAGCAACAGACAGTAATGAAGTATATATTGGATTAGATCCAGACTATGATACAACTGGACTTAAACATAATGTAGCAACGGTTAACAATGTTTTAAGTGGTGTTACTTATGCTAATAACTTCATCAACAACAATTTTATAAGATTCACAATACCAAGTAAAAAGTTAGGCTCATCTGAGTTTGATGGTGTAACAGATTCATTTACATTTGATTGTAATGATAGTGCAGGACATTTGTACGCAGGTCCTGTATTCAGAACAGCAATAACCAACAGTACGAATACTACTATTATTCAAAACCAAACAACAAATACAGGATTTACTGCAACTGATGTTGTTGTTATGAAGAATGGGGAAATGCTTACAGGTAGTGCTGTAACAAATAAACAAGATTTAAGCAGTAACGAATATAGAATAGAAAGCAGTACAAACCAAACAGGCGTACAAAAGATTGAGTTTGGGCAAACACCTGCTTCAAGTGATACTATTACCCTAAACTTCTACGGAAACGTCGCTGTGCGACATCTGTTAGAGTCTACGAGTAACATAGGAGCAAGTGGTAAGAAAGGTTTTTACGAAGAGTATAGTGTACCAACACATAGACAAGTATCAACTGACCAAATAGTTTTTGATAGTGTAAATTCAACAGGTTGGATAGCACTTAACTCTAATATACATTTATCACCTTACGTTGAATCTACTGCAAACATATCGTTGGGTTCACCACTTGGTGGGAGTGACAACATCATTGTCAAAGAAACAGCAAATGTAAACAACAATGCCACTATCAGTCTTAACGGATTAAGTACTGTAACTTCAATTGTAAGTGCGGTTAATAGTGCTAACACATTTATTAAGGCATATGAAGTACCTAATAACAGTAATAGAATTTATTTGTCAAGTGATACAGGGTTAGATATTACATTTGATAATATACCTGGTAATTTGCAGATGTCAGGTGGTACAGTAAGTAAAGCAGATAATTCTATCAAAGGACAACTTGAAAAATATTTAGATGACTTGGTAGGCTCTAACACAGTTAATGTTGTTAATGATGTACAATATGCAGGTTACTATGCAAGAAACCCTGCTAGTGCTAATACAAGTGTTTACTCACCATCTATTAATACAGACACCAAAGAGATTACATTCTTAGGTAAACGTGAAGCACAGAACTTTGTAGACTTAGCCAATAAGTTATACTACGAAACAACAAGTTCAGAGATACAAGGCTTAATGGACCTTAACACTAACTTGAAACTACTAACTGGTTTAGCATCTGTACAGTCAGCAACATTGTTTAGCCAACCTTTACAAACAAGTATTTTGAATGGTGGCCCAACTACAAATGCAGACTTAACATTTGATAGCACAATCAATGATGTAGTGGTAGTAGAATACAGTTTAAAGTATGTGAGCGGTTCAACTTACTACAGGAAAACAGGACAATTATTTATCACAGCAGACAGCACAAACTCAGTAGCATCGTTAGATGACCAAGGGGTAGAAATATCCAATGGTATATCAGGAGGAGTAACATTTAGTGTTGCTTTCTCCGGTTCAAATATTGTAACTAGTACAACCAATGCCACAGGACAAACTGTTAATATGAAGTTTATTGTCCGTAAATGGCTTGGATGATATTAGATAGATTTACAACACCTCAAAAACGATTAGACGCCTGGAGAGAGTTCAGAGAAATTCACGCCTCTAGTTCCCCTGAAACCATAGTTGAAAGTTTCAATTTGGTTAAATATGATAGTAACAATTTTGATTATTACACTCACAAGTCCTGGCCCGATTGCTGGGACATCTTAACAAACAAAATGTTTTGTTACAGCGGAGTTAATCTTTTATTATTTGATACATTGACAGCACTAGATAAAGTGTGCTATAATAATGCAACTTGGCATATAGTAGATAATCATATCACTGGTCAAGCAGGATTAGTTTTTATGATAGACAATCAATGTTTTAATATTACACCTGGCAAGATAGATAATTATAATAACATTAAGGAAGATTTTCTAATCTTTAATACGATAGGAAAGAATTCAGACATACAAAGGATAGTAAAGTAAATGATAGTAGAAATATACAGCAAACCACAATGTCCATACTGCATTCAAGCAAAAGCACTAGCAGAGTCAAAAGGATATGAACTAACATACAAAATGTTAGATGAAGATTTCACAAGAGAACAGTTGTTCGAAACATTCCCAACAGCAAGAACATTCCCACAAATTATTGTAGATGGCGACAAGATTGGCGGGTTCACAGAATTTAAAGCATTAGTCGACAGTCAGTAAGGATTGATTATGCAAGTAAGAAAACGAGACGGTACCCTTGAAGATTTAAATATCGACAAACTACACAAAGTAGTACAATATGCTTGTGAAGGCATTACAGGTGTAAGTGCCAGTCAAGTTGAAATAAACAGTAACATACAATTCTATGATGGTATTGTAACTGAAGATGTACAAGAAACACTTATTAAAAGTGCCGCAGATTTGATATCAGAAGATACACCAAACTATCAATATGTTGCTGGTAGGCTAATCAATTATCATTTGCGTAAGCAAGTGTATAACGTATTCGAACCTCCTTGCTTATGTGACATTATCGATAAGAATATTGACTCAGGATTCTATGATCCAGAGTTTACAGAACTGTACACTAAAGATGAAATCAATATACTGCAAACTTATATTAAACACGATAGAGATGAAGTATTAACTTATGCGGCTATGGAACAATTCCGTGGCAAGTATCTTGTACAGAATAGAAGTACTGGAAAAATATACGAAACACCACAAGTAGCATATATGATGATTGCGGCTACATTGTTTAGTAAGTATCCAGCAGAAACAAGAATGAGTTATGTAAAAGCATATTACGATGCTATCAGTACTTTCAAAATTTCTTTGCCTACGCCAGTTATGGCAGGTGTTCGTACACCACAAAGACAATTTAGCAGTTGTGTATTAATTGAAACTGATGACAGTTTGGATAGCATTAACGCAACGTCTAGTGCCGTAGTTAAGTATGTAAGTCAAAAAGCAGGCATTGGTATAGGTGCAGGTAGTATTAGAGCAATCGGCTCACCAATTAGGAGTGGAGATGCAACTCACACAGGCGTTATACCATTCTTTAAATTATTCCAGTCAGCAGTTAAATCTTGCTCACAAGGTGGAGTAAGAGGTGGAGCGGCAACATTATACTATCCTGTTTGGCATTTAGAAGTTGAAGACTTACTAGTATTAAAGAACAACAAAGGTACAGAAGATAACAGGGTACGTCATATGGACTATGGTGTACAGTTTAACAAACTGATGTACGAAAGACTTATTAGTGGTGGCAATATTACATTGTTCTCGCCTAAAGATGTTCCTGGACTGTACGATTCGTTTTTCGCAGACCAAGATAAATTTAAAGAATTATATGAAGCGGCAGAACGTAAAACAAGTATTAGAAAGAAAAGTATTCCTGCTATTGACTTGTTCAGTGCTTTTGTTACTGAACGTAAAGATACAGGTAGAATGTACTTAATGAATGTTGACCACGCAAACACACACGGTTCATTCATAGAAGATCTTGCACCTATTAGGCAAAGTAACTTATGTTGTGAAATTAATTTACCAACTAAGCCTTTGAATAATATTGCAGATCCAGAAGGTGAAATCAGTTTGTGTACATTGAGTGCTGTTAATTGGGGAGTTATAAAAGACTTTACTGATATGGATAAAGTATGTAACTTAGCAGTTAGAGGATTAGATGAACTGCTAAATTATCAAGAGTATCCAGTATTGGCGGCAGAACTCAGCACAATGAAGAGACGTCCATTAGGTATTGGTATTATTAACTTTGCATATTGGTTAGCAAAACACGATACAAATTATCAAGATCCAAATTTAGAACTAGTCGACGAATGGGCAGAGGCCTGGAGTTACAGTTTAATTAAAGCAAGTGCCGATCTCGCAGTAGAAAAAGGTGCTTGTCCAGGCACACCCGAAACAAAATACGGACAAGGCATAACACCTAACCAGACATACAAAAAGGATGTCGATGATTTAATTAAACATAAAGAGAGACAAGACTGGAAAAGTTTGCGTAAGCAACTTAAAGAAACAGGCATTCGTAACTCAACACTAATGGCACTTATGCCTAGTGAAACATCTGCACAGATTAGTAATAGCACTAATGGTATTGAACCACCACGCAGTTTTGTCAGCATTAAACAGAGCAAACACGGTATTCTTAAACAAGTGGTACCAGGTTTTCCATATTATAAAAATAAATATGATTTACTATGGGAGCAGAAGAGTCCACAGGGTTACTTGAAAATAATGGCTGTGCTTCAAAAGTATATAGACCAAGGTATTTCGGTAAATACATCGTATAATCCAGAACACTATGAAGATGAAAAAGTACCAATGAGTGTGCTAATTCAGGATCTTCTAATGTTTTATAAGTATGGCGGCAAACAGTTATACTACAATAACACATACGATGGACAAGGTGAGATAGACATCAATAAAGATGACAAACTAGAAGACCTGCCGTTAGGCGAACTAGATGACGAAGATTGCGAGAGTTGTAAAATTTAATGAGTGTATTAGACGTAAAAAATAAATCAGACCACACAAAGGCTAAGATGTTCTTAGACTCTAATGGTGGACTTGGTATGCAGAGATTTGATGTATTAAAGTACAAACAATTCGATAACCTAACAGATAAGCAATTAGGGTTCTTTTGGAGACCTGAAGAAGTTGATATTACCAAAGACAGCAAAGACTTTAAAGACCTAACAGACTTTGAGCAACACATCTTTACTAGCAACTTAAAACGACAAATATTGTTAGATAGTGTACAAGGACGTTCCCCTAACTTGGCTTTATTGCCAATTGTTAGTCTACCAGAATTAGAAACCTGGATAGAGACTTGGGCATTCAGTGAAACCATTCACAGCAGAAGTTACACGCATATTATCAGAAACGTATATCCTGACCCGAGCAAGGTTTTTGACGAGATGTTAGACATCAAAGAAATATGTGATTGTGCAGACAGCATCACAGAAAACTATGATAAACTTATTGAATACAATATGCTCAGAGAAAGAGGACTTTCTAGTTACGATGAGTATGAACATAAGAAAAGAATATACAAATGTTTAATGAGTGTAAACATATTAGAAGGTGTACGTTTTTATGTATCATTTGCTTGTAGTTGGGCATTTGCTGAACTTAAAAGAATGGAAGGCAACGCAAAAATTATTAAATTTATTGCCAGAGATGAGAACGTTCACTTGGCAAGTACACAACAAATGTTAAAACTCTTACCACTAGAGGATAAGGACTTTGCTAAGATTAAAGAAGAGTCTATAGAAGAATGTAAACAAATGTTCTTTGATGCAGTAGAACAAGAAAAGGCTTGGGCAGATTACTTATTTAAAGATGGAAGTATTATTGGACTAAATGCTGAATTGTTAAAGCAGTATGTAGAATTTATTGCTGGTAAAAGAATGAGAGCAGTAGGTTTAGAGACTCCATACAGCACAGGCACAAATCCTTTACCTTGGACTCAGTCTTGGATTACTGGTGGTAGTGTACAAGTAGCACCTCAAGAAACAGAAATCAGCAGTTACGTTATTGGTGGCACTAAACAAGATGTTGACGATACCACTTTCAAAGGCTTCAGTCTATAATACAACATAAGTAGTTGTATGAAAACAATTCTAAACACATTAAAAAAACACGATACTATAACACTTAAATTAGCAAGTGGCGAAGAAGTCGTTGCTAGTTTTCAAGAGGCTGATGATACTTCTTTATCAATTGATAAACCATTAGCACTAAGTCCTACTCCACAAGGCGGAGTTGGATTAGTTCCTTGGATCTTTAGTTGTAAGCCTGGCCCTACAACAATTAATATTAATAGTGTTTTAGCACTAGTTGAAACAGACTCTGAAGTTGCAGACGCATATCAGCAGAGTACATCAAACATAATTAGACCTTCCTCACCTGACAAACAAATCTTAACAGGCTAGTATTTACAGTAGATAAATACTTGTATGAGACCCGTAGCAAGAATTTTTATAGACTCAGCAATTGGGCCTATCATAGGACCAGGAGCAATTGGTGTAGGTATATTTGGGCCAGTATTAGTTAATGGCTTACCAGCCGCACTACTTGGCGACAGTATAACACCTCATCCACCAGCACCTGATGTACCTACCTGTGCTGTAAGCAAAATTGCCACTGGAGCATTTTCTCCACCTATGGCTGTACTATTCAATGGTAGACCTGTAGCAAGAATGGGAGATTTAACTACTTGCGGACATCCTATTATGAGTGGTGCTTTTAATGTGTTTGCTGGTCTGGCATAATATGGAACAAAGGGATTATCAAGATAAAACAATACTAATAGATAACATTACAAATAGAGTAATGTTTAATTTTAAAGATACAGCAACTAATGATTTAAGTTGGAGTGATAACATACTAGAAGTAACTAGCAATCACAAAGACATCACAGTATGTTGTAGTGGAGGATTAGACAGTGATGTAATGCTTAGATTGTTTCACAAACACAGAAACGTAAAGTGTATAATAGGCAGATGGATGGACAATGGTGTATGTTATAATGATTATGATATACAATATGCAGTACAAACTTGCGAAGAGTTAGACATACCATATCAATATGTAGACGTAAACTTTGCTAACTTTTTTGATAACGGAGAGTTTATAAGTTATGGAACTGCTTACAAGTGTACTAGTCCTCAGTTATGTTTACATTTAAAAATGTTTGATATTATAGGGGAGGATGTAGCAGTAGGAGGAAACTTCTTTGTGCCAAGAATGGCACCAGGTCCACAACCTGATTTACCACAACTTATACCAGAGAATAACTCTATGGTATATGATTTATTCTTTAGTGACAAAGGTTGTGATTTAGGAAACTTGCATTATTATAATACTGCTTTAGCAATTTGCACATACAAAACAATTAAGCAAACACATTTAAATATGACAGACAGTAGATATTTAGAATATGATGCTTTACAGCAAACTACACTAGTAGATGCTAAGAAATTAAATGATTCATTAGTAAGCGAATATACAGAAGGTAAAAAGTTAAACGATACCGTTTTAAATATGGCTGGCAGTAAAAATCCTGGTAATTATTTAAGAATTGTCAATAATTATATAAAACGACAGCAGTATTACTCTGCAGGCGGCTTTGATGTTGTTCCTAAAAGCAACAAATATACCGGGTTCGAAGGAGTAAAACGTTACTATGTAGATAAATATAATGAACAACACGATGTTTTCGACAATAGATTTCGTAAACATCTAGAAAAAATTGTATCTATACCAACACTTGAAATAGATATAATAAACGAATATAAACAACTCGGGGAAAAAGAATGGCAGAATTCATAGTTAAAATTGACCAAGCAGGTGATACTGCTAATACGGCGATTACGGGACTTGGCGGAACGGTCTCTAAAAGATATCAAGACTTGTCAGAAGAAGAAAAATCTTTATTACTAGTCGATGTTCCAGCAGATCAAGTTGATAACATAGATGGATTAACTGGATTTCAATTTAAAGAAGGTACTTCAGCAAACTCCTTTGTAACAAGTGAAGCAACAAGTCACTGGCATTTACAAAGATTGGTAACTAGAAACTTACCTTTAAGAACAGAATATGACGCAACTTATACAGGTGACGGCGTAAACATTTATTTAATGGACAGCGGCATTGATGCTGACCACGATGAATTTGCAAATGCAACAATTACTAATGTTCACACATCATTAAGTGGCGATTACCAAGATGCATCAGGACACGGTACTGCAATGGCTAGTTTAATTGTAGGTGAAACTGTAGGTGTTGCCAGAAATGCACACTTACATAACTGTAAGATTCACGATGCTACTGGTATAGGTGATCTTAAAGACATAGTTGAAGGCTTTGATAAGATTGAAGGATACAGAGTAGGCAGAATTATTCATATTAATACAGAATGGGACGCCTTATCAACTACTGATAACACTATTAGATATTCCAATGTTTCATTAAACAATGAAATGTTCAGATATAAAACAATGCCCCAAGTAATTTGTACACCTTGGTACACAAACAAATCCCCCGTAATTGATTATGTGTGCGAATGGTTAAGAGTTAATAAGAATACAGTTATAGTGGCGGCGGCTGGTAATCACGGCAACGACGTTAATGATTATTCCCCAGCAGGGTTAGATACTATTGTTACTGTAGGTGCTAGTGACCAAACAGATGCTATGACAACATTTACTAACTTCCCTCCAGGATCAGACTCAACTGGAACAGGACTTAACCCATACGGTGAGCAATTAGATATTTTTGCTCCAGGTGTTAATGTTACAGTTGCTCAGCATAATACTACATCTGACTTTAGACTATCAAGTGGAACTAGTTGTTCTTGCTCTATTGTAGCAGGTGCGGCGGCTCTAGCAATTGAAAAGAGCAGTATGAACGGTACACCAGATTCAGAAAGTATTAAAGACTACTTAGTTTCACAATCACTAACAGGTATGTTGTTCAGAGATGAATCAACATATAGTGGTACACCAAACAACATTGTGTATGTAGAAAACAGTTACTATGCTACTGTATGGAATACTCCTGCAGGATCAATTGGTAACCATTTAAAAACAGATACAATTAGTTTTGACTTAGACGTAGGAGCAGGTGTTACTTTATCATCAGCCTCGTATGCAAGTTTACCAAGTATCTTTACATTAGATACTACTAACAACAGAATCACAGCAGATTCAACTTCAATGTCAGGTATTAGTGCAGATACACTTTATAACTTTGTGCTTATAGGTACAGACTCTAACGGTGTTGCTTATCCAAGACATTTTAACATTGGTATATTCTTAACTGAAGTTAATAGTACAAACATTATTAATGCTTCAGAAGTATACACAGTTGATAACGGTGATGGTACATTTAGTGAAAGGAACTTCCACGCATTTACTTATTCGGCGGAAGAGAAGCCTTAAGCAAATGTGTCTATTCTTAAAAGGGTAGTAAGTCCTCTAGGTAAAGACGCAAGTCACACAATTCGAATCCAATGGAGTTTGGGCAATAGTTGTAACTTTAGTTGTGAGTATTGTCCTAGCGAATTGCACAATGGTTCCTATCCTTGGAAACCAATACAAGAATATATAAACGCAGTCGATAAGTTCTTGCCTATATTTGCAGAACACAAAGACCATATAACAATAGAATTCATAGGCGGTGAAGTAACTGTGATGCCTGGTATACTTGAACTGCTTTCCCATATAAAAACAAACTACAACAATGTAACAACTTTTATGTTTACTAACGGCAGTAGAACAGTTAGATGGTGGAGTCAAGCAAAGCATTTAATAGATGAAATAGTTTACAGTTATCACATAGATAGTCTAGACTATAATCATATGATAGAAGTAGTTGAGGAAATAAAAGGTTCAATATATTGTAGTTTTCATTTAGCAGGAGTGGAAGGCAAAGTACACGAGTGCGACAGAATAAGTTATTTGATACGAGATTGTTTTAAACAAGGAAGTTCACAAGACTATTGGAATGTAAACATCAATGTTAAAACTATGCTGGTAAAAGAGTTAAACAATAGAAATGCCAGAATGGGGCAGAACTTTTATGAATACACCAGTGACGAATTGTTTATAATGCAAAAGCAAAGTTGGTTAGAGAATCCAGATGCTCCACCACCAGACCCCAATGCTCCGCCTCCACCTAAACCACACCCAAGTGATTGGTTAATTACATTTGAGTATGATGATAAAACATTGTACTATGAGTTAGACCAAATAGTAAAAGATAAACTGAATACATTTAAAGGTATGAAGTGTAGTATAGGTATGGAAAAGTTCAATATTGATATGAAAGGTGATGTCAAAAGCAGTTGGTGTGGTGCAAAAGACTATGGTAATGTGTATGACAACACTTTCCAAATGCCTGAACCCAGCGGCACACTTTGTCCTTTTGATTACTGCAACAACCTGTCAGACATACAGATTTCAAAAACTGCCTAAAAAAGGGCCATAAGTCAATCTATTATATAAATACAATTAATAATATAATATTAGTTAAACTAATATAGTATTTCCCTTACAAGATATAATTTCCGACTACTACTTGGTAGAATGTCTATGTTTTGATTTGGGACAACAATGAGAAACAAATGACAGAATTAGTTAAAAACAAAATAAAAACAGTAACACCAGCATCCATACGAGATTCACTCGAATTAACAGCACTTGTATCTATCTTTATACTTGCTATAGGCGGCGTAGTGCCTAACCTATGAAGAACTTGGCTTGCTATGTACTATTGCTTTTTGCAACGCAAACTGATAATATTGCAGGCATACTAAGGGGTCTAAGAGATATCAATACAACATATTATGTACAAGCGGAGAAATTGTAATGCAAAAACTACTAAGAATATTTTTTAAATACTGGATACAACCCTGGCATCCACAGAGATAATTATGAAAGAAATTAAAAACTATACAGAAGCAACACCAGAACAAGTTCACAACTGGCAAAACGGTGAAGACTTCTTTATGACAGGTGACTTCGATGCTATGAAAATGTTTGTTGTTATACCAGCAGTAATTCAGGTTGTGGTGTTTGGTATGATGTTGGCAGTATTTTGGTTTAACAGTATTATATTTTGATTGTTGAAGCACTAAAGGCTGTAATAGGCGTAGGCAAAAAAGGAAATCCTTTTAAAATAACACCCTTGCGAATAATTCTATTTGCATTTCTTGTAGCACTTTTATTCTTAGGTGCAATTAGTGGACTATTGCTCTTGACAAGTCTGCTATTATCTGTATAATAAATACCGTTATGAAGAAGAAAAAGTCAGCACCAAAGTCTAGAGCACATCGTGAACTGTTTACCCACGACACTCCGTACGGGCATAAGGTTCAAAAAGATAAATCTAAGGTAATTCCCAGAAAGGAAAAGAATAAAAAGGATATTATCTAACGTCTGGTTTTTTAGATACAAACTCGTTAAGTTTTTCTGCTTCAGCAACGACGTCTTCTGTTGATGGCATAAATTCAGGCTTTGAACTTTGAGCCTGTAATATTAATCTTGCTTCTTGTATAAGTTCTAGTCTTATTTCGTATGGTGTTTTATTAGCCATTTGCTACTGTTACTCCTTGTTAGTTACAGTAATATTTATCTATATCTAAGTATATGACTTTGTTATAGACTGTACCCAAATCTTATGATATCTTGGGCAAACCTTTTGTCGAATAATGCTTTTGTAATGGAGTCTGCAAAGTATTCTTGCTTGGTAATTTTTGTTACTTTTTCTTTGACAAAATTCTTGTTGTGAGAAGTTTTTGTAAACTCATACAAGTCGATAATTTCTATTTCATCTAGCACATCTAAGTTTTTAAAGTTGTCTGTGATTGGATTTGTAAAGTTATAATTTAAATTATTTCTACAAATCAAACTCACAAACAAATTAAAACATTCTATTATCCCTGATGTGTTAAATGGATCTAGATTTAAATAAGATTCTAAATTATATACTCTACGCATTTTAAAATTAAACAGTTCTTCGGGCCAATGTTTACCAGTAAACAACATTACTTCAAAGCCACTAATAAATCTTTCGTATGGACATCTAGTTAGCATTGTGGGGAATACGTCAATGTCACCTTTGCCTTCTAACAATGTGTCCCAATAAGCATTTAACTGTTCTTCGCCAGGGTAATCGTTCATTATCCAAGGAGTTTCATACTCTTCTTCAAACTTTGGGAAAGCATACTTGGAGCCTACTCTTTCAAAAGGCAGATATATTTTGTGTGTTGTTGCACAGAAAATAAAACCTCTAGGAAATTTAAAGTTTGCTCTTAGTGTTGAAATCTTCATACCACTAATATTTAGCAATAGGTCCTACTGTATATAAATAATTCAAGTAAGTGCTGAAGTGGCTCAACGGTAGAGCAACTGATTTGTAATCAGTAGGTTGGGGGTTCGATTCCCTCCTTCAGCACCATTACAGGACCTCTTGGAGGACATTAATAACGTTGCAATACGCAACAGGACAATAAAATGGTAAAAGCAAAAGCAACCAAAACAGCAGTAACAAAGAAAGTTACAAAAAAAGCAACAACTAATCCGTGGGACGGTAAAGTTATTGCGGCGAACATTCAAAGGAACGCAGAGCAAATCAGTAAGAACCTTATGAAGAATGCTGAAACAATTGGCAACAATGTTGCTAGAAACTCTAAAGCAGTTGGCGATAGAATGAAAGCATACTTGAATAGAAAAGCAAGTTAAAGTTTACAGGGGCCATAGTTCAGTTGGGAGAACGTCTGGTTTGCAACCAGAAGGTCCGCGGTTCGAACCCGCGTGGCTCCACCATTAACCGGTCTGGTAGTTAAACGGTTATAATTCCGCCCTGTCACGGCGGTGTTCGGGGTTCGATTCCCCGTCAGACCGCCAATATTCGGTTGACACTACCTACTTAATTTAGTATAATATATGTATAGTTTAATTAAGTAGGAGTAGTTAATGAATTTAAATCAAATCAAACAAGATATAGCAAGAGGTGGATTTACTCACGATGAGTTGTCTTCACTAATTGAGTTTACTAGAAGCACAATGACACTTCAGGCTAAGGCTTCTATCAACGTAGGTGACCAAGTGTATGTAGTTCAAAAAACTAAACGTACTTTGGGTACTGTTGAAAAAGTAAACATCAAGAAAGCAATAGTAAACTTGCCAGAGGGTCGTTATAATGTTCCTTTGTCAATGTTAGAAGTTGCTTAACGGTTGACAATATTATACAATTTCAGTATAATAGTAGCAAGTAGAATGAAACATAGGAACCCTCTACAAGTTACAAGTTTTGAGCAGGCACGAATGGTATTTCGTAAATTGGGTAAATCCCTAAGTGTACTGCCTGCTCACATTTGCTCCCTTCGTCTAGAGGCCTAGGACACCGGGTTTTCATCTCGGCAACAGGGGTTCGACTCCCCTAGGGAGTACCAGTTTCAAAACAATATGGATCTGATTAAAGAAAGCAATAATCATCCTGACGTATCAGTTAGCAACTTTGCTAATTGGTTAGAACAGTTTAAAGATGATAATCACACAGTTGCAACAGTCAGTTGGCAACAACTACCTTTCTACGACTTCTTAAACACCACAGCAGACAATATATTAGTATTCAATTGTTACGATCCTGTCTTCCCAGGAGAGAACAACACAAATTTATTACCGCATCTAGCAGAAGCAAACATACGAAATAACATAAGAGTAGTTGGCAGTAATACTGATGACTATTTGAACTATTGGTGTTTGGGTTTTGATACTGAAGGACAGTTCAAACAGTACACCAAAGAACAACTCACTGGAGACTTTACCAAATCCTTTTTGTGCTATCAAAGAAAGAACACAGGACAACGTTGGGACTTGTATCAAACACTACAAAAGTTTCAAGCATTTGGAACTACTACACTAGGCAAAGAACAAAAAGGAGATTGGGATATACCAAACGACATAAACAGTTTGGGAGATATGGAAGTGTGGAACAGTCATTTACTTAACATAGTTAGTGAAACACAATATGAATGGAAAGACCCTAGCACTATTTTTATCAGTGAAAAGACTTGGAAGCCTATATATGGTATGAGACCTTTCTTGCATTTCTCAAACATATACGTCAATGACTTTTTAAAACAGCAAGGGTTTGAATTGTTTTGGGAGGACTTTGATATTGAATACAATAATGATATGCAATGGCCCGCACAAATACAAATGATTAATAGAGTGCTAGAGCAATTGAAAGACGTAGATTTAAATCAAGTGTATAAAAAACTGCTACCCAAAATAGAACACAATAAGAACAACTTAGATAAGTTTATACAAATACAAAAGGATAAAATAAAACAAATAAAAAACAGCCGGTTTTAGACTCAATAAAGGTTTGCACACGGTTAAATACACTTAATAAATAACTCAAAGGAACAATATGTCAAATAAACCTAGAAAGAAAAAGTCCACTGGCAAACTACAATCTAAGAAGGCTTCAGAAAGAAAAGCATCTTTTACTGCTCAGGAGCAGACTTTATATAATCTTTTAGAGAGAAAGATTGAGATTCCTATAGAAGCATTTCAAGATAAGCATTTGTTTATTGCAACACCTTGTTACGGTGGACAAATATTAGAACCATATTTTAGAAGTATGATGAAATTAGTTCTAATGTGTTCACAATACAATATTCAATATACTATCAGTACACTAGCAAATGAAAGTTTAATTACTAGAGGACGTAACACACTTGTTAGTTTCTTTATGGAAAATACCACAGCAACTCATTTGTTTTTTATTGATGCAGATATAGAGTTTAATGCAGAAGATGTATTGAGAATGTTGGCATATGATAAGCCAATCACAGTAGGTGCATATCCTAAGAAAGCAATCAATTGGGATAGCATTATAAATGCGGCAAGAAAAGATCCTACTGAAAACGCAAACACTATTGAAGGACACAGTTCAAATTACGTTGTAAACTTTGACTTTGAAAAAGATGAACAAGGCAACAAAATGCCTAACATCAAAATCACAGACAACTTGATTAGATTGTTAGATGGTGGCACAGGATTTATGTGTATTAGGCGAGACACAATACAACAGATGTTTGATAAACACCCTGAGTTCAAATACAACAATGACTTAAACATTGATCCTAAATTTGAACAGTATATGTATGCGTTATTTGATTGTATCATTGATCCAGAAAGCAGACGTTACTTGTCAGAGGACTACACATTCTGTAGACGTTGGCAGGATATGGGTGGAGAGATTTGGTTAGATCCTAGAGTAGCACTTAACCATAGTGGACATTACACATTTAGAGGTAATGTGAGAAAGATTATAGGTGGCGATAATGTATCTAATGTAGGAGAGTTATATAGACAAGGAATGGACGATAGACCTATTAGACTTATGCCTGAGTTCGACAAACCGCAAGTAGCAGGTCAACCACCAGCACCAGCAGAGCCAGTTGAAATAGAGCAAGTAACAAAGAAGAAATAATATGAGAACATCATTTTTAATACCCACAAGGGAAAGAAAAGAAATGCTAGAGAAATCAATTCTTAGCATTATGGAAACAGCAGACAATCCTTCAGAGATTGAATTATTACTTGGTGTAGACAATGACGACCAAGACACAGCAGACTATGTAGCAAACGAACTACCTAAGATATTAGAAGGTTACAACAACGACACTAAAGTATTGAAGTTTAATCCTTTGGGATATAGTAAACTACACGAATACGTGAATGCTTTATGTGGATATGCATCAGGAGATTACTTGGTACTATGGAACGATGATTGTATTTTACAAACCAAAGGATGGGATACAATATTATCAGAACAAGAAGATAAGTTTGCAGTATTTAAAATGAATCAAACTAATCATCCACATCCATACGCATTGTTTCCTATTGTACCAATTGATTGGTACTTATTAATAGGTTACTTTAGTTTAAATGCACAAAACGATGCTTGGATTAGCACAATAGCAAAGGCATTAAACGTACTTAAACCTATTGAAATAGATATATTACACGATAGATTTGACCTAACAGGTAATAATGATGACGACACATTTAGGAATAGAATATACAAAGAAGGCAATCCAAATGATCCAGAAGACTTCCAGCATCCTAATATGACAAAAGCAAGAGAACATTGTATGCACAAAATTAGTTGGTTCTGTAGTAAGATTGGTCAACCAGAAACACAAGAGTACTTTAATAAAGTAATAACTAATGAAGTTAATCCTTACGAGGAATGGCAAGAAGAACGTAAGAATGCTAAGGGAGTCGGCTCTGGATTATAATGAACACATTATGGCTAGCCTTTATATTTAAACACATTGTAATCGATTACTACTTGCAGTTTCCATTTATGTATCTCAACAAGGCTACATATGGAAACCTAAAAGGATTATCGCATTCAGTTGCTCACGGCGTAGGAACTTTTTTAGTTTTATTATGTTTTGGGTTTGAACTTAATTTACTTTTACTAGCATTTTTATTTGATACTATTATACACTATCACATAGACTACACTAAGAGTAACTTGATGAGAAGAAATAAATATAGTTCTTCGGATCAAATGTTTTGGGTATTGCACGGAACGGATCAACTCTTGCATTTGATTACATATTTTGTTATAATAGGATTTGTAACAACAACAGGAATATACTTATGGTAGATGTAGTAGACGCAAACGATATACAAAAATTAAATTTAGTACCCACTAACGATCCTATACTAAGAGTTAAAATAGATTTAGATCCTTTTAAGAGTGACTTGGTTTGGAGCAACGACGGTGAAGTAGTTGGACACGAAGAAAAGATGTTTAACACTATGGTACACAATTATGGTATAGGGTTAGCATCTCCGCAAGTAGGCGATGCTGTTAAATTCTTTGCTATGCGTCATTCAACAAAAGGACATATTGGAGTATACAATCCAGAGATACTAGACGTCAGTGAGGAACAAATAACTATGGAAGAAGGCTGTTTAAGTTTTCCTGCATTGTTTATTCATTTGACTAGACCCAAAATAATTAAAGTTAAGTACCAAGACTCAAACAAGAAAGAAGTAGTAGAAGAATTAGACGAGTGGGACTCACGTATTTTCCAACACGAATACGACCACTTAGATGGTAGGCTGTTTATAGAATATGCCAGCGACTTTAAACTACAACGTGCTATAAAGAAACGAGATAAACTATTAAAGAAGTTTAGTCAAGCAAGGAAATAGAATGCAGTATCCGTTTTGGGTATGGGACTATAACCGTGTTAGAGATTACGAAGAACAATACCCTTTAAGTAAAATAATATTCAAACAGCCATTAGCATTATGGTATGGTCAACGAGATAAACGCCCTGTAAAGAAATTAAAAGAAAGTTTACAAAGACTGTATAAACGTGCAGGTGACTACGAACCTATATTTTGCATATACAACTTACCGCAACGTGATGTAGGACAATACAGCAAAGGCGGTGCAAGAACAGAAGAATACTACTATTCCTTTATTGAACAGTTTGCAGAAGGCATAGGACAAAGAAAACCTATTGTTATATTCGAACCAGATGCTTTACCGCATACAACTCATATGAGCAAAGCAGATGCCCTGTGGCGGCTTGAAATGATGAAGACAGCATTGAATATGCTCACAGAAAAGTCTAATGCAATAGTTTATATAGACGTAGGACATAGCAATTGGCTTAATCCTAGTGAAGCAGGCAAACTGTTAGATGCCGTATCTAATGATAAAATAAGGGGATTTAGTGTAAATATAAGTAATTACAGGACAACAAAAGAATGTACAGAGTGGGCACTTAAAGTATGTGAACACCGTCCCAATGATTACTTTGTAATAGACACTAGTCGCAATGGTAATGGTCCTTATGGGAATGAATGGTGCAATCCTCCAGGAAGAGCCTTAGGAGAGTTGCCAACTACTGATACAAATGTAGATAAATGTGATGCTCTTTTATGGGTAAAGATACCTGGAGAGTCAGATGGAACAAAAAACAACGGCCCGAGAGCAGGAAGAATGTGGGGCGAAATGGCTGAGGAATTAGTGAGGAATTCAAATTATAATGGATAGTTATTGGAAATGGAACAAAGAAAATTTTGATTGGCACTTTGATCCAGCAAGTAGAGAAGTCGATGTACAATATGTAGGACGATTTGTAAAAGAAGATTTAGCAGATGTTGTTGCCAATACAGCATCACAGTTCACAACTGACGATGCATACGATGAAGTAAGTATTAAAGGCACTCCTTACAACAAAGAAGCCGCAGAAATAATGGAAGGCTATCACAATGACTTAACTCGTGCAGGTTTTACTAGCCACAACACAGGCGGCAACCAAAGACGCGATGACTTACCAGAAGAGTTTCATAAAATGGCAGAGTTGAGTGGTCTTAAAGATCCACAAATAATGTTTTTAGAACAACCACCAGGTAGATCCATTCCTTGGCATAGAGATAGTTATAATAATTATAGACGTAACTTTGCTAAAGTTAGTGATGATACAGAAGTTATACGATACTTGGTACAACTAAATGATTGGAACTGGGGTCACTATGTGTTAATAGGCAACACTCCTATACATCAATATAGGATAGGAGACATACATTGTTGGAGAGAAGGAGTTTATCACGCAACAGGTAACGTAGGTTACTGGCCCAGATACTGCCTAACTATAACAGGACAAGTAACTCCTGATGCATTACACTTAAAGGATCCTCAATCAGTTTCTATCTAAATCAGATAAATACTGTTAATGGATTACAATTTTAACATATTAGCATTATTCGAAGCAGACTCTATTGAGCCTGTGGTAGTATTTCCTGGTAGGTTTCATCCATTCCATAAAGGACACAAGTCCATTTATGAATCACTAAAGAGCCAATATCCTAATTCCAAAGTAGTTATAGCAACATCAGACAAAACAAATGATACGGATTCGCCGTTTACATTTGAAGAAAAGAAACAAATGATGATACTTGCAGGCATTCCTGCAGATGCTATTATGGAAGTTAAGACTAGTCCATACAACATAGAAGAGTATATAAATGCTTTAGATATAGATGAAGACACTAATTCATTGTACTTGGCAGTCAGTCAAAAGGATATGGACGGACCTGATGCTAGATTCCAATTTCCCACAACAGGATTGGCTATGACGGCAAAAGGCAAAGAGAAAGCATTACAGAGATTACCTGCAGAAGAAAAAGATATAAGACCAGTGGGCGATAAAGCAAGTAGAAGGGCATACGTTATAACTTTAGATACTAAACCATTTAACGTAGCAGGCTTTAGTGTTAAGAGTGCAAGTGAAATAAGGAACATATTAGGCGGCGATGTCGATACAGCAAAGCAGGCATTTGTTGATTTATATGATAAATACAATGAAGAGGTTTTTAATTTAATTAGAACCAAATTAGCAAAGGAAGAACAAATGGAACAAATAGATTTAAAAAGAATGCGCCAACTCGCAGGAATAAATGAAGATGAATACACAGTAGATACAGGCTCTTTGCCATCAGACGATGCAGAGTTTGGACCTGGATTTAAAGAGAAAAGTGTGTATGACCAATTAGGAAAAATTATTGATAGCGAATCAATCAAAGACGTAGTTGATGCAGACAAGTACAAACCAGTACAACATATTAAAACAGACGATGGCGATGACATTAAAGTTTCAGTTCCAGAAGCAATGGCATTAAGAAGTCTATTACATATTATACAGAAACCTCAACCAAAAGAAAAGTTCCTTGCTAAGTTACAATCAACAGTAGGGTTTGGGGAATTAAAAGATTTAGTACACAGTAAAGGTGTAGTTGCAAAGTTCGAAGGTGAACTTGAAGAAGCAAACAATCCAGATGGTTATCACCATACAAGTAATGAACCATTTATAGATCCAGATGGTCCTCAAGATGAAGGCGAGTACTCTTATACATTAGAATATAATGGTGAGAGAAACGGTTACACAGTTCACAAACTATCAATTACATCTCCAGAAGGTGAAACCAAAGAAGTAGCAGATGACTTCACATACTTTGAAACAGAAGAACAAGATATACAGGCTGAATTAGAATCTTGGTTCCACAAGGGACACGGCGTAGGTGACGAAGTTGAAGAAGGCGAAGTTGCAGAACAGAACAAATTTGCTAAAAAAGTACAGGATCTAAAAGCAAAAGGTATGCCAAAAGGCACAAAGTTTAAACTTGACGGTGAGGACGAAGAATATACATTAGAACAATATGTGCAAGAAGGCGGCAATGCTTTTGATATTGCTATGACAGATTGCGTAGGTGTAATTAATAATTGCGAAAGCGAAGAGCAATGTGTAGAAGATTTAGGTGCATTGATGTTTACAAATCCAGAAGGTATGGATGAGAAGTATGCAAACGAAGTGATTCAAGATTACATCACAATGGTGCAACAAAAAGGTTTAGAAGGTGCAAGAGAAGATGTAAGAGACATCGATGAAGCCGAAGAAGCACCAATGGATAGATATTTAAGACATATGGCTCCTATTAATAAGGCTCGAGAAAATAACAGATGTCCAGATTGTGGTAGAATGGAAAAAGATTGTACTTGTCCAGGACACGACCACGCAAATGAAGAGTTAGATAGAATAAAAGAACTAGCAGGTTTAACTTCAGAAGCAGAAGTTGGCACAGGAGATATATCAAGAATTAGAGACAAAGTAGGTATTAATAATATTAGTATGGCACTAAATGCTCTAGAGAAAATGGTTGCAGGAGACTTTACTAAACTTGCACCAGCAGAAAGACAAGAAGGTTCAGCATTAGTAAAAGCATTAAGTGATGTTGTAGCAGAACCTAATTCAGCAAAAAGATTTATGGAACTACTTCCAGGTCAACCAGCAGAAGCAGAACCAAAGAAGACTAAGGTTTTAGACTTTAACAGCAAGATAAATGAAAGTGTTGTAATGGAAGACGATGTAGAGATTGATCCAGTACACGATATGGGTACAATGAAGAAAGTTGCAATAGGTCACGTTGACAATGAACGTGATATGATTAGAAGGCAACTTTACCAAACAGGCAAGTATTGTGTAGAATTATTTAAAATGCTAGGGGACTTACCAGATTCAGACTTCCCTAATTGGTGGCAAGCAAAAGTTACTAAAGCAGGTACATATATGAGTAGTGCTAAACATTACTTAGAAAACAGTTTAGAAGTTCCTGCTATAGATGATGCGAACTACAAATTAGAATTAGATATAGAAGACGAAGATCCTAGCGGCGTAAGTTAATATGAATATCGATTGGCAGTATGATCCTGCGACTCGAGTAATGCACTTCACAGTTGGCGACAACCTCAGATACGAATCAGTAGATGGCGGTCAAAATATCAAGAAATACAATAACGGCGAACTAGTTAAAACAATTAGCAAGTATCCTACTATGAATGGAGAGTCTATATTAAATATGGACGGCACAAGAATATGGGAAAAAGTAAAAGAACTAAACATAGACGAAACATTAGATGAATGGCCCGTAGAGTTAGAATGGTTATTAGAGAATCATTCAGATGAAATAGGTGAAATGTATACAAATTATGTAGATGGTTATAAAACTAGAGATGGTTTAATAGTAGATCAAGGTAAATGGAGAGGAACAGGCGTTAATAACTTAACTGATAAGATATCAACTAACCGTATAGGTATACCAGCAAGTGTGCAAGAATGGTGGGACTACGAAGACATAGGAAGAATCGATAAAGCATTTGATGAACCCGGACTTTCTAAAGGTAAACTATATAAAGTACACACAGAAACAGGCAAAATATATGTAACAGGCACAGAAAATCCACCAATACCTTGCTGTGCATATCCAATAACATATGGGCCTATAGAAATAACCAAAGAAGAAGTATTAGAGGCTTCTGAACATCCTAATTGGTGTTCATCGGGTTATGACTTAAATAGGTTATAATGTTTAAATTATCCAACGAAGAATTTTCAAATAGACGTACTTGGGGTACTGCAATAGAACAGATGCATTGTCCCAATATAGATATGCTACACTTGTTTGACCAATCAGGTTACGACTTATGTCCACTAGAACAAGAGTATGCCAAAGTAAATATGGGAGAGCCAGAGTATATACGTTATAGACGTGCTATTGCTAAACCTTGGATACTAAGTGAGACTAATAAAACAGGTCCACACATCAATCATTCTTACTTGTTTGAACGTAAAGGCTATCACGGTTATGCACTTGAACAGTTAGGGCATTGGGCAGAAGGCAATCATCTTATACACAAAATGACTCAACTTAAATCCAAGTGGGGTATAGATATTAGTTTGGATTATGTAGACAGCAATAGATATAACACTATGGAACTGTTTCATTATGAATGGGATAGCAACGAGTTAGACGAAGTACTAACAAAGAAAGAAGAAATACAAGAGATTTTGTTTAGTATGGACTGGCAAGAGTTTGCTAATTTTAAATTAAAGTATAAAGATGAGTGGATTCATTTAGACTTTGTAGGACAAAGCAAGTGGACTACTGAACAACTTAAACTACCCAAAGAGAAATTCAAGTTAGTTACTTGGCAATAATTATTTCTTTTTCTTTTTTGTTTTGACTTTAGGTCCTTTACTGAACAGTTGTTTGAACCTATCTTTGTATTTGAATTGTATGTAATCGTCAGCAGTATCGTATACTTTCTTAGGAGTTTTAAACTCTGCTATGAAATCATTTGCTCTCATTAGAACGTGTCGTTTTCAGTAATCTTAACTACTAAGTCGCCTTCGCCTTTAATTATTCTATGGAAATGTTTCTTCTTGATATAAATTAAGTCACCTTCACAAAGCAGTCTGGGTAGTTCATTGTCAAATTGTAACTTCCAGCCATTGCTTTCGACTACTTCAACTGACCTATCATTAGAATCTCTGTGCCAAGTATACTCGTTAGATGTTGTTACATCTTTGGAGATAGTTCTTACAAATACATCTTCTGTTATATAATTGTCTTTGTATTCCGTTTGTGTTTTTGCTTGTAATTTCATAATAAAATGTTTGGCTTACCACCAAGTACCTCCTCCACTTAAACCTAAACTCTTAGCATACCTTGGAAGTCTACAACTCCAGTAACCTGCTTTGGTTTTATCCTTCTTTTGGTCACAGTTGTGTCTATCTGCAAATGCTTTACGAGCCTTTGGATCTTTTAATTTAACAGCAAGTTTACCACCGCCACTGTCAGCACCAAAACTAACTTTCTTAATGTTCTTAGTTTTAGGATCTTTAACGTACACATAAAACTTCTTACTGCCACCTCTTTTAGGTTTGCTGAGTTCTACTTTCTTGCCTTGGTATTCTGCTTCTGGTATTTTGGGATTGCTTTCATTTATTCCTGCAAGTCTTTTCATTTCTGTTACTTCAGGAAATGCAATCTTTTGTGCTTTTGCTAGTAACCCACTTCTTTCTGCTCTGCCCATATGGGGATAATCAATAGCCATCTGTTGATATGCTTGTCTTGGATCATCCATCTGTTTCATATATGCGGCAACTTGTTTTATTACTACTTCGTCACCTGGATAATTATCTTTTGCTTGTTGTCTTTGTGCATTACGTTTATCGTGTTTGATAATGTCTACCCAACTTGCATTTTCTATTTCGCCTTCATCACAACCGTGTGTGTAAGTACCGTCGCACTCTGTATTCTCTTCTCCATCGTCGTCGTACTCATCGCCGTCTTGATAACCATTGCCACCACATTCAGGGCAAAAGCCATCTGCTATACTACCATAGTCATCTTCTGGATATCTATCTATAAACTCCATATAATCTTTATGTGCTTCTCTTCTTTCTTCTTCATCATAAAAGTTATCTGGTACTCCTATCATATTATCTGAAATGTTTGGTGCTTCTGCTTCTATCATATAAGGAACATCTAACCAAACAGTCTCTCCGTTCATCAGTGTTGCACTTTCACCTATATCGAGTGTAAGCATTTCTTCACTTTCCCAATCTAGTTCTGGCAGTACGCCTTGTTCTTTTAATTGCTTTGCGTGTTTAAATGTATCAAGATATGATTCACTGTGATGTCTAAATATGCTATCGCATAATGGAACACCTTCTTTAATATGTTTTACTAATGCTTCTAGTGATGGATTAGTAGATTCTTTAGGCTTTCTAGTCCAGTTGCTAACACCTTTGCCTCTGTATGAACCTTTGATGCCTCCTGCTTTTTCAGTGTATTCATCTTGTACTGCTACACCTACTCTTTCAAAATCTCTACTAGACTTACCTGGATTGTCTTTAAGCCAAAGTTCTTCAGCATCTTTATAAAGATAATATCCGTCTAATGAACCTTCTTTAATTTCTTTATATCTCATAATTAACTCTTCTTCTTTGAGTTGCCCCAATTCTTAGCACCTTTCTTTCTGCATTGTACCAATGCACCACTGGCATAAGCACTTGGCCAAACATCATATCTTGCTTTCACTTTGTGATAACAAGCATCCTTTTTTGTTTTCTTTTTGGCTTCATCCATATAATGAATCTCGCCACCGCAACTAGGACATTGGCTAAATGGAATATTAGTAAAACTTTCGTTCTTAACATTCTTAGCCTTACCCTTTCTATCCTTATTAGGATCCTTTCTACGTTTTCTATTTACGGCTGTAGCAATAGCCTTCTTACCACCTGAGGATCTTAGACTTGCGGCTTTTGATTTGCTTAAACACTTAGGCTTACCTTCACCTTTCTTAGCATCTCCACACTTGCCAATACGTTCGCCTTTGGTGTTGTATCTATCCCAACCGCCACCACCGGCTCCGCCTTTCTTGCCTTTACCAAACCAGGCTCTTAGGTCTTCTGTAAGTATGATCTCTTGTAGTCTCATTACTTTGCCTTCTTAGCCATTGCTTTAACTCTTTGTTTTGACTTAGTGTCCTCTGAAGTATCAACTACTTCTGCCTTAGGCTTTCTGCCAGGCTTTCCTTTTGGTTTACTTTCGGAAGTTGCTTTGGATAAAGGTGACATCTGGTTGAACCATTTTTTCATTCCACCCTTAGCATTCTCTTGTACAACTTCCTCAATGAGCATTAGTCTTCTTTCTTCCAGATTGTCCAACCACCGTAGGCTATCATACCCCAACCAATTAAAGTTGTTGGTACTAGTAGCATTGCTATACCACCGCCTATTAGGACTGCTCCGTCCCAACTTGTTCTTTCTTTTATTCTTGCTTTAATCCAATCCATAATGTTCTCCTATTTTTTCTTTTTAAGTTTTGCTACTTCTTTTTCTAATGTAACTATTCTGTCTGCAAGGTGTGGATATTGAGATAACCATTTTTCTTCTCTAGTAGCAATTTCTAAATCATATCTGTTTGCTACCCATTCCATTGTGTTATCCATTTTTACTTGGAACCATACACCTACTTTGGTGTTTTTAAACCACTGATAAAAACTACTGCCTATAATACTAGATAGTATAGCCTTAAGTGATAATATAATCAACCAATTCATTATTTACTCCAAGTGCCACCGGCATCTTTATATTTTTTTAATGCCCAAGTATTTTGATACTTACTTGGGTATGTGCTTAATTTTTCTTTTGCTTCTGATTCTATCATAAACCATTTGTCAGCATCTGAAGGAACTTTGCCTTCTGGTGTTTTATATGCTGTTGGTTTAATAGGATTAGGTATACTACCTTTTTTATTACGTTTGTCTACTCCGTGTACTGAATTTGCTTTCCATTGACTGAATATCATTTTTAGTTTATCACCGAACTGTTCTAAAGTCAAACCTTTGTATTGTGAATCTGACATAGCATATTCCATAAAGTTTAAGAAATTGTTATAGTTTATATTCTTAGGTAGTTTTAGCATTGGGTCTCTTAAAATATCGTTAAAGTCTTGTGTAATAAATCTTCCACCAAACTCTTCTTCATTAACTCCAACTTTTTTAACTTCTACCTTCTTGTTGTCTTTGTTCATTTGGTCTGCCAACTCCTGTGCTTTATCTTCGTCACTCATTCTTACTTGTGAATCTTTACCGTCAACATACAATGCAAAACGATTTGACATTTCTTCTTTCATACCACTCTCGGCGTGCATTGCCGCCATATGTTTTTTATATTTCTTGCTACCTTTTTTATGAGGGGATTTACCTTCTACTGCTTCTACACCTTTAGGAGTTGGTTCATTGCTTGGCACAAAAAACTTTTTGCCGTTCTTTGATGCCTTCTTTAATTTGTATGCAGGCATTGTGGTGTAGTCTGGTACTCCGCCACCGCCCCATAGTTCATCTATTTTTTGTTTGATTTGTAAATCAGTATATTTCATAATCGTAGCCTGTAATGTTTAAATACTTGTAAGTATTTATCAATTATTGTAGTGTATGAAAGAATTTATTAAACAGGTAAATGGCAGTTCTAATAGGCATCCAGAGTATGGAGAATGCTTTGTGTCAGAGAACACACTACAAAACTGTCCGTCAAACAAGTTTGTTAGCCATTGCACGTTTAACTATGAGGACTTTGCATATAAAAATACTGTTTACGACTTAATATTTGTAGAAGAAACCCTTAGACACGGAAGCAAATATATGGAGACAGGCTTACCCAGTAAACATTTTACTATGCTGAACGGCAATCCGTGGTTGCCTAGGCCCATACTACTGCTTAAACTGTTAGAAAATGTAGGACATACTATGAATTGGACAGCAAATAACTTTATAGATCCTAATAATCCTCCCTATGATGAGAACGAAACAGAGTATGACTACACAAATCTTGTAGAACGATTTAATAATATAGCAGGAAGGCATTGGAATGGCATAAAGTTTACCCAAGTACCTGACAACAAAGACTATCAACACATTTGGGATCTAAATGCCAACGATGTTGCACTAATACAAGATGGATTATTTCAAATAGTGTGCGATACCAATTGCGATTTACCTGCAAGTAATAACAAAGGACAACATTTTATAAGTCCCAAACTGTTTAAATGTTTTTTAAGTAAACGTCCGTTTATCTATATGAGCAATAACAAACACGGAGTATATGACATACTCAAACGAGAAGGCTTTAAAACATTTGATAGTGTAATTGATGAGAGTTTCGATACACAAAAAGATCCTAATATTAAACTTGACAACATAGCAGAACTATGTAATAATATATCAACTAAAGATATAAAGCAGTTGTATGACAACACAAGACAAATATGCGAACACAATTACAATGCTTTCATTACAAAGGATTGGTTAAATTTTGCAAACAGATATAATGTGGAAATATAGATTATTTAAAGTGCCTATCACAGATCCAGGAAATGTTTTTTCTAGAGACATCTATGAAGTTAGAGAAGTATTATACAGCAAAGAAGGAATGCCTATTGCATACTCCGAAGAAGTTGTAAGTCCTTTTGGGTTTGATGCAGAAGATGTACAAAACAATCTAATACTAATGCTGTCAGATATAAACGAAGCAATTCTTAACAGTCAGATATATAGAACAATAGACTTTGAGCCAGGCGGAGACTATTACAGCAATTTCTTAGAATATGAAAAAGGCTTAATGGATACATTTTCTATGAACAAAGATAAAGCAGAAGACATATTTAATGTAACAATAGATTTTGATGATAAATTAGGTAACATAAGTATTAAGCCTGCAACAGAAAAAAAAGAAAAGAACACAGACAATGTAGTAGACTTAGCAACTTACAAAAAGGATAAGGACGATGACGGCACAAGACATTAAACGTATTGGCTTTTGCTGTAAGTATATGGATCCTGACCAAACACAGAAGCCTAAAATACTAAAAGAAATACAACAGAACTTTACAGAACGTATGACTACTATTACTTGGCTTAACAATCAAGAAAAGAATGTAGCAGAAGAACGTATGCTTGAACTTGTTACACACAATATGCAATCAGCATACAATCTTGTTGAATGGGTAAGCACATTACCTGAGAATCGTAGAATGGTGAGATTAGGCAGTAATCAATTACCAGGTGCAACACAGGCAGACTGGAAGTATATGTGGGAAGATCCTACTAATGTTAAAATGCTTGAAGAAGGATTTGCTAAGGTTGGTAAACTTGCTAGAGAGAAAGATGTACGTCTCAGTTTTCATCCTGGACAGTTTTGTGTACTTGCAAGTGATAAGCCTGATGTAGTTGAACGCAGTATAGAAGAGTTTGAGTATCACGCAAATATGGCACGTTGGATGGGGTATGGTAAAGAGTTCCAAGACTTCAAATGCAACATACATATATCAGGTAGACGTGGAGCAGAAGGTTTCTTAGAAACATTGGAACTGCTAAGTCCAGAAGCAAAGAACATTATTACTATTGAGAATGATGAGATGTGTTGGGGACTAGACGAAAGCCTTAAGGTAGGACACAAAGTTGCATTGGTACTGGACATACATCATCATTGGATACGTGATGAGGAATACATACAACCAGATGACGATAGAATACAGCAAGTCAAAGAAAGTTGGAGGGGTGTACGTCCAGCATTACATTACAGTTACAGTAGAGACCACGGGTTGGCAATGGCTCTAAAAGAAGGCGAAGAGATTGACCATAGCAAAATGCAAGACTTACCTGCACTATTAGAAGCAGGTGCCAAGAAGCAAAAACTAAGAGCACACTCAGACTATTATCCTAATCAAGAAGCGAACGATTGGGCATTGAGTTTTTGGGACGACTTCGATATACAATGTGAAGCAAAAGCAAAAAACTTAGCCAGCCAGCAACTGTATGAACGTGCGGTAGAGACTGGGTTATGCACCAAGTAAGAACATTAGTTTTCTACATAAATTCAAACAATGTAGCACAAACAAAAAGTCTGTTTGATGTATCCGAATACATAACGCATCAACCTCTACTAGGAGAGTTTGCTACTATTATTAACGAGACACACGAACGTTTTGATTTATGTGTTAAAGGCATTATAGATGATGAGAACACATACTCTTTAGAATACTTTAAAACTATATTCAACTATGCAAATAGCAATAACTATAGGGTAATGTTTTATGACCAGTACGAAGCAATAAATTTGGAAGGCTTCACTTCTAGTTATGATACGCAACTATCAATTGAAGATGTTGTAGCATCAGCAAATCAAGTAGGCTTTGATTTATCTCAATTATATTTTTATGATTGTGGCGACAAGTCTTATTATAAAAAGCAACATCATCTTAAAAAAATAAACTTTGTTAAATGGAATAATGTAATTAGACAGCACTCCATATTCAAATGTATATCATCAGACATATTATTAAACCACACATCACAATTTCCTACACTAGACCCTGAACACAAAATAAAATGGTTCTGTGGTTTCACAAACAAGCCAAAGTTTCATAGAGTACTTTTTGAATGTGCTATGAGTGAACATCCTAATTGGGCAAAGCAAAACATATCCTTTAACAATGTAAATGAAGAAGTATCACTACCGCCTGACTTAGAACATTACTTAGATTCATTGCCTGCTAACAAACGAACAGCAGAACACGAACCAGTGTTTGACCATTTTACACATTCTTTTTATATCCCTCCTAGTGTAAAATCATTTCAAGAGAGTGCTATCTGTGTAGTGGGAGAGTCAGAGTGTGAAGGTAACAATATTTTTATTACAGAAAAAAGTAGTAACCCTATTATAAATTGTATGCCTACTTTGTGTTATGGACAAAAGAATACTATGCACACATTAGAAGAACACGGCATAGATATATTCAGAGACTTGTTCGGAGACTTCAGTTGGGACACACACGAAAGTTCAGATGTTAGAGTATTAAAGACTGTTGAAGTTTGTAAAACATTAATGGATAAGGACATTCAATATTTTAAGGATTGGTTGAAAGGCAATAAGGATAGGCTAGTACAAAATGCTTTATTGATTCACAAACAAGTATCAAGTATGGGTGATGAGTTTGGGAAATACAATAAACAGTTTTCTAAAGGACTTGACCTAGGACAGTCGCATTACCTTTAAGAAAAAAGCAGAGGGTGAGATGACAAATCTCTTCTTCTATGTTAGTGCGTCATTTTGAGGGGCACGATAATACTTTTGTTAATTTGTATATACGTCCCTCTGCACAAATATTTACTATTTTATTTAAAAAGACTTGGTAAATACTATGAAATCGAACTAAAACCACTATGAATATATACTCTTATGAACAGTTACAAGGAAATTTTACAGATAATGTAGGAGTATCTCACCCTGACTGGATGTTCTTACAACCAAGACATACTGAAAGATACGAGCAAATACAACTGGAGTTTGGCAAACATAAAAGTACATCTAGTGATGATTGGCACAAAGATGATATTATTGAATTAGGACTAAATCCTAAACTAAGTAGAAACTTTAGAGACAGACCTTTTGAACTAACAGGCACAGCAGATACTGTTTTAAAACTAGTAGGCGAAAGAGGACAACGTGTTGTGTTCTTATCGTTGATGGACTGTTGGGGTTTTGAATATAACTCTAAAGGAGTAGACTATCATCTTGTGGAAGACATTTATGATGTATGTGACCATTACAACATAGATTATGATAAGGTAGCAATATGCACAGGCAATGCAACACTAGAATCAGAATGTATTCGAATAGCAGACAAAGTAAACAAGCCTGTATTTAAAAACTTTTATTATAACACATACTATCTTAGGATACCATTAGACCCTAGAGAAATAAATTTGCCTTTAGTTAGAAGCAAATTTTTATTCACAAATAGAAGGCATACTGATGCACGATTTGAAATACTGCATTACCTACACAGAAACGATATGCTAAAGGATACTATTTGGTCATACAATAATGTAATGTCACAAACTACTTCTGTTCCGATGACAAATGATATGGCAGAATATTTAAGAGGTCGTAATTCAACATCAAAAATATTTGAAAATCTAGATGCTTACAATGTAGACAAGTTAGTTAAAATGATGCCTAAAGGTTTAGACAGAGGAACAGATTTTCCAGCAGACTGGCAAGACTCTTTGCCTAATGCTTTTTATGATAAAGCAGGTGTATACATTATACAAGAAACAAACTTCGAACCATATTCAGAATTACTAGATGGCTATCCTACATTCCTAAATGGTTGGCACTCTGAAAAAACACTAAAAACATTTTTGAAAAGAATGCCTGCAATATTCTTTGCGGCACCTAATCACATAGCAAATTTAAAAAAGGTAGGCTACAGAACGTTTAGTGATATGATAGATGAAACGTATGATAACGAAATAGAATCTAACATACGTTTTTCTAAAGCCGCAAACGAACTTAATAGAATACATCATATGTCTTTTAACGAACTACACGACGCCTTAGAGCGTCTTAGACCCGTATTAGAACACAATTACAATACATATATGCAATACAGCAACATAGACTATTACAGGAACAAACTACACACAATATTTAACATTGACATAACCACATAAATTGTTTATAATATACAAGCAATAGGAGACTATATGTTAGAGAGTACTTATTTAACTGCCAAAACTATGATGATGACTATGATGTTATCAAGTGGCGTAGAACTTACAGAACAGAATGTTGAGCAAACATATTGTATGTCACTCAATATATATTACGAAGCAAGAGGCGAAGGCTGGAAAGGCAAAGCCGCTGTTGCTCACGTTGTTAAGAACAGAGTAAAACATCCAAAGTACCCAAACACCATTTGTGGTGTAGTGCTAGAAGCAAAACTTTGGAAAGGCAACCCTATTAGAGAGATGTGCCAGTTTGCTTGGTACTGCGATGGTAAAACAGACAATCCTCAAATGCGATACAAAGCAGAACCTAGAAAAGGCGAAGCAATCAAACCAAACATAACTGATTGGGAACATAGTGTTGAAACTGCTATTCAAGTAATGGACGGTTGGAGCAGAGATGTTACGAAAGGTGCAACTCATTATTACAACTATAATATTTCAACTCCAAGTTGGAGTACGGTATATCCAGAGAGTGCTGTAATAGGAAATCATAGATTCTTAATAAGAAACGATTAAAGATAAATACTCTTATAATCCAAATGGATTTGTAGGAGTAAACAATGTACGAGTATAGATGTAAAATACTCAAAGTTGTTGATGGCGACACAGTAGACGTAGACATAGATTTAGGCTTTGGTGTGGTACTCAGCGACGAACGAGTAAGAATAATGGGTATCGACACCCCTGAAAGTCGAACAAGCGATAAGGTTGAAAAGGTATTTGGTATTGCGGCTAAGAATGCTCTTAAGGCAATGCTAGGTAAAACCTCAATTCTAAAAACACAAATCAATAGAGATGGCGAAGATATGAAAGGCAAGTTCGGACGTATCCTTGGTGACTTTATTATTGATTTAAATGGTGAAGAAATCAGTATTGTTAAAGCATTGATGGACGCAGGTCATTGTGTTGATTACTATGGTGGTAGCAAAGAAGATTTAATTGAAAGACATATGGCAAACAGAGAAAGACTACTTGCTGAAGGTGTAGTTAAAAAAGCAGACTATGATAAAGCAGTTGCCATTATGGAAAAGAAGAAGAAAAAATAAACCAATAAACTTATTGACTTCGCCTGGATAAGAATATATAATATACACTATTATTGAGGTATCTTATGAACAAACGTTTTTATTCAGGCAAAACTTATACCCACGCAACGGGTCATAGTTGTGCATTTAGACAATGGAGAGCAGACAGCCATTGTAATCTAATCCACGGTTATGCTCTACAGTTTGAGTTTACTTTTGGTTGTGATGAACTAGATGAACGCAACTGGGCAGTAGACTTCGGTGGACTTAAACCTCTCAAAGAATGGTTGAAGAATATGTTCGACCATACTTATTTGGTAGCCAGAGACGATCCTGAAATGGAGACAGTTCAAATGTTAAATGACAAAGGTCTTATTGATATGAGAGTTGTTGATGCAACAGGGTGCGAACGGTTTGCCGAAATGGCATATGATGAAGCAAATGAAATTGTTAAGGTTATGACCAAAGGAAGATGTTGGGTGCAAAAAGTTACTGTAAAAGAGCACGAAGCCAATAGTGCATCAGTAGAACGTAACGACCACGTTAAAGTTCATTATCCAGAGTAATGTTTGAATTAGTTCTCACAATGCCGAGAACTGGCAGTACATATTATGTTAAAAAACAAGCAAGAGATTTAGAGATACAAAATCACGGCGAACTATTTCACACAAACAGAAAACAACACACTGAACGCATATTAAAAAATACTGATTTCGAAAACAGTATTCTAAAAATATTCCCATCTCATATTAGACATTCTACATACGATAATCTTATGGAAGATTTGTTTGCTATGAATCCAACTGTAACAATTCTATTGAGAAAAGACTTTGTTGAGTGTACTAAAAGTTTTTATGTTGCTAGGCATATAACAGAAAAGACTCAAAGAGTTATGAAAGGATATAATCCTTTAGTTGAAAACTTAGGAGAGTATGTAGATCCTTGGCACAGTAGTTGGGAAACTCCATTAGAAGTAACTATGAATCAAGAAATAATGAATAAGTATGCCGAAACTAGAATGGAAGAGATACAAACACTTGCCACATACAAAAACAAAATGGACAGATTAATCTTTACTGAAGACTTTCCACAAGATTTAAGATACAAAAGACCAATTAAATGGGAACCAGAACCAATTATAGAAGATATAGATGTACTAGATTTGTTCGAGCAGAGTAGCAGTAATTAATTCTACCCAAAACATTTTGTTGTTTGCTAGTATGTAATTGTTAGCAACCTTATCGCTATCCCAATCATTGTGTTGTATAGAATCAATAACAGCATAAATTCTATCTTCGCCTTCTAAATGGTCATAGTCGCCTGGCATATAAAATCCATATTGTTCTAATAACTTATTAAATCCTGCATTGGCTATTGTGTAAACAGGAGCATTAATTAGAAAGCCTTTAAATGTTTTTTCAGTATAAAAGCATACGTCCTTTAGCACTCTAGTGTCAAGATTATTATGAGTGTCTATACCTATGTAAGCATTGTACCTGCCAATCCAATCAGGACTAACAGCACCACACCATCTCCAATCATCAGGCACACCAACTAACTGTTTAGGTATTTGTTGTTTGTGTTCTTCAATAAAATTAATTACTAGTTGCGATTGATTTAAGGATCTTTTATGTCTGTGTTCACTAACATTCTTAGAGTGAAACCAATCACTTGGAATCTTTTTGTTTTCAAAGTCTATTGTTAAACTCCAATCAGCATTGTCTAGCATACCTGATTGCCACAGTTTAGATAGAGTTAGCAGTCTACTAGGTCTAGGTTTGTGTACTGGAACTAGTATCTTGTCTGTTTGCTTTGGTGTGTTTGGTTGTAAAGGAAAGTCAGGAGTAAGAGCATTTGTACTACAACAACTCATTAGACCAAAGAACGGCATCACAACAAACTGTATGTTGCTGTTGGTACTTGCTAATCCTTGTGTTGCTGTAACGATTGTGAGTTGTTTAATACTGTTATCTTCTAACAGTTTTGAACGTACAAAGTCATAACCTCCTTCATCAAAATCACAAATGATTTTATTTGGTAAGTTTAAATATATTCTTTGTTGTATAAAGTCTAAGTTAAAATATGTTACAGAATCTATTTCATATATTACATCTTGCTCAGGCTTTAAGAGATTTATGTTTACAGGCTCTAGAAAGTTTATGCCTGCTTTGTCGAATGTTTCTTTGAATTCGTTTGCAACTGACTTTATAAATTCAAAAGGTTGTGCATTTCCAAAGTTGTTTTGATTTGTTGATTGTAAATCAGATAAGCATAAGCCATAAAAAGTATTGTCTCTAAGTACAACTCTTCTTATGTTTACTTTGCTAGTTTCTTCCATATGTTAATGGTATTGATAACACCATTCTCTAATGTCTTTTTAGGCTTCCAACCGATTGCATCTTCAAGTTTTTTACCACTACTGTTTAACAAATATATCTCGCCTGGTCTATCCTTCTTGGTGTTCCAATTAACAGTTCCTTTCCAACCCAGTTTGTCTGCTATAAGTTGTACATAGTCTTTAATCTTGATTGCATTGTCTGGGCCTAAGCAATATATTTCACCTGCACATTTGTCTGGGTTTTCAATTACACCTACCCAAGCCTTTAATAAATCATCTATCCATATAAAGTTTCTGTATGGTTCACCGTAACCTAAGTTAATCTCTTCTGGATATTTAAGCATTTGTGTTATAACTTGTTCTGTTACAAAGAAGTCATTGTCTTTTCTGCCATACGCATTAGTTTGTCTAATAGCAGTAAACGGTAAGCCATAACTTCTGTGTGCATACTCTAAGTATTTTTCGCAGGCATACTTTGCCACGGCGTAGGGGGCATTTGGATTTGGTTGAGTATCTTCATCGAAAGCAATAATATCTTCAGCAGTCTCTTTGCCATCTCTAATTAAATCGCTGACTGGTTGCCACCCATACACTTCCATTGTACTAGCAAACACAAAGTTTTTCAAGTTGGGTACTTCTCTTGCAACTTCAATTAAGTTTACTGTGCCTACATAATTCACTTGGGTAAAGTCTATCTGTTCATAAAAACTTTGTTCTACTTCTGTTCTTGCCGCCAAGTGTACAATAATATCTGGTGCATAGTCGAGTACTTCTTTTCGAACGTATTTGTGTTGTTCTAACTTGCTTTTAAGACTGTGAATATGATGTCCTTTCTGCCTAAGTAATGGAACTAAATGACTACCTATAAATCCGTCTGCGCCTGTAACTAGTATTTTCATATGTACTATTTATGTACACTCTATTTAAGTTCACAAATAAATAGAAACACAATTAGAAATACGATAAATAGTAGTACTTAACTTAAAGGTACAATTATGTGGTTCGGAATCATAACATTAATTACAGCAATCGCCATTGCCGGAGTAGCGGCTTGGTTCAGCATTGCTGGACTTATGATATTCTTTGGCGGTATGCCAATGAGTGTAGCCATAATGGCTGGAACATTAGAAGTAGGTAAACTGCTAACTGCAAGTTGGTTATATAGATACTGGAATGAAACAGGACTATTACTTAAATCATACCTTACCACAGCAGTGGTTGTACTTATGCTGATTACATCAGCAGGTATCTATGGTTACTTGTCTAAAGCATCTTCAGATGTATCCAGTGACGGTGCTATAGCAACAGCAGAAGTAGAACGCATAGATGGATTGATACTTAGAGAAGAAAACAAAATAGAAATTATACGAGGACGTATAACAGATTTAAGTGAAGGCGGAATAGATGTAAGCGAAAGCATCAAGCAACAAGAAGATATCAGAGATGGTGCTTGGGCAAGAGTACAAGGCGACATTGATTACAACCAAGAACAAATTAACACAGTTAGAGAGCAACTCAAAGTAGACATTGCTCAACAGGATAGTAGACTATCTGAACTAGACAAAGCAGTAAATGATTTAAGAAACAAAGGCATAGAAGTTATCACAACAGATGAAGGCGGAATATTTCAAGGTGCTGAAACAGAAAAGATAGATTATGTAGCACAGGCAAATCAATTAAGAGCAAGCCAAACAGATGAAAGAAATGAAATCAAAGATGAGAAGATTAGGCTTAGAGGACAAGCAAGTGCAGACATAAAAGTATTTCAAGATGCAGTAGACAACTATAGATTACAAGCACAAGATTCTATCAAAGGTGCTGATGCAGAGATTAACAGATTACGTTTACAAAGTGGCACACAACAAGACAACAACATAGCAAAAGTAACAGATTTCAATGCTGACATAGATGAAATATTTGATGACATTGCAGTACTGAAAGATGAAAAGTTTAGTGCTGAAGAAAAAGTTAGAGACATTGACAGGGAAATAGGACCTATCAAATACGTTGCTGAATTGCTTTACGGTAGTTCAGAACAAGACATAATGGATAAAGCAATAAGAATATTCATACTGTTATTTGTATTTGTGTTCGATCCATTAGCAGTTATGTTATTGATTGCGGCTAACCAAACACTATTACGTTATGGTATAAACTTAGAAAGCACAGGTCCAGAGCCAAAAGATCCAACACCAGACCCAGAGCCAAAAAATCCAACACCAGAGATTGAAGAAGTTACTGATGAGGACTATCTTGACCCTAATGACCCAGAAGACAGACAAGAAATATTAGACATACTAAATCCTGACAAGTTGCCAGACATAGAAGACATTCACATAGACAAAGAGTTTACGGATAAACTCACAATAGAAATAGATGAACAGTTAAAAGTAGATTGGGGAAGTGTAGATGAACCTTCAACAAACACAATAGTAGAAACAACGTATGAAGATATTCCAAGTGCTGTTAGTGATGCCGCATTGGCAATAGCAGAATCTTACGCCAAGAAGCAAGACCCAGGCTTTCATCCTGTAGTTGTTAAAGAAGATGAAGTAGACTTAGGACCTCAGAAAATAAGCGAAGTGTCTATTCCTACTAAAGAACAAGCATTGGAAGAAGTAAATGAAAAGTTTGAAGAGACACTTAAAAGTCTAGATGATGAGCAAACAGATTGGGTAGAGATAGAAACACACGATGGTATGCGTACTCCTGTAGTCAAAGAAGAACTAACATCAGAAGTTAAAAGCATACTTACTCCAAAGACCAAGAAGCAACTGTTAGAGTTTGCAGAGTACTTTGGTGTATTAACAGTTGACCCTGGACAAAACAAGCAACAAATTATAAACAATTTATTAGCATCAGCAAATACCACAGTAGAAAATTTTAGAACATTCTTTAAGCCTGCACCAACAAACATCTGGGAAAAGAATCAAGAAAAGGATAATGCTTCAACTGACGCAACCAATTGGGACGCCAGTAAAGCAAAACCAGATGACAATGAATACCAGGGATCTAAGTTTACTATTAAGAAATAACATAAATATTTGCTAATGACAGAAGACACAACAGATAATTTTTCCTGCAACTTTTGTGGGAAGATAAGAAAAGAAGTCGATAAACTAGTCGCAGGACCTGAAGTTTACATTTGCAACGAGTGTATAGAACTGTCATATAGAATATTACAATCAGACAACGAGGAAGAAACAATCTTAGATACTGAGAATGTTCCTACACCAGAAGAGATTAAAGCACACCTAGATGATTATGTTATTGGACAAGACGATGCCAAGATAACATTGGCTGTGTCTGCCTACAATCATTATAAACGTATCTTATTTAATGATATAAAGACTAATGAAATAGAGAAAAGTAATGTACTAATGATAGGGCCAAGTGGTACAGGTAAAACATTGCTAGTTAAAACATTATCAGACTATTTGAAAGTTCCTTTTGCTGTAGCAGATGCAACAACATTAACTGAAGCAGGTTATGTAGGCGAAGATGTTGAAAGTGTGCTACAACGACTTTACAAAAACTCTAACAACAACTTAGAAGATGCTCAACGCGGCATAGTGTTTATAGATGAAATAGATAAGAAAAGCAGAAGCAGTGAGTCAAACACAAACACAAGAGATGTTAGTGGCCAAGGCGTACAACAGGCATTGCTAAGACTAGTAGAAGGCACAGTAGTTGAAATAGCAGAAGGTGGCAAAGCACAACAACAAAAAGGTGCTACTATAGAATTTGATACAACAAATGTGTTGTTTATAACAGCAGGAGCATTTGTTGGCATAGATGACATTGTAACTAAAAGATTGAGCAAAGGGTCTAAAGTAGGATTCAAAGGATCAATCAATTCAAAACAGCCTGACATAAAGTATGATCCAGAAGATTTAATTATGTACGGATTGATTCCTGAATTGGTAGGAAGATTTCCTATACTAACAAAACTAAACGACTTAGAAGAAGAACAATTTGTTAGCATAATGAAAACTAGTAAACGTAGTGTTACTAAACAATATCAAGAATTGTTTTTGTTAGACGGAGTAGAATTAGAATTACTAGATGAGTTTTATTTAGACGTTGCAAAAAGTGTAAAGAAAAGTAAAGTAGGAGCAAGAGGCATAAGAAGTTTATGCGAAGAGTGTTTTAAGATGCTGATGTTTTACTTGCCTAAGATAAACAAGAAAAGTATTAAAAGAATAGAAGTGAGGAACCTCACAGCAAAACCTGTACTAGATTCTGGAAATGTAACAGAGGAATTTCAGGTTGACAAGTTTCAATAAAGAAGTATAATATAAACTGTATGAATGGAGAAAAATGAATAAAGATAACAATTGGAAAAATCGGACTAAGGATTCTTATAACAATAAGAAGAAGTTTGATAGTAATCAAACGAGAGAACCTATTAGCAAAGGTGCTAGTGTAAGAGTAATCGACGGCAATGTTGAAAAGTCTGTAAGAATATTAAAGAAAATATTACTCAAAGCAGACAGACAAAAAGAACTTTCCAAAAGAGAGTTCTATGAAAAGCCTAGTGCGAAACGCAAAAGGTTAAAGAATCAAGCAAAGAAACGTTGGGCAAAAGAAGTATGGGATAATCAAATCAAAGGTAATATGCCTGTCCCTAGTCCTGTAGGTCAAAAGTATCTTAAGACTAAAAAGAAAAGACGTAAAGAATTCCTACGCCAAGAGATGGTTAGAAAAATGAGGAAGAGATATTAATGTACGACTATGCTATTGTCAGTGGAGGGTTTGATCCTCTACACTTAGGACATCTTAAGATGTTTAAAGAAGCATCTAAGTTAGGCAAGAAGGTAATTGTATTAGTTAATAGTGATGACTGGCTCACTAGGAAGAAAGGGAAACCTTTTATGTCAGGAGACCAACGTTTAGAAATTATACAAGAGTTAGAGTGTGTTCATAATGCAATTCTTCAATCAGAAGATACAGATGATAGTAGTTCCAGTGCTATCAGAAACTTTGCAATAAGACACCCAGACGACTCAATAGTTTTCTGTAACGGTGGCGATAGAAGTAGCACTAAAAAGATTAGAGAAGCAGAGGTATGTGCTAGGTATAATATAGATATGCAGTTTGGTATAGGTGGAAACCACAAAATTGCTAGTAGTAGTGAGTTAATAAAGGAATTTCAAATAAATACAGTTGAAAGACCTTGGGGTAGGTACAAAGAACTTGCAGAAGGTAATGGCTATAAAGTTAAAGAACTGATAGTTGATCCTGGTAAAAGTCTAAGTGACCAATTCCATTTACATAGGAGTGAGCATTGGGTAGTCTTAGAAGGCGCAGGACACATAAAGCAAGGCGGGACCAGGTCAATAGAAGACAGAGAGTTTTTCATAGTCGAAGGAGAGTCAGTGTACATCAGACCAACACAGACTCACAAGTTGACGAACCCAGGAGAGATACCACTGAGACTAGTGGAGATATGGGCGGGTCAGATACTGTCTGAAGATGATATCATAAGATTGGATGTCGATGATAATTACGGAGAAAAATGAAAGAATTAGGAATGACAATGTTAGGAGTTTTAGCAATAGGTATTTTCTTTGTTGCTAAAGTATATCCAAATTTAGAATACACTGGTTACAGCAGTAACAGTTCGTGTACTGGACAATGCTATGTAGACTATGTAGCACTTAATGGCACAGCATCAGAGATAGAGCAACGCAAACAAGCATTGGCTAACTTGGACGAGTTCAGTGACATCAGAAGTTTATGGGCAGGGTGTGCCGCTTGTCACGGAATGGAAGGACAAGGTATGGCAGTATTTCCTAAACTAGCAGGACAGAGTTCAGACTATATTGTAGGTAGACTTAACACTTACAAGAACAGAGGACAAGTAGGTGCTATGAGTAGCACTATGTGGTCACAAGCAGGAATGCT
>Ga0213861_10000227_pt1 | contig 47160 bp, 50 predicted proteins | sample PICome_4_FD_160110 | JGI IMG/M metagenome (GOLD analysis project Ga0213861, IMG submission 160110) | Coastal seawater microbial communities near Pivers Island, North Carolina, United States - PICO131 | ecosystem: Environmental > Aquatic > Marine > Coastal | place: USA: North Carolina... | reverse complement strand
ATTTCTAATGCCATAATTTAATGATTTTGTGTGTTTTTATTTGTTGTGATTATCAACCATGTGATATTTGAATTATATACAAAATTAATTAAAAAATAATTGAACCTTATCCGTCAGTGATTTGTTTTTACTATGCTAGAATTACTGAAAGTTATACCTGCTTAATTTAACTTATAAAAAACTTCTTGAGACTTTAACTCTTCTAATAACTCTTGAGATATTTTAATCTTCTGAAGACGGCTACTCATTTCTAATTTTAGCTCATCATCATCATCATAAACAACAAATTTTAAAGTGTGATTTCCAGAATGCATTTGTAAAAGATCCTTAATACTTTGTATTTTTTCTTCTGATATTTCTTTAATGTTTAATTGTATTGATAATTTTTTGGCATAAGACTCCATAATATCATGTAGCAACTGAAAACTATTAAACTGTAAGCGTGGCTCTCCTTTAACACCTGTTTCCCGGTTAGCCCATCCTTCTTTAATTAAAGTACGGATAAAAACAAAATTGTTATGCATCAGAAAATGTTTAAACTTTAAGTATTCTTCTCCAAAGATCCTGAATTCATGACTATTTGTATAATCCTCTATTGTAAATAAAGCCCAGCCTTTGCCTTGCTTACTAACACGATGCTGAACGTCAGTAACAACACCTCCAAATGAAATTTCTTTGTTTAAAAACGCTGGCAAATCTCGAAAAACAGAAATATCACCATTACAAAAGCTTTGCATTTCAATTTTAAAATCATCCAATGGATGACCCGATATATAAATCCCTACAACCTCTTTTTCTCGAGCTAATTTTTCCATTGCACCCCATAACTCACATGGAGGGATCAAAGGCTCATCAATCTGCACATCACTGGATTCTCCAAAAAGACTAACCTGTGCAGAATTTTTATTTTCCTGGAATCTGTGAGCATACTTTATAGTTTTTTCTAAAAAGGTAACCCCATCCCCTTCGTCTTGAAAATATTGGGCCCTGTGAGTAGAATTGAAACAATCAAATCCACCTGCATTGGCTAGGTTCTCAAACGCTTTTTTGTTAGCAGCTCTTAAGTCTATTCGTTTTGCTAAATCAAAAATAGATTTATAATCACCTTCTTTTTTTCGCTCTTCTACAATAGTTTTTACAGCGCCATGACCAACCCCTTTTATTGCACCCATTCCAAAACGAACAGCATTATTTTGATTAACAGAAAACTTATAGTAACTCTCATTGACATCAGGCCCCAATACATTCAATTTCATACGCTTACACTCTTCCATAAAAAAAGTGACTTGCTTGATGTCATTCATGTTGTTTGACAATACTGCTGCCATATATTCTGCAGGGTAATGAGACTTTAAATAAGCTGTTTGATAAGCTATCCACGCATAACAGGTAGAGTGAGATTTATTAAATGCATAACTTGCAAATTTCTCCCAATCTGTCCAAATTTTTTCTAGTTTATCAGCAGCCATTCCCTTAGCCGCAGCCTGATTAATAAACTTTGGTTTCATTTTATCAAGAACCGAAATTTGCTTTTTACCCATCGCTTTACGCAAAACATCTGCCTCACCTTTAGTGAAATCTGCTAACTTTTGTGACAACAACATAACTTGCTCTTGATATACTGTAATACCATAAGTTTCCTTAAGATACTCTTCCATTTCTGGAAGATCATAGCTAATCTCTTCATCTCCCTGTTTACGGCGAATAAAACTAGGAATATATTCTATAGGTCCTGGTCTATACAGAGCATTCATTGCGATTAAATCCGCAAAAACTGTAGGCTTTAAATCTCGCATGTGTTTTTGCATTCCTGCAGATTCATACTGAAAAACACCCACTGTTTCACCTTTTTGAAACAACTCATAAGTTTTTTCATCATCTAGAGGAAAATTCTCTGGATCTAATATAATTCCATGTTTTGCTTTTACAATTTTAACTGTATCTTTTATAAGTGTTAATGTTTTCAGCCCTAAGAAGTCCATCTTCAAAAGACCAGCATCTTCCACAACTGAATTATCAAACTGAGTTACATAAAGATCTGAATCTTTGGCTGTAGCTATCGGGACATAATTTGTAATATCGCTTGGCGTAATAATCACCCCACAGGCATGAATGCCCGTATTACGCAAAGAGCCTTCTAAAACCTGAGCTTGATTAATTGTTTCAGCCTCAAGGTCCTCACCTTCTGATAAATTGAGTAACTGATTGATTAAATCCATGTCTTCGGCTCTAAACTTAGCCTTTAATTCTTTTTCTGGTGTGTTAAATATTTTGTTCAGCTTAGCCATATTAGGAATCAACTTAGCAATTCGATCGGCATCCCCTAAAGGTAAATCTAATACTCTAGCAGTATCACGAATAGATGACTTTGCAGCCATAGTTCCATATGTGATAATTTGAGCCACTTGACTCGAACCGTATTTTTCTATCACATAGTCCATAACGCGTCCACGACCTTCGTCATCAAAGTCTATATCAATATCTGGCATACTTATACGATCTGGATTTAAAAATCGCTCAAAAAGTAAATCATACTTGATGGGGTCAATGTTAGTAATCCACAAACAGTAAGCTACTACTGATCCTGCAGCTGAACCACGACCAGGGCCAACCGAAACGTTCATAGATCGAGCTACTCGAATAAAATCTTCAACTATTAAAAAGTATCCAGGATAACCAGTGTTTTCAATTGTTTTTAATTCAAAATCAAGACGTTCTATTATATCATTTGTAAGCTCTCCATACCTTTTTTCTGCTCCTTTGTAGGTTATGTGTCTTAAATAAGCATTCTCTCCTCGATTTCCGCTATCTTCAACATCAGAAAGATCAATAAATGAGTTTGGGATGTCAAATTTTGGAAGTAAAACGTCACGGGCTAACTCAAAAGATTGAACTTTATCAACAACTTCTTGAATATTAACAATAGCTTCTGGAACATCTCTAAAAAGAGATTTCATTTCATCAGAAGACTTGAAATAGTATTCTTGATTGGGGAGGCCATAACGATATCCACGACCACGACCTATAGGAGTCGATTGTTTTTCTCCATCCTTAACACACAACAAAATATCATGCGCATTAGCATCTTCTTGATTGATGTAATAAGTATTGTTGGTAGCTACTAATTTAACTTCATGCTTTTGAGCCATGCTAATCAAAACAGGGTTGACTCTATCTTCATCCTCTTGATTATGGCGCATAATCTCAACATATAAATCGGCTCCAAAATTTTCTTTCCACCACAAAAGAGCTTCCTCAGCTTGACGCTCTCCTACATTTAGTATTTTTGAAGGAACTTCGCCATACAAATTTCCAGTTAACACAATAAGATCTTGTTTGTAGGTTTCTACGATACTCCTGTCTATTCTTGGTAAATAATAGAAGCCATCAGTAAAAGCTTTAGACGACATCTTCACTAAGTTATGATATCCTCTTTTTGTTTTAGCTAAAAACACAACTTGATAACCATTATCCTTTTGTGACTTATTGGTGTGGTCTTCGCATACAAAAAATTCACATCCAACTATTCCTTTAATTTCTTGCGCTTCTGGTGGCTCTTCACGACCCAATGAATCTTTATTTTTCTGGCGAACAGCACGGTTATAGTTGCCAATTTCCTTTACAAAATGAAAGGCACCCATCATATTCCCATGATCAGTTATAGCTACAGCTGGCATCTGTTGATCTGATGCTGCAGCTACTAAGTTTTTAACACTTATTGTAGATTGTAAAACTGAAAACTGAGTATGGTTATGCAAGTGGACAACTTTCACGTCATTTAGTACCTCTGGGACATCTTTTGAGACATATTGAGGAGTTTCTGACTTATTCTGTTGCTGTATTCTATCAGCTATTATGGCTGACTGCGCTTTGAGATTAACATGCTTAATTCCAACAGAGGGGAATATGTTACGATTGATAGACTGAAACTGTTGAAAATAATCAATTGGAGCTTTAAGCTGTTCAATACTAAATTCTTCACGTCTAATAAGTTCTAAAAAACAGCGAGTAGTTGCCTCAACATCAGCAGTTGCGTTATGGGCCTCTCCAAAAGGCTTATTAAACAAAAATTTATGTAGCTCTGTTAGCGTAGGCAATTTAAACTTACCGCCTCTACCCCCTGGAATCTGACACATCATTGCCGTCTTCTCAGTACAAGTATCTAAAACAGGCAATTGATTTAAATTAGAAACCAAATTCAGACGGTGGAATTCACAGCCCATAATATTTAAATCAAAGCTCACATTTTGACCCACTACAAACTTAGCCTTAGACAACGCTATATTAAATAGCTCTAGCACTTCAAGTAGTGAAACCCCTTGCTCAGAAGCTAACTCTGTAGATATACCATGTATTTTTTCGGCGTCATAAGGGACATTGAATCCATCTGGACGTATTAAATAATCTTGATGCTCTAAACAACGCCCCATATCATCATGTAATTGCCATGCAATCTGAACACAACGAGGCCAATTTTCTGTATTGGTAATGGGTGCATTCCACTGCTTAGGTAGCCCTGTTGTTTCGGTATCAAATATTAAAAACATCTGTTTATTTTGTTGCTAAAATGGAAAAACTAAATATAAAACTATTTAAGAATTTCAAGAATGAATATGGACAATAATTATGAACAAAAAAACAGTGCCAAAAGCACTGTAATTTTTCAAATTACACGAAGTAAGTTTTAAATTTACTGGTTTATGATAGGTAATTTATATAAAATTCCTTCTGAAAAGTTAACAACATCAGATCCCGATGCATTGTAGGCGTTAAAATAAAAAGACCCTGTAACAGCTCCAGTTTCATCAATATCGTCTATAGAAACTAAACCATCACTTACATAAACTATACTTCCTACTCCGTTAAAAGTTGTCATAAATTGGGAGTCATCTTCAGAATAAGATGCTACAGCTAACGATCCAGAACCCAAGTTATATGAACCTAGAGCAAGATTTGGTATTTGAATAGTAATGGTACCAAATCCATCAAATCCTGTAAAAGTTGTTAAACCAGAAGACTCACTAGTCGCAGTAGAAACGGTTGATACCCATTCAAAATCTCCATTTTTAATGCTTTGAAATGCTGGAGTATTTGTTTGAATTTCTCCCTGACAGCCAAAAAACATAACTGTAGTTAAAAGAATAGTAAAGATATTTTTCAAAATAAAGGCTATTTTAAGGTTTAGTTGAAATACAAATTATTACAAATATGTACTCCAAGTTCAAAAGTATAAAAAAAATAAACAAAAGATTGTATAAAGGAAAAATATAGTATATTTGCGGACTCATTAATAACCGAGGTCGAGAACCTTACAAATTAATAATTATGCCCGTAAAAATAAGATTACAAAGACATGGTAAAAAAGGTAAACCTTTTTATTGGATTGTAGCTGCAGATGCACGCTCTAAAAGAGATGGTAAATATCTTGAAAAATTAGGCACCTATAATCCGAATTTCAACCCTGCAAAAATTGAAATTAATATTGATGGTACAGTGCAGTGGCTTCAAAATGGAGCGCAACCTACTGATACTGCCAAGTCAATACTATCATACAAAGGGATATTACTAAAAAATCATTTAATTGGTGGTGTTCGCAAGGGCGCTTTGACTGAAGAACAAGCAGAAGCAAAATTCCAATCATGGATCGAAGAGAAATCATCTAAAATAGATGCTAAGAAAAGTGACCTTGAAAAAGCGAAGGATGCTGAAAAAGTAAAGATTTTTGAAGCTGAAAAAGCAGCTAATGAAGCTCGAATTGCTGCAGCTATCGCAACTGAAGAAGTTGTTGCTGAAGAAGCGCCTGCAACTGAAGAAGTTGCTGCTGAACAGACAACTGCAGTCGAAGAAGTTGTTGCTGAACAAGCACCTGCCACTGAAGAGACTGAACAAGCGCCTGCAACTGAAGAAGTTGTTGCTGAAGAAGCGCCTGCAACTGAAGAAGTTGTTGCTGAAGAAGCGCCTGCAACTGAAGAAGTTGTTGCTGAAGAAGCGCCTGCAACTGAAGAAGTTGTTGCTGAAGAAGCTACTCCTGATTCAGAAACTGAATAAAAAATATAAAAAAAATTATATCTTTAAACCTGGCAATATTGCCAGGTTTTTTTATGAGCTAAATCATGACAATTAAGGACTGCTTCTATCTTGGTAAAATCGTAAAGAAATATAGTTTCAAAGGAGAGCTGTTAGCAAAACTTGACACCGATGAGCCAGCTATTTACGAAAATTTAGATGCTATATTTATTGATCTTAATAGTACCTTAATACCGTTTTTTATAGAAAAATCACAACTACATAAATCTGATTTACTGCGATTAAAATTTGATGACATTAACAATGAGGAGGATGCAGAGGCGCTTCTTAAGAGTGATTTATACTTGCCTTTAGAACTGCTTCCAAAACTAGAAGGCAATAAATTTTATTTTCATGAGATAATTAACTTTAAACTGATTGATGAAAATTTTGGCCTTGTTGGAGTTGTTAAAGGAGTTAATGACACTACAGCTCAGGCATTATTTGAAGTTGACCGTGACGGTATTGAAATTCTAATCCCTCTGAATGACGATTTTATAAAAAAAATAGACAGAACAAACAAGAGTATTACAGTGAATACTCCAAAAGGACTTATTGAACTTTACTTAGATTGATGTCAAAACCATTCCATTTTAAAAAGTTTAGTGTTTTACAAGATCAATGTGCAATGAAAGTAGGTACCGACTCTGTATTATTGGGAGCATGGTCGTCTTTGAAGCATGCACCAAAATCAATTTTAGACATTGGGGCAGGTACTGGAGTTCTAGCTCTTATTATGGCACAAAGGAGTTCTGCAGAAATTATTGATGCATTAGAAATTGACGCTGAAGCTTACGAACAATGCGTTTATAATTTTGAAAACTCGGACTGGGGGGATCGCTTGTTCTGTTACCATGCTGCTCTAAAAGATTTTACAGTCGAAATTGAAGATTCTTATGATTTAATAATATCTAATCCACCTTTTTTTACAGATAATTTTAAATCTGGAAATGAGGCGCGCGACAAAGCACGATTTGAAGAGGCTCTACCCTTTGAACAACTACTAAATTCGGCTTCAAAATTATTTACTAAATCGGGACAACTAAATGTAGTAATTCCATTTAGTGAAGAAACAAACTTTATTAGTCTTGCTAAAAAAGCAGATCTCAATCCGAATCGAATTCTCAGAGTTAGAGGCCAAAAAGAGAGTCCATTAAAACGAAGTTTAATAAGTCTCACTTTTCAAGAGAAAAAGGTAGAAATTAGTGAACTAACTATAGAAATTACCCGCCATAAATACACCGATAAGTATATAAATCTCACTAAAGATTTTTATTTAAAATTATAGAATTTTCAAGTAGATTAACTAAATTTGTAAAACGGTTAACGAATTCTCATTTTTATTTAAAAAAAATGATTTAATTTTAAAAAAATCCAATGAAAGCAGATTCTTTTCAAGCCCCTGATTATTACAATTTAGACGATTTACTTTCAGAAGAACACAAACTTGTTAGGAGTGCTGCTCGTGATTGGGTAAAAAGAGATATTTCCCCTATTATAAATGACTATGCCCAAAAAGCTGAGTTTCCGACTCAAATTATTGGTGGCTTGGCTGATATCGGTGCTTTTGGACCTTACATCCCTACTGAGTATGGTGGTGCTGGACTGGACCAAATATCATATGGATTAATAATGCAAGAAATTGAACGTGGGGATTCAGGAGTAAGAAGTACGGCTTCAGTGCAATCCTCATTAGTAATGTATCCTATTTGGAAATATGGAAATGAAGAACAAAGACAAAAATACCTGCCTAAACTAGCAAGTGGTGACTGGATTGGCTGTTTTGGCTTAACAGAACCTGACCATGGTAGTAACCCTGGTGGTATGACCACAAACTTCAAAGATATGGGTGACCACTATTTATTAAATGGAGCTAAAATGTGGATTTCCAATTCTCCAATAGCACAATTAGCTGTTGTGTGGGCTAAGGACGAAAAAGGTAGAATTCACGGATTAATTGTTGAACGAGGTATGGAAGGGTTCTCAACTCCAGAGACACACAATAAATGGTCTCTTAGAGCTAGTTCAACAGGAGAACTTATCTTTGATAACGTGAAAGTCCCAAAAGAAAACTTACTTCCTAACAAATCAGGACTAGGTGCTCCTTTAGGGTGTTTAGATTCTGCACGATACGGCATTGCATGGGGAGCTATTGGAGCAGCTATGGATTGTTATGACACAGCACTTAGATACAGTAAAGAACGTATACAATTTGGAAAACCAATTGGTCAATTTCAACTACAACAAAAGAAACTTTCAGAAATGATTACTGAAATCACAAAAGCACAATTACTAACATGGCGTCTTGGTGTTTTAAGAAATGAAAACCGTGCTACTACTGCTCAGATTTCAATGGCTAAAAGAAATAATGTAGATATGGCTATAAAAATAGCAAGAGAAGCACGTCAAATTCTTGGTGGCATGGGGATTAGCGGAGATTACAGTATAATGCGCCACTCCATGAACCTCGAAAGTGTTATTACTTACGAAGGGACTCACGATATACATTTATTAATAACCGGACTAGACATTACCGGTCTAAATGCCTTTAAGTGAATTATATTAGATTAGTTATAGTCCCCTTAATTGTAGGTCTAAATTTTCTTAGTTGCAATATTAACGCGGAAATCCCAGAAGTTCCAAATTATGAACAAAATGAAAACCCTATAAATGAGGAACCTGAACCCAGACATATTAAGCTAATTTCACTAGGAGATAGCTATACTATCGGACAGAGTGTTTGTGAAGACTGCCGCTTTCCGGCGCAGTTGAGAGATAGTTTACAAACATATTTTTCAGAAAATGACTCTATTAGTCTTGAAATTATTGCACAAACTGGCTGGACCACCTCTAACTTAAAAAGTGCTATTACTGCAGCTGAACCTTCTTCTGATTTTGACTTAGTAACTCTTCTAATAGGTGTGAATAATCAATATCAGAATAAACCTTTTAGTCTTTATCAAACTGAGTTTATTGAGCTTACTAATACAGCTATTACATTAGCTAATGGAGATGCTTCAAAACTTATAGTAGTTTCTATTCCTGATTATGCATACACTCCTTTTGGTCAAAACTATAACCCGTCATATATAAGTGAACAACTTTTGCAGTATAATGACTACGCAGAAACATATTGTAATGAAAATAACCTTAATTATGTTTATATAACTGACATCACACAGCAAGGGCTTACAAACACTGAGCTGGTAGCTACAGACAATTTACACCCATCTGAGCTCGCTTACACTAAATTTGTGGAGCGTATTTTACCATTAGCGTTAGAAGTTTTAGAACAGTAAATCTATTTTATATTTCTAAGCTTCGGGAGCAAGTTGAATCTTAAGCCCCTCTAATTCATTAGTTATTTGAATTTGACACCCCAATCGACTTGTCGATTTTACATTAAATGCTTCACTAAGCATTGCATCTTCGTCTTCTAATTTTTCTGTCAATTCATGATTCGATTCAATATAGCATTGACAAGAAGCGCACATAGCCATACCTCCACAAACTCCTACAGTTCCTTCTGGAGCTAATTCAAAAAGCCTTACTACTTCCATAAGATTTAAAGCCATATCAGTTGGCGCTAAGACACAATGTGTGACCCCATCACGATCAGTGATTTGTATGTTTACATCATTAGACATATTAGTTTATAGATTTTATAACTGCTTTAGGAGCTTCTTTTCGAGTACCATCGAATCCATCAATCCCACTTACAGTAGTATATTTCAATACATATCTCTTACCAGGATTGATAATCTTGTAAGCGGCTTGACACATTAGAGTTGCTTCATGGAACCCACAAAGAATAAGTTTTAATTTCCCAGGATATGTATTTACATCTCCGATTGCAAAAATCCCAGGAATATTAGTTTGATAATCAAGGGCATTATTTACCTTGATTGCATTTTTTTCGATTTCAAGTCCCCAATTAGCAATTGGCCCTAATTTTGGAGACAATCCAAATAATGGAATAAAATTATCAGCGACTATTCTTTGAGACAATCCACCAATTTCAGTTACCTCAATTGCTTCAAGCTTACTTTTTCCAAACAATCCTGTCACTTCAGCTGGAGTTATTAGTTTAATTAATCCCTTATTTTTTAAATCTTGAACTTTATCAACAGAATCTAGGGCACCTCTAAACTCATTTCTACGGTGAATAAGTATAACTTCACTAGCAACTTCACTTAAAAATATAGCCCAATCTAATGCTGAGTCACCCCCCCCTGCTATAACTACTTTTTTTCCTCTGTATATTTCAGGGTCTTTTATCATATAAGCTACCCCTTTATCTTCAAAATCCTGTAAGTGATCAATAGAAGGTTTTCTTGGCTCAAAACTTCCTAACCCGCCAGCAATAGCTACTATTGGTGCATTATGTTGTGTACCTTTATTTGTTGTCACTACAAAAGTACCGTTGGCTAGCTTTTCTATTGTTTCTGCTCGTTCACCCAAAGTAAATCCAGCTTCAAATTGCTTAGACTGCTCTAAGAGTTTATCTGTAAGATCACCAGCTAATATTTCTGGATAAGCAGGTATATCATAGATTGGTTTCTTTGGATATATTTCAGAACACTGTCCACCTGGTTGTGGTAAAGCGTCTATCAGGTGACATTTAAGTTTTAAAAGTCCAGCTTCAAAAACTGCAAATAAACCAGTTGGCCCAGCTCCAATAATTATGATATCAGTCGTAATCATGCTACACTTCAATGTTTATAACCGACTCAATCTGTGGTGCATATTTTTTAATCGTTAATTCCACACCCGACTTTAATGTCATTTGATTAACAGTACAAGAGGAGCAGGCCCCAATAAGTTGGACTTTGACCAAGCGGTCATCTTCAATAGAAATAAGATTTATATTTCCTCCATCATTTTCTAAAAAGGGACGAATCTCATTTAAAGCTTTTTCAACGTTTAGTTTAATTTCTTCTGAGGTCATAATTGTTATTTTTTCACTGCAGCACAGCCTGCCATGGTTGTTATTTTTATTGCGTCTGTAGGAGGTAAATCTGAGTTTCTTCGAACAACTTCTTGAGCAACATTTTGAGTCACTTTATTGAATGCTTCTTGAACAAAAGTAGCAGTTTGCATTGCAGCTGGACGACCGAAATCTCCAGCTTCTCTCACACTTTGAACCAGAGGTATTTCACCCAAAAAAGGGACTTGTAAGTCCTCTGCTAAATGCTTAGCACCTTCCTTTCCAAAAATAAAATATTTATGTTCTGGTAATTCCTTTGGAGTAAAATAAGCCATATTTTCAATAATACCTAAAACAGGTACGTTAATACTTTCCTGCTGAAACATTGCAACCCCTTTCCTAGCATCAGCTAGGGCAATCTTTTGAGGCGTACTTACTACTACTGATCCTGTAATCGGTAGGGCCTGCATAATACTCAAGTGAATATCTCCTGTGCCAGGTGGCAAATCAATTAAAAGAAAATCAAGCTCACCCCAATCAGCATCAAAAATCATTTGATTTAGTGCTTTTGCAGCCATAGGACCTCTCCATACTACTGCTTGATCTGGTTTGGTGAAAAATCCAATAGATAGTATTTTAACGCCATAATTTTCTACAGGCTTCATTTTAGACTTTCCATCAACATTGACAGCTAAAGGCTTTTCGTTATGAACATCAAACATAATTGGAATTGAAGGACCATAGATATCAGCATCTAAGACACCCACTCTAAAGCCCATTTTAGAAAGTGTAACAGCTAGGTTAGAAGTAACGGTGGATTTACCAACCCCACCTTTACCAGAAGCAATAGCTATAATATTTTGAATTCCAGGAATTGGTTTACCCTTGATATTGTTTTTTGGCTGAGTTTGAGCCTCTACTTTAATATTGACAGTTATTTTTGCTTTCGCATAGACCAACTCATGAATTGTCTTAAGTATATCGACCTCAGTTCTCTTTTTGGCCTGTAAACTAGGATTAGATATAGTAATATCAACTATAACCTCATCGCCAAAAACAATTATATTCTTGACAGCTTGGCTATCAATCATGTTTTGGCCTTCACCAGGAACCGTGATTGTTTTAAGCGCTTGCTCAATATCATTTTTATTTAAATTCAAAGCTTCTAATTTAGATGGATTCTAAAGTGCAAATATACAGTGAAATGTTTAAAAATAGAAGGGGAATAGATTAAATGATAAAGTTGTTAGTTAATGTGATTTTACAGGGTCCCAAAACACGGATTCAAATTCTATAACCTTGTTGTCCTCAATCTTAATACCCTCACTTTCTAATAGCTGCTGCATTAAATTAGTACCTTCAAAATGATGTTTTCCAGTTAGAAGCCCTTTACGATTAACAACTCGGTGGGCAGGGACATCCTTACCATGAGATGCTGTCATTGCATATCCGACCATTCGAGCGCCTTTAGCTGCTCCTAGGTAACGAGCAATTGCTCCATAAGAAGTCACTTTTCCATATGGAATTCGGCGAACCACATCGTAACATTTATCAAAAAAAAGTGCTGAATCCTGCATAACTAATATAAAAATGACAAAAATAGTAAGCTATTAAATCTTTGTAAGATATAATGATTTATTTTATTTTAAATCTAATATAGGTAATCGCTTTTTGGACTGCTAAATATTGATTTTCATAAAAGGTTTGTATAGTAATAACTTCATCAGGGCTTCCTTCCTGACGGTATACATCATGATTCGAATACAAGACCTCATGGCCCTGGCCGTGTAAAAGACCTAAGGTATATCCATGCATAAACTCACTATCTGTTTTTAAGTGCATTACCCCGTTATCATTAAGTATATTTTTGTAGCGTTTTAAAAATGCATCGTTGGTCATCCTATGTTTGGTGCGCTTATACTTAATTTGGGGATCTGGAAATGTAATCCATATTTCATCAATTTCATTGCTAGCAAACAAAGATTCTACAAGTTCAATTTGAGCTCTAATAAAAGCTACGTTTGGAAGTTGTTTTTCAACTGCTGTTTTCGCTCCTCGCCAAAATCTAGCTCCTTTGATATCAATTCCAATAAAGTTTTTGTCTGGATAACGTTCTGCCAGACCTATAGTATATTCCCCTTTTCCGCAACCCAACTCTAAAACTAATGGATTACTGTTTTTAAAAAACTCTTGATTCCAGTGTCCTTTTAATGGATATGTCTGATCAACTAGTTCTCCACGCTTAGGCTGAAACACATTGTTAAATGAATCATTTTCATTAAATCTTTTAAGTTTATTTTTACTTCCCACTTTGTTTTGTTTTGGGCAAAAATAATGAAAGAAATTTAGACACTAGTTTTGTTTTTCAAGTGTAAATGAAAATTCACTACCAACAGCTAATTTACTTTCAACATAAATTTTCTCCGAGTGTACCTCAATAATATGTTTGACAATGGATAACCCTAGGCCAGACCCTCCTTCTTCTCTAGAACCACTTTTATCAATACGATAAAAACGCTCAAACAATCGAGTTAGGTGTTTAGCTTCAATTCCTTCTCCATTATCAGTCACACGTACAATTAACTTACTAGAGTTTAGATTTTCAACACTGATTTCTGTTGTTCCATTATTATGTCCATATTTAATAGAATTCACAACTAAATTTGTTAAAACTTGCTGAATACGTTCTTGATCTGCGATAACCATAATAGGGTCAGAGTACTTTTTGTCAAGAATTAATGAAATATTTTTCTTGTCTGCTTTAATTTCTAATAGTTCATATACATTTGAAATAAGCTCAATTATATCAAAAGCTTCGAGATTTAAATTTGCATCACCAACTTCAAGCTTAGAAATCATATCTAAGTCTTTAACAATATAAATTAATCGATCTACTCCCTTTTCACCCCTTTTTAGGTATTTATCTCTAACATTAGGATCCTCAACGGCTCCATCTAAAAGTGTAGAAATATATCCCTGAACTGTAAAAAGTGGAGTTTTAAGTTCATGGGACACATTTCCAATAAATTCTTTGCGATATTCCTCTCTACCTTTCAAAGCTTCTAGTTCAAGTTTTTTATTTTTAGCATAATTGTCTATTTCTATCTTTAAGGCTGTCATGTCTGTATTAACAGGACTGTTATTAAATGTAGTTGACTCTAATAATGTAAGATCTTGGTAAATCTTTTTGATACTATTATAAATATATTTTTCAAGACGGAAGTGAATTAAAACAAAAGAAAAAAGAAAAGAAAAAACAGTCCAAGAACACAAAAAATATAAATTTAACAAACCAAAAAAGTACAAATAAACAAACAACAGGAATGTTTGCAGAAGCGTTATATAAAGCGCTGTCAGAAAAGAAAATTTGTTTGATTTTGTAATTTTATTTTTCATTAATTTATAAACTTATATCCGACTCCTTTAATAGTTTTGAAAGAGTCATTTCCAATTTTTTCACGAAGCTTTCGTATGTGAACATCAATGGTTCTACCCCCAACCACCACTTCATTTCCCCAGACTCTATCCAAAATCTCCTCTCTTTTATAAACCTTGCCAGGTTTTGAAGCTAACAATGATAATAATTCAAATTCTTTTCGTGGCAAAACCAACTCATTCCCTTTATGTAAAACCTGATAAGTTTCTCTATTTATTGTTAAATCACCTACATTAATTAGCTCTGTAATACTATGAGACTTCGAACCGCTTAGACGCCGCAAGAGGGCTCTTATTTTACTAATCAAAACTTTAGGCTTTATGGGCTTTGTTATGTAGTCATCAGCCCCTGCCTCATAGCCAGCTAATTGAGAGTAATCCTCACCGCGAGCTGTTAAAAAAGCAATTAATGTATCTTTTAGCTCAGGAATTAAACGGATTTGACCACAAGCTTCAATCCCATCCATCTCTGGCATCATCACATCCAAAATAATAAGATGAGGAAGGTATTCTTTAGCTGACTTAACAGCATCTAGTCCATTGCTTGCAGTTAAAACATTGTATCCCTCAGCAGTCAAATTATAGCTTAAAATTTCTAAAATATCTGGCTCGTCATCAACTAAAAGTATTTTAATACTATCCTTATTCATTTTAAATTTTTTATAAAGATAAAAAATTTAAATACTGTTAAGGCAGTTATCAATTTAATAACATTAATTTAAATCTTGCATAACAATTGATTGAAAGGTTAAATGAAATACTGATTGAATAAAAAATATAATCGAATTACATCATAAAATAAATTTAATTTTTTGGGATATACGTTTTAAAAGTATAATAAAAAGAGTGTTGAGATATGAATGCGCTCTTTTTATTTTTAGCTACTTTTGTATTTGAATTTTAGGAACATGATTAGCGAAGATTTAATTTTCAGAGTCACATCCGAAGCAACTTTTAGTGAAGCCGCTTTATCAATTTTTGACTATCAATTTGAACACAACTCTGTATATCGTTCATTTTGTGACTTGCTTTATAAGCATCCGAGTGAGGTGAAAACTATTGAACAAATACCTTTTTTGCCAATTCAATTTTTTAAAAGCCACAAAATTATAACCAGAAACTCACCTATACAAGTAGCTTTTTCAAGTAGTGGAACAACTGGAAATAAACTGAGTAAGCATTACGTAAGTGATTTAGAAATTTACAAAAAAAGTTTTAGGCGAAGCTTTCAATTGTTTTACGGAAATATCAAAGATTATACAATCTTGGCATTATTACCATCGTACTTGGAACGTGAAGACTCTTCATTAGTTTACATGGCTAATGACATGATTAAAGAGTCTAATCAAGCTGAAAGTGGATTTTTCCTACATGATTTAAAAGCGTTAAAAGATACTTTATTGAAACTAGAAAAAGAGAGGAAAAAAACCTTACTCATAGGAGTTTCATATGCCTTATTAGATTTGATTAAAATTCATAATTTTAAGCTAAAACACACAATTATTATGGAAACTGGTGGCATGAAGGGCCAGCGCAAAGAGCTTGTAAAATCTGAGTTACATTCCATATTAAAAAATGGATTTGGAGTTGATAAAGTACATAGTGAATACGGCATGACCGAATTATTATCTCAAGCATATTCTAAAGGGGGAGGTATATTTGAAACCCCTCCTTGGATGAAAATTATTACTAGGGACCCAGAAGACGCCTTAAGTATTCAGCCCACTACAAAATCTGGTGGTATTAATGTGATAGACTTGGCAAATATAAACTCATGCGCATTTATTGCCACACAAGATTTAGGTAAAATTCACAGTAATGGCACGTTTGAAATCATAGGAAGGTTTGATCAGTCTGATGTTCGAGGGTGTAACCTTATGGTGCTTTAAACTACACGTATTATAAAAGTACTACGCTTACCACGATTGATTATGATGTAAGTGTTATTAATCAAATCAAATTCTGAAATTTTATAATCCTCCCCTACTTTTTCTTTATTAACAGAAATTGAATTTTCCTTTAAAGCACGTCGTGCTTCACCATTAGATTCTAAAAATTTTGTTTCAGCAGAAAGCGCAGCGATCATGTCTAAGCCATTAGCAATTAAGTCTTTTGGTAGCTCGGCAGTAGGAACACCTTCAAAAATATCTAAAAAAGTGACTTCATCCAGTGTCTGAATGTCTGATTTAAAAGATTTACTATATAAAATAGTAGAAGCCATTTTTGCATTTTCAAAAATAGCTTGACCATGTACCATTGTAGTAATTTCCTGAGCCAAGCGCTTTTGAAGTAACCTCAAGTGCGGTTGGTCTTGGTGTAATTCTATTAAGTTAAGAATCTCATGCTCCTCTAAAAATGTAAATATCTTGATATATTTATTTGCATCATCATCACTAGAATTTAACCAATATTGGTAAAACTTATATGGCGAGGTTCGGTTGGCATCTAGCCACACATTTCCACCTTCACTTTTTCCAAACTTTGATCCATCTGACTTGGTAATTAAAGGACAAGTAATAGCATATCCTTTTCCATTAGCTACACGTCTGATCAATTCGGTTCCAGTAGTGATATTACCCCATTGATCACTTCCGCCCATTTGGATTGTACAGTCTTTAGTCTCAAACAAATGCAGGAAGTCATATCCTTGAACAAGTTGGTAAGTAAACTCCGTAAAGCTCATACCGTCAGAACTTTCTGCGGCAATCCTGTTCTTTACTGAATCTTTAGCCATCATATAATTGACCGTTATATGCTTACCAACATCTCTAATAAAGTCTAAAAAAGAAAAGTCTTTCATCCAGTCGTAGTTATTAACCATTACCGCCGCGTTCTTTTTATCATTATCAAAATTCAAAAAATGACTTAACTGATTTTTGATAGCCTCTTGGTTGTGACGTAAAGCTTTTTCATCTAAAAAATTTCTTTCAGTCGATTTTCCTGAGGGATCGCCAATCATTCCAGTGGCGCCTCCAACCAAAGCAAATGGTTTATGACCACATTTTTGGTAATGTGCTAGGAGCATAATCGGTACAAGATTTCCGATATGTAAAGAGTCAGCTGTTGGGTCAAAACCTACGTATGCACTTCTCATTTTTTCTAATAAATGCGCTTCTGCTCCTGGCATTACGTCGTGAATCATACCTCTCCAACGCAAGACTTCTATAAAGTTACTGGCCATTTTAATGTTTTTAATTACAACAAAGATAACAGATTCATAAAGGATGTGAAAAGAAAAAATAGTAATTTAGTACTATGATATTAGTAACTGGAGGTACAGGCCTAGTTGGAAGTCACTTATTGTTTAAACTTACCAAAAACGATCAAAACATTCGCGCCTTATATAGAAGCAATGAATCCATTAAAAAGGTCAAGAAAGTTTTTTCGTACTACTCAGATAAAATAGAAACTCAATTTAAAAAAATTGAATGGGTTCAAGGAGATTTAAATGACATACCAAAACTTGAAGAGGCTTTTAAAGGAATAACAAAAGTATTTCATTGTGCGGCCCTAATTTCGTTCGCCCCTAACGATTATAATCAATTAAAAAAAATAAATATTGAAGGAACAGCCAATATTGTAAACTTATGTATTAGTTATTCAATACAAAAACTTTGCTATGTTAGTTCTGTAGCAACAATGGGGTTTGATCCCATTAGAATTTCTGAAGAAACAACCTGGAAATCAGAAGAAGTGAAAAACGTTTATGCTCTTACAAAATATGCTGCTGAAAAAGAAGTATGGCGAGGGATACAAGAAGGAGTACCCTGTGTTATTGTCAATCCAGGAGTTATTTTAGGGCCAGGATATTTCAATTCTGGAAGTGGCCTTATATTTAAAATCATCAGAAAAGGGCTTATGTACAAGACCAACGGCATTACTGGCTACGTTGACGTTAATGATGTAGTTAAAAGCATGCTACTGTTGATGAGTGACAAACATTTAAATGAGCGCTATATTATTGTTGGTAAGACACTTTCCTTTTCAGAACTAACTTCAAAAATTTCAAAGTCACTGGGAGTTAAAGCTCCAGAAAAAATTGCTAAAAAATGGATGCTATCGTTAGCATGGCGTTTGGACTGGGTTAAACACAAGGTTTTGGGCAAAAAAAGAAAATTAACTAAAAACATGTGTAAGACACTGCATTCAAAGAACCTATACAGCTCAGAAAAATTCTTGAGACTTGAAAAAGATTTTCATTTTAAACCTATATCACAGACTATTTTGGAGGTGAGTAAGGTTTATTTGAAGGAATCAAAAGCTTGTTAGTTGAAATACTTTTGTCATAATTGATACTGACAGTATCTATTTGATTTTGACGACTCATTCTAACTGAATCTTTGATCCGTTTTTGTTCATCGATAATAGCGTTATATTCAATTTTTTCAGACTTTAGCTTAGCTTCTACTTTGTCATAAATTGAATTGTACAGAACAGAATTTCTAGTGTAATAATCATTGCTTTCAGCAAACCTAAGACTGTCTATTCCATAGGAACGGTAAATATAGTTTAATGGATTTTCAATATTATTTTGAAGTAGCTGTTTATTTATTCCTTTTGCAGAACTAATTAATAAGACATCAAAAATTATTTCAGACATTAAATCTTCCGAAATTAAATTAGCTGGTTTTTTTTGCTGTTGATTTCCACAAGACAACAACAACAACAATAATATAATCACTACAAAAGCTAAATTTCTCATCTATTAAATGTTAGTCGCATCGCAGCATTAGCATTTGTAAAGTTTTCGTTTTCGTAAACTATTACACCATTTAGGATTGTATGTGAAATACGCGAATTAAATGTGGTTCCTTCAAAAGGAGACCAACCGCATTTATATAATATATTGTCTTTGTTTACGGTCCATGGATTATTTGGATTAACCAAAACAAGATCTGCAAAATACCCTTGTTTAATATACCCTCGTTTTTCAATTTGAAACAAAACAGCAGGATTATGACACATTTTTTCTACCATTTTTTCTATTGAAATTTTACCATTATGATAAGCTTCCATCATGGCAACTAGTGCATGCTGAACCAATGGACCTCCTGAGGGCGCTTTCATGTAGCTATTAGACTTTTCTTCAAATGTATGTGGAGCATGATCAGTAGCTATGACATCAATTTTATCACTTAACAAAGCCTCCCACAAAGCAGCTCTATCATTAGCTGATTTTACTGCGGGATTCCATTTTATAAACGTTCCTTTTGTTTCATAGTCTAAGTCTGAAAACCACAAATGATGGACACAAACCTCAGCAGTTATTTTCTTATCTTTAAGAGGTTTCGTATTTGAAAACAACTCCATTTCTTTTGCCGTTGTTAAGTGAAAAACATGCAAACGAGCACCTGTTTTTTTAGCTAAAGCAATCGCTTTTGAGGATGAAATATAACAGGCTTCAGCACTTCTAATTTTTGGATGATATTTGATTGGTATATTTTCTCCGTATTTACTTAAATAATGTGATGTGTTTTGTTTGATAGTATCTTCATCTTCACAATGAACTGATATTAATAGGTCTGTGCTTCTAAAAATTTTTTCTAGAACCTCAGGATTATCAACCAGCATATTGCCTGTCGAAGAGCCTAGGAAAAGTTTGAGACCTGCGACCTTTCTACAATCAACTTTTAGAATTTCATCAAGATTGTCATTGGTTCCACCAAACATAAATGAATAATTTGCAGAGGAAGTTTTTGAAGCAATTTGAAACTTATCTTCTAATTTATCAATAGTTGTTGCTTGTGGTTTAGTATTTGGCATTTCAATAAAAGAAGTTATTCCGCCTGCTATAGCGGCTTTTGATTCTGATTCTATAGAAGCTTTATGAGTCAAACCTGGCTCTCTAAAGTGCACTTGATCGTCAATAACACCAGGGAGTAAATAATTTCCCTTAGCATCAATAATAGTGACATTTGAATTTTTAATACTTATTGAACTCGCAATCTCTTTAATGTATTGACCTTCAATTAAAACATCTCCAGAAAAGGTGATACCTTCATTAACAATTTGAGCATTCTTTATGATTATAGACTTTGTATGCATTTATTAGTTTCCTAAAAATTTTTTAATCTCATTTGTAAAACCCCAAAAATAGCTTCACTTATAATCCCTTTACTTAGCTTTGAATCTCCGAATAGCCTGTCAGTGAAGATAATTGGAATTTCTTTAATTTTAAACTTATTCTTGTAAGTAATGTATTTCATTTCTATTTGAAAAGCATAGCCAATAAATTTGATTTGATCTAAATTGATTGCCTCTAAAACTACTCGTCTGTAACAAACAAATCCCGCAGTAGGATCTAGAACTTTCATCCCCGTAATTAACCTAACATATAATGAAGCTGTATAAGACAACAATACTCTTGACAAAGGCCAGTTAACAACATTTACTCCCTGAATATATCTTGACCCTATAACTAGATCTATATTATCTTCTTTACAGACTGTATAAAGACGCTTGAGATCTTTGGGGTCATGAGAAAAGTCTGCATCCATTTCAAACACAAACTCATAATCACGTTTTAAACACCATTTAAAACCTTCAACATAAGCAGTTCCTAGTCCTTGTTTTCCATTACGCTTCACTAAAAATAGACGGTCAGAATACTTGGATTGATATGACTCTACTTTTTGAGCAGTTTTGTCAGGAGAATTATCATCAACTACAAGGATGTGAACTTCATCACACTGGTTAAAAACAGCATCTATGATAGCTTCGATATTCTCGATTTCATTATAAGTTGGTATAATGACAATTGCATCTTGCATTGGAGATAAATTTCAACAAAAGTAAGATATTTTTTGCGGACTCTTTTTATAAAATTTCTTCATAACTTTGAACATGATTAGAAAAGTTCTATTTGAAGACTGGTATACAGCAATTATAATAGTTAGTCTTATTATTATGGTTAGTGCCAAAATTTTGAACACTAATCGCTTTCGTGAATTGATAAACAACCCTAACTATTTAAGAATCTATATAAAAGATCACAAATTTTTTAACCCATTTGATATATTACTATTTACAAACTTCTGTATAAATGGAGTACTAATTATGTCTCTATTCTACTCTACAATCAATGAATTTAATTTAAAATACAATGATTTCATTGTGCTTTCAATCTTGTTAGGTCTTGGGCTTACTGCGAAATTAATAATAGGAGTAATAATAGGCTCTGTTTTTGAAATCAAAAATATCTCTCTTAGTCACGTATTCCAGCAAATTAGCACCCTCAATATTTTGGGTGTCATTCTACTCCCTTTTAATGCTCTAGCTGTTTTCAGCTTCCCTAAACAACCTTTGTTATTTGGAGTAATCTTTACAATTTCTTGTTTAATTATATTTAGTGGCTTATTAAAGTCGATAAAATCCTATCAAAAACTACTAATCAATAATTTATTTTATTTTATTTTGTATCTTTGCACACTCGAAATTGGACCTTACGTGATTTTATGTAAGCTATTTTCGTATGATATAAATTAACCTTTTAGAGTAATTGATCTATGAAAATAAAAACCATTTTGGTTTCCCAGCCAGAACCTAAAATAGAAAACTCTCCGTACTTTGACCTTGAAGAAAAGCAAAAAGTAAAGATTGATTTTCGCTCATTTATACATGTTGAAGGATTGACTGCAAAAGATATTAGGTTACAAAAAGTAGACTTTACAATATACTCTGCAGTTATTCTTACAAGTAGGAATGCTGTAGACCATTTTTTTAGAATTGCCAAAGAAATGCGCTTCAAAGTGCCTGATAGCATGAAATATTTCTGTCAATCAGAGCCAGTCGCTTTATATCTCCAGAATTATGTAGTATATCGAAAGCGTAAAATATATGTAGGTAAACGTAATTTTGTAGATTTAGTTCCTTTGATTAAGAAATATAAAAACGAAAAGTTTTTATTACCCTCTTCGGATAAACTAAAACCTCTGATTCCTAACACTCTTGAAGAAATAGGAGTTCAATTCAAGCAAGCTGTTTTTTACAAAACAGTTATTAGTGATTTGTCTGATCTTGCTAATGTATATTATGATATTTTAGTTTTCTTTAGCCCATCTGGAATTGACTCTTTGTTTCACAATTTTCCAAATTTTAAACAAAATGATACACGAATTGCTGTATTCGGAAATACAACTGTCAAAGCTGTTGAAAACAAAGGTCTGCGTGTGGACATCGCGGCACCGACTGCTGAGATGCCATCAATGACAATGGCATTGAATAAGTATATTCAAGAAGCTAATAAGAAATAACTCATTAAACTATTCTTAATCCTTAAGCCCACTAGTTGAGTGGGTTTTTTAGTTAAAAATATTTTATATTGTAAATAATTTACACTCCATACATATGAAATCCCCATACCTATTTTTGTTTTTATTTATTTTTATTAGTTGTTCCAATGATGATAACACAAACGAATCAAATGAGCCAGTATTAACAGCCTCAGATTTTAGCCCAAATACACAAGGTGATTATTGGAAGTATAATGTTAACAGCTCTAGTGAAGATCTTCCAGACATGGACTTTAATTCAATTGACTCATTATATGTTGCCACAACCTCTAGTACATCCTATACACTTGATGCTAACAATGGAATAGGTGCAGATGGCAGTATGAACAGTATTCTCACTAGCGGAACACTATCAACAACTAATACGGTATTGTCATATAATGGGGCCTTAGACCTTCCTATTGATCTTGACATTGATCAATCGTTAGAAATTAGTGACTTGGTATTATTAGATTTAAATGCTGATAACGGAGCTGTACTTTCAAGTTTCGAGGGAACTTTCTCTGAAGATATTAATATTCAGGGGAATGTTATTCCTATTAATGTAAACTATGAGTTATTCACTGCAAAGGAAAATTTTTATGAATCTAAAACAATTAATGGAACTTCTTATTCAAATGTTTATGAAGGATCATTAGGCCTTAATTTATCTGTTACAGGTACAATTACATTTTTTGATATAGACATCCTTGAATCTCAAGATATTCTCTTAATCAATTATTATTATGGAGCTAATATTGGACTTCTAAGAGCTGAAAGCAATCAAGGTTTTGAGCTAGCTCCACCAATAATTGCACTTATTGAACAAACTGGAGGTGGAGGTGAATTACCATCCTCTGCTACCGTTATTGGCCTTGAAGAATTAAGTAACTACTTAATAAACTAAATATCAAATAAGTGGCAGGTTTTGTACAGAGAATTATAATTACTTCTCTCAGCAATAGTTTACGATACAAATACTGTATAGATAAATACTCCATAAACAAAAACTAAGGCAAACCCTTCAGTTTTCCTGATTTCATTTCGTTTCAATATCAATGAGAATGGTAAAAGTATTGCAGCAAAGATTAACATCCATATTAAATCTCTTGACACAATTAAAGGATCATCAACGACTATAGGTTTGACCATAGCAGTTAAACCTAGTACTGATCCAATATTAAAAATATTTGAACCGATTAAATTACCCAAAGAAATAGACTTTTCATTTCTTACAACCGCCATAACAGAAGCTGCAAGCTCAGGAATACTTGTGCCAACGGCAATAATTGAAACAGAAATAACAGCTTCACTGACCCCTATTTCTTTTGCTATAACTACAGCACCTTTGACAAGCCAGTCAGAACCGAAATACAAGCTAATTCCACCAATTAAAAGCCATACTGTAATTTTAAAAGTAGAGACTAGTGATAACACGTCTATTGAATCATCCTTCTCAGTAAGTTTTGAAGTTTTTAAAACTATAATAACAAATAAAATTAGAGCAACAAATAGAACAGCACCTTCAAGAGCAGCAAGTTGATTGTCATTACTTAAAAAATAATATAATGCTAATGAAAATAGCATGAGAACTGGCCAATTAAATTTATAAAAGGTTTTATTTACATAGATTGCTCCAATTAGGGCAGTAATTCCAAGAACCAAACCTATATTTGCTACATTAGAACCTACAACGTTATTAATCGCAATCGAAGGCGATCCATTTAAAGCGGCATTTAAACTGACTAATAGTTCTGGAAGTGATGTTGCAAAAGAAACAACAGTCAAACCAATAACCATTTTAGAAATATTGAATTTTAGAGATAATGCGACAGAAGCTCGCACAAGGAAGTCCCCTCCAACAACTAGCAAAACAAACCCTACTAACATTAAAATAACGTCCATATCCTATTTTTTTACGAAGATAAATCTAAGATATTAAAATTGCTTACATTTATAATAAGATTTTATACTTTTGAACAATGAAATCACAAAAAATGTTTAGGATAATAGCAAGAATAAATAAATTATTACTTCCTAGTTTAACAAAAAAACGTGTAGATCTAGCTAAAGCAAATAAATTCCAAATGATTTTATTTGGCTGGCGACTCTATGTAACAAAAAAAGCACTAGACTAATAACTTACTGCTGCAAAAATAGGGTATGGTGATATTTTCTTTGCTCCCTCAAGCTGATTAATTTCCATAATAAAATTACATTGCACAATCTGACCTCCTAAAGATTCAACAATCCTACAGACTGCTTCTGCAGTTCCTCCAGTGGCTAGCACATCGTCATGTACAAGAACATTATCCCCAATTTGAATGGCATCTTCGTGCATTTCTAAAGTATCAGAATTATATTCTAAGTCATAAGACTCAGCAACTACCTTTCCAGGTAATTTACCAGCCTTTCGAATCGGCACAAATGGCACCTTTAACGCTTGTGCTAACAAAATACCAAAAAAAAATCCTCGCGCTTCTACAGCCACAACTTTATCAATTTTTAAGTTTTGCAACTTTGACAGTAAGGACTCCAAACATAATGCAACCCCAACTGGACTGTGTAGTAGTGGGGTTATATCCTTAAATAGTATACCTTTTTTGGGGAAATCAGGAACATCACGAATGTATGACTTTATTGAATTCATTGGATTAAATTTAGTTTAGTAACTATTTATTGAGTGAGACAAAATATTAGGGCGCTCGTTGTATATTTTTATAATTAACTCCCCAAATAATGTATTTGCCCAAGCGAACCACTCTCTATTGAAGTCTTTAGGGTTGTCTTTATGAAATGCTTCGTGCATAAAGCCCGTATCAGCGTGAGTAGCTTTAAGAGCTTCTAAACATTTAATTATTTCATTATCATCGCTAGAAGTCATCGCACGAAGAATAATACCCATGGGCCATATTTTTTCTTTTCCAGTATGAGGACTAGCTTGACCTTCAGCATATTTTCCCCTTAAAAAATAAGGATTAGAATCACTAAGTAAAAAGTTTCGGGTGTTTTTATAAATTGGATCTGAAGACATTTGAGTATCTAAATAGGCCAAAGACATTAGTGAAGGAACATTAGCATCGTCCATAAATACAGCATTTCCAAAACCATCAACTTCATAGGCGAATATTTTCCCATAAGTTAAATGGTCGAAAACTCCGTATTTTTTTATAGCAGAATCAACCTCAATTGAAAAGGCCTCACATTCAATGGCAAACTCTTGATCTTTTAAAACGTCTTGATAGATCTCAGATAGCTGCTGAAGTGAAATAACAGCAAAAATATTAGATGGTATAAGATACGGAAATAAAGTAGCATCATCTGAAGGCCTAAACATCGAGCAGATCATTCCAGTCGGTTTTATTGGTCTACCAGTACCTTCAAAAATTGGAGCATCAAGCATGGAAGTTGTTTTTCTTGAAAAAAGATATGGTGACTGTTCATCTTTTCGCTGTTCTGTTTTAAAAACCTTTACTATTAATCGCATTGCTTTGTCCCAACTATCATCAAATACAGAAGCATCATTTGTAAGTTCATAGTACTTATAAGAAAGCCTTATCACATAACATAAAGAATCTATTTCCCATTTACGTTCATGAATCCCGGGACCTGGAATTGGACTATCGTAAATCCAATAAGATTTTTTTGTCAAATCTTTATAGAATGCATTGGCGTAAGGATCGGCAAGAACGCACTTAACTTGTCTGTTTATTAATCCGAGAATTAAATTTTTAAGCTTTAGCTCTTTTGTTATTAGTGGCATATAAGGCCATACCTGAGCTGTCGAATCCCTTAACCACATTGCATCTATGTCACCTGTTATAATAAATGTATCTGGCTTACCATCAATTTTTTCGTAATCTACGGTAGTATCCAAAGTGTTTGGATAACAATTTTCAAACATCCATTTAAGCTCTTTGTCCTGTATGAGGGACTTCATATTTTGAATAACTAATTCAACCTGTTTACTCACAAAAGTTCTTTGATTTAAGTCAGGCCTTTTTGAAGTAAATTTATTTTCAATATTAAAATCTGTAAAGTTTGAAGCAATAATTGGCAAAGGATTAATTACTAATCCTCCAACAATAATAGTACCGTGTTTTAAAAACTGCTTTCTATGCATTATCTCTAATATTAACTTTGAAATCTAAGACTAAAAGATAATACTTTTTTAATAAATTGAATCTGTTAAAATCAAATAAATAAATAAGACAAAAGTAATAATAAATAAATACTGAGGTAAAATAAGTAGAAATTTCTGAATTTTATATACTCGTGATTATTAGGGTAAATATTTCCAAATAGTCCCTTTAACTCTTTCCAGAAAAGAGGCTTAAAATTTATTATCCAATTATCGGTATTATATACTATTTTACGAAATTTGCTTCTGTAGTAGCCTAGTGGGAACCCCCAAATCATGAAGATAAAAAACAGAAAATTTTTAGCACTTATATCCATAGTTATTTGTTTTTAGAGAACCAGGGTAAAAAGGAACTAGTTTTTTTTATGTAATCATTATACATAGGCTTGGAGTCTTTTAATGTTTTTTCAAGCAAGCTCACTCCAGAAACACGTATTATTAATAAAGTCATTATAATTGAACCTATTATTTGCCAATAATATCCTGAAGCAATACAAAAAAGAGCATAACTCCACCAAACAGCTGAGTCTCCAAAATAATTTGGGTGGCGAGTGTATTTCCAAAGTCCACTATCTAATACCTTTCCTTTGTTGTTTGGATTTTGCTTAAACCGCATCAATTGATAATCTCCTACTGATTCAAAAATAAAACCAATACACCAAACCAGGATTCCTAAATAATCAAGGCCAGTTAAATCGCCAGAACTACTACTGGTATTGATTGCAAAAAGAGGAATTGATATAATCATTATCAAGACTGCCTGCAGTAAAAATGTTTGAAAATAGCTAAACCACCAATAGCGTTTGGGTCCATAGTTTTTCCTAAATTCCTGGTAACGAAAGTCTTCGCCTTTACCGCTATTTCTAATGGCTAAATAAATCGAAAGCCGAAGCCCCCAAATACCTACAAGGGCTAAAACTAATAGTATTCTTGGAGTTAAATCTCCATACATAAATGCATAAAACACATTGACGATAACAAAACCAAAGCCCCAAAAAACATCTATTATACTAACGTTTTTAATAAAAACACTCCAGATCCATAGTGCGGTTACTGAAATGAGTATAATTAGTGCTGCTTGGGAAAATAAAACCATCAATTAAAAAATAAATATAATACAAAACAAAACTACAAAATATAAAATTATAAGAGAAAATATAGCGCATTATGAGTCCAAATTGAAGTTTATTAAAAAAACTAAAGGGTGCGCGCAAGAACATAAAAAAGGGGATTACTTTTCAGTAATCCCCTTTGTGACCTTGGCAGGATTCAAACCTGCAACCTCTTGAGCCGTAATCAAGTGCACTATTCAGTTATGCTACAAGGCCAAATCAAGGATGCAAATATAAAGCATTAATCTTTTTATCAAAAGAATATATCATCAATTTCAAAAAACTTACTTTTGTAAATATCTATAAATTTTCTTGTTTTATGAAAATCGAACAAATCTATACAAGCTGCTTGTCACAAGGAGCATACTACATAGAATCTAACGGAGAAGTTGCTATTATAGACCCTCTAAGAGAAACACAGCAATATGTAGATAAAGCAACCGCTGATAATGCGACTATTAAATTCATTTTTGAAACACATATTCATGCAGATTTTGTGTCTGGTCACGTAGATCTGGCGAAAAAAACAGGGGCCACTATCGTTTATGGCCCTAATGCTAACACCCTTTTTGATTGTTATAATGCTTCAGATAACGAAGAATTTAAAATCGGAAATATAACTTTAAAAGCATTACATACACCTGGGCATACTTTAGAGTCCGTAACCTACTTACTTATAGATGAAAAAGGTAAAAATCATGCAATTTTTACAGGTGATACTCTATTTCTAGGAGATGTGGGAAGACCTGACCTAGCCATTAAATCTGACCTTAGTGAAAAAGATTTAGCGGGGATACTATTTAAATCTTTACGAACGAAAATCATGAACTTAGATGATTCATTATTTGTATACCCAGCACATGGTGCCGGATCTGCCTGTGGCAAGAATTTGAGTAAAGAAACAATAGGAACATTGGGAGATCAAAAAAGGTCAAACTATGCCTTACGCTCAGACATGACTAAAGAAGAATTTATCAAAGAATTATTAGACGGCATCAGCGAACCTCCTCAGTATTTTTCCAAAAATGCAAAATTAAATCAGTCTGGATATACTGAGCTGGATAAAGTTCTGAAAAATGGAAACATACCTCTTTCCTTGAATGAGTTTGATACTACAGCTAAAACCAAGAAAGCGCTTATTTTAGATGTTCGAACTCAAAAAGACTATATAGAAAGTCATATTCCTGGGTCGATTTTTATTGGACTTAATGGCTCATTTGCTCCATGGGCTGGGACATTAATAAGCAATATAAAACAACCGTTGCTTTTAGTAGTTCCAGAAGGTAGATCAGAAGAAGCAATTACGCGCTTAGCACGAGTTGGATATGACAATACTTTAGGTTATTTGAATGGCGGTATTAATACTTGGATAAAATCAGGTAGAAAATACGATCAGTTAACTTCCATATCACCTTTTGAGTTTGAGAAACGTTCTAAACAAAAAACTCTATCCGTATTAGACGTTAGAAAAGAAGGGGAATATGATACCATGCATTTAATGTTGGATGGTCTTCAAAACTTTCCTTTGAATCAAATTAACAGATTCACCCAACTAGACGCACAAAAAACATATTACATCCATTGTGCTGGAGGCTACCGCTCGGTAATTGCAGCTTCGATTCTAAAATCAAATGGGTTTCTAAATATAATTGATATAGCGGGAGGATTTGCTGCTATTAAGAAAACAAATCTAAATTTAACTGAATCTACATGCCATTCTAATTTGTAATTTTATGGAAACAATTCTTGAAATCCAGAATCTAAAATGTGGAGGTTGTGCATACACCATCACTAAAAAATTAACAGAACTAGTTGGTATTAAAAATATTACAGTTGACACTAACTCTAATTCTATTAACATTAATAGCACAAATGAAAAAGCTTTAGAGGAGGCTAAAACACTTCTTTATAAATTAGGCTATCCAGTACAAGGGGGCAATAACTCGTTTGGGACTAAAGCAAAATCATTTGTTAGTTGTGCAATAGGAAAAATAGAAAAATCTTAAACGATTTCAGCACTCAAACCTACTTCTAAGAGTCTACTGCACAAAGGCTCTAACTCATCGTAGCTTCCTGTTTTTACTGTACACTTTCCCTTATAATGAACAAGTAAAGCGCACTGCTCAGCTTGCTCATGAGAATGATTACAAATGGCGACTAGTGATTCAATAACATGGTCAAAAGTATTAACATCATCGTTAAAAAGAACAATTTCATTTAAATGTTCTTCTTGAGTGAGCGTGTCAAACTGCTCGCTAATTTTTTCCTTTATACTCATTATTAATTCACAAATTTTAAAGCTACCCAACTATTTCGAATAAGCTTTGTTTCAAACTTAAGCCCCAACTTCAAACAACTAGATTCAATAAGTTCACAATCCGAATCATAAAACCCACTTAAAAACAGAGAACTATTTTCATTTAAACAAGCTACATAAGTACTTAAATCTTCCAATAATATATTACGATTAATGTTTGCAATAATTACGTCAAACCGTTTGCCTTTTAGTAAAGACGCATCGCCTTGTAATACACTAATCTCCCCGCAATCATTTCTTGAAATATTTTCTAGGCTATTTAAATAACACCAATTATCGATATCGATAGCCTCCACCACATGAGCACCCTTTTTCTTAGCCAAAATAGCAAGAACTCCTGTACCACATCCCATATCCAAAACAGAATTATTTGTGAAATCCGAAGCCAAAATATATTCAATCATCATATGAGTTGTTTCATGATGACCAGTCCCAAAACTCATTTTGGGTTCAATAATAATATCATAATCAACATCAAAAGAATCATGAAATGGGGCTCGTATAGCACATTGATCTCCAACAACTATTGGATTAAAATTTTTTTCCCACTCTGCATTCCAATTGGTTTGCTTTATAATCTCAAAAGTATAAGTAATTTCAAATTCTTCAGATTTTAAAATATTAATCGAATCTAAAATTAAATCGAAATGTTGGCTTTGCTGAATATATGCAACAACTCCATCTGGTGTTTCTACGAAACTTTCAAAGCCAGTATATCCCAACTCCGCAATTAAAATTTCACTACCAGGCTGAACAGGAATAACCTTGAAAGTATAGCCAATGTATACAGGATCTGCCAATTTTAAAATGCGTTTATTATAGCTGTAAATTGAGACACATCCAAAGCTGCTCCGCCAATCAACCCACCATCTACATCTTCTTTTGAAAAAATCTCTTTTGCGTTAGCTGGCTTTACACTTCCTCCATATAGAATTGATACGTCTAGTGCTAAAGCTGAAGAATATTTATTTTCTATAGTTTTACGTATGAAAGCATGCATGTCTTGAGCTTGTTCTGGTGAGGCTGTCTCTCCAGTTCCAATAGCCCAAACAGGTTCGTAAGCTAATACAATATTTGTCCATGCTGATGCTGGTAAATGAAATAAAGCATTCTTAATTTGACCTTCAACTATTGCTTCCTCATTTCCGGATTTACGATCTGATAATTCTTCTCCAAAACAAAAGATAATACGCATATTATTTTTTAAAGCGGCATTAACTTTCTTGGCTAAAAGAGCATCAGTTTCATTAAAATAAGCACGACGCTCACTGTGTCCTAATATGACCGTATCAACACCAATACTTTTGAGCATTCCAGCGCTAATCTCTCCAGTATAGGCACCGTTTTCAGCGTAGTGCATATTTTGAGCTGCGACATTTATCCGGCTTCCTTTTAGTAAGTTTGACGAACACAATAAGCTAGTAAAAGGAGGTGCAATAATAACCTCTGTCTCTGATTCTATATACTGCTCCCGCAGTTTAGAAACTAACTGTTCTGAATCGACATAATCATTATTCATCTTCCAGTTTCCTGCTACAATTTGTTTTCTCATTTTAAATTATTTAAAAGTTTTTTATCTGTTGTTTCAATTGCATTAAACACTTTAATTACTCCATTTTCATCAATAATCAAATATCTAGGAATCCAATCTAATCCTAAAAAATTACCCAAAGCTCCCTTCCAGCCAGACTGCATATAGAAATGGTCACCTTGTATTTCTAATCGATCAATGCTCTTTTTCCAAGCAGGTTTAGATTTATCTAAAGACAAGTAAATGAAATCGACCTCTGGATGGGTCTGTTGAAGCGTTTTAACTCCAGGAAGACCTTTTAAACAATCTTTACACCAAGATGCCCACACATCAATAAATATAGTGTTTCCTTTGTGCTGTTCAAGTATGGATTTAAAGGATACTGATTCGTCTTGAAGATTAATTAATTCATCTTTTAGGGCTTTTTCAGAAAACCGTGTTTCAACTCTGTTTTGGCAACTCAAAATTGTAGTTATAAAAAGAGTAATTACAATAATATATTTCATGTCTCAATTTTTATTAAGCATTAAGGTTGATTTTTGGATCTAGATACGAATAAATAAAATCAACCAAGATATTTATAATTACAAAAGTAAGGGCAATTATTAAAACAGCACCCATAATAACGGGTAAATCTAAGGTGTTTAAAGCATTTACAATCTCCTTGCCTAGTCCATTCCATGAAAATATATATTCTACAAAAACTGCGCCTGCTAGTAGTGATGCAAACCATCCAGAAACAGCAGTGACTACAGGGTTTAAAGCATTTTTTAACGCATGCCTGGTAATGACCTGAAACGCACTCAAACCCTTTGCTCTAGCTGTTGTTATATAGTCTTGATTAAAGACTTCTAACAAAGAGTTTCGCATCAATTGAGTAACGACAGCCAAAGGACGAATCCCGAGAACAAATGCAGGTAATATTATATTTTTTATCTTTAATACGTTGGCTTCCCCAAAGTCATCTAATTCATACAAACTCCCCGTCATTTCTAACCCTGTAAATTCGTGTAATATAAAACCAAATATCCAAGCTGCCAATATTGCACTAAAAAAGGAAGGTAAACTCATTCCTAATGTACTCAAAACTAGCAACGATTTATCAATAAGATGATCTTTATAAAGTGCTGAGATTACTCCAAAAAGCAAACCAATAATTAATGCAATACTGATCGAAGCAACAGCCAAAATAATTGTGTTTGGAAGCGTCTCACTTAGTATCTGACTTACTTTTTTTCCCTGTTTGGTAAAAGAAGTTCTTAAAAAAGGATACTTCAAAATAACAATTACGCTTGATGTTTCAAAAAGCTCTTGGTAACTGTAATCATGAGATTCTAAATATGTGTAATTTTTAGGGTCCTTAGCGTGAAAAGAAAGTGGAGATAAATCATTTAAATAATACAAATATTGAGTCAAAACGGGCTGATCAAAGCCATACTTTTGTTTTACAATTGCCAACTGAACTTCGTCTTCATTTTGACCCAACATCATTTGAGCAGGATCTCCTGGTAAAACATTAAAAAGTAAAAAAATAGCAGTGACCACTCCTAGTAGAGTCCAAAAAGCGTGGTGTATTTTTTTTATTAGGTAACTTCCCAAAAGTATTTATAAGTCTAGATTATCAATATCACTCCAGTGTACTTTTTGCTTAACAGTTCCTCTATCTAAAATTAAAATTCCTGGATTAGAGCGAACAACTGTTTTAAGAGCTTTTTCGTCACACAGATAAAACTCAAAACCAAGGCCAAAAGACGATTTAATATTCTCTTTAGCATCGTTTCCTGAGGCGCTCAAGCCTATTACTGTATAACCTTTAGATTTAGCGTTTTCATAAAACGATTTCAATTTCTCTAGTCCTTCAGTTTCAGCAGACTCTAAGCTGTAAGATACAACCATCACAAGTTTCTCATTCATTAGAAAGTCTTCTGTTAAATCTTCTGTCTCAGTTTCTATTGAGAAATCTAATATCGAAGGTTGGTAGCCTTGCTTAATAACCTTCGTTTCTACACTTATATAGTCTCCGTTTACCTCAGGATAAGAACCGTCAGTAACAATGGCTTTCTGTGTTCCATTAACATCAAAAATCCAAGTAAATTCTTGAACTGCTTTTGGAGCGTTATCTGGAGTACTCATGTTTGTTAATAGATTATCTCCTATTTTATATGCTCTAAAATCAATACTTGGAAGATGCGTCAATACATGGTATCCAAAAGCAAGACTGGCTATAAAACTCAAAAGAGCGATAAGTGATGTCAATAAAGGCTTAAATAATTGAGAGATATAAGATTTTCCTACAAATAGAATTATAACAAATACCAGCAATACAACATCTTTTGAAAAACTTTCCCAAGGGGTTAATTTTAAAGCGTCCCCAAAACAACCACAGTCTTTAACTTTATCAAAGTAGGCAGAGTAAAATGTTAAGAATGTAAAAAACACAATCATTATCAGCAAACTCCAAACCGTAAATTTAGGTTTATAGCCAATAAGTAAAAATACACCAAGAACCACTTCAAAAACAACTACAATAATAGAAATAGCCAATGCATAAGGTTCTAAAAAAGTAATATTTAAAACCTCTGCACTAAAATATTCTTGCAACTTATATGAGAAACCTAACGGATCATTTAACTTAATAAATCCAGAAATAATAAAGAGAATTCCAACAAAGATTCTTGAAATTGGGACTAATATTTTCATGTTATGATTCGTTTAGATGGATTAGTGCAAATACGGCATAATTAATCATATCTTGATAATTGGCATCTATCCCTTCACTAACAAGAGTGTGTCCTGCATTATCTTCAATCTGTTTGACGCGTAATAATTTTTGTAATATCAAGTCTGTTAATGAACTTACACGCATGTCACGCCATGCCTCACCATAATCATGATTTTTGTCCATCATGAGCTGTTTGGTGATGGCAATTTTTGTTTCATACATTGAAACCGCTTGTTTAAAAGACAAATCAGGATGTTCCACGACCCCTTTTTCTGTCTGAATTAAAGCCATTACACAGTAATTAATGATACCAACAAACTCACTTGCAGCACCCTCATCCACTTTCTGAACAGCGTTTTGCTGTAATCCCCTAATTCGTTGAGCTTTTATAAAAATTTGGTCAGTAAGAGATGGCAGTCTAAGAATACGCCATGCACATCCATAGTCTTTCATTTTTTTACTAAACAAGTCTTGACAGACCTGGACAACCGCGTCGTATTCTTTTGAAGTATTTTGCATGAAATAAATCGAATTTTGCGTAAATTTCGCTTAAAATATTCAAAACATCAAGATTTATGTTTTAAATCTTATTAAATATAAAGACTCACAACTATTTATGACACTCAATTGCAACGGTAAACTCATTGATCTTAGCACTCCTAAAGTAATGGGTATTTTAAATGTAACTCCAGATTCATTTTATGACGGTGGAAAATTTAAAAATGATAAAAGTTTTCTGATACACGCTGAAAAACTAATCAAAGAAGGTGCTGATTTTGTTGATATTGGGGCTTATAGTTCAAAGCCTGGTGCTGATTTTGTTTCTGAAAAAGAAGAGATCAACCGACTGATCCCTATTGTTCGCTTAATTCATGATAACTTCCCTCAAACTCCTATTTCAATTGATAGTTTTAGAAGCAATGTAATAAAAAAATCCATCCAAGCTGGTGCTGCAATAGTGAATGATATTTCAGCCGGACAATTAGACCCTATGATGTTTGAAACGGTTGGGAGACTTGGAGTTCCCTATATCATGATGCACATGAGAGGCACTCCACAAATAATGCAACAAATGACAACTTATTCAAACATAATCAAAGATATTTACTACTACTTTTCAGAACGTATTAGTCTAGCTAAAGAACATCAAATCAAGGATCTTATAATCGATTTAGGCTTTGGGTTTTCAAAAACTTTGGAACAAAACTTTAAACTACTCAATTCATTAGATTTCTACACAAACTTAAACTTACCTATACTAGTTGGTATATCTAGAAAATCTATGGTTTATAAAACATTAGAAACCACTCCAGGCTATGCTCTTAATGGAACTTCTGCACTGAACATGCTAGCACTGGACAAAGGAGCTAAACTACTAAGAGTCCATGACGTTAAAGAAGCTATAGAATGTGTTAAACTACACAGAGCACTTACAAACTAGTGTTCATTTTATATTTATTATATTTATTCAAAATTTTAAGACCTATTGGACATATTTAACGACTTACTTAATTTCAATGTATTAGATATAATCGACATAATCTTAGTCGCTTTATTACTCTATTATGTTTATAAATTAATTAAAGGGACTGTTGCAATTAATATCTTCTTTGGTATTGTTATTTTCTATCTTTTTTACCTTCTAGTTGATGTCCTACAAATGCGCATGCTAAGTAATCTTTTGGGCGGATTTATGAGTGTTGGAATTATTGCATTAATTGTTGTTTTTCAACCTGAAATACGTAAGTTTTTATTAATGATAGGGTCTACCAACCTTAGAAAAAATGGTTCACTAATGAAGCGTTTTAATTTTTTAAAGACACAAGTAACAAATACCTCAGATGCAGAAACGATTGTTAAAGCGAGTGTAAAAATGGGAAGCTCAAAAACAGGTGCTCTCATTGTAATTGAGCGTAATAACAATCTAGATTTTTTGGTAGAAACTGGAGATGAAATGAATATTACTGTTACCCAACCAATTTTAGAAAGTATATTTTTTAAAAACAGCCCACTTCATGATGGCGCAATTATAATTTCTAATAATACAATCAAAGCAACAAGAGTGATACTGCCAGTGAACAATGAAAAAAATATTCCTTCACACTTCGGATTAAGGCACCGAGCAGCTATTGGAATCTCCGAAAAAACAGATGCTTTAGCTATTGTTGTAAGCGAAGAGACTGGACTAGTTTCCTATGTCAATAATGGTGAATTTGTTATTTTCAAAGATCCTTTAGAACTAACCAAAAAACTCAAGATTGATTTGTCCTAAGTTTTATGTTTTTTGGTCAGAAACTGCGCATCATATAAATTTCTATAATACCCATTTTTAATCGCTAGTAACTCTTTGTGAGTTCCTTTCTCAACAATTTCACCGGCCTCTAATACAATAATCATATCTGATTTTTGAATAGTTGCTAATCGGTGAGCTATCACTATGGAGGTTCGTCCATGTGTGATTTTTTGAGTAGCTTTTTGAATCAGTTGCTCGGAATTAGAATCGATTGAAGCAGTTGCCTCATCTAAAATTAAAATTTTTGGGTTGGTTACATATGCTCTTAAAAATGATATCAACTGCCTTTGTCCAGATGACAACATAACCCCTCGTTCTTTTACGTTATAATGATATCCACCCGGAAGACTCATAATAAAATTGTGAACTCCTATATCTTTAGCTGCAGATTGAACATCTAACTCGCTTATAGCTGAATTATTAAGAGTTATGTTGTTTAATATAGTATCCGCAAAAAGAAAGACGTCCTGAAGCACAACAGCAATATTTTGTCTTAAACTCTTTAGTGCTAATGTTTTTATATCTATAGAATCAATTGTAATCTTTCCTGAATCAATATCATACAGACGATTTAATAAATTAACAATAGTAGATTTTCCAGCACCTGTAGATCCAACAATAGCTAACGTGTCTCCAGCAGCTATCTTAAAGGAAATCCCTTTTAAGACTTTTTCATTTTTCACATATGAAAACTTCACCTTTGAAAATTCTAAATCTCCTTTAATATTTTGAATCGTATCTTGCCCGTGGTCTTGTATGTTTGATTTTGTATCTAAAACTTTAAAGACCCTGTCAGCAGCTACCATCCCCATTTGGAGTGTATTGAATTTATTAGCAATCTGATTTAGTGGCCTGAACATCATAGGAACCATCATAATAAAAGCTGTTAAATCCCCTACAGAAGCTGTCTGATCAAGAACGGTATTTATACCGCCAACCCATATAACTGTTCCTAAAGTTATAGACGATAATAATTCTGCAATTGGAAAAAAGACAGAATTATACCAAACAGTTTTAATCCATCCTTTTCTATGTCGTGCATTAATTTCTTTAAAATTTTTATACTCAATAGCTTCTCTAGCAAATATTTGAACGATTTTCATCCCTGTAATACGTTCTTGCACAAAAGAATTTAAATTTGAAACTTCATTCCGCACGTCTTCAAATGCCTTTTTCATATATTTCTGAAATATCTTAGTTGCTATCAATACAATTGGAAGAGCAAAGAAAACAATGATGCTCAGGCGCCAATTCATATAAAACATCACAACTCCAACAACACCCATTTTTAATACGTCACTAAATATCATAAACAAGCCTTCTCCAAAAATATCAGCAATTCGCTCCATATCAGTAACAGTTCGTGTAATCAAAACACCCACAGATGATTTGTCGAAATATTTCATTCTAAAACCAAGAATATGTTTAAATAATTTGATTCGAACGTCTCTTACTACTGATTGACCTAGCCAACTAGCATAGTAAATAAAAAGAAGATTGCATGTAACTTCTAAAAATAATAATCCTAACATTATTAAAATATATTTAATAAAGCCTAGTTCGATTCTTTGCTCAATATTTTCATCAATAGCTAACTGTAAAACTTTAGGACGGAGTGCTCCGAAAACTGCTAATCCAATTACAGTAATCAATGAAAGAACAAAAACCCCTTTATAGGGCTTGATATAATGTAGAAGCCTTCTAAACAAAGGCGCATCAAAAGCAGTGTTTTTAGACTCTTTCATTTATATACAGATTTGGGATAGTCTATTTCTACTAGATAAAGGCCTTGAGCTGGAGCAGAAGTTCCTGCATTGGATCTGTTTTTGGATCTAATAATAGATCTAAACTCTTCCAAAGTTGTTTTCTTTGCCCCTACATCAATCATTGTTCCTACTACAGCACGTACCATATTTCTCAGAAAACGATCAGCTTTAATTTTAAAAGTAAGCTTATTGTTAGTGAGTAACCACTCAGCTTCCATAATATTACACTCAAAAGTTTTTACATCTGTTTTTACTTTAGAAAAACATTGAAAGTCAGTATATTCAAATAACATTTTAGCTGCTTGGTTCATTAAACCAAGATCTAATGGAAGTGTGTAAGTATGAGCATTTTGATAATTAAAAGCATCTTTTATTCTTGAGATTTTATATATGTAAGTCCTACTCAAGGCGCTAAAGCGTGCATGTATTTCTAAATCTACTTTCTTTATTGAATTAATGTGAATATCCTTAGGAAGGAACACATTGAGTTTGTAGATAATATCTTTAGTATCAATTTCCTTATCAAAATCAAAATGTGCAACCATCATTTTGGCATGTACCCCAGTATCCGTACGTCCAGCGCCCATACAATCTAAGGGAGTTCTCAGCACAGTGGATAGCGCATTATTAAGTTCCGATTGAACCGTGATGATATCGGGTTGGATTTGCCAGCCATGATAGGCCTGACCATTATAAGATAAATCAATAAAATATCTCAAGCTATTTTGATACTTTTGTGTTATAAAGGCTAAGATAAATAGACTTTATCATTAAAAGCTTTCACTTTAACATTTTCTAATGACAAAAATATTATTACTCTCAGACACACACAGCTATATAGGAGATGACATCATTAAATACGTACAACAAGCTGATGAAGTATGGCATGCGGGAGATATTGGTGACTTGAAAGTGACGGATGCTATAAAAAAACTAAAACCGCTGAGGGCTGTGTATGGCAATATTGATAATGCAGGAGCTCGCCTCGAGTTTCCTGAGCATTTGAAGTTTAGATGCGAAGGGGTAAAAGTGTGGATGACTCATATAGGGGGTTATCCCGGTCGCTATGCACAATCCGTTAGAAATCAAATCAAAACACACATTCCTGACTTATTCATTTCTGGTCACTCACATATTTTAAAGGTCATTAATGACAAAAAACTAAAGCTACTACATATGAATCCAGGTGCAGCTGGCAATCACGGATTTCATAAAGTAAGAACTATGCTTAGGTTTGAGATTTCTGGAAATAAAATTCTAAACCTGGAGGTGATAGAATTTAAAAGAAATCCATAAAAAAAACCTCAGTAAATACTGAGGTTTTTTACGCACTAATAATAATAGGTTTATCTCAAACGATCTACAGATTTTACAAGCGACTCGTCCTTTTTTATGGCTTTATTGGCTAAAGCCAATAACACGATAGAAAAAACAGGAAGTAGTAGCCCAATACCTTTCTCAGAATTCGCAGGTTCTCCAGGTAGACTTAGCAATCGATATACAAATAATCCTAGTAAAATAAAGTTTAATATGATGTTTAAACGACCCAAAACAAATTGAGTTTGTCTAGATTTGTAAAGAAAAATAGAAATAACAGAAAGTAAGGCCGAACCTAAGAATAACAAAAGGTATGCAAGCGAATCAATTATCCCAATTACTACACCACCAGAAACAATCAAATAGGTTGTTGATGATAAAACTCCTGAACAAATAGCAGCTGTTAGTAGGTATAAAGTTTGTATTCTTTGAAGCATTCTGTTTCTTTGAATAGCTAAAATAACAGTTTCTTTTTTATTACATCTATAAAAGGTTTAAAAATAAAGTTGTATAATTGCATAACAATTGGCAGATATGTACTTAAATCGCCTTACCAAAATACTATAATTTACTTCCTCAAAAATTATTCACAATTTAAACCCTTATCCTAACTAAGGAAAGAAATAATTGATAATCAACTCACATAAATAATGTTTGAAATTTCAGAACTAAAAGAAAAAAAACTAACTGAATTACAAGAAATTGCAAAAGAACTAAATGTTCCTAAATTCAGCAGCTTAAAAAAAATTGATCTGGTATACCAAATACTAGATCTTCAAGCCGCCAACCCTAAAATAGTTGCTACCAATCAAGCAACTGAAACAGAAAAACGACCACAAAGAGCCAAAAGAGAGCGTATTACCAAAATTAAAGATAACTCTTCTAAGCCTCAGGAATTAGCAAATAACATTAAAGCAATAGCTGAAGACAGTAAGCAAGTTGATAATAATCCAAAAGCTTCAGAGCAGAACCAAATAAAGACTGAGACCAATAAAAAAGAAGTTTCTCGCCAGGATCTCAAAGTTAAGCCAGCTAACAGTACTGACAATTCGAACAAACAAAGACTACCTAAACACAAAAATCAGAACACAAACAAAAACCCTAACCAAAACAACCAAAAAAGGGGTGATAACGGAAATAAAGACACTCGAAATCGATATAAAGAACCTGACTTTGAATTTGATGCCATAATTGAAAGTGAGGGTGTATTAGATGTGATGCAAGATGGGTATGGATTCCTAAGGTCTTCTGATTATAACTATTTATCATCCCCGGATGACATCTATGTCTCTCAGTCACAAATACGATTGTTTGGATTAAAAAACGGGGATACAGTTTTAGGTCAAGTACGCCCTCCCAAAGAAGGGGAAAAATACTTTCCACTTATTAAAGTAAGTAAAATTAATGGGCTAGATCCTCAAGCGGTTAGAGATCGGGTAGCTTTCGAGCATTTAACCCCTCTTTTTCCTCAAGAAAAATTTAATATAGCTGAAAAACAAAGCACAATTTCCACTCGAATCATGGATCTGTTCTCTCCTATCGGAAAAGGGCAGCGAGGAATGATTGTGTCTCAACCCAAAACAGGAAAAACAATGCTTCTAAAGGATGTTGCTAATGCCATAGCAGCTAATCACCCTGAAGTTTACCAAATGGTGTTACTAATTGATGAGCGTCCAGAAGAAGTTACTGACATGCAACGAAATGTACGTGGAGAAGTAATAGCTTCTACTTTTGACAAAGAAGCACATGAGCATGTTAAAATCGCTAATATTGTTCTTGAAAAAGCTAAACGCCTTGTTGAGTGTGGCTATGATGTTGTAATTCTACTTGATTCAATTACGAGACTTGCTCGAGCATATAATACCGTTCAACCTGCATCAGGAAAAATTTTAAGTGGAGGGGTAGATGCCAACGCATTACACAAACCAAAACGCTTTTTCGGAGCCGCTCGAAATATTGAAAATGGAGGATCACTAACCATTATTGCTACTGCTCTTACAGAAACAGGCTCTAAGATGGATGAAGTTATATTTGAGGAGTTTAAAGGAACAGGTAACATGGAACTTCAATTAGATCGAAAAATATCTAATCGTAGAATATTTCCAGCTATCGACCTTACTTCTTCAAGTACTCGTCGAGATGACATACTACTTGATGCCAAAACAATTCAGAGAATGTGGGTAATGCGAAAATATCTTGCAGATATGAACCCTGTGGAAGCGATGGAGTTTATTAACGACCGTTTCAAACAAACACGAAACAATGAAGAGTTTTTAATTTCGATGAATGGCTAAAATACTATTTGATTGAATTCATAAAAAAAAGCCTTTCAATCATGAAAGGCTTTTTTTTATATAAGACTTAAGAAATTTATAACGCTACAACAAATTTTGATAAACCTGACTTCAGGTTTGCTGCTTTATTGTCATGGATAATATTATTTTTAGCCAACTTATCTATCATTGAAGAGACGGTAATAAAGAGCTTTTTAGCTTCTTTTTTGTCTGTTGTTTCACGTAATTTTTTAATAGCATTACGTGTTGTTTTGTGCTGATACTTGTTAAGCACACGCTTAGACTCGTTACTCCTGATTCTTTTTAAAGCTGACTTATGATTTGCCATAATTCCTAATTTTATTATTAATAAATAATCGTAGCCCGTAGGGGAATCGAACCCCTCTTACATGGATGAAAACCATGCGTCCTAGCCGATAGACGAACGGGCCATTTTTCAAAATCAAAAAACTAAAAATAATAGTTATGATTTTATTTCAAATAGCGAACATTATTTCTAATGCGGTTGCAAAAATACAACTATTTTTAAATGTTACAACTTCTTACTGATTTTTTTTGTAAAAAGTTAATTTTAATATGCCTTCGCAAACAATACGCGTTGTTTTGAAGGCTTCCCTGAAAATACGCACTTTCCATTTTCAAAATCTGAATCTATTGGAATACAACGTATTGTTGCTTTTGTAATTTCTTTTATTTTATCTTCTGTTTCAGAGCTGCCATCCCAGTGAGCAGAAATAAAGCCTGTTTTCTGTTCAAGAACAGTCTTAAATTCCTCAAAGGATTCAACTTTTGTAATGTGAGCTGATCTAAAATTTAAGGCTTTCTTAAATAAGCTGTCTTGAATTTCCTCAAGTTGAGCCTTAACACATGATGTAATATTACCTAAATCAACAACTTCTTTTGTCAAAGTATCCCTACGAGCCAATTCTACAGTACCACTTTCCAAATCTTTTGGACCAATGGCCAAACGAACAGGAACTCCCTGAAGTTCGTGTTGTGCAAACTTATGCCCTGGTCGTTGGGTTGTTCTGTTATCATATTTAACTGAGATGCCCTCAGATTTCAAAGAAGCTTTAATAATCTCCGCTTGCTTAGAAATTTTCATAAACTGATCATCATTTTTATAAATTGGAACAATTACAACTTGATAAGGTGCTAAATTTGGAGGTAAAACTAACCCTTTATCATCACTATGGGTCATAATTAAAGCGCCCATAAGTCGAGTTGAAACTCCCCAAGAAGTAGCCCAAACATAATCTTGTTTACCTTCATTATTTGCAAACTTGACATCAAAAGCTTTAGCAAAGTTCTGCCCCAAAAAGTGAGAGGTACCTGCTTGCAAGGCTTTTCCGTCTTGCATTAAAGCTTCTATACAATAAGTCTCTTCTGCACCAGCAAAACGCTCACTTTCAGTTTTAACTCCTTGAATAACAGGGATTGCCATAAATTCTTCGGCAAACTTAGCATAAATATTATTCATTTGTATTGCTTCAGCAACCGCTTCACTTTTGGTTGCATGAGCAGTGTGACCCTCTTGCCATAAAAACTCAGCAGTTCTTAAAAAAAGACGGGTTCGCATCTCCCAACGAACAACATTAGCCCATTGATTAATTAAAAGTGGTAAATCCCTGTAAGATTGAACCCAGCCTTTAAATGTATTCCATATAATAGCTTCACTGGTAGGCCTAACAACTAACTCTTCCTCAAGTTTTGCAGTTGGATCAACGCGTAATTTTCCTGTGTTATCTGGATCATTCTGTAGGCGATAATGAGTTACTACTGCACATTCCTTTGCAAAACCCTTCGCATTTTTCTCTTCTGCCTCAAATAAACTTTTCGGAACAAACAAAGGAAAATAAGCATTTTGATGGCCAGTTTCTTTAAACATATAATCCAACTGTGCTTGCATTTTCTCCCAAATAGCATATCCATAGGGCTTAATAACCATACAACCTCTAACAGCTGAGTTTTCAGCTAAATCAGCTTTAACTACTAGCTCATTATACCATTTAGAATAATCTTCAGATCTTGATGTAAGGTTTTTACTCATAATTTTGTAATTTGGCACGACTATTGAACTGTGCGTAATATAGTTTTAACAAAACTAAGTATTTTTGTGATGTCCAACAATTAAATTTAAACACTTATGAATTTTACAATTTTTATAAATAAGATATCAAAAATATTGTGTGCTTCTGTTTTTTTTGCAATGTTCATATCATGCGGTTCTTTCCAATACTCAGGAACATACGATGATGGGATTTACAATAATTCAAACAGTGTTGATGAAAATCAAAATGAAATAAATAGGTCTAGTAATTCTTCGGAATATTATAAGAATTATTTTAAAGAAAAATCGCTTAGCCTTGGCGAGAATAGTACCACATTTACTGATACTGAATCTTACGAAGGTGATTATAAAGCTGAAAATACCGATACTGAAAATTATGCTGGATGGGGTCAAAATAATTCCAAAGACATCACAATAAATATTTACGATACAACTCCTTTTTATGGATTTGGATGGGGATCACAATTTTTCAATAACTGGAATGGAAATAGGGGATGGAATATGGGATGGAATATGGGATGGAATATGGGATGGAGTAATTACGGACACATAATGGACCCTTTCGGAAATTACTATGGTTACCAAATGATTCCGTGGGGATACAACCAGTGGAGTTATGGCTTTCCAAATTATGGATATTATGGGTTTCCAAATTTTGGATATGGAAATTTCTATGGATACGGAAATTTCAGCAGAAACCAGGGAACATCGGTTTCCTATATTAATGGCCCAAGAGGCTCAAGGTATAGTAATAATGCATCAAGCAGAAGAAGTGTCTCTAATTCATCAACACTAAAAAAGCTAACAACACGATCAAACACTAGTTCAAGAAATTTAGAGCAAGATATTACCTCTAAATTTGGTATGGGCAGTGTCGAACACGTAGAGTATATAATAAAAAGGAGAAAAGAGAATTTAGCTAGAAAAGATAACGGGGCTTCAAAAAATGAATATAAACTTACAATAGGTAAAAAGAGAAAAGAAAATTTGGCCAGACAAAACACCAAGTCTTCAAAAAAAGAATCTCCATTTCCAAAAGCAGTAAAGAGACCTTCTATAAATCGTTCATATTCAAGCCCGTCAACAACTCGATCTGGTGGAGCTTCTAGTGGTAGAATAAGCGGAGGAAACATCTCGCGAAGAAAACGATAATTACATAGAAAATTAATGATATGAAAAAACCTATTTTTATAATATTGGGTCTAATAAGCATGTTGTATTCATATGGGCAAGACATCTCTGACGCTGTTAGATACTCAACAGAAACCACATTAGGAACTGCAAGGTTCAAGTCTATGAGTGGAGCTTTTGGGGCACTGGGTGGAGATCTGTCCGCTGTTAGTGTAAACCCCGCAGGTTCTGCAATTTTTAATACTAGCCATGGCTCACTTTCAGCGTCTAATGTAAATACATCAAATAAAGCTGAATTTGGTTCAAGCCCTAATACACAAAAAACTAGAAATGATTCATTTGATATGAATCAAATCGGAGCTGTGTTTGTCTTTAAAAATAAAGACCTTAATTCTGACTATAACAAGTTTACAGTTAGTGTTTTTTACGAACAACTTCAAAATTATAATACAGATTTTTTTGCCGCTGGGGCGTCCTCTAACACTATCGCTAGTTATTTTAGTGACTATGCAAACGGACTACGACTTGATGATATTTCAGCTTTAGAAAATGAAAATATATCAGAAGCATATAACGCGATAGGCTTCTACAATGGATATGCACATCAACAAGCATTTCTAGGCTATGAAAGCTATATTTTAGAACCTGAGGAATACAACCCTGAAAACAGTACATATTACTCAAATATAGCCCCAGGAGATTTTAATCAAGAATACAGTTATTCTTCTCTTGGATATAACGGAAAATTATCTTTCAACTTAGGATTACAGTACAACCAAAAGTTTTATTTTGGAATAAATTTAAACTCCCACTTTATTAATTATGAGCGGAGCACTTACCTTTTTGAAAATAATACAAATACAGGCTCCATCATTAACCAGGTAGATTTCGAAAATAGTCTTTTAACAATTGGTAATGGATTTTCTTTACAACTAGGAACCATTTTCAAACTAAATAATTTTACCAGACTTGGTCTGACATATGACAGCCCCACATGGCTAACTATTAGAGAAGAAACTACGCAATACTTATCTACCTTTGACAACTCTGAGAACATACAAACAGTCATTAACCCTTCTGTTATCAATTTATTTCCAGAATACAAATTAAGGACTCCTGCAAAAATAACTGGAAGTGCGGCATTTATAATTTCAGACAAAGGGCTAATTAGTATCGATTATTCGAGAAAAGACTTTACAAGTACTAGGTATAAATCAAATTCAAATTATGGATACTCTCAAGAGAATAACCAAATTAACAACTCGTTAAAAGTAGCAAATACATTAAGAGTTGGAGCTGAAATAAGACATAAAAAAATAAGTTATCGTGGTGGTTACAGCATAGAAGAAAGTCCATACAAAAATAGTTCTGTATATGGAGACCAAAAAGGGTTTTCTCTTGGAATGGGTTTTAATCTTGCAGACCTAAGACTAGATTTATCCTATCAAAACTCCAAACGTGAAATTGACCAGCAGTTATTTGAAGCTGGTAATTTAGGAAGCACCAGGCTTAATACTAACAATTCTAATGTATCCGTTACATTAAGTATGAACTTATAGAGTTCTTTACTATAAATCAACAAAGCCCATAACATTAATTATGGGCTTTGTTGATTTATTAATAGTCTAGACTTTTTGTTTTATCGTTTCAATGCGAAGTGTGCTCTTAGCACTTGTGGGTTTCCAGTAGTTGGATCTGTATAGTCTAGGGTAAACCAGTAGTCACTTGAGGGTAGTTGCGCACCATTATAAGTACCATCCCATCCCT
>Ga0213861_10000225_pt1 | contig 47261 bp, 48 predicted proteins | sample PICome_4_FD_160110 | JGI IMG/M metagenome (GOLD analysis project Ga0213861, IMG submission 160110) | Coastal seawater microbial communities near Pivers Island, North Carolina, United States - PICO131 | ecosystem: Environmental > Aquatic > Marine > Coastal | place: USA: North Carolina... | reverse complement strand
ATGGCAATTGCTGCTAGCGTCTCCCAGGCCATAACCGATAAGCCATCTGTATAAGCGCTACCATTCAACCCAACAATTTGTTCTGTAGATAAATTGGTTAGTAGCAACGAACCTGCTATAACTCCAGCAGTTAGACTTCTACCTCCTAGAAAATAACCATCAGAAGACTTCTCATCGGTCGACCTAGTCGCATAGTAAGATATAATGGCCACCATTAATGTGAAGCCAACAAAAGAAATTATTCCAATCATAATTATAATTTAGTTTAGTTTAGTTTGTACTATTGTAGATTTCAAATATAAAGATTTATTTCATTATCTGAATTTTATACTAATTTTGAAAGAGCTTTTTTTAAAAAGCTTCCTAAAACACGGAACCTAACTAAAAATATAAGTTTAAGTATATGACACCAACATTAATTAATAATGTAAAAAACACTTTTATTCGCACATTTAAAACGGATCCAATACTGATTTTTTCTCCTGGAAGGATTAATATTATAGGTGAACATACCGATTATAATGAAGGGTTTGTATTCCCTGCTGCTATCAATAAGGGAATTGTTGCTGCCATTCAGAAAAGCGAATTAGATTTTTCGACAGCATATGCCTTAGATTTAGATGGTAAAGTAGAATTTAATTTAAATAAATTAAAACCATTAAAAGAAGGGCGTTGGGAAAATTATGTTTATGGTGTCGTTCACGAAATTCAAAATAAAAATAAAATAATTGGTAATTTTAATTTAGTCTTTAAAGGGAATATTCCTAGTGGTGCTGGTATGTCTTCTTCTGCAGCATTAGAAAACAGCATAGTATTTGGATTAAATGAATTGTTTGATTTACAACTATCAAAACATGACATGATTCTTATTTCTCAAAAAGCCGAACACAATTTTGTAGGAGTGAAATGTGGAATAATGGATCAATATGCTATTATGTTTGGTGTAAAAAACCACGCACTACTATTAGACTGCAGAACGATAGAATCTCAACCCTATAAAATCAACTTTAAAGACTACCAATTAATGCTTATTAATACCAATGTTAAGCATAGTTTATCTGACACTGAATATAACGACAGACGGTCTGCTTGTAAAAGTATTTCTAAACTATTAGGTGTAAAAGCTTTAAGAGATGCAACAGAAGCTGACCTGGAAAAAATAATTGATAAAGTAACACCAGCAAATTATCAGAAAGCCTTATATGTTATTCAAGAGAATTCAAGAACGTTAAAAGCAGCAAAAGCTATTGAATATGGTGATTTAGAAACTTTAGGCTCTTTAATTTATCAATCGCATAATGGCTTATCAAATCAATATAAAGTGAGCTGTCACGAATTAGATTTTCTTGTAGATCAAGCAAAAGCAAACCCATATGTTTTAGGAGCCAGAATGATGGGTGGTGGTTTTGGAGGTTGTACTATTAATTTAATAGCCAAAACCCAGGCCGAAGCCTTTGCAGAAAAAGTTTCTAAAGCGTATAATAGAGAATTTAATAAAACGTGTTCTGTCTATTTTATAGAACTCTCAGAAGGAACGCATTTAATAAAATAATCAATCTCAATTAATTTAAGCCTTCTATCTTATTTTTAAATTTTAGTCCAATACATACTAAATCATAATTTCAAAAGTTATATTTTTAACGCTCAAAACCCATCATTTTAATGAAACGTTACATATACTTTATAATCTCTCTAGGATTTTTAATGCTTTGGAGTTCTTGTCGTAAAGATTTTGAATTTTCACCCAGTACTGGGAGTTTGCAATTTTCAAAAGACACGGTGTATTTAGATACTGTTTTTACCAACATTGGCTCAAGTACCTATAATTTAAAAGTTTACAATAAAAGTGATGATGACATTTCTATACCTGCTGTTCGGTTAGCATTAGGCGAAACCTCCAATTACAGATTAAGTGTTGATGGTATTGCTGGAAAAAGCTTCAATAACATTGAAGTATTAGCAAAAGACAGCTTGTTTATTTTTATTGAATCGACCATAGATATTAACAACTTCACGAATCCGGATGGAACTTATTTATATACCGATCAAATTGAATTTGATGCAGGCTCCAATCTTCAGAAAGTGGAATTAGTAACCTTAGTACAAGATGCTGTTTTTATTTATCCAGATAGAGATAATACCACAAAAGTTGTTGAAACTTTAACGCTTGATATTGGAGGTGAATTGGTTGAAACTGAATTACAAGGGCGAGAATTATTACCCACAGAACTGACCTTTACAAACGAAAAACCTTATGTTATTTATGGATTCGCAACAGTCCCAAATGGAGAAACTTTAAGAATTGAAGCTGGTTCGCGTTTACATTTTCATGAAAATTCTGGTATTATAGTTTCCAATGGTGCTTCCATTAATGTGAACGGGGCTTATAGTAACGACCGCGACTTACTAGAAAACGAAGTGATTTTTGAAGGTGACCGTTTAGAACCCGATTTTTCACAAGTTCCTGGGCAATGGGGAACTATCTGGTTATTAGATGGTAGTGTTGATAATACGATAAATTATGCCACTATTAAAAATTCTACTATCGGCGTGTTATCCGATGGCAATCCAGATGAAGCTAACGATAAACTTACTATAACAAATACACAGGTTTATAATTCAAGTAGTTTTGGGGTTTTGGGAAGAAATACATCCATTACTGGAGAAAATGTGGTTATTAATAATTCTGGCTTATCATCTTTTGCGGGTACTTTGGGTGGGAAATATAATTTTACACACTCAACTATTGTAAATTATTGGGATAATGGATTTAGACAATTCCCTTCTATTTTATTGAACAATTTTGTTTTAGATGAGGATAATGTTGCAACTATTGCAGATTTAACTGAAGCCAATTTTAATAACTGTATTATCTACGGAAATGATAACCCTGAAATTCTTTTAGATGAAATTGAAGATGCCTCTGTGGTTTTCAATTTTAAGTTTACCAATTGCTTAATTCGCTTTGAAGATAATAGTAACAACTTTACGGGAGCCAATTATGACTTTAATGATACCTCAAAATATGAGGGTAATCTATTTAATGAGGATCCTAATTTTAAAGATGTCGAGTTCAATGAACTCATTATTGGAGCTGATTCGGCAGCTAATGGTCAAGGTTTAGCATCTTTTGCGACACAAGTTCCTGTTGATATTTTAAATGTAAATAGAACAAGCGCTCCCGATTTAGGCGCGTATCAGCATATTACGTTTCCTGAGGATGATTAATTGACTCGAAATACATAACCATACATAAGACCTGCAAGCTTTTAAAAAATTTTTCAGGTCTTTTTTATTTACTGAATTCTTTAAAATTAAGAGACTATAAATTAAGTTTTCAACTCAGACATAGACACTTGAATTTGTCAGAAAAAATAACTAACTTCGTCTTACACCGCATAAAGTTCACCTTTACTGAACTTGCTTCAGTATTGAAACGATACTTTCTATTTGCATTGAAAATTTTAAGAATAACTTAAAAATAAAATTATGAGCTATTATTTTAATAAAGTATTAAAAGGAAAAAATTTCAATGAAGCAATCGACCTAGTTACAGCCGAATTGAAAAAGGAAGGATTTGGAATATTAACAGAAATAGATGTAAAGGAGACGTTAAAAAGCAAAATAGATGTTGATTTTAAAAAATACAAGATTTTGGGTGCATGCAATCCGCATTTTGCATATGAAGCGCTGCAAAGTGAAGATAAAATAGGCGTTTTATTACCATGCAATGTGATTGTGGAAGAACATGAAAATGGAGCGGTCGAAGTTTCTGCTGTTAACCCAATGGCATCAATGAGTGCGGTTCAAAATAAAACTTTAGGAGAACTAGCTTCTAAAGTTCAACTAAAACTCATTAAGGTTATTAATAGCCTGAATTAAAACGTATAACAACACTAGTAATAAAAATAAGAAGTTTTAAATCTAGCAGTAGTCACTACAAATATGCCCAAAGATTTAGTTATTTTTATAAACAACACCTTCAATAGCAATTTATACTATACAAGAGAATAAACGCATTAGAACGCATTAAAATTCGAATATGTAGATACGTTAAAACGGGTTATAAATACCACTTTCTTAAAGATAGAAAACAAAAAACAGAAGGACACAAATACCATAATTGTTTAGACACCCTAAAATCTAAAATATGATAGTAGAAATGTGTTCTTCTGTTCATAAGACCAAATTATAAAACAACAACATTATAAGAACTGATAATTATCAGTTTACCAATAACACTATAAACGAAGTAAGAACTTTTAAATCTGGTGTAGTATTAAATAAATAAGATCCAAAAACCGAATAATGAATCAAATGATTTATAATGACACCTAATTTTCTAAATTTTAGATATTTTCTTACATTTACAAGAAATAAACACACTTTAGTTGCAGATATAATAGATATATAATTCATATTAACTATATATCTATGTTGTAATTAATAGCTGAACTCACTCAGAAAATAAATAGTTTAAGAACAGTTTTAACTTTAAAACACAATATGAAATCCAAAACTACCACATTCAAACAAGCATTAGACAAAGAGAAATGTATCAATTTTTTCATTCGTTATGGTTACTTTATTCATACCGAAGATGATAAAACTCTAGTATTAAGAAAATCAGGCACAGAGTTTTCTACTTCTGGAGAAAAATTCCCAAAAGAATTATCTATTCTCTTTAAAAATAATGAAACCGAAATTTCATTGAAATATGATACGTTTGTCCTATTCGATACTGGCGATTTACAAGAAGAACTTAATTTGATTTCGAAACGTATAACAACAAATATTAATAATCTCGTTTAAATCCCTGAAAGTGTTGATTTAAAATCATTCACAATTTAGCTGAAACATAAAATTAATATTTTCGCAAATGGACTTTACTCGGATGGATTTCAGAACGTAACAATCTGCGCAATCCAAATGCAAGCGTTCTCGAATCGATATGTAAGCTGCGCAAGCAGAATGTGATTACTCCTATGTTTAGCTACTAATTACAACAAAACCTATACGTAATGTGGGCTAAGGTGTATAAACGAATGGTTCACGAATGTTTATGAGGTCGCGAAATCTTTGGGATTTCGCTTTAGACAAGAAAAATAAAACAAAACCAAAAGGTTTCGCTAAGCGTTATGGCGGAATGGGGATTACCTCCCAGCCCCCACACTACGCATAGCCCAACCGTTGCCATTCATTGGCGGAACGCACTCTAAATAGGAAATCGGAACTTAAAATTAATTTGTAACATTTAAATAAAGTCACATACTAATAAAACAAACTCTAAAATTTATGAAATTAAGAACTTTAAAAATTGGACAAGTAATTATTACACCTAAAATGTCATTGTCATTAATTGGTGCACTTTTAGTTTTAGGAATGGGAATTGGAGCAACTGCTGCTTCATATAATAATTCTCAATTCGCTTTATTAATTTGCTTAATTATTAGTGTGACAATAATTGCAAAAACATTTTATAAAAAACAAAAAAACTGAATCATTCATTCAATCAGAATTGAAAAAGTTTGCGTAAAAAAATGACCGAATTTACTCAAGTCAAAAAAGCAGAAAAACCGAATTATTAAATAAATTATAGAATAAAAATATTATGAATAAATTAGAATTATTTTATAAAAAAAACGAAAAAATTTTAATCAGTACATTCGTATTTGGAATGATAGTTGGCACAATTGTAATGATTATTTTATTAACGTCAGGAGAAGTCAGTTAGATATTAAAAAACAGAAAAAAAGGTTTCATCTTAAAAATTCGAATTCTTCAAAACAACGAAATGGCAACACCTTGTATAATTAATTGCTTTGGTCGTTGCCTATTTGGAAAATTACTTCGCCAGTTCGCTGCGCTCGGGTCTCATGGAATTTCTATTAGTTTTTTTTGCTAAATTAGGTACTTAAAACACACAACTATCAATACACCAAACGTAACAAACAGTAAAAAAATGAAAATAAGATATAAAAAGAAAAGATTAAAATTCTACTTAATTATGACTATTCTTTGGTTAATATTTGTAGTGTTCAATTTAATCTCTAATGATTTCGGAGAATGGACTGCATATACTTGGTTGGGAATTTCTATAATGTATATAGCGATATATTCATTTGATTATTTCAACCAATATTTGACAATTCAAAACAATGTAATTAAGGAAAATCATCTTTTCGGAAAGAAAATAAATCTGAATGAAATAAAACGGATTAAAAAATTTGCTGGAGATTATATTCTACAAACTGAGAAAACTGAATTAACAATCAATACACAAATAATTGACCAAAATTCACTTACAGAATTAAATGCCGAACTTGAAAAACTGAATGTGGAATGGACCTAAAAACCGTTTGCCAACGCCATATAAAATTTATGCTAATTTTAAAGAAAAATTGTAAAACCAAAACAACCAACTACCATTTGTACTAGACTGAAAATCCTACGGATTTTAAGCCGCACAAATCTTATACAATACCTTTAGGCACAAGCGAATTTTGAGTTATAGCATACTATGATAAATTGAATTTTATTTAAAACACTTTTACAACTAATCCCATGAATGTATTACAAGAAGAAATGATTTTACCAAATGGAGTAATCCTAAGTAATAGGATTGCTAAATCAGCAATGAGTGAAAATTTATCTAACAAACATCATGAGCCAACACCTATTCTGATAAATGCATATAAAACATGGGCTCAAAGTGGTGCAGGGTTATTGATTACTGGAAACATTATGATTGATTCGGAGGCAATTGGAGAACCACGAAATGTAGTTGTTCAAAATAGAAAAAATATTGAAATTCTTAAAGAATGGGCTGAAAGTGTAAAAGGCACAAATACGCATTTATGGGCTCAGATAAACCATCCTGGCAGGCAAGCTATGGAACAAATTAACAGCAGTTTAAAAGCGCCTTCTGCTGTACCTCTAAAAACTGGTGGAAGAAAAAAAACAACAAAAAAAGTACCCGAGGTTTTAAGTGAAAGTGAGATTCTAGAAATCATTGAAGCTTTTGCCAACACATCCATTATATTAAAAGAAGCAGGCTTTTCAGGAATTCAGATTCATGGTGCACATGGTTATTTAGTTAGTCAATTTTTATCGCCTTATACAAATATTAGAAAAGATAAATGGGGAGGAACCTTAGAAAAAAGATCCAGATTTGTTGTTGAAGTTTATAGAAAAATTAGAGAACGCGTAGGAGAAAATTTTCCTGTTGGAATTAAATTAAACTCTTCAGACTTTCAAAAAGGTGGGTTTTCAGAAGAAGAATCAATGGAAGTTGTCAAAACCCTTTCAAAGGAAGGAATTGATTTAATAGAAATATCAGGAGGAACATATGAAGCTCCAGCAATGATGGGAAAACGTAAAGAGAGTACAATAAAAAGAGAAGCTTATTTTATCGATTATATTGAGAAAGTGAGAAAAATAACAAATACTCCTTTAATGTTAACTGGAGGATTTCGTACTACTTCAGTGATGCGAAGTGCCATTGCTTCTAATCAATTAGATATTATTGGAATTGCTAGACCTTTTGCTGTGTTCCCTAATATTGGGAATGAAATATTTAACGAAAATCGAGCTGATTTTACAACAAAAATTAAAAAAACAGGAGTAAAAGCAATTGATGGAATGATGAATATAATATGGTATGAATCACAAATAAAACGAATAGGACAAGGAAAAAAACCTAACCTTGAATTAAGTGGATGGTCTGTCTTTTTTAAATATTTATGGCTAATAATAGAGCATAAACTAATAAGTAAAACAAAAAATAAAGTGTCTGAAAATGTATAAAAACAATTACTTAATTGTAGTATTAACCAAAGGTTGTCGCAAGTTTATTAGGTCTGATTTTTCTATTGAAAACCCTCCTTTGTAAATACGTTACTATTATTATACTTAACGCTGTAAAGCATTAGAACACTATATCAAATTTGCATTAAACAGAATGTTGCTAAAACTATAATACTATATAACCTTAACAGATATGAAAAATAATATTTTATTACTATTTACCTTAATTTTAGTTAGTAGTTGTATTAATAGAACAGATAATGCTAAGAGCACTACGCCTAATGCAAACAAAATTACTGAGCAGTTACGTCATGTGGTTCTGTTTAAATTTAAAGAAGCCTCTACCTCCGCCGATATTCAAAAAGTGGAAGCTACCTTTATCGATTTGCCTTCTAAAATAAAAGAAATAAAAAAATTTGAATGGGGCTTAAATAATAGTCCAGAAGGATTAAATAAAGGATTTACTCATTGTTTTTTTGTAACTTTTGATAGTGAGGAAGAAAGATCCATATACCTTCCTCATCCCGCAAATATGGCATTTGTGAATGTTTTAAGCTCGCATTTGGAAGATGTGTTGGTATTGGATTATTGGGCTAAATAATTTCGGATGCTTAATATATTTGAATGATTATCAAACAAGAATATCCAAAAAATCTGACTCCCAAAAAGACCCACTTTTTATAAATAATAACGTTGTACGTCATTTTAGCTTACTCAAAAATATGATAGAAATAATAAGGACAGACTCTCAAAATTTAGAATTTAAAAAACTTGTACAATTACTGAATTCTGACCTTGCAAAGAGGGATGGAAAAATTCATCCTCTATCTCAATTTAATAATATCTCCAGTATTAAATATGTTATTTTAGTAATGAAAAAAGACAAGGCGATTGGTTGCGGAGCTATTTCTAAATACAACAATAACTCTATGGAAATCAAAAGAATGTATGTTTCTCCAGAAGTTAGAGGCCAAAGAATTGGAGAAAAAATTTTATCAGAGTTAGAAAATTGGTCTCGAGAATTAGGAAATACTAAATGTTTACTTTTCATGGGCTCAAAACAACCTGAAGCAAGTAAACTATATCAACGAAATAATTACGATTTAATTGAGAAATACGGTGAGTTAAAGGATATTCTAGACAGTATATGTCTTGCAAAAAATTTATAATAAAAATAACGAACTTAAGACGCGTATAATTAGTGGCTTGGTGTTAGCGTACTTAAGAAAATCCTCGAAGATTTTCTATTTGGTTAGTATTTGTTAAATTAGTTGCTTAAACAACGTAACAAAATCAGGCACAAACCTTTAGCAACCAACACTGCATTATGAAACAACGCATTAGTTATCTACTTGTATACTTAGCCTTAACACTATTTGTTATCAGTTGCTTTGAAGCCAAAAATACTGCACTAGACGATAATCAGATTGTATATTTTGGAGGAGATATTCTCACCATGCAGGGAACTGAACCTAATTATGTTGAAGCAATCGTAACAAATGCAGATTCTATAGTATTTATTGGAAGACTTTCTGAATCTAAAGAGCTATTTCCTTCAGCCAAAGAAGTAAATCTTAATGGAAAAACCTTATTACCTGGCTTTATCGATGCACATGCGCATTTCGCTGGATTTCCAAGTCAATCAATAGGCGCACAAATTCTGCCACCCCCAGATGCTGGTGCAAACAATATCAGTTCACTAATTAAAATATTAAAAGCTTGGTCGACTCCTGAAAACATTCAACTCACTGGGTGGATATTCGGGATGGGATTTGACGATTCAGTTTTAGCAGAAAAGAGGTTTCCTACGAAAGAGGACTTGGATAAAGTATCAACAGAACATCCGGTTATGATTATACATATCTCCGGTCACTTTTGCGTTGTGAATAGCAAGGGTTTGGAATTATTAGATATAACTTCGGAAACTCCTAATCCCGAAGGTGGTATAATTAGGAGAATTTCTGGAACAGAAGAACCTAATGGAGTATTAGAAGAATTAGCTGCAATTCCTATTATGCCTATGGTATTAGGTCCAAAGAGTGAAGAAGCCTTAAAATCATTTCTAATATCTGGTCAAGATATGGCTTTATCCTACGGCTACACGACAGTCCAAGAAGGGAGAGCAATGCCAAGTTCTCATCTTTTTTTAGAGCATGCTGCCATGACTAATTTCTTAAAATTAGATGTGGTGAGCTACATTGATTACTCTGTTGCTGATTCTTTACTAAATACTGATTGGTATAGCTCCTCTTATAAAAATCATTACAGAATTGGAGGAGTGAAACTCACACTAGATGGATCTCCACAAGGCAGAACAGCATGGAGAACTCTACCCTACCTAATCGCTCCAGATGGCGCAGAAGAAGGGTATTTAGGATATCCAGCTATACCAAATGATAAAGATGTTGAACATATATATGAAAATGCTTTTCGAAATAATTGGCAAATACATACTCATGCAAATGGAGATGCCGCGATGGATCAAATGATTAGAACCCTAAAAAAGGTAACCAATAAATATGGAAATGAAGGCAGAAGGGATGTTCTCATTCATGGTCAATACGTAAGAGAAGACCAGCTAGATGAATTTAAAAACTTAAACATTATCGCTTCACTATTTCCCTTACACACCTTTTACTGGGGTGATTGGCATAAGGAATTAATCGGTGATAGCTTAGGCAATAAAATAAGTCCCACTAGAACAGCCTTAAACAAAGGCTTAAGAATTACCATCCATACGGATGCTCCAGTGGCCTTACCAAATATGATGCGAGTAATATGGACTGCTACGAATCGAGTGTCAAGATCCGGAAATATCATAGGCGAAAACGAAAGATTAACCCCTTATGAAGCATTAAAATGCATTACCGAATGGTCGGCCTATCAGCATTTTGAAGAAGAAAGTAAAGGCACTTTAGAGGTAGGTAAACTAGCAGACTTGGTCATTCTTGATTCAAATCCTATAAAGGTTGATATAGAAAACATCAAAAACATTGTTGTGCTTCAAACGATAAAAGAAGGCTCCACAGTTTACAAAAAGTAAACAGTTGCTAACATAAAATAAACGGCATTAAAACGACTGTTTATTTAAACCGTTGGGGGCATTTAAGGGAACCACATACAACAGAGAAAAAATCTAAAACAAACTAACCGAAATTTAAAATAAAAAATTATGATTGGAGTAGCAATTCTTTTTATCGTTCTCGGAATTTTAATAAAGTACGGAAAAATGTATTTTCTAATTGCTGGATATAATACTATGCCGAAAGAAGAAAAAGAAAAATACAATATCGAAGGAATAGCAACTGTATTTAGGAATGTAATGTTCGGAATGGCTTTAATAATAATCGCTGGATACTTCTTTGCTAGATTGACCGAAAATCCGAATATTCAAAATTATGCTTTTTGGACTTCTATGATTATTGGAATACCATACTTGTTAATTGAGTCGAACTCAAAAAAACATAAAAAAAATCAAGAAAAAACAGATTAAATTCTAAGTTAGCAAATAATGGAGTTAGGGATTGAGGCATTTGTTGGAGCTACTCGCAGAGAGCGACGGCCGACAGCCCGACCCTTGTGGTAACCTACCTACCGGCAGGCAGGCGGCCAAAAAATAAAAAATCCCGCATAAAGCAGGATTTTCTTGTAAACCCAAAGTTCTTTTAGGCTACTATATTTTATTGATGAGATACTGAAATAAATTCAGCATCACGCTGCGCTATACAAATAAAGATTTATCCTTCATCATAGCATTTACTTTTTCTTTAACGTTAGCCAAAATTGCTTCATCTTCGAAGTTAGTAATCACTTCATCAACCAAATCTACAATAGTAACCATATCAGATTCATTTAAACCACGCGTTGTAATTGCAGCAGTTCCTAAACGAATACCTGAGGTTACAAATGGCGATTTATCATCAAAAGGCACCATGTTTTTGTTTACCGTAATATCTGCTTTTACTAGAGCGTTTTCAGCATCTTTACCAGAAAGGTTTTTGTTACGCAAATCAATTAACATACAGTGGTTGTCTGTTCCGTTAGAAATGATCTTATAGTTTTTAGCAACCAAAGCATCGGCCATAGTAGATGCATTCTTTTTAACTTGCAATTGATAGGTTAAAAAATCATCTGTTAATGCCTCACCAAAAGCAATAGCTTTAGCGGCAATAATATGTTCTAAAGGACCACCTTGATTTCCAGGAAAAACAGCTGAATCTAATAAAGACGACATTTTACGTAAGTTTCCATTTTTAAGTGTGATACCGAATGGATTTTCAAAATCTTGTCCCATCATAATCATACCACCTCTAGGACCTCTTAAGGTTTTATGCGTTGTAGTGGTCACAATATGACAATGTGGAAGCGGATCATTTAAAATCCCTTTTGCAATTAATCCTGCAGGGTGTGAAATATCTGCTAGTAATATCGCGCCAACACTATCAGCAATAACTCTAAAACGTTCAAAATCTAAATCGCGAGAATATGCCGAAGCTCCTGCTATAATTAATTTTGGTTGCTCTTTTGTAGCAATCTCTTGAATTTTATCATAATTTAAAACACCTGTCTCCTCCTCTACGCCATAAAAAGATGGCTTGTACAATTTACCAGAAAAATTTACTGGCGACCCGTGCGTTAAATGCCCACCATGAGACAAATCGAATCCTAAAATTTTATCTCCAGGTTTTAAACATGCATGATACACTGCTGTATTAGCCTGACTTCCAGAATGTGGTTGTACATTTACATAAGCAGCACCAAATAATGCTTTTGCTCTATCTATAGCAATTTGCTCCACTTCATCAACCACTTCGCAACCACCATAATAACGCTTTCCTGGGTAGCCTTCAGCATATTTATTTGTTAACACAGAGCCTGCAGCTTCCATAACTTGGTCGCTTACAAAATTCTCTGATGCAATAAGCTCAATACCATGAAGTTGGCGTTCTTTTTCTGCTTCAATAAGTTCAAAAATTTGTTCGTCGCGTTGCATAAAATAGTGTTCTAGTTAAATAAGGTGCAAAAATAGCAAATAGATTAGTTATTAGTATTAAAAAATACAGTTTTACTTTTAAGTTTTCAACGGTTTATTAACGATTAACGTTTAAGCATATTTTATATGTTTTTTTCCGTTAAAATAAAAAAAATGTGTACGTTTGATAAGAATTCAATAATTAAAACTTAAAATATCGTTATGCCATTATCCGCTAATAATCCAGATAGATCCTCGTGGTTACACGTTGGTAAAAGTTCAGACTTTCCTATTCAAAACATTCCTTTTGGTGTGTTTTTAACTCGTGATGATATTATTACTATTGGAACCCGTATTGGAGACACCGCTATAGATTTAGGTGCATTACACCAGTTAGGGTATTTTGAAGGCATTCCATTAACCGATGATATTTTTCTTCAAGACACGCTAAATGATTTTATTGCAGACGGTAGAAAAACATGGCGTACTGTAAGAAATAGAATTGCTGAGATTTTTGATGCCAATAACGATACTTTAAAAAATAATAATAAACATAAAGAAACTATTCTGTTTCGTTTAGATGAAATTGAAATGAAGCTTCCTGTACAGATTGGTGATTATACTGATTTTTACTCCAGTATAGAGCATGCAACCAATGTAGGGACTATGTTCAGAGATCCTGATAACGCGTTGTTACCAAACTGGTTGCATATTCCAGTGGGCTATCACGGAAGAAGCTCATCTATTATTCCATCTGGTATTCCAATTCACAGACCAAATGGACAAACACTTCCAAACGGTGCCTCTGAACCTGTTTTTGGCCCAAGTAGATTGGTAGATTTTGAATTAGAAATGGCTTTTATTACCACTGATGCTAATGATTTAGGAGAGCCTATCCCAATTGCTGAAGCTGAAGAATATATTTTTGGATTGGTTTTACTGAATGATTGGAGCGCCAGAGATATTCAAAAATGGGAATATGTGCCTTTAGGTCCTTTTTTGGCTAAGAATTTTGCATCTTCCATTTCACCTTGGATTGTAACTTTAGATGCTTTAGAGCCCTATAAAGTTGAAAGTCCTAAGCCCCTAAAAAAGCAATTAGAATACCTTCAATATACAGGTAAAAAGAGTTATAATATTAATTTAGAAGTCGCTATTCAACCAAAAGGTGCCAAGGAAACGGTGGTTAGCAACTCTAACTTTAAATACATGTATTGGAATATGGCGCAACAATTGACTCATCATACAGTAAACGGTTGCCCTGTAAATTCTGGAGATATGATGGGAAGCGGAACAATTTCTGGCCCAACTGAAGATAGTTACGGGTCTATGTTAGAACTAACTTGGAGAGGCGAAAAGCCCCTTAAAATGAAAGATGGTACAGAGCGCAAATTCATTAATGATAACGATACCGTTGTAATGCGTGGATATTGTGAAAAAGATGGTACGCGTATTGGTTTTGGTGAAGTTTCTACTAAATTATTGCCTGTTTATAACAAGAAATAAATTGAACTTTTTACTGTGTTTTGGGCGCCTACCTGCTAGTAGGCAGGTTCCCCTATCGGGTCGGGCTTGGGCTTGGCACTATATCTTTCTACGAAACAGTCCCGAACTAGCTTCGGGATCTCGCTATTAATAAAAACCTCGTTTCAAATAATAAGCTTAGTATTCAAAGCTCCAAAAAAGGTTAAGACTATCGAGGGATAGTCGAACGGCTGCAATCCTAACGTGCGTAAACCAGCTCAAGTCTATTCCAAAATATATCATTTTATATTTTCTGTATAAGTCTGCTCTCATCAAAAAAAACACAAGGACTAATTAAAAAGTAGGATTAATTCTATAAAAATACATAATACAAAACACTTTATCCGATTTATTAGTATTTCATGTGTAGTGTTTGTATTTTGGCACCACTATTGAATTAGTATCCCAAATAACCAAAACTTTTGACCTATGAAAAAACTACTACTACTTTCAGTTGTATTTTTATTACTAATAGCTTGTAACACAAAAAAGCAAGTTGAAATTGCAGTTAATTCTGGTAATTATGACCGTGCCATAAATACGGCACTTGATAAGCTAAGAAAGAATAAAGATAAAAAGCGTAATTACGATTATGTAATCATGCTTCAAGATGCTTATTACAAAGTGGCCGAACGCGATTTAGAGACTATTAAGCATCTTAAAAAAGACAACAATCCTGAAACATTCAGAAACATCTACGAGCTCTATTTAGATTTAGATGCGAGACAAGAAGCTATAAAACCTATTTTGCCATTAAACATTAATGGAAAAAATATTCCGTTTACGTTTAACGATTATAGTAATGACATTATAGGCTCTAAAACGCAACTCGCAGATTATTTATATGAAAAAGGTTTAAATCTTTTAGAATCTGATGATAAACATATTATTAGACAAGCACATAACGAGTTATCGTATTTAGATCGTATCAGTCCAAATTACGAGAATACTAGAGACCTACTAGCGGAAGCACATGAACGTGGAAAAGATCATATTTTAGTATCTATACATAACGATACGCAACAAGTAATACCGCAGCGTTTAGAAGTGGAATTATTAAACTTTGATACCTATGGCTTAAATAAGTTTTGGAGTGAATATCATGCTAATAAAGTACCAAATCTTAACTATGATTATGCCATGCACCTAAATTTAAAGCAAATTGATGTGTCTCCAGAACGTGTTAACCAACGTGAGTTTTTAAGAGAAAAAGAAGTTGCCGATGGTTGGGAATACGAAAAAGATAGTAATGGTAATGTGGTAAAAGACAGTTTAGGAAACGATATTAAGTTTGAAAAAATCATTAAAGTTAGAGGACGTCTATATGAAACCATACAAACCAAAACTGCAGAAGTTATTGCCGATGTTGTTTATTTGGACACCCAAAATAACCAACCTATTGATACTTTTACTATAAATAGCGGTTTTGTATTCGAGCATATTTTTGCAAGGTATAAAGGAGATAAACGTGCGTTAATTAAAGACGACAGACAATTGTTGAATAACAGACGTCTCCCCTTCCCAAGTAACGAACAAATGGTGTTTGATACCGGAGAAGACTTAAAACTGCAATTGAAGAATATTATTAATTCTTATGCTGTTAGATGATAAAAAAAGCTCCCAAAATTAATTTTGGGAGCTTTTTTTTGTGAGTTTTGGCTCAATATTTCACTCTAGAGATAAAACCCTTCCTAATTTATTTATTTTTATAATTCTTAATCTTTTTGCTTGTAAACCCTTACCCAGTCCACATACATGTATTGAGGAAAAAGGCTGGTAGCGTCAGGACGACCGGCATGTGTGCCACCGACAGCTATATTAAGGAGAATAAAAAAATCTTTACGGAACTCCGATAGTTCATCAGCGGAAATTGGCATTGATGCAAATTGTTGACCATCAACAAACCATGTAATACTAGTTGCATCCCACTCCAATTCGAATATATGGAATGCATCAGCAAACGTACCTTGTTCCAGTTTATAAGAAGCTGCTCCCATCATTCCATGCAATCCTGATGCGTCAGCATAGTGAGCATTAGCCTCGATAACCGCATCATCTTTCGATCCATATAACTCTAGAATATCGATTTCACCAGATTGTGGCCAGGGCGTGTCACCACCATTTTCGTTTATGTTTGTTCCAAGCATCCAAAACGCAGGCCAAATACCTTGACCTTTTGGAAGCTTCATTCGTGCCACTATCTTTCCGTACTTCAATACGCGTTTATTCGCTGTATGCAATCGGGCAGAAGTGTATTGGTCCATCCCATGAACATCGCTTTCGTGGACGGCTTTGATAACGAGACAATTGTTTTCTATATAGGCATTGTCATTACTGTCCGTATAGCGTTGCCATTCATCGTTAAAGCGCCCTGCTTCTACGATCTGGAAATTCCATATGTTTTTATCGATGGTGTTGGCCTCAAATTCATCTGACCAGGCTAACTTCCAATCCAAACCAGGTTCGTAGGCGTCTTCATTTAGATTCGGCATAGAGCTGTCTGCTTTTTTCTGTTCATCAGAACTAATTTTTTCCTCTTTGTTCTTACAAGAATGTAATACAATTGACATTATTGCAATAGTTACTAATCCAGATAATAATCTTTTCATTTAAACCAATTTATTTGTTTGAGATATTACAATTCATTTCTAAACTATTAACCGATATGCTTACTATCTAATTAAGCCTTATGGTTTAGATAGTGGTCCCTTTCAATAAACTATATCTTTCGATAAGCAAAATTAGAATTTCCCTGCTAAAAAGTAAATATAACTTTAAGACATATCAACAAAAAAACACTACCAAGCAATCATTCATTTATAAACTGAATGTAATGTTGGTACCTTTCAAAAATTTGTTTTACGTAATTATATGGCTCTAAACCACGAACATAACCATGTTTTACAACTGGATGATTGTAATGTTTCGGTTGACTTAGTTTCAAAACTATAGTTTCAACATGATCATCCCATACGTCTTTTTGTAGTCCTTCTTCTGCGGCTAACCTTTGTGCATCAAAAACATGACCCATACCACAATTATAGGACGCCATTGTAAATTTAATCCGCTGAATAGAATCCGGAATATGTTCAAAATTCTTCCATATTCGTTTCAAATATTTGGTCCCTCCTTTTATACTTTGTTCTGGATCTGACCTATTGGTTACGCCGAGTTCTTTAGCCGTATTTGGCATTAATTGCATTAATCCAGATGCTTTTGCCCAGGAACTTACTCTTGGATCAAACTTTGATTCTTGATAAACTTGAGAAGCCACTAGCCTCCAATCCCAATTTAATACTTTTGAATGTTTTTTTATTAAACCATCATAAGGACTTATTTGCTGATTGTTTAAACTATAAAAATTACTTTTTATTCGTCTTCTGAAGTATTTCTTGTTTTTGAAATACTTGTTATAAATAACATTAAAATCTATTTTTCTTTTTATTTGTTTTAACCAATTATTTGTAGCGTTTAATAAATTTTGAGAGTCATGCCTTGTGGCCCAAGCTATACGTTGAGAAAAACTAACAGGAACCTTTACATCTAAAATTGGATAATAGGTTGCCATAATACTAGCAATGTTATTATCTGCAATGGTATATTTAATGTCGCCATTAACAACTTTTTCAATTATTTCATCGGTTGCCAGCTCTCCAGACAATAAGTTTATATGTATTGTACCCCCTAACTCATCAGATAAATTATATATTCTTTCTTTATAAGACGTCATACTTCTAACAGAAATGGTATCTCCTAATAAATCTATGGGATCATGCACTAATGCCTTTTTTAACTTTCTCCAAGACATACTTCGCCAATTATCAGGCTTTTTTTGTACCAAAACCTGTTTTGTCAAATACAAATGATTAGAAAAAGAAACTTCCTCTTTTCTATCCGTAGTAATCGTTAATCCATGAGCTATAATATCGCCTTCTCCATTATTCAATTTTTCAAAAAGCTCATTTATATTATTTACTACTATCATTTCTAAATCGACATCTAGATACTCGGCAAATCGTTCTAGTAATTCAAATTCATAGCCCATTGGGCGTCCTTTATATAGAAAATAAGATGTTCCACTATATACCGTTAGAGCTCTTAAAGTCCCAGATGCTTTAATTTGCTCTAAATCCCATTTGTTGTTAAATTCTGTTATTTCACTTTTGTTTATTGAATCTTTTTCACAACCGAAAAAAAGAAACAAAACAAGGTAGATTAGCCTTCTGATTATATTTAAACCAATTTTGTTTGTCATTAAAAATTTATTGATAAACTCTTATATAATCAACCACCATAGCACTTTCTTCAAAAGACGGGTCTATATCTTGTTCAATAGCTATATTAAGTAATAAATATTGATCTGAAATGAATGGCCATGTACTTGAATTTTTAATTGCAGGCGCATAGGTATAATATACAACTCCATCAACACTAAACACCAATTTGTCTTCATACCATTCAACACCATAGACATGAAATTGGTTTGAAACATTTTCTAAAAATTTACCACCAAGATTCCCGACATCATCTCCAGCACTAGCTGCAGTATGGACTGCACTTTGAATATGATTTTGGTTTTTCCCCCAATGCTCTAAAATATCAACTTCACCACAAATGGGCCAATACGTAGTACCAAAGCCTTGTTTTTGCCAATAAGCACCTGGTTCATCTATATTTTTATTTAGCATCCAAATAGCTGGCCAAGTGCCAATACCAAAAGGTAGTTTTGCCTTTACTTCTACCCGACCATAAGTAAATGCGAATTTTGAATTTAATCTGGCCGATGTATATTCTTTAATTTCTCCCTGATCATTAAATATTTCTTTTTTAGCAACAATATTTAAAAAACCATCTTTTACATATGAATTTTCTAATCGATTAGTGTAATGATTTATTAAGCCACCATACCAATCTCCACCAGCAGGCAATTGCGTTTGATGAAACCATTTGTTTGAATTTATGGGGCCATTATCAGTAAACTCATCAGACCAAACTAATGTATTAAATGTTGCATTTGATTTAACGCAATGTGTTGTTGAAAAGAAAACAAACAGTAATAATATTAGTACTAATGGTTGGCGCATATTTAGATTATTAAGAAAATAATATTCTAAATATACAGTATACTTAATATTAAAAAAAATAAAATGACTAGGAAAGCCTTTTCTAAAATCGACTCAAATCAATCTCATTAATAGCGCCATGAGAATCATGAGCTACCACTACCCCATTTTTAATAACCAAAAGCTGTGGAGATTGATGGATGACCTGAAACTTATAGCCTACTTCATTGGAAACATCTCGATAACTCAACAAATCTAAATAATATAAATCTAAATCGTTTTCGGTTAAATTATAAGCACCAACAAATTGATTCATAACCATTCTACTGATACCACATCTTGTAGAATGTTTAAAAATCACCTGCGTTTTTGTACTCGATTTTTCGGTTATAGTGTCAAGTTGTTCTAATTCACTCAAAGGAATCCAAGGCAACACTTTTTCTTCTTTTGGTTCAGATGAACCACCAAATAATTTATTTATTAATCCCATAATCAATATTCATTTTTTTTCATTCCTTAGTATCAAGGAAAGCTATCCTTATCATTAATTCTTATTATAAGTCGAGGCTTTCTCTTAACCTTACAAACCGACAAAAAGTCATTAAAAACAAGACTTAAACAGACATTCTGTCGTCAATAAGAGGTTGGTAAGATTTTTGACTTTATCAAGTTGTAAAGTAAAAGAATAAAACAATATGAACTTAAATAATTATACAACAAAATCGCAAGAAGCTATACAGCAAGCTCAGCAGATTGCTCAGGGTTTCGGACATCAACAAATAGAAAATGAACACCTTTTTAAAGGCATCTTTGAAGTTGATGAAAACGTATTGCCATTCCTTTTGAAAAAACTGAATGTAAATATTAACATGCTTCAACAAGCTTTAGATAAACAATTAGAAAGCTTTTCTAAAGTTACTGGTGGTGAACTTATGTTATCTCGCGAAGCTGGAAAAACACTAAACGAAGCATCGATCATTGCTAAAAACATGAAAGATGATTTTGTGTCTATTGAACATTTGATACTGGCTGTTTTTAAATCGAAAAGCAAAATAGCACAAATGCTAAAAGACCAAGGCATTACCGAAAAGACATTAAATGCCACGATACAGGAATTACGCAAAGGTGAAAACGTAACCTCTCAAAGTCAAGAAGAAACTTATAATGCGCTTAATAAATATGCTAAAAACTTAAATCAATTAGCCAAGGATGGTAAACTAGACCCCGTTATTGGACGTGATGAAGAAATACGCAGAATACTTCAAATTTTATCGCGAAGAACTAAAAACAATCCTATTCTAGTAGGTGAACCAGGAACTGGAAAAACCGCTATTGCAGAAGGTTTAGCGCATAGAATTATTGATGGTGATATTCCCGAAAATTTAAAGAATAAGCAAATTTTTGCTCTAGACATGGGATCACTTATTGCTGGCGCAAAGTATAAAGGTGAATTTGAAGAGCGTTTAAAAGCCGTTATAAAAGAAGTTACCACTAGTGATGGCGATATCGTGTTATTCATTGATGAAATACACACGCTTGTTGGTGCTGGTGGTGGACAAGGTGCTATGGATGCAGCTAACATTTTAAAACCAGCTTTGGCTCGTGGGGAACTGCGTGCAATTGGAGCAACGACTTTAGATGAATATCAAAAATACTTTGAAAAAGACAAAGCTTTAGAGCGTCGTTTTCAAAAAGTAATGGTGAATGAGCCTGATACAGAAAGTGCCATTTCAATTCTTAGAGGTATTAAAGAGAAGTATGAAACACACCATAAAGTACGTATAAAAGATGAGGCTATTATTGGTGCGGTAGAACTTTCAACACGATATATTACAAATCGATTTTTACCAGATAAGGCTATTGATTTAATGGATGAAGCCGCTGCTAAATTGCGTATGGAAATCAATTCTAAACCCGAAGAATTGGATGTTTTGGATAGAAAAATCATGCAGTTGGAAATAGAAATTGAAGCTATTAAGCGTGAGAAAGATGAAACAAAATTAAAATCACTTCGTGAAGATTTAGCTAATATAAAAGAAACCAGAAACGCACTAAATGCTAAATGGAAGTCTGAAAAAGAAGTTGTAGACAATATTCAAAACACAAAACAGGAAATTGAAAACTTCAAATTAGAAGCTGAAAAAGCAGAACGAGAAGGTGATTATGGTAAAGTAGCAGAGTTGCGTTATGGAAAAATTAAAGAAGCCCAAGAACAACTAGAAATCTTTCAAAAGAAACTAGATGAACAATCTGAAACGTCTTTAATAAAAGAAGAGGTGACTTATGATGATATTGCTGAAGTTGTAGCAAAATGGACAGGAATTCCTGTTACCAAAATGATACAGAGCGAGCGTGAAAAGCTTTTAAAATTAGAGGATGAATTACATAAACGCGTAGTTGGACAAGACGAAGCTATTGAAGCCGTTAGTGATGCTGTTAGAAGAAGTCGCGCGGGTTTACAAAATCCAAAAAAACCTATAGGAACCTTCTTGTTTTTAGGAACTACAGGTGTTGGTAAAACAGAACTTGCAAAAGCATTAGCTGAATACTTATTTGACGATGAAAATGCCATGACCAGAATTGATATGAGTGAATATCAAGAACGCCATGCCGTAAGTAGATTAGTAGGTGCGCCTCCAGGATATATAGGTTATGAAGAAGGTGGGCAACTTACGGAAGCTGTAAGACGTAAACCATATTCTGTAGTGCTTTTAGATGAAATTGAGAAAGCACATCCAGATACATTTAATATCTTATTGCAAGTGTTAGACGAAGGGCATTTAACAGATAATAAAGGCCGTGTGGCTGATTTTAAAAACACGATTATCATCATGACTTCCAATATTGGAAGTACGCTTATCCATGAACGTTTTGAGGCAACTAAAGACATAGATTCTGCTATTGAAGCTGCAAAAGTTGATGTATTAGCTCTTTTAAAGCAAACGGTGCGTCCTGAGTTTTTAAACAGAATTGACGATACGGTTATGTTTACCCCTTTAAGCAAGGGAAATATTGTTGAAATAGTTGGCTTACAAATTAAAAGTGTCACAAAAATGATAGCAGAACAAGGCATTACTTTTGATGCTACACCAGAAGCTATAAAGTATTTAGCTGAGAAAGGCTATAATCCCGAATATGGTGCTAGACCAGTAAAAAGAGTCATTCAGAAAGAAGTTTTAAATACGTTGAGTAAAGAAATACTAGCTGGAAAAGTAACTACAGATAGCATTATTTTGCTAGATGCCTTTGATGATGAGTTGGTTTTTAGAAATGAAAGTGACTTAGTTAAAGAAGAGTATTAAAATTTATTAGACCTTATTTGTAACAAATTCTTTTACAAATAGTCTATTAATTGGTTGGTTAGTAGAAAAGCAACATGAATCTTATAATGAGATGATTGTTGCTTTTCCTTTTTTATTAAAATTAAGCTATTCGCAGGTTTAAAGCATATTTCATTTTAAAAACTGAATAACATAGTAATGATATGTTTAAACCAACTAAAAACAAATCTGGTTTTAAATTTATCAATCGAACACACTTTTTTACCGTATATCTAGTTATTAAATAAAATGATTTACCGTTAATCTAAAATAGGCGTGTTTATATAGATTAATTCATATAGATTAATATTTTAGCTTTAATGTATGCCCCAAACAATACATTAAATTAAACGAAATCTAAATTTTTCGTTCCCTAACGATTTAATTTTTAACTTATAAACCCTACTTATATCAATGGATATCTCCAATTATATAGATTACACATTATTAAAACCTTCTACAACTGAACGTGAAATTATTGACTTATGCAACGACGCTATAGAAAATAGCTTTTATAGTGTCTGTATAAGTAGTTGCTATGTGTCATTAGCGAAACAATTACTGAAAGGATCCAATGTTAAAGTAGTTACTATTGCTGGATTTCCGCTGGGAAGTATGTCTACAGCATCCAAAGTATTTGAAGCTGAAAATGGTATTAAAGATGGGGCTGATGAAATTGATATGGTTATAAATCTTGGATATTTAAAAAGCAGAAACTTTGTGTCCGTTTTAAAAGATATCAGCGATGTGAAATTAGCCATAGGAAAAACACCTTTAAAAGTTATTATTGAAATTTCTGAGTTAAACAAAAATGAAATTATAAAAGCTTCTGAAATATGCTTAGATGCTAAAGCGGATTTAATTAAAACATCCACAGGTTTCTCAAAAAGTGGTGCAACATTAGCTGCTGTAAAAATCATCAAAAAAACAGTAAGAGATAAAGCTAGAATACAAGCATCTGGTGGTATTGTAGATTTTGACACGGCTCTAAAGTATATCGATGCAGGTGCTGACAGAATAGGTGCTTCGACGTTAATAAAAAATAAAAACAACAAGAGACAAATTAGAAATACCAAAGTTTACAAAGCGTATATTGAAACTATCTCGCACAAGGGCACAGTCAAAAAAGACATATCACTAAAAAAAAACAAGAATTAGAAACATTATTTTTCTTAAAAAAAAACTAAATTCAAAATCCCATTTCACCTAAAAACGGATCGATATCAATATCTGCAACAATAGTTTATATTGACGAATTCATCTGAAACCATAGCAATAGCAAATAACCTAGCTTACCTTTTACTAAAATCTTAAGTAGAATTGGGTTTAATCTATTACTTACCAACCGTTGCGAACATAAAGCAGATAATTAAGACTATCATAAAAATTAAGCTAGTATTTATAGCTAATCTAGTATTCGAAAAACAATAAATAACTGACTTAAATCATAGTTTGAAAGTGGTTTTTATGTGCATCTTAGCGTTTTATAAATTATTGTCAAATAATCGTTTTTATTTAAAAATAATCTTAATTTTAGCATGATTATGAAACTTTTAAACACCTATATAGACCACACAATACTTAAGCCGACGGCTACAAAAAGCGACATAGTAAAACTTTGTAAAGAAGCTAAAGAATATAAGTTTTTTTCCGTTTGTATTAATAGTTGCTATGTGGTACTGGCGAAGTCTGAATTAGAAAATAGTAAGGTAAAAGTGTGCAGCGTCATTGGGTTTCCGCTTGGAGCTATGAACACGCAAGCCAAAGTTGAAGAAGCTAAATCAGCATTAGTCAATGGTGCCGATGAGATTGATATGGTTATTAACGTTGGTTTACTAAAAAGCAAAGATTTTGATGCCGTTAGGAACGATATTGAATCCGTTAAAAAAATAATGCCTGATAATATTCTAAAAGTGATTTTGGAAACTTGCTATCTTGAAGAAGATGAAATTATTAAAGCGAGTGAACTTGCAATTCAAAGTGGAGCAGATTTTATAAAAACTTCAACAGGTTTTGGAACTGGAGGCGCTACGATTCATGATGTAAAGCTTATGAAAAGTGTAGCAAAAAATAATGCTAAAATAAAAGCTTCTGGCGGTATTAAAGATGCTAAAACCGCTTTGGAATATATAAATATTGGTGTTGAACGTTTAGGCACATCGTCTGGAATTGCAATACTTACTAATGATAAATCATCAAATTCAAATTATTAAAAAATGAGTGTACATATTGAAGCTAAAAAAGGGGAAATTGCTAAAACTATTCTATTACCAGGAGACCCGTTAAGAGCTAAATGGATTGCTGAAACGTTTTTAGAAGACCCTGTTTGCTTTAACAAGGTTAGAGGCATGTTTGGGTTTACGGGTAGTTATCAAGGGAAATTGGTTTCTGTCATGGGAACTGGTATGGGTGTACCTTCTATTTCTATTTATGCACACGAGCTCATTACAGAATATGGAGTTAAAAATTTAATTCGTGTTGGAAGTGCAGGTTCTTATCAAAAGGAAGTAAAAATTAGAGATATCGTTTTGGCTATGGCAGCATCTTCAAATTCTGGACTAAACGAGCTCCGTTTTGGCGGTGCAGATTATGCGCCTACTGCTAATTTTGAGTTATTTCAAAAAGCGGTAGAAGCCGCTAAAGCAAACAATATTTCTATAAAAGCGGGTAATATTTTTACTTCGGATGAGTTTTATGCTGACGATTTCGAGTCTTATAAAAAATGGTCGAAGTTTGGCGTACTTTGTGTAGAGATGGAAACTGCGGGTTTATATACTGTTGCTGCAAAACACAATGTAAATGCTTTATCAATTTTAACAATTGCCGATTCTTTGGTAACAGGAGAACGAACAACAAGTAAAGAACGTGAAACCACATTTAAAGATATGATCGAAATCGCTTTAGAATTAGCTTAAATTATAGCGATACACCTATATTTTCTAGCTCAATTTTTGAAAGTAATTCTAATGCGTTATTTTCAAATTTAAAATCTAAATTTTCTAAAACTGAATCATTACCTTTATGTTTGACAACTTGTTTGGGTATTCTATATTGATGCAATTTAATGGTAATTGAGTTAGTTTATTGGCTTGATTAAGGTTAAGAACCGGGGTTTTTGAAATTTCTACTAATTCACTTAGACCTTTCTCTTTTTCTTCTGTTATTTTATTACAACCTATAATTATGAATGCAGTAACTACTAATATTATCTTTTTCATGGTTCTTCATTTTAACCTAACCACCCTTCTCTATCTAAACTTCTATATTGAATCGCCTCACTAATATGTGAGCCATTTACGTCGCTAACTCCTTCTAAATCGGCAATAGTTCTAGATACTTTCAAAATCCTATCATAAGCACGAGCAGATAAATTTAAACGCTCCATTGCGGTTTTTAAAAGCTGCTTTGAATCTTCATCCAAAACACAATACTTTCTAATTTGCTTAACGTTCATTTGCGCATTATAATGCACTTTATCAGAATCTTCAAATCGTTTGGTTTGAATTTTTCTGGCTTTTGTAACGCGTTTTCTAATTTCTACAGAGGTCTCCCCTTTTCTATCATCCGATAGTTTTTCAAAAGGTACCGGCGTAACTTCAATATGAATATCAATGCGATCTAACAACGGACCAGAAACTTTACTTAAATACCGTTGCATTTCTGCAGGACTAGATGTTATTGGGGAATCTGGATCATTAAAATAACCACTTGGACTCGGGTTCATACTCGCCACTAACATAAACGACGATGGGTAGGTTACCGTAAACTTGGCTCTGGAAATTGTGACTTCCCTATCTTCTAATGGTTGTCGCATAACCTCTAAAACTTCACGCTTAAATTCGGGCAATTCATCTAAAAATAAAACCCCATTGTGAGACATGGAAATTTCCCCAGGTTGCGGATAACTTCCGCCTCCGACTAATGCGACATTCGAAATGGTATGGTGCGGACTCCGAAACGGGCGTTGCGCCATTAATCCTGTGTCTTTTACACGACCAACCACAGAATGTATCTTAGTCGTTTCCAAAGCTTCATGTAATGTCATAGGTGGTAAAATACTGGGTAAACGCTTTGCTAGCATTGTTTTACCAGCTCCCGGAGGTCCTATTAAAATTATATTATGACCACCAGCCGCTGCAATCTCCATACAACGCTTTATGCCTTCTTGCCCTTTTACATCAGAGAAATCAAATTCAGGGAAGTCTAGATTTTTCTCAAATTCTTCTCGTGTATCAATTATGGTTTGTTCTAAAGGCTCTCCCTTATCAAAATAATTAATGACCTGTTCAATATTATCTACACCATAAACTTCAAAATTATCAACTATGGCTGCCTCTTTCGCATTTTGGGATGGAAGAATAAATCCTTTAAATCCTTCTTCTCTAGCTTTAACAGCAATTGGTAAAGCGCCTTTTATAGGTTGTAAACTTCCATCTAATGAAAGTTCTCCCATTATTAAATATTTATCTAAATCTTCGGCTTTAATTTGGTCTGTCGATGCTAGAATACCTAACGCTAAAGTCAAATCATACGCAGAACCTTCTTTACGTAAATCTGCGGGCGACATATTAATAATAATCTTTTTCCCAGGAATTCTATAGCCATTATTCTGAAGCGCAGCCGCAATTCTAAAATTACTCTCTTTAATAGCATTATCAGGTAAACCCACTAAGTGATAGCCTACTCCTTTATCTACATTGACTTCGACGACAACGGTTGAAGCCTCAACACCGAATACGGCGCTAGCAAAAACTTTTTTAAGCATAATTTTTGTTTACTGCTTAAATGTAAGAAATGTATTTGAAATTATATAAATGAAATGTTATCAATTAAATTTTAACTCGATATCATAAGACAATTACACAATGAAAACAAAATCTATTCAACCCGGAATAAAATTCGGGTTTTATAATTATTTGAGTAATTCACTTACTTTTTTATTACACAATACTTTCCAATAATTTCAACTAATTTAAAACGAAATCGTTATATTTGCTAAGACATAACGATTAGTAAATGATTAGTATAAAGGAAGCTATTACTTCAGTAAAATTAAACGTTAATCCTCTTTTAAAAAAAACTACCAAATCGGTTGAAAAAGCGGGTGGCTATGTATTATTTGAAGATATATACTCTCCTATAAACATGCCTCCTTTCAGACAATCTGCTATGGATGGTTATGGTTTGAATTTACATGATAACTTATCTTATAGTTTAATTGGAGAAGTAAAAGCTGGAGATGGTCATCAACCTGTTTTAAAAAAAGGAGAAGCCGTTAGAATATTTACAGGTGCTCCTGTTCCTGATACTGCAAATGCGATAATGATGCAGGAAAAAGTAAAGACAGATGGAGATATTATAACTATAGAACATCAAATTTCAATGGAGCACAACATCCGTCCTTTTGGTGAACAGGTCAAAGCAGGTGATATTGCCTTAAAGAAAGGCACAAAATTAACGCCTGCAGCCATAGGCTATTTAATCAGTTTAGGAATAACATCAGTTTCTGTTTTTAAAAAACCAAATATTGCCATTGTTACTACAGGTAATGAATTGATTGAAGCCGGACAAAAATTAAGCTACGGTAAGATTTACGAAAGCAATTCAAAAATGCTTTTGAGCGCGCTTTACAGTTTGAAATTCTATGATGTAACGTTACACAACGTTGAAGATCATTATAGCAAAACTGTTGAAAAACTAAATGCTGTTATAAATGAAAATGATTTGGTTCTCATCACAGGCGGTATTTCAGTAGGAGACTACGATTTTGTTGGAAAAGCCCTTAAAGAATTAGAAGTAGAAGAACTTTTTTATAAAGTAAAACAGAAACCTGGAAAACCATTATTCTACGGAAAAAAGGGTGATACTCAAATTTTTGCTTTACCTGGAAACCCTGCTGCTGCCCTATCTTGCTTTTATGTTTATGTGTATATCGCATTGCAAAAAATGATGAACCGTGATGTTCTAGAGTTACCTCGAATTGAAGCTAAATCAACATCACATTTTGAAAAGAAAGGCGATAGGCCTCAATTTTTAAAAGCTATCTGTAAAAATGGTAAAGTTGAAATTTTAGAAGGACAAAACTCTTCTATGTTGCAAACTTTCGCACTATCTAATGCTTTGGTTTACGCTCCTGAAACAATTACAAAAATTGTAGAAGGTGATAGTGTTGAAGTGATACAATTACCTCTTTAAGCAATTATTATGGGCTATAAAATAAAAAGTAGAATATGGATTGAATCTGAAGATAAAGTCCTTCTAGGCGAAGGTCGAGTTCATTTATTAAAAGCTATTCAAGAAATGGGTTCACTTTCTAAAGCAGCAAAATCTTTACATATATCTTATAAAAAAGCATGGCAATTGTTAGACTCCGTGAACAAGTCAGCAAAAAAGCCCGTAACCATAAATAGTATTGGTGGGAAAGGTGGCGGAGGCGCTGAATTAACAGAATACGGGAAATCCTTAGTTTTAGTTTTTGATGAAATCAATAAAGATTGCTGGAAATTTTTAGATAAGCAACTGGAAAAAATTGAACGTATTTAAATGTTACAAAACGAAAACATATATCTTTTCCTAGCAATTCTGCCGATAATCTCATTTCTGTATTCTAGCGTAGGTCATGGAGGTGCAAGTGGTTATTTAGCATTAATGGCGCTCTTTTCATTTGCTCCAGAAAACATGAAACCCACTGCCCTATTATTAAATTTATTTGTTGCTGGTATTTCGTTTTTTTACTATTATCGAGAAGGCTATTTTAACAAAAAACTATTTTTAGTGTTCGCTATAGCCTCAGTTCCTTTGGCATTTATTGGTGGTACCATAGAAGTCGATGCTTCAATCTACAAAAAGATTTTGGCCATTTTGCTCATTTTTGCCATTTTAAAAATGCTTAATGTTTTTGGAAAAGAAAATGACCAAACGAAAGAAGCCAGACTGTGGCAAGGACTAGTTGTTGGTGGTGTTATTGGATTCTTCTCCGGATTGATTGGTATTGGCGGAGGCATTATATTAACGCCTATTATTTTGCTATTACATTGGGGAAATATGAAAGAGGCTGCAGCGGTTTCTGCGTTATTTATTTGGGTAAATTCTGCGGCAGGTTTAACAGGACAACTTAGTAGTGGAATAACCATAGAAAAAGAATCGTTTTTATTAGTAGGCATCGCTTTAATTGGAGGTGTTTTAGGTGGTTACTATGGTAGCAAAAAAATAAACCATCAGAATTTAAGGTACATTTTAGCATTTGTACTCATTATAGCTAGTGTTAAATTATTTTTCACTTAAATGATAGATAGAAAAGACATAACAGGGATCATTTTAGCAGGAGGAAAAAGCTCAAGAATGAAAACGGATAAAGGATTTCTTTTATTAAACAACAAGCCTTTTGTTCAGTATAGTATTGATGCTTTAAAACCATTCGTGTCAGAAATTATTATTGTAACTGATGATTCTAAATATGATACACTCGGACTAAAACGTGTTAATGACATAACAAAAAGTGCTGGTCCTGTGGCAGGAATCTACTCCGGATTAAAAGCCTCTTCAACAGAATATAATGTGATTCTGAGTTGTGACATTCCCTTGATTACTTCTAACATAGTAAAAAAATTGATTGATAGTATAGATGAAATTTCTGATATCGTTCAAATTGAAAGCAACGGTAAAACCATGCCTCTAATCGCACTGTACAAAAGGAAAATTAAGGACAAATTCAACACTCTCTTACAAGAAGATGAAAGGCGTTTACGCATCGCTATAAAAGCCTGTCAATCAAAAAATATAATATTAGAAAAAGAGTTTGAGTTTTCTACTATGAATGTGAATACTCAAACCGACTTAAAAGCAGTTGAAGATGCATATAAACATTAAATATTTTGGCCAAATAGCTGAAGTAACTCAGACAGAAGAAGAAAATTTAGAGTTTTCTGGTATCATAGTTTCAGAACTAGTAGAAACCCTGTATTTGAAATATTCAAATTTGAGAACCAAAAATTTTCAAATTGCTCAAAATCAAGAATTAGTTTCAATGGAGGCTGAACTAACTGGAAATGACATTGCATTATTACCTCCTTTTGCAGGTGGTTAATTATTTATGAGCAGATATAACAGACATATCATATTATCAGAAATTGGTCAAGATGGTCAAGATAAAATCTCTAATGCCAAGGTATTAGTGATTGGTGCTGGAGGTCTAGGTTGTCCAATATTGCAATACTTAACTGCTGCAGGTGTCGGCACGCTTGGTATTGTAGATTTTGATAGTGTTGATATTTCTAATTTGCAACGCCAAGTTTTATTTGGAACGTCGACACTTGGAAAAAATAAAGCTGAAGCTGCTAAACAACGTTTAGAGGATTTAAATGATGAAATTTTTATAGTGGCTTATCCTGAAAAATTAACCCATAGTAATGCTGTAGATTTATTTCACAAATATGACATTATTGTTGATGGAACTGATAATTTTGAAACACGCTACTTAGTTAACGATGCTTGTATTATTTCAAACAAACCTTTGGTTTTTGGAGCTATTTATAAATTTGAAGGACAAGTGTCTATTTTCAATTATAAAAACGGACCAAGTTACCGCTGTATATTTCCCCATCCTCCAGAAAAAGGTAGTGTTCCAAATTGTTCTGAGGTTGGTGTATTAGGCGTGCTTCCGGGCATTATTGGAGCATTGCAAGCTAATGAAGTCTTAAAAATAATATTAGAACTTGGTAATACGCTTTCTGGAAAACTATTATGTTTCAATGCCTTAACGCTTCAAAATTCAATAATAAGAATCAGTAGATCGGAAGAAACGATTCAATCTGTTCTAAAGAATAAAGAGAACTTTCATAAAAAGGAAATCGATTTTAATTGTGAAATTGAAGTAGAAATTGTTTCATTTAAAGCTATGTTATCTAAAAAAAACATTCAGTTTATTGATGTAAGAGAAATACATGAACAACCAAAAGTTGAAAGCTTAGAAGTTACAAATATTCCGTTAAGTCAATTAGAAAACAATTTAGATAAAATCGATTCAGAAAAAAAGAAAGCCATTTTTTGTCAATCAGGAATACGAAGTAAACGTGCAGTAGAAGTGTTGCAAAAATTAAGTATTGAAAACTGTTTCAGTTTAAAAGAAGGCGCTTCAGAAATAAAAACCATTATAACAGAACATCATAAAATATCGTCAAATGCAAGATAAAAAACCTAAAAGTGTATTTAAAGAAGGTGCGATTACCTCAGAATTTATAGGAAATTCCATTTACAAACATCAAACAAAAACAAGCATTGGTGCACATAACATTTTTTTAGGTCAAGTGAGAGCCGATGAAATTGATGGAAAAACAGTGTCGGCAATTGAATATACAGCTTATGAAGATATGGCAAACGCTAAATTTCATGAGATTAGAGAAGCTGCTTTTGAACAATTCGAACTGACTTGTATGCACATTTACCACAGCTTAGGAACGGTAAAAGCCGGAGAAATATGCCTCTTTGTTTTTGTATCATCTCCAAGACGAAAAGTAGTATTTGAAGCTTTAGAATATATTGTAGAAGCCATTAAAGCAGATGTTCCTGTTTTTGGAAAAGAAATTTTTGAGGATGAATCACATCAATGGAAGGTAAACTCTTAAATGTTTAATTGTTGATTTGTTTAACTGTTTAATCGTGAAAAAAGGGAAGAATGGCATATACATTTTCATTTCAAAAATTGAATGTTTGGATAGATTCGAAAGAACTAGTAAAACAGATATACCTCATAACCAAAGAGTTTCCTAGTGAAGAAAAGTTTGGATTGACCAATCAATTAAGACGAACTTCAATTTCAGTGGCTTCAAACTTAGCTGAAGGCACATCGAGAATCACATATAAAGATAAAGCCCACTTTTCAACTATGGCTTTTAGTTCTTTAATGGAAGTTTTAAATCAAATCATTATAGCTAAAGAGTTAAATTTTACAGAAGAAAAAGATTATCACACTTTAAGAACAGAAATTGAAAAAATCTCTAACAAGCTAAATGGGTTGCGCAAATCACAACTAAACAATTAAACAAATCAACGATTAAACGATATACAAATGGTCGATATCACACATAAAGTAACCACATTAAGAACCGCAGTAGCTCAAGCTATTGTAAAGGTTAGTAAACAAGAAACCATAATTGCCATAGAAAATGATACTGTTCCTAAAGGAAATGTATTCGCTATGAGTAAAGCTGCTGGGTTATTAGGTGTAAAACGCACACCAGATATTCTTCCTGATTGTCACCCCTTGCCTATCGAATTTACAGGTGTGGACTATGAAGTTAACGGACTTGAAATAACCGTTTTATTTACAGTAAAAACCATCTACAAAACAGGTGTAGAAGTTGAGGCCATGCATGGCGCAAGTGTTGTTGCTTTGAATATGTACGACATGCTAAAACCTATAGACAAAGGTATCGAGATCCATGCCATTAAACTTTTAAATAAAAAAGGTGGCAAATCTGACTTTAGAGATAAATTTAGAAAAAATTTAACTGCAGCCGTTGTGGTTTGTAGTGATAGTATATCAGCAGGTCATAAAGAAGATAAAGCAGGTAAAGCTATTATTAACAAGCTTGAAGCATGTGATGTTAAAATATCAGAATACGTGATTATCCCTGACGAAATAGATGTCATTCAAGAAAAAGTAAAATCATACCAAGAACAAGGTATTGACATGGTCATTTACACTGGAGGAACAGGTCTTTCAGGAAGGGATGTAACTCCAGAAGCATTAATTCCATTATTAGATAGACGCATTCCCGGTATAGAAGAAGCAATTCGCAATTACGGCCAAGACAGAACACCGTTTTCTATGCTTTCAAGGAGTGTCGCTGGCACCATTGAAGACACTTTAATCATAGCTTTACCCGGATCAACAAACGGAGCCAAGGAATCGATGGATGCTATATTTCCATCGGTATTACATATTTTCAGAATTTTAAAAGGTGCTAGACACGATTAATGGAAAATCATAAAAACATATTACAAGATTCACACGGTAGAGACCATGCTTATTTGCGTATTTCACTAATTGAACGTTGCAATTTACGTTGTACGTATTGCATGCCCGAAGAAGGCGTCGCATTATCTCCCAAAAGTCATTTAATGACCTATGAAGAAATTTATGAAATCGCTAAAACCTTCTCAGACCATGGCGTAACTAAAATTAGACTTACAGGTGGTGAACCTTTAATTAGGAAAGACATACCTGTTATTTTAGAAAAATTAGCAACACTCCCTGTGGAGTTATCTATAACCTCTAACGCTGTTATTATTGATAAATTTATTGATGTATTAAAAGCTAATGGTGTTAAGAAAATCAACGTAAGTTTAGATTCTTTAGATGAAGGAAAGTTTAAACATATGACAAGAAGAAATGAGTTTAAAAAGGTCTATAACAACATTTTACTACTCGTTAAAGAAGGTTTTGAAGTAAAAGTGAATGCTGTTTTAATGAAAAATTTTAATGATAACGAAATTATCAATTTCATCAATTTCACCAAAGATTTACCAGTCTCTATTCGTTTTATAGAGTTTATGCCTTTTGATGGTAATAAATGGGATATGGCTAAAATGGTGTCTTATGCCGAAGTCATGGAATATGTAAACAAATCTTTTGCAGATGATAACATAGAACGCTTACAAGACGCTCCTAACGACACAGCTAAAAACTATAAAATAAAAGGTTATAAAGGAACTTTTGCTGTTATTAGCTCGGTTACTAATCCGTTTTGTGATTCCTGCAATAGACTCCGCTTAACAGCAAACGGACAATTAAAAAACTGTTTGTTCTCATCTGGCGAATCAGATTTACTAACAACTTTAAGAGCAGGAAAATCCATTGAACCAATCATTCAAAAAGCGGTGCGCGCCAAGTTTAAAGTTCGTGGTGGTATGGATACTTTAAAGAAACTTCAAGAACCTAAATTACATAACAATAATAGAAGTATGATTACTATTGGCGGGTAAAACACATTATTAATTATGTGAAGATATTGTGTAATATTATTTCAATATTTTATAATATAAAGTAGCTCAATAACAATAAAGTGAATTTATTGTTATTGAGCTACTTACAAATTGATTTATTCTAATTAATTATTTTAGATAAATACATCTTTCCATATAATCAGACACCCTAGTATGTTTTTTGGTTTTTTAACAAAAAAAATGATTTAAAGTTCCATGTAGATCTAATATCTTTTGTACAATTTATGTAGACGTAAACAAGTACGACAAAAGGTAAAACAAAAGAAATTTTGGATTAACATTATTATAATCAATTCTTTGTTTTCAATAAAACATTTTATAAAGCCTACTTCAAAAAAGACTAACTACAGTTAAACCTTCAATTCAGAAAAAAACTTTAATTAGACTGTTTTTATATTTTGATAAGGGTTAGAGCAGATTTAAGCGTCTCATTAGCTCTGACCTATTCGATCGGCTAACAGGAATGACGTCTTTTCTAACAAGAACACTATTATCTTGTATATCTATTATTTTTTGAACATTAATAATGAATGAGCGATGTACTTTTAAAAACCAATCTCCCGGTAATTTATCTTCGATTTTTTTTAAAGTGGAATGTACTGTATAATTTTTATCTTCAGTCTTTATGTGAATGTAATCGCCTTTTGCTTCAACCAAGTAAATACTAGTAATATCAATTTTAATAAGACGTCTGTCTATGTTTACATATAAGTCATTTACTGAACTGGTTTCAACACTCTCAGAATCTGATGCGCTCTCATTAGTTTTTACGGCAGTAGCTACCGATTTTTGGATTGCCTTTTCAAAGCGTGGTAAAGCAATAGGTTTTACCAAATAATCAATAATACAATCATACTCAAAAGCCTCAATAGCAAATTGAGCATCAGACGTTGTTAAAATAATTTTTGGTGGGTTTTTTAAGGTTTGAATAAAATCAAACCCAGTAAAATCAGGCATATGAATATCTAGAAAAATAAGATCTACCTCGTTTTGATTCAAGTATTTTATGGCTCGCATAGCGTTAGGAAATACTTTCAAAACATTTAAGCTTGGGACATTTGAACAAAGTTGCTCAATAATGGCTCTAGCAGTAGCTTCGTCATCAATGATAATACAGTCCATTAAATAATATTAAAGGTTAGTTAAAAAGTTAGTTATAGTTTCTAAAACATTTTCAAAATCTATCTTTCCTGCATCGTTATTTTTACTTAAGTTATTTTCGAAATTAGCAGCAACTTCATAACTTCTCTCGAGTCCTAAAATACTAATTTTATGTTTAATTTTGTGTACATTTTCTGCTGATTTTTTAAATTTTTTTAGTTCTATGTTTTTTAAGTAAGCAGCCTTCTCCTCAGGGAATTCTGCTTTAATTATAGAAATAAGCTTTTGCTTAAAGACTTCATCACCTCCAGAAAGGTCATTAATATATGATAAATTAGGTTGTTCCATAGTTATTTTTTAATAGTAAAAAAAAACGTTGTTCCCATATTAGGTTTACTTTCTAACCATATTTTACCATCATGTAAATCCACAATTTTTTTAACAATAGAAAGCCCAATGCCAGTAGAGTCTTTACTCTTATTTACAGCGTGAAATATTTTAAAAATTTTATCATGATACTTCTCCTCAATACCCATTCCATTGTCCTGCACCGAAAATTGATAATGTGCTGGCAATTCTTCAACCTTAATTTTTACAAACCCTTGGTCCTTATCTATAAAGTTAATAGCATTACTAATTAGGTTTTGAAATACTTGTTGCAATTTCGTTTTATCACCTGTTAATGTCGGTAGTTTATTTAAAACTTCGACTTTAACGTGGTCTGGCTTATACATCATATCTATTAAGCCATGTACAACATCATCTAAATTAACAAGATTTTTTTCTTGGTCCGAGAAACCAACACTAGAATACTCTAAAACATCAGAAATCAGTAACTCCATTTTCTCTAAAGTAGTCTCGATATGCTTAAAATTTTCAATCGAAACTTCATCAAGTTTATCCTTATTGTCTTCTTTAATCCAAGAAATTAGAGCATCAATACTTCGCAATGGTGACTTCAGATCATGAGATACAATGTGCGCATATTCCTGAAGCTCATCGTTACTTTTTTCTAGTTCAATTACTAGATTTTCCTTTTGAAGTTGTAACATCTTTAATTCAGTAATATCTAAATGAATACCAATAGAACCCACTATTTCTCCATTTAAACTATAATGTGGGGCTCCACTGATAAGCCAAAGTCTTTCTTCACCAGATTTGATTTTCACTTTTAACTCATAAGAATTCGATTCTCCTTTATTTCTTTTTTTATTTTCTTCAACTAAAATATCAGCCTCGCTGAGATCAGTAAATATTGATATCGCATCTTTTCCTATTAATTCAGCATCCGTAAACCCCGACATTTCTAAAAAACTTTGATTCGTCATAATTATAATACCATCTGTATTTACCTCACATAAACCAAGATTCATATTAGCTATTATATTTCTATATTTCTGTCTTTGAGCTTCCAGACTTTTTCTAAAACCTCTCTTTATTGATACATCAGTAAAAGTCCATAGATACCCTTTAGATTCATTCTTTGTTATTATTGGAACAAAATCTCGTTCTAATATTTTCCCATCTATCATTGTTAACTCATCACCTAAAATAGTTGTTTTATTTTTAAATATGTCATTCGATTTTTCTACATAAGCATCAGGATCTGCAAATAATTTTTTAGTGTACTGAGATGCAATAGCACAATCCATACCTATTAAAGACTCAGGGGTATCTTGAATATCAAAAAGATCACAGAATTTTTTATTCGTTAAAACTATTTTTCGATTTTCATCTTCTACTACAATACCACTATCTAAATTAAGTATAAGTGAAGCTAAACGATTTTCAGATTCTATAAGATTATCTTCAGCTTTTCTACTTGCTGTTATATCTCTAACAATACCTTGAGCCGCAACTGGCAGACCTTTATCATATATAATACTTGCATTAATGTGTACCAATTTTTTCTTTTTTTTCTTGGTAATTATATTAACATGAAAATCTGTAATTGAGCCAGAATTAATTAATGATTTAAATGATTCTGCAACACGTTTTTTTTCTTTTGGATGTAGAATTTTAAATAAATTTAAATTTTGTCTTGAGTTTCTATAGCCAACTAAACTTACAAAGGCGTCATTCATTTTCATGACATTACCCGTTAAATCTATGATTACATAAGCATCAACAATATTTTCAAAAACACCTTGTAATTGAGAATCTGTCCTAGTTAGTTCTGCTTCAATATCTCTATAAAGCTGTTCAAGTTTTTCGTTAGCGTTATAAAGTTCTGTAGATTTCTCTTCAAGAATTAATTCTGCTTGTTTCCTAGCAGCTTTTTCACGTGCAAGCGCACGCTGTAATATATCAATTTGTTTTTGACTCATTAATTTTTATTAATGATAAACTTTACTTCTGTTCCATCATCTTTAATTTTTTCGAGTATTATGGAAGCTGAAGAATTAAAATGCTCAAAAGTTTTATTTATTAAACCCAAACCAAAATGATGCATGGCTCTATTAGATTTATAAATCATAACTAAAGAATTCTCGGTTTTCTCTTTCACTACAAATGTTGGTAGTTCAGCGTCTGGATATATTTTTCTAACTTCCACATGAATATGATCTTCTATTGAAGACAACATCTCAATTGGGTCATTATATGATTCTACTAAACCGGGATAACTATCTTTAAGAACTTTAAATAAATGTTCCCCGTAAACTAAAAGTAGATTATCAATTGTTATTTTTGTTTTACTACTTAAGTGCTGGAGTAATTGAAGCATTTCATGAAATTCGTAGGTTCCTATTGAAGTATAAATTCCATTGGACTTCAAAACAGACTTCTCTATAATCTCATCAACGGTTTCCAAACCGAATTTCGCCTCAACTAATTCTAAAAATTCTGTAAAAATAATACCTTTCATTTTACTTTTTTAGTTCATTAATACTCCAATAGGCTAATACCTTTTCAATTTTAGAGACATAATCCTCATACTTTAATGGCTTTAGAATATAACCAGCAATTCCTATCTCATAACATTCTGATAAATCTTTTTGATTACCTGAAGTTGTTAAAATAATAGTCGGGATATTCTTTAAAATAGGATCCTTTTTAAGAATATCTAAAAATTCAATACCATTAATTTTTGGCATATTTAAATCTAACAAAATTATATCAGGTAATTCATCTTTTTTTTCTAATAGTTTTAAAGCTTCCTCTCCATTACTAGCTTCAATAATTTTATGATTTAATTTGAGTGATGAAATGGTTCTATTTAATTTCATAACTTCAATCATGTCATCTTCCAAAAGTAGTATTTTCAAACTTAGCATTATCTCTATTTAAAATTTTAAAATATAAAAATAAACAAAATAAAAAACTAAATAAAAATTCTTCGCTTATTTCATTTTTAGTAGAGATGAATAACCTTTCATTAACGACAAATAGTATTTTAATAACAAGAATATTTGTTTACATTTTACACCTAGAAGAACTACAGATAAGAAATAAAAACCTTTCCCAAACTCACCTATTTATTGCTCATAATACTCTTCTATGATTATAGTTTTCTTGAATTAATTCAATATCAATAAAATATAGTTCCAACAAACCAGTTTTAAAATAGTTTAAATACTATTTTAAAAGTTTCACAATGGCCTTAATACTTTTTCCTTAGAATAATCAGAGGCTATTTTTACATCATTATACTTTACAGATAAATCTGCTTTATGCTTAATCAACAACACAACCATTTTAGTTTGATTATACATTTAAGAAATAGCCTGTTTTACTAAAATCAAACTTTTTTCAGAAAAGGTTAATTTCAAAGCAGCCTCATGACCTTTATCAGACATTTTAATCCAAGTTTTTTTTAGTATATCAATAACTTTTTCGTCATTGTGCTTTGCAGCAAACTCTTCAAAATAATAATCTAAAAACACCAAACAAATAGTATCTTCTAGGGTTTGAGACTCTTCGTTTTTCTTAATTAGTTTTTTAAGAATAATAGCTTTAACTCTATCCGTAAATTGGTCATCAAAACCTACTTGTATTAAGATGTCGGCGGTTAAATCTGCGTGCATTTTCTTTAAGGTTTCACGCCATTTTAAATACCCAACACGGTCCATTGGGTAGGTGTTACGTGCAATTTTCCAACGACAAAGATGTTGTGCACGTGCCGCTATCTGAAGTGCTTTTGATGCATTAGGTTCAAATCTCAACAATTTCCTCGTCATACGTTGTGAGTATAGTAATTCTTTTGGGTAGTTTATACCGGCAACCCCATAAGTATTTATATCTTCAGAGTTCGCTTTATCTATTAATGCAATCGCAGTTTCAAATCGTGTGGGCTTCATGTCTTAACTTTTATAAGAATTAAAATTACTAGATTTTTAGATAGAAAAATATTTAAACTTTAAAAATTTACTGATTAGCTTCAACAGTAATAATAACACTTTTCGAAGCCGGTGTTTTAGCTGTGTGCGCAAAACTATCTAAAGGTACTAAAACGTTCGTTTCCGGAAAATACGTGGCACAACAGTTTCTAGGGATATCATAACCTACAATTTTAAAATTGTTAGCTTCTCGAATGACACCCTTATACTCTGACTTCAAATTAACTACTTGTTGTTCTTGTAAATTACGTGCTTTCATATCTTCATGATTCATGAAAACAATTCGGCGTTCATTAAAAACACCTCTATATCGATCGTCTAATCCGTAAATGGTCGTATTAAATTGGTCATGACTACGAATGGTCATCATAATTAATTCATCTTCCTTTAATTCCCATTCTGGAAGTTTATTGATAGAAAAATTAGCTTTACCAGTTTTGGTTTTAAACTGTCTCACTCTAGCGCCATTAGGTAAATAAAATCCTGAAGGTTGTTTTAATCGCTTATTAAAATCATCAAATCCATCAACAACTTCAGCAATATCATCACGTACTAAGTTATAGTCATCTTTATACTCCAACCAATTGATTTTTGAACGCTCTTTTAAAGTGGCATTTGCAATGCCGCAAACTACGGCAACCTCACTAAGCAAATCCTTAGAGAAAGGCTCTAAAACACCCTTAGTTGAAGACACTATACCCATTGAATTTTCTACACTTTGTACTTGAACTCCAGTCTTCTGATAATCTTTTTCTGTCCGCCCTAAACATGGTAGAATCAATGCTTCTTTTCCAGTAACTAAATGTGAACGATTAAGTTTTGTACTAACATGTACCGTAAGATTACAATTTGCTAATGCTTGAGCCGAATAGGCTGTATCTGGTACTGCCGAGATAAAATTACCACCCAAACCAAAGAATACTTTGGCTTTTTTATCATACATCGCTTTTATGGCATCTATAACTGAATACCCATGCTTTGTTGTAGGTTTAAAACCGTATTTATCTTCTATTTTATCTAGAAACGCTTGTGGAGCAGATTCCCAAATTCCAACCGTTCTATCGCCTTGTACATTAGAATGTCCACGAACAGGACATGTGCCTGCCCCTTCTTTACCAATACTTCCTTTTAGTAATAATAAGTTGACTATTTCTCTAATATTATCAACGGCATTCTCATGTTGTGTTAAGCCCATAGCCCAACAAATAATAATTTTATTGTTGTCTAGAATTAAATCAAAAGCTTCGTTAAATATTTCTAAAGATACTCCTGAAGCTTTCAAACATTCATCAAAATTGTACTGTTTTAAATCTGTAATAAAGCTATCATAGCCTTGCGTAAATTCGGTGATAAATGCTTTATCAAAAACATTGCCCAGAGTATCTTCTTTCTCCAATAACTTTAGAAGTATCGCTTTAAAAAATGCAACATCTCCATTAATTGTAATCGGAACAAACACATCTGCTATTTGGGTTCCTCCTAATACTAGTTTTAAAGGGTTTTGCGGATTGGTAAACTTTATTAATCCAGATTCTGGAAGTGGATTAACAGCAATTATTTTGCCACCATTCTTTTTACACTTTTCTAAAGCCGTCAACATTCTCGGATGATTCGTTCCTGGGTTTTGGCCAATTACCATAACCACCTCAGCTTTATATAAATCGTCTAAAGTAACCGAGCCCTTTCCAATACCTAATGTTTCAGACAAAGCACTTCCGCTTGCTTCATGACACATATTGGAGCAATCTGGTAAATTGGCGGTTCCAAATTCTCTTACGAATAATTGATATAAAAATGCAGCTTCGTTTGTTGTTCTGCCAGAAGTATAAAATACCGCTTCATCAGGATGGTTTAAATCATTTAAATGCTGACTTACTTTTTTAAAAGCATCGTCCCAAGATATGGGTTGATAGCGTGTTGCTCCTTCAGCAAGAAACATAGGTTCTGTTAAACGTCCAGATTTTCCAATTTCAAAATCAGACCAATTTGCTAATTCATCAACAGAATACTTAGTAAAAAAATCAGCCCCAATGGTTTTATTTTGAGCTTCTTCAGCAATGGCTTTGATTCCATTTTCACAAAATTCTCCTAAAGATGAACGTTCATCATCTGGATCTGGCCATGCACAACCTGGACAATCAAAACCCCCTTTTTGATTCATTTTAAGCGCTAACTTAAAAGTGTCAACAGGATTCATATACTTAGAAACCTGACTAATGGCGGTCACAACACTTTTAAAACCTACACTATTTGTCTGTGGTTTCGTTATTTTTAGATTTTCAAATGTCTCTGGAGTTAGTGCTTTATCTTTTGATGATTTACTCATTTAATTTTAAAATTCGCATTGTGAAGTTTTTCATAATCTTCTTTCGAATCTAAATCTACATTTTTTAATGGAGGTTTTAAAGTTTTTACTAAAGATTCATAAGCTTCAAGAAGCCGCTTTGCCCCATAATCATTACTTAATTTTGATAATGCTTCAAAATAAGTTTTATCAAAAAGTACTGGAACTCCATTTTTACCAAGGTCATAAGCTGTTGCTATTATTTGATTTTCTTTTGGTGTAAAATTTTGAATTATGTCATTCAAATAATCTGAATCTATTAAAGGCTGATCTGCTAATGTTATAAGCACACCCTCAGTTTTAGGTTTTGCATCTAAGATGTGTTTTACCGCACAAGCTATTGAATTTCCTAAACCATGCTTCCAATCCGTATTCTTTAAAATAGTTACAGCATGATCATGAATTTCTTTCTGAATCAATTCATGATTAGCTCCTAAAACAACTATGACTTCTGAAGCCTTTGAATCTATGGCAGTCTTAATAGCATGATTTAATAAACTATAGTCACCCCAATTCAATAGCTGCTTAGGGCTTCCCATTCTACTAGAGGCTCCAGCAGCCAAAATAACAATTGCTATCTGCGGTCTTCTAATAGTCGCCATTATTTGGAATGAATTTTTCCTATTTTTTTACTAAGAGACATCGGCTCTTGATTTCTTGTATATGCTAATATTTCAGACACAATAGAAATAGCAATCTCTTGAGGGGTTTCAGAGCCAATATTAAGACCCGCAGGACCATGAATGGAGTCTAAAAATTCATCTGAAATTTCAGGACAGTATTCTATAAATTGAGACAGTAAATCATCACGCCTTCGACTAGGGCCTAACAATCCTATATAGTTTGGTGTTACTTTTTGCAGAGCCACTAAATAACGTAAATCATAAGCGAAATTATGAGTCATTAGTGTTATAGCTGTTTGATTATCAATATTGGAAACATCAAAATCTTCTGGCGTAGTTGCATAAATTGCATGTGCTCCAGGAAAGTCTTTAATAGACTTTGATTCTGTAGCTCTTGCTAATATTGTTACTTCCCACCCCGTTAATGCTGCATATTTACACAATTGAACGGCATCATGTTCTGCCCCCACAATCAATAATTTGAAACATGGTGGCATAACTTGTTTAAATACAGACCATGTAGATATTCTGCTTTTAATATGAGACCTATCTAATGGAAAGGATTCTTTATCGATCTTCACAAAAGACCCAAATTCGGGATTTACGCCTTCTCGTTTTTTAAAATAAGACAATACTTCAAACGGTTGTCGATTTTTTAAACATTCAGAAAAAGTATTAATAAAATCCTTATCTGGATTGAATGGTTCTATCAAAATGTATAAAACGCCCTCACAACCTAAACGGTAGCGTCCATCATAAGTCATTATTTTTGGGACACCGTTTTTGAAAACAGTTTGAGCTTGTAACAAAATCTCCTTTTCTACACAACCACCACTAACAGCTCCAATCAAGGTTTCATTTTCCAAAATAAGCATTCTAACTCCCGGTCTACGATATGAAGACCCATCTAAAGCAACCACTGAAGCCAAAACAGATTTGAGCCCATTTGTATTTGCTTTAATTCCTTCCTCTACAATTTTATTAAACTCGTGTGTCATACGTTAAAACTAGCAAAAGCCTTTATAGAAAAGGCTTTTATTTGCCATAGTCTGTTTAATTTTAGCCTAAAACCTTTTCACTAACATTCATATTACTCATATAGGGCTGCTTGGTTAAGCGCTTACCCGTTGCCTTATAAATGGCATTAGCTAACGCTGCTCCAACAGGCGGTAATGTAGGTTCTCCTAGACCTGTTGGATCGATATTACTTTCAATAAAATGCACATCTACTTTTGGCGTTTGCCCCATACGAATCAATTGATATGTATTGAAATTATTAGATTGTGGAATTCCATTGCTGAAACCAAAATCAGAATACAATGCGTGTCCTATACCGTCAATAACACCTCCTTTAGCTTGATTCATGGCACCCAATGGATTAATAACAATACCACAATCTATGACGCAAGTAACCTTCTTAACATTAGGGACACCATTTTCCATGGTAATATCAGCAACCTCAGCAACGTGTGTGTTATGACAATAATAAACAGAAAGCCCTTGATAAACGCCTGCTTCAGTTTTACCCCAATTTGATTTTTCAACAGCCAATTTTAACACACCTTGTAAACGTTCTGGACTGTAATCAATTTTAGGATCAGGATTCTTTTTGACCTTATCAAGTAAATCCATGTGTAATTGAACTCTATCTACTCCTAATTCTTCAGCTAATTCATCAAAAAAGCTTTGCTCTGCACTTGCTAAGAAATTTGTAAAAGGTGCTCTCCACGCGCCTGTAGTAATATTACTTTTATAATTTGCTGTATCCACTTGATAATTTTCAATAGCACCTGCTGGGAAAAAATTAGGGATTAAGCCATACATATTTCCATTAACACAAGCTTCTTTTAAGTGATAACCTGTTAACTTACCATCTTTTATTGAAGCTGCTATTTTATATTTTGTTGAAGGTCGATAAACCCCTGTAGTCATATCATCTTCTCTTGAGGACACCATTTTTATAGGTTTTTGAATAGCGTTAGAAATCTCAGCCGCTTCATAAACAAAATCACCATATAATCGACGTCCAAAACCTCCTCCCATTCTAGTCATCTCTAAATGAACATCTTCAATATCTCGACCTAATAAATCAGAAACTACTTCAGCCGCAGCTTGTGGTGTTTGAACTGGGCCAACCAAATGCACTTTATCAGGTGTTACATTTGCAAAGAAATTCATAGGTTCCAGCGTATTGTGAGGTAAAAAAGGTGATTCGTAAACACGCTCCATTACCTTGTCTGCACTGGCAAAAGCCTTTTTCACATTACCATCTTTTCGCATTGTATTGAATTTATTTCCATTCAATAAATCTAATAATATGCTGTCGTGATTTTCCGAACTCTCAAGAGGTGTTTCGGTTTTCCAAGTTGCTTTTATAGCATTCTTCCCTTTCATAGCATCCCAAGTGGTTTTAGCGATCACAACCACTTTATCTGAATTACCCATTTTCATAGACCAATTCCATTTTCCACTTTCTTGATAGTCTCTAACTTTTTTACCAATGGTTATCACATCAATAACTCCTGGTAAAGACCTTGCTCCAGAATCATCATAAGATTCTAAAATCTGCCCGAAAGCTGGTGGTCGCAAAACTGTAGCATAAAGCATACCTTCTTCTTTATAATCTATCCCAAAAAGTGGCTTTCCAGTTATAATTTTATCAATATCTACATTCCCTTTACCTATACCAATAATAGTAAAATCTTTTGGGTCCTTTAAAATAACATCTTCTGGAACTTCAAGTAAAGCAGCTTCTAAAACAACATCTCCGTATCCTAATGTTTCCCCTTTCGAATTAGTAATTACGCCAACTTTGGCAGTACATTCTGAAGCATCAACGCCCCATCTAGCCGCTGCAGCATTAACCAACATTTGTCTCGCCGTTGCGCCAGTTTGCCTTAAAGGCTCCCAACCATGTCTTATTGACTGACTTCCACCGGCTACCTGACGCGTGTAATTTTTAGTATCAAGCTTGCCTTGCTCAACATAAACATCATCCCAAGCCACTTCCAATTCTTCGGAAATTAACATGGGCATAGACGTTTTTACACCTTGACCAATTTCAGGGTTTGGTGAAAATATAGTGACTTTCCCTTCTGGAGAAATCTTTATAAAAGCATTAAAATCATTGTAATTTAACTGACTTAAATCAACTGGCATTTTTGCATCCGGCTTACATGCATTAAATAAATTAAAACCTATGAGCATACCACCACTAGCTAATGCTGATGTTTTTAAGAATGATCTTCTATTAAATGTCATTTGTTTTGAAGGTTTCATTGTAAAGATATTTATAGGTTAATTAACTTATTTTTTTAGAGGCCACTTTTACAGCCTCCTCGATACTATTATACGCAGCACACCTGCAAATATTACCATTCATAGCATTTCTAATTTCTGATTCAGAAGGACTAGGATTATTATTCAAAAAAGCTGAAGCCGTCATGATTTGACCTGCTTGACAATAGCCACATTGTGGCACATCAACTTCTTTCCACGCTTGTTGTACAGGATGATCACCATTTTCAGACAACCCCTCAATAGTTGTGATATCCATACCTTCTGCCTGGGACACTTGCAACAAACAACTTCTCATTACATTACCATTTACATGGATATTACAAGCGCCACATTGCCCAATACCACACCCATATTTGGTGCCTACTAAATCTATTTGATCTCTAAGAACCCATAACAAGGGTGTGTCCATATCCGCCTCAACAGTATGGCTTTTGTTATTAATTTTTAATGTGAATGTTGGCATAATTTCTATTTTTGTATTAAGATACAAAAAAAATAAAATGACTAAGAAGTCCACACCATATTTTAACAATGCATTAACTGCGCTTCTATAAAGTATAATTTTATATTTTGTACTTCCCGAATTATGGGATATTGTTATAGAAGGATTTACTGAGAGTCTTAAAAATTAACTGTTATACTTAATAAATTCCAAAGCGCGTCTCTCATTATAATACACATTTTTCTTGCCAACAAACCCTGCATGTCCACCATGATTGGGCATCTCTAAATGTAAATTAAGATTGTTTTTTGCTTCTTTAACAGGATAACATTCTGCTGATAAAAATGAATCATTTAATGCATTAATAATTAATGTGGGTGTTTTTATATTTGGAAGAAATTGTAAACTGCTACACCTAAGATA
>Ga0213861_10000220_pt1 | contig 47794 bp, 48 predicted proteins | sample PICome_4_FD_160110 | JGI IMG/M metagenome (GOLD analysis project Ga0213861, IMG submission 160110) | Coastal seawater microbial communities near Pivers Island, North Carolina, United States - PICO131 | ecosystem: Environmental > Aquatic > Marine > Coastal | place: USA: North Carolina... | reverse complement strand
CAGGTATCATGATTTGATTAGACACGCCGGTCTTAGCACCGCGCTTTTGATTTGTTGAACCACCCCTTAACTGCCGATTGAGAAGACGACCCAATCGGGTCGACAAACACAACATGAACCCACCCCCCACAAGCGCCGCAACCCCAAACCCTTCTGCACCGGCATTAAGTGGCATTCGAATACTCGACCTGACCGCTATTGTTTTTGGGCCTTACGCCAGCCAAACTTTAGCCGACTACGGCGCTGAAATCATCAAAGTTGAACCACCCACCGGCGAATCAACGCGTTTTACGGGCCCTGCGTACGAAAAGGGCTTGTCAGCCATCTTTTTGGGCGTCAATCGCAACAAAAAAAGCCTTTGCTTAGACTTAAAACAGCCCGCTGCCATTGCAGCCTTACTGGCCTTGGTGGATCAAGCCGACGTCATCATGCACAGCATGCGACCACAAAAGATGGCAGCGCTCGGTTTGGATGCGAAGACGCTTCTAAAACGCAATCCTCGCTTGATCTATGCCGGTTTGTACGGGTTCGGTGAAGGCGGCGCTTATGAGGGCAAGCCGGCGTATGACGATCTAATCCAAGGCATGAGTGGTGTGGTTGACTTGATGCAGCGCCAATCCGACCAAGCCCGTTACCTACCCACCATCGCTGCTGACAAGACCTGTGCGCTGGTGGCCGTACAAGGCATCATGGCAGCCCTATTTCAGCGCGAGCGAACCGGTCTGGGTCAGTTCATCGAAATACCAATGTTCGAAACCATGACAGCCTACCTTCTGGTGGAGCATTTCTATGGCCACCACTTGGCAGACCGCCAAGAGCCAGCGGGCTACCCCCGCGCGCTGACCAAATGGCGACAACCCTATAAGAGTACTGACGGCTTGATCAGTGTCATGCCTTACACCGACCGGCATTGGCAACTCTTTTTTAAAGCAGCCGGTTACGATAACCATGCCAATGACCCACGGTTTACCACCATTGAAGCCCGCACTGAAAATATCGCCTTTGTCTACGAGACGTTGGGCAACATCATTAAGACCCAAACCACTGCATATTGGCTTGGTTTGTGCGAAACAAACCAGATTCCAGCAGCAGCGGTGAACCGATTAGAAGATTTGGAAAAACGACCCTCATTTAAAAAGCGTGGGTATGTTTCAAGATGTCGATGATGAATTGGGTAACACCTATCGGTTTGTTCGTAACCCAGTGACCATGCAGTCATCAAAGGTAGCACCGGCTTTGGCGCCAAGATTGGGGCAACACACAGCGATGATTTTGCGTGAAGCGGGATTAAGCGATCAAACCATTGCGGCCATGATCGAAACAGGCGCTGCCAAACAACACAAATAGCGGCTGATACCCGGTCGACACTTAAAGAGACTAAACAAAAAGGCCACGAGCAAACGATCTTTGCTCGTGGCCAATCAATGGCTTGGTCAGCGTGACACTTTAGGCGTGGGCACTTTCTGATTCGAACTGAGCTTCTTCGGTCGATCCAGTCAAAGCTGTGGTTGACGCTTGACCGCCTTCAATCGTCTGCGTTACCGCATCAAAGTAGCCCGTTCCCACTTCACGCTGATGCTTAACCGCGGTAAAGCCGAGCTCGGCTGCCGCAAATTCCTTTTGCTGCAGGTCGACAAAGGCACTCATATTACGACGGGCATAACCGTGTGCCAATTCAAACATGCCGTAGTTCAAAGCGTGAAAGCCTGCCAAGGTAATGAATTGAAACTTATAGCCCATGGCACCTAACTCTCGTTGAAACTTGGCAATGGTGTCATCGTCTAGGTTTTTCTTCCAGTTAAACGACGGCGAGCAGTTATAGGCCAAAAGCTTGCCTGGGAACTGACGGTGAATGGCTTGTGCGAACTGGCGTGCGTAATCCAAGTTGGGCGTGGCTGTTTCACACCAAATCAAATCAGCGTAAGGCGCATAGGCTAGACCACGGCTGATGCCTTGCTCAATGCCAGCACGGGTTCGGAAAAAACCTTCAACCGTGCGTTCACCGGTTAAAAACGGACGATCATTGTCGTCAATGTCACTGGTGACCAAATCGGCCGCGTCTGCATCGGTGCGTGCCAAAAGGATAGTTGGCGTGCCCGACACGTCAGCCGCCAGCCGAGCAGCGACCAATTTACTCACGGCCTCACGTGTTGGCACCAAAACCTTACCACCCATGTGGCCGCATTTCTTGACTGAGGCCAACTGATCCTCAAAGTGCACGCCACTGGCGCCGGCGTCAATCATCGACTTCATCAACTCAAAGGCGTTCAATACGCCACCAAAACCAGCTTCGGCATCGGCAATAATCGGCGCCAAAAAGTCCACATAACCCGCATCACCTGGATTCTTACCTTCCATCCACTGGATCTGGTCCGAACGCAGCAAAGCGTTATTGATACGACGCACCACTTGTGGCACTGAATTGGCGGGGTAAAGCGATTGATCAGGATACATTTCGCCAGCCAAGTTGGCGTCACCAGCCACTTGCCACCCAGACAGATAAATGGCTTTGAGGCCCGCCTTGATTTGCTGCATGGCCTGATTACCCGTCAAAGCGCCGAGCGTATTGACAAAGGGCTCGCTGTGCAACAAGTCCCACAGCTTTTCAGCGCCTTGGCGAGCCAGCGTGTGTTCGATGGCTCTCGAGCCACGCAAACGAATCACTTCTTCAGCGCTGTAGTCACGCTTGATTCCTTGCCAGCGGGGGTTTTCTGCCCATTCTTTTTGCAGCGCACGAACAGCATTTTCACGGTTACTCATGATGAAACTCCTTTAATGGTTAGACAATTGAGGTGAATTCGGACAACTAAAACTGGGACACCATGAACTCAAGTCTACCGATTTGCTGCGTGGCACAACACTCTTATGTCTTATATAAGATTAAATATATATTTCAATAAAATCATTGGGTTAATAATTAAATTTTGTAATGCGATACGTTATTTAATCTTATGAAATGACTGATTGCGGCAATGCATCAACTAATTTCATATTATGAAAGTGAGGTTTCGCTTAGTGAAAACCAGCCGATTACAATTGATTCAAAGACCACTTCTGCGAAACCCAAGACATGACCGCTGATCACCCGAACACACCACACGAAAATGAAGCGTCCCTGCCCTTGGGTAAAGACGTCAGTTACCCACGTGACTACAATCCAGCGCTACTGTTTTCAATCGCTCGGGCGCAAGGCCGCGCCCAATTGGACGCCTTGGCGCAGGGCTTGAAGCTACCCTTTATCGGCTGGGACCTTTGGCGCGGCTACGAGTTGTCTTGGCTCAAGCCCGGTGGGCTACCCGCCACCGCTATCTTGAAGGTCTGGGTGCCTTGCGACAGCCCATTTATCGTGGAATCAAAGTCGTTTAAGTTGTACCTAAACAGCCTAAACCACACAGTGTTTGCTGACACCGTAGCGCTGCTCGGTTGTCTAGAACGGGACTTAAATCATGCGATTGGCGCTCAAGCTCGAATGGCGTTGGTACTGCCCGCAGATTTTGAGCAAGAACCGATTGAGGAGTTGCTCACGGGTTGCTTAGATGAGCAACCCATCTCAATTACAGACTACCAACCGAATGCTGAGTTGCTCAACAACTGCACAGCGCCAAATGTGAAGACAGAGCACGTTTTCTCGAGACTACTGAAATCCAATTGTCCTGTTACTGGACAACCCGACTGGGCAACGTTGCACATTGGTTACCACGGTCAAGCCATTGATCACACCGCCTTACTGAAATACATTGTGTCGTATCGGGACCACCAAGGGTTTCATGAGCAGTGCGTTGAGCGGATTTTTTGCGACATCATGAACCGATGCCAACCTCAAACGCTTTCGGTTTACGCGCGATACACGCGCCGCGGCGGCATGGACATCAACCCTTGGCGCGCCACACCTGGCACGGAACCACCTAACTTGCTGCGTAGCGCTCAGCAGTAGGCGTGCGACGGCTAGCCCGCCCAATCTGGGCGGCCAACAATGCGGCGCCCACAAACGCCACAGCGGAACCAACCCACGGTCCACGCATCCACCCACTGTCAAGCAATAAGCCAAACAACAACGGGCCTACCGCTGAACCGACGTCTAAGCCAGCGTATATCAAGCCATAAACCGAACCAACAGACTTCTTTGGTGTGACCTTGCGAACCATCATGTCACGCGACGGCGCTGACACACCAGAAAAAAATCCCGCAAGCGCCATGACCAGCATCACCATAACCACTGGCAGCCATCCAGAGGCCAACAGTAAGAACATGCCTGCGGCCAAGACCAAAGAGGTCAAAACGACGTATTCTGTTTTTTCTGTAAGGTTGACCAAAAACCCACCCGCCACCATGCCAATGATTTGGCCCAGCATATAGCCGGATAAAACCGAGCCGGCCAAGACCGCTGTCATGCCGTACAGATTACCCATTAAAGGAATAGTGAAACTTTGGACCGAAGAAAGGGCAATCGTGGCACAGCAAAAAAATAAGAATGCCCCCCACAAAGCGGGCGATGCCAACAATTGTTTTAGCGTTGCCAAAACGCTCGCTGAAACAACTGGTGCACCACCCACAGTTGGATGATTTTTTTGTTGACGTTGCTGAGCCACACTACCCTCAACATGCAGGTAAGACCGACCCAGAACAATCACAACCAGCACAGCCAACATCAAAAGTGCCACACCAAAAGCCGCCTCACGCCAACCCAAGATTTGCGTCAATCCAACGACGAAAATAGGGGCCAAGGCCCAACCGAGAGTGCCCGTTAGATTATGCACGCTAAACGCGTGACCCAATCGCCATGGCGAAACTCGGTGGTTCAAAATCGAGAAGTCAGCGGGATGAAAAACGGAATTCGCAACGCCCCCAACCACGGCGGCAAGCAGTAAGGTGCCAAACCCCGTCGCGGTTGCCAACAGCACAGCCGCCACCACAAACCCGGCCACCCCAAACCACAAGATGGGTCGTGGCCCAACGCGATCAACGATAAATCCTGCAGCCACTTGGCAGCAACCCGAAACCACAAAAAACATGGTCATCAAAAACCCAAGCTGCGCAAAGTCCAGCCCAAAAGCGACACCGAGCGGCAGAAATAGGCTGGGTATAACCAGTTGAAAAAAGTGTGAGCTGCCGTGTGCACAACCGACAATGACGATCGTCATCCAGTCGCGCTTTCGATCAGATGGTGGTAAGGCGGGTGAATTCGGTTCAAAGCCGCTGTCTAACGTCGCTGATTGGCTCATGGACGGTCATTCCGATAAGGGTTGTTATGTGCGAGCCGCAATCTCTGGCCACGCTTTTTTGAGATAGTAGAGCATTGACCACACAGTCAACAAGGCGGCACCAACAATCAAAACCTGACCAATCAACAAGACCGGCAAGTCAAACCAGTCTTGATAATGTAGCAAACAGGGAATCGCCACCATTTGAGCGGCGGTCTTAAATTTACCCAACCAATGAACGGCAACACTTGAGCTCGCGCCGATTTGAGCCATCCACTCGCGCAAGGCTGAGATGGTGATTTCACGACCAATGATCACCAAGGCGATCAAACTGCCGACTCGATCAAGGTGTAACAACACCAAAAGGGCTGCGCAGACCATGAGTTTGTCAGCAACTGGATCTAGAAAGGCACCAAACGAAGAGGTTTGATTCCAGCGTCGGGCCAGCCAACCGTCAAACCAGTCGGTTAAAGCCGCCAGAATAAACAACCAAGCGGCGATGGCATCACGAAGTGGTGGAGAAAGTAACGCTTCGGGCAGGTAAAACAGCCCAACAAAAAAGGGGATGATGGCTATTCTTAGCCAAGTCAAAGCAATGGGTATATTCAGTGGCATAGGGTATATGCTACTCGAGAACGGTTGGCTTAGGCTTGGTGGAGTGCATCGTAGATGCGCCGTGCCAGTTCCGGAGAAATGCCTTCAACAGAACTGAGTTGCTCGACACTTGCCGAACTCACGCCACCAAACCCACCAAACCGGTTCAACAACCTTTGGCGGCGCTTAGCGCCCACGCCTTCGATATCCTCAAGCCGAGAAGACTGCCGGGCCCGAGCGCGCTTGATGCGCATGCCAGTGATCGCAAATCGATGCGCCTCATCCCGTATCTGCGCAATCAATAACAGTGCCGCTGAGGACAAGCCCAAAGCCACAGGCTCGCGACCATCTGCAAAAACCAACGTTTCTAGCCCGGTTTTACGGTTTTCACCTTTGGCCACACCCACCAAACGAACGATATCAAGGCCATACTCTTCAAAAACTTCTCGGGCCACCGTGATTTGGCCCTTGCCACCATCAATAAGGACCAGATCTGGCAAAGGGGCGTCCCCATCGGCTACTTTGGCATAACGGCGCATAAGCACCTGGCGCATCGCCGCATAATCATCGCCCGGGGTAATGCCGGCAATGTTGTAGCGCCGGTAGAGTGACGGTTGCATGTCATGCTGGCGAAACACCACACAAGAGGCCTGCGTGGCCTCGCCTGCGGTATGGCTGATATCAAAACACTCTATGTGCAGGCTATTCAGTGACTCTTCATCCGTGTCCAAGCCCAGCGTTTGAGCCAACGCCATTGTCCGTGATTCTCGTGCCCCCCCCTCTGATAGGGCGCGCGTCAGTGAGCGGGCGGCATTACGCACGGCTTGCTCTAACCAAGCGCGTCGAACACCTTGAGGCCGCGTTAACAATCGTGTTTTGGTTTTTCCGGCCATGGCCAGCAGTTCAATCAACGCCTCGTCGGCTGGCGCCGTTGATGTCACCACAATACTTGGCAACGCATGGTCAACATAGTGTTGCGCCAAAAACACCTCAAGAATATCAGCAGGCGTATCGCCATCAGTGTGCGATGGAAAAATAGCCCGGTCGCCCAAGTGCCGCCCGCCACGTACCATGGCGAGGGTGACACAAGCTTTACCCGCCTCCATGGCAATCGCAATCACATCAGTGTCTTGACCATCGCTTTCTTCCATGGTCTGTTGCTGCAACACGCGCGACAACGCACTCATCTGGTCTCTGAGTTGTGCCGCCTTCTCAAAAGCTAGCGCCTCGGCGGCCTGTTGCATGCGTTGCTCTATGTCAGTGAGCACTTGTTGCGTTTGACCTTTCAGAAATTGGGTCGCACGCGCGACATCCTGAGCGTAGGCTTGCGGGGTAATGTGATCCACACATGGCCCCGAGCAGCGATTGATTTGATAGAGCAGACAGGGGCGTGTGCGGTTGGCGTAGACAGAATCCTCGCAGGTGCGAAGACGAAAGACCTTCTGTAACACCTGCATCGTCTCGCGCACGGCCCAAGCATTGGGGTAAGGTCCAAAAAAAACACCTGCCCGTTGCGTTGAACCGCGGTAGTACAACATGCGCGGAACGGCGTGGGCTGAAACCATCAAATAGGGATAAGACTTATCGTCTCTGAACAGAATGTTGTAACGTGGCTTTAATCGCTTGATCAGGTTGTTTTCAAGTAACAACGCCTCAGTTTCTGAGGGCGTGACCGTGATTTCTACTCGCACAACCCGCGCCACCATATGCGCGATGCGTGGACCGTGGCCTGTTTTCTGAAAATATGAGCTAACACGCTTTTTGAGATCACGGGCTTTGCCAACGTAAAGCACTTCACCCTTCACATCAAGGTGCCGGTAGACCCCCGGCAAGTGAGGCAGTCCCGCCAGGAATGACTTTAGATCAAATTCCGTTTCAGGCTCGCTCATCCAATGTCTTTACAGCGCTCAGTGCCTGTTGATAGGTTGGTGAGTCCATTAAAACGTTCCAGCGCATGGCCTTCACTTTGGGCATCAAGCGCTCTATCCTCGCAACCGACTCAACAGCGCTCTCATGAACCAAACTGTTCAATAACTCATCGGCCAAGTCCGGACGATTGCAAACAAGAACCATGTCGCAACCCGCCCCGAGCGCCGCTTGCGCGCGCGCGGTAATATCCCCCGCCACACGAGCACCTTCCATGGTGAGGTCATCAGAAAACACCACCCCGTCGTAGCCCAAGCGCTGTCGCAAAATCTCTTGAACCCAGCGCCGAGAAAACCCAGCCGGCTGATCGTCCACTTTGGGATAAATCACATGCGCTGGCATCACTGACGGAATAACCATGTTGCCCAACCACATGTAGGGCGCAGCATCCTCTTTTAGAATGCGCGTGAGCGTGCGTGGATCAACGGGAATGTCATGGTGTGAATCCTGAGTCACGGCACCGTGACCCGGAAAATGCTTGCCGCATGAGCCCATGCCCATCATCGACATGCCCTGTACCAGCGCACGCGCCAGCATCGCCACCACACGTGGATCGCGGTGAAAAGCCCGGTCACCGATGACCTCACTGACACCGTAATCCAAGTCCAAAACTGGCGCGAAGCTCAGATCTACTCCGCAAGCCCGCAGCTCACCAGCCAACACCAAACCCGCACTTGTGGCGATTGACATCGCGCGCAAGGGCTCTTTCATCCACAATTTGCCGAGCCGCGCCATGGCAGGCAGGTGCGTAAAGCCGTCGCTACGGAATCGCTGCACTCGCCCACCCTCGTGGTCGACTGCAATCAGCAAACGGGGACGCTTTAACCGATGGATTTGTCGCGTTAACTTGATCAACTGCTCTCGGTTTTCAAAGTTTCGGGCAAACAAAATGACACCCCCAACCAGTGGGTGCATCAAACGATCTCGATCTTCGCTCGTTAATGCCATGCCCTGCACATCGACCATGACCGGACCGCGGCGTGACTTTAAAGGCTTTGATAGCGAGCCTGACTTCGAATTGTTTTTTTGCTTTTTGCTCATGCGCAACTACCTGCCAAGTCAATTGATTGTCCACGTTGGCCTGCCAACGCTGCTTGTACGATAGCCGCTTTCATGTCCCGAACGGCTTTTTCCCAGCCATCGAAGACCGCGCGCGCCACAATGGCGTGCCCAATGTTGAGCTCTGAGATGCCTGCCAGTGCAGCAATCGGCGCCACGTTACCGTAGTGCAAACCATGGCCTGCGTTAACACGGCAACCCGCGGTAACGGCAAGCGCGATCGCTGCTTTAAGCCGATCGATTTCTTTAATCAACGTTGCCACGTCGCGAGCCTCTGCATAAGCGCCAGTGTGTAATTCAATAATTCGCGCGCCTGTCTCGACCGAGGCCTGAATTTGGTCCGCGTCCGGATCGATAAAAAGCGACACACGAATGCCCGCGTCTTGCAATAGAGAGACCGCGGCATGGACCGCTTTGAAGCCCTTGACCACGTCTAAACCGCCCTCGGTGGTCAATTCCGTCCTTTTTTCTGGGACCAAGCAAACGTCATCAGGTTTCACGTCTAGTGCAATCGCCAGCATTTCATCGGTGACTGCACACTCTAAATTCATACGGGTCAACAAGCGAGGACGCATGGCGTAGACATCCGCATCTTGGATATGCCGACGGTCCTCGCGCAAATGTAAGGTGATTAAATTAGCGCCGGCCTGCTCAGCCCTGACCGCCGCTTCTATCGGATCGGGATAGCTGACATGGCGTTGCTGCCGTAGCGTGGCCACATGGTCAATATTTACGCCTAGTTCAATCATGGTGAGTCAAAAATATCCTATCAAAAACAGCAATTGATTTGCGCTTGGAGCCGTTGTTTCCCAAGCAGCGACTGACATCGCAGAGATGGGTGCGCGCTACAACGTGCCATGCTCGATGCGCCGCTTTTTTCCGTGACACGGGAACCCGCGCACCGATGAACCGAGACTTGGTTTTACTTTTTAGATTGGTGCTGCATTTGTGAACCCGCCACAAAGGGGTATCGCTTAAAGATGTCGGCAACCAACGGCGCAATAAAGGCTTCACTTGAGGCTTGCTCGATGTCATTGATAACCGTGGTCGCCACACCTTCCCAAACCATCTGTTTTTTCTTGGCGTCAATCAAGTCAATATTCAAGACGCCCTGAGTGTATTGAATAACCTCAGGGGGAAACTGATAACCCGCCCACGGACCATAAAATCCCATCCGATAGCCGTAGTAATTGGCACCCCAGGGCATTGGCGGCGGCGGCACGTATTCTGATTTGTTGCTGATTTGGATCAAAAAGTTCACCAGCAAGTTTGGCGTCTGCTCGTCATACACATAGCCGCGTTGCTCCATTTGCAATCGCGTCGCGGCTTTCAAGCGTTCGGTGAGGATCGTTGTGTATCCGGCCTTATCGGTTCCCAAAGGGTTCGTAAAGGCAAATGACCGATATTGGGCAAAATCCGCTTGCGGGTCGATATCACTGCGGATGTTCGGCCCTGATGCACACCCAACGAGGATCGCTAGCAGCGGTAACAGACAAATTTTTTGCAGTATTTTGCGCATGAGATCACCCAACGATTAGCCAATAAATGTACCACGGTCAGCGGCTAAACTGCTCTCGTAAAAGGTTCTTTTGCACTTTGCCCATGGCGTTGCGTGGCAGCGCTTGAACCAGATGAATTTCTTTTGGGACTTTGTAATTGGCCAGGGTTCGCTTAAGTTGTTGCTGCAACTGCTCAGTGTCGATCGCAACATCGGGCTGGGCCACCACCACAGCAACCACAGCCTCACCGAAATCAGCATGCGGTAAACCAATCACAGCAGACTCCAACACACCAGTCATGTCGTCGATGATTGTTTCGATTTCTTTCGGGTAAACATTAAAGCCACCTGAAATGATCAAGTCTTTGCTGCGACCAACGATTGAAAGGTAATTCGCCGGTATCGATTGTCCCTGGGCTGTCTTACCACCCCAGCGTCCCAAGTCGCCAGTTTTGAACCAACCGTCAGCAGTGAATTCTTCGCGTGTTTTTTCAGGCATTTCCCAATAACCCACGAACACGTTCGGACCCTTGACTTGAATATGACCCACTTGGTCGGCTACGCAAGTGTTTTGGTTGTCATCCACAACCCGAACATCAACCCCAGGCAGCGGCTTGCCCACGGTTGAGCCGATACGCTGCTCACTTTCAGTTTGGTAAGGGTTAGAGGTCAACATGCCTGTTTCACTCATGCCATAGCGCTCTAGGATAGCCTGACCCAAGCGTTGCTCAAAGGCTTGGAAGGTATCAATGAGTAGCGGTGCTGAACCGGACACAAAGAGGCGCATCCTCGGGGTCAGCTCACGATCAAATGCCGTTTCAGCCAAAAGTCGCACGTAGTAGGTCGGCACACCCATCATGATGGTGCAGCTTGGGAGATACTTTAGGGCCGCATTGACATCGAGTTTGGGTAGCCAAACCATCTGAGCGCCGGCATACAAAGCCCCGTGACAGGCAACAAAAAGACCATGGATATGGAAAATGGGCAGCATATGAAGCAGCACATCGTCAGATTGCCAACCCCAGTAATCGTTCAGTGTTTGAGCATTGGAGATAAGATTACTGTGTGTAAGCATCGCCCCCTTACTGCGCCCTGTCGTGCCCGAGGTGTAAAGAATCGCTGCCAAATCGTCGTCCCGACTGTTGGCATCCGAATAGTCTGATTCACAGGTGTCGATAGCCGTCATCAGGCTACCCTGCCCGCTTGCGTCCAAAGTCGCCGTGTGGGCCACGCCAGATTGCATGCTTAGCGGTTGAGCCCAAACAAAATGATTCGTGTCACAGACAAAGACCGCTGGCTTGGCGTTATCCAAAAAATATGCGATCTCTGACTCTCGATAAGCCGTATTCAGTGGCAGGTAAACAAAGCCAGCTCGAACCGTAGCCAAATAAAGCGCTAAGGCTTGTGGTGTTTTTTCAACTTGAACGGCCACTCTTGCGCCAGGCGCTAGCGCGAGCGTGTCAAGCCAGTTGGCCATTTGACCAACCAAATTATGCAGTTGTTGATACGTCCAAGTGTTATCAGGGGTTTTCAGTGCAATTCGCGAGGGATTGACTAAAAATCGATCGCTCAACACGGTGTAGAGGTTTGCCATCTGTCTATTTTCCCAAGCTAAGAAAGGACAATATCGATTAAATCGAGGTTATCTTACCCATTGCACGGACCCATCGGCGTGCGGGCAACTGAAAATTATCTTCTAGCCAATCAGCCCGTTCAAACAGGTTAAGGCGAGTAAACCGTGCCATTGGACCCTTAAATGCCAACACAATTTGATTGCCTTCTGGCAGCGGCGGCAAAACCACCAAGCGTTCGCCGAACACCGCCCTCAAACCCATCAAATTATCAGCAAAACTTTTGTGGTGGCCGAATAAATTAACGCTGAGTATGCCTGGCGGCTCAAGGACCCTTTCACAGTCTTGGTAAAACGACAAAGAGCCACATACTGGGCCTTGGGCTTGAGTGTCGTACAAATCAACCATCAGAACGGCAAGCCTTGCACGGTTTTCAGGGTTGCCCACCCAGGCTTGGGCATCAGCCTGTACGACCTTGAGTCGACGATTTGTGGGCAATTTGAAGTAATGTTGGCATAGCGCAATCACCGCAGGGTTGCGCTCAACAACAACTTGGGGATTGGGTAAGTGTTTGTTGCAAAATCGCGTCAATGATCCAGCACCCAAGCCCAATTGGCCGATTGACCGATCGCGCGCTGGCTCTAAAAAGAGCAACCAGGCCATCATTTGCTGAGTGTAAGACAACGTCAGCGTATCGGGTTTGTTAATGTCCATAGCCCCCTGAACCCAAGGCGAATCAAAATGTAAGTAACGCACGCCATCCTGCTCAGACACCGCTGGGATGTCCAACTCTTGTGCTTTCGTGGCTAGCGATTTCTTCATTTGTTCGGCAACTCCTCAATTAAAAGCGATTTTGAATCACACCTTACCAGACTGTCGTTTGCCATCAGCCGGCTTTAACCCTACAATGATCGGCTAAGTTTCTACCGTAGCGTCTTAGTTTCTATTGGTGTTTATTGATATCAATGTGGCTTTTGATTTCGCCAATTCGTTTGGTCGAGCGGATAGAATGATACAAATGATTTGGTAAAACAGTTAAACAGTAGCCGGAAAACGGCCATACAGCGCCTACTTGATCCTGAACGCGAAATCAGCGGGCTTGGGAGTAGGACTAAAAGGACAGACCATGAAAGAAGGCATTCACCCCGAATACCGTGATGTTGTGTTTCTTGACCAGCAAACCGGCAATTCTTTTATCACCCGCTCGACACTGTCAAGCCGTGACAAAACCGAGATCGACGGCGTTAGCTATCCGTTATTTAAGTGTGATGTGACTTCCGAGTCGCACCCCTTCTTTACCGGCGCGCAAACACGTATCGTTGAGACAGGTCGCGTTGAGAAGTTTCGTCAGCGCTTCGCACGCACATCCGGTACACGCGGCAAGCCTGCGGCCGAGTAAGTACAGTTTTCAGTCGGTTCAAGCGGGCAGCCCATGGGTTGCCCGTTTTTTTGTTTGTCAATACGATTAACGTGACGCGCACAGACATCACTGCTAAAGCGCTTGTGATCTTCCCGAACGCGTAAAATCAAATGATCTTTTTAATGCGCTATTACCAAGCAAAGTCGTGCAACCAAATCCACCAACACCTGCCAGACTGACAGCCCTCGCCACCTCCCGTCTGCCGACGCTGGCCTTAGTGGGTGTTGTTTTGTTGTATGCGCTGCTTGGCCTTTTTGCTCGCGACCCCTGGAAAACGGAAGACGTGGTCGTCTTGGCTGCCATGGTAACAGCCGCAGACCAAGGTGGCTGGGCTTGGCTGTTCCCACACATTGGACAGATGCCCGTACCCGAATTAGGACCATTGCCCCTGTGGGCTGGTGCCTTGTTTGTGACCATTCTCAGTCCCCTGATGAATGAAGTTGTGGCTGCGCGACTGGCCACATTTTCGTGGTTATTGATTGCGCTAGCCGCCCTCTGGTACGGCACTTATCTGGCTGGTCGACGAGCGGAAGCACAACCGCTAGCGCTGCCTTTCGGTGGCGAGCCCAAAGAAGCCCAATACGGGCGCCTACTGGCAGATATCAGCGTGCTTTTCCTCATTGCGACGGTCGGTATCCTTCTGCGTACTCATGAAACGTCTCAAGCACCCGTGTTGCTGGCATGCCAAGCCATTGCTCTGGTGGGTGCGATTCGACTAACCGACAAGCCTTTTCAAGGGGCAAGCCTTCTTTGCTTTGCCATTGCGGGGGGCTTTCTATCCAACGGAAGCATGAGCGGTTTACCGCTTCTTCTAGGCTCGCTACTGGTGGTAGCAAATCCTCGCGTTGTGTCGCGGCATCGCATTTGGGCTATTTTTGGCTTGGGGCTGGCCTTATTTCTAACGTGGCTTTGGTTCCAAGCAGTCCATCATATCAACCCTGTCTGGGCCCGAGAGTGGTGGTTCTGGAATCAACCCCAACTTGGTTGGCGCTTCATAACCGAATACCTCAAGACCTTCAGAGACCTGCCCTGGTTTCTATGGCCAACTTGGCCGCTCGCCGTGATTGCGATTTGGAATTGGCGGCGCCACTTTAAATCACCACATGTTTGGATCCCAACTGCATTTTTGCTCGCTCAGCTGATCAATATCAGCCTGACTCCAAATGCCGGTGAACTGACTTACATGGCCTTGGCAGTACCATGCGCGATGTTGGCTGCGTTTTCAGTGCCAACGCTGCGCCGTGGCGCTGTCAATGCAGTCGATTGGTTTGCGCTGATGTGCTTTTCTGTCTCAGGTCTGCTGGTTTGGCTCGGTTGGATCGCGCAACAAACAGGCTGGCCCTCAGGTATGGCACGCAACATCGCTCGGCAAACGGTGGGTTACGATGGCGCATTTTCTGGCGGGGCTATAGCCATGGCTTTGCTCATCAGCATCGCCTGGATTCTGGTGATTATCTGGCGATTGCAGCGCCAACCCAAAATGGCCTGGCGAGGGGCGTTACTTTGCGCTGCTGGACTAACGAGCACTTGGGTTTTATTGGTGCTGCTGTGGCTGCCAACGGTTGATTATGTCCGCAGTTACCGGCCCATGTCAGCTGAGATCAAATCAGTGATCAATCAGGCCCAAATCGAAGCGGGCCAACCACTATGCGTTCAGGCCACTGGCCTTGCCATAGGGCCTCAAGCATCGCTCTACGTTTTTGATCGTATTGAAGTGACACGAAACACGGCCTGCCCGCTGATGCTGCAACAAACAACAGCCGAGCGCTTGCAGCTCGGTAACGCTGGCTTTGACACCAGCGCCCGAACCCTCTGGACAGGATCCAGAGGGGCTGACCGCTTTGACCGCTACCGACTGCTTGAGGTCAAACCGGCCCAATGACAACATCGTCGGCACCTGCGCAGTTACCCAACAACCCATCACCATTGCGCGGCATTCTCAAACAATCTTGGCCAATCCTAATCAGTCAATGGGCCAGTATTGCCTTTGGCGTGCTCGATACCGCCATGACTGGGCATGCCAGCCCGAAAGATTTGGCCGCACTAGCCTTGGGTATTGCCGTATTCATCACCGTATTTATTGGATTGATGGGCGTGATGCATGCCCTGATACCCATTCAAGCCCAATCTTATGGTGCGAAGCGATACAGTGAAATCGGTCAAGCCTTCAGTCAAGGGCTTTGGGTATCCATTATTTTGTCTGTTTTTGGTGGGTTGGTGCTGAGCTTCCCTGACATGTGGCTCTCATTTTCAGGGCCCGTCGACCCAAGCGTGCGCGAACGCTTGGGTGGTTATTTGATGGCCCTGACATTCGGACTGCCTGCTGCACTCATGTTTCGAGCCATCTACGCCATGGCCAACGCCGTTTCACGACCCAAAATGATCATGATGATCAACTTGATTGCCATCTTGGTAAAGGCTTTCCTAAATTGGGTCCTGATTTTTGGTAACTTGGGAGCTCCTGAGCTCGGCGTGGTTGGTGCTGGTATTGCTTCAACCATTGTGTACTGGGTAAGCCTTGGTATTGGCTTGTGGTGGATCATGCGCCAACCCTTTTACCGACAATTTGATTTGAAGTGGCGACGGCCCAATCTCAAAGGCATCACTGAAATCCTAAAACTTGGGATTCCAATGGGCGCCTCATATGTGGTCGAAGTGGCCGCTTTTACCTTTATGGCACTTTTCATCGCACGCGAAGGCACAACCATTATTGGCGGCCACCAAATCATGTCTAATCTGGCAGCCTTGTGCTTCATGATGCCGCTAGCCATCGGGTTATCGACCGCATCCCAAGTCGCTCAGGCACTCGGCGCAAAGGATGACGAGTTGGCGCACCGAACTGGCATGACGGGGCTTGCCGTGGCTTTCACTGGTGCCATGATCACGGCTTTGGTGTTGTTTTTCTTTAGATTAGAAATCGTGTCGGTGTACACCAGCGATCCGGCTGTTGCCACGATCGCCTTGTCACTGCTGGTCATCCTGCCATGGTTTCACGTTATTGACGCGATGCACTGCGCCAACGTTTATTTGTTGCGCGCTCACAAGATTGCCATGGTGCCTTTGGTCATGCAAACCTTGGCGTTATCTTTGATTGGCCTGGGCGGCGGATGGTACTTGGGTTTTGGTCCTGGTCAAGGGTTCATGGAGCCTGTGAGACAGGTGATTTTGGCCAACGCGCCGCCAGGTGCCGCCACCATGTGGCTGATGGCGGCATTGGGTTTGTTTTTATCCACCCTGATGTTGTTCGGTTGGTATCGATACATCGTGCGTCTAAAACCAAAACGCCGTCAAGCGCAGGCACAACAAGCCCGCGTTAAACCTTGATGAAGTGCTCACGGTAGTAGCGCAATTCTTCGATCGACTCGTAGATGTCTGCCAAAGCCTCATGCTTGCTGTGTTTTTCAAAACCTTTTAGCAATGCGGGCTGCCAGCGCCTTGCCAACTCCTTGATGGTGCTGACATCAATCGTACGGTAATGAAAAAATGCCTCTAGTGCTGGCATGTACTTAAACATAAACCGACGATCTTGACTGACCGTGTTGCCACAAAGTGGCGACTTACCGGGCGGGACGTGCTGAGACAAAAACGCTATCAACTCGGCTTGGGCTTGGGCCTCGTCAAGGGTTGATGTTTTGACTTTTTCGATCAAGCCGCTTTTGCTGTGGGTCGACTGGTTCCATTTGTCCATGGCGTTCAACAACTCATCCGACTGATGAATCACCAAAACTGGCGCCTCAGCCACAATCGTTAGATCGGGCTCAGTCACAACGGCGGCGATTTCTATGATGCGTTCTTTCTCCGGATCAAGGCCTGTCATCTCCATGTCAACCCACACCATTCTCATTTCGGAACGCACCGTTGAGGCGGCAGCTGCTGGTGAATTTGTTTCTGGACGTTGCTTCATGGCATCAACCTATCGGTGATCGGGATTAACGGGTGCATCCGTGGAAAATGTTGGGTAGACTGGCTTATTAGCCTTGGCGTAAAAGCGAGGCATTAACCCAATATTTAACATTTTCTCACATGACTGCCACGACGCTAACGATACTCTTTTTAGTCTTTTTACTCGCCGGAGCCGCTGTACGCGTTTGGCTCGCCACGCGACAGATATCACACGTTGAGACACACCGTGATCAAGTGCCTGAGGCGTTTGTCGAAAAAATCGGACTCCAAAGTCACCAACGCGCGGCTGACTACACTGTGCAACGCACTCGCCTTAGGATGGCTGCTGGCTTGTTTGATGTCGTGATTTTGTTATGGCTCACGCTCGGTGGCGGACTCGCCTGGTTCGATACGCAACTCATGGCGCTCATATCCAATGATCTCGCTCGCCAAGTGGCACTGATTGCTGCTGTGGTCGTGGTGCTCAGCGCCCTGCAACTGCCCTTCACCATTTATCGTCAGTTTAAGCTCGAAGCCAAGTTCGGCTTTAACCGCATGACACCAGCTCTTTTTCTAGCCGACACAGTCAAAGGATTGGTTTTGGCGGTGGTTTTGGGTCTGCCATTGCTAGTTCTCATTCTTTGGTTGATGCAAACGGCTGGTACATATTGGTGGCTATGGGCTTGGGCCAGCTGGGCTGTTTTTAATCTTTTGGTTATGTTGGTCTTTCCAACTTGGATTGCGCCACTGTTTAACAAATTCACACCGCTTGATAATCCAGCACTTAAAGACCGAATCCAAGCGCTAGCTAAGCGCTGCGACTTCGCCATTCAAGGGCTTTTCGTTATGGATGGTTCTAAACGCTCTGCCCACGGCAATGCCTACTTCACGGGCTTTGGTCAATCCAGAAGGATTGTTTTTTTCGACACACTTTTGGCCAAACTGTCACCCAACGAAATCGAAGCGGTGCTGGCACACGAATTGGGGCACTTTAAGCACAAGCACATTGTTAAGCGGCTTATTCTCTCTTTCACCGCTTCATTGATTATGTTTGCTGTGCTGGGTTTTGTGGCGACGCAGCCTTGGTTTTATCTGGGACTCGGTGTCACACCACAGCTGCTGGCAAGTAACGACGCCATGGCACTCCTGCTTTTTTTTCTTGTTGTGCCTGTCTTCACTTTTGCTTTGACACCACTGATGAGCTGGTTCTCACGCAAAGATGAGTTCGAAGCTGATCGGTTTGCAGCCCAGCAAAGCGAAGCAACACATCTGGTTTCGGCATTGGTTAAGTTGTTCGACGATAACGCTGCGACATTGACGCCAGACCCTTTGCACTCCGCTTTTTATGACAGCCACCCACCCGCCAGTATTCGCATTCGACAGCTTGTGCCAGCATGAGCGAGCAAGTCGTCAGTGCTCGCGTCATCGGTGCTCATGGCCGGCACTATGATGTCGAACTGCCTAACGGTGATGTTAGACGCTGTTACCCAAAGGGCAAGCGTAACGAAGCCACCGTGGGCGACACAGTCGACATCACACTAGATGGTGACAGTGAGGGTTATCTGTTTGCCATTCACCCCCGCAAAAACTTGCTGTACCGTTCAGACGAATGGCGCACCAAACAGTTTGCCGCGAATGTTGACCGTTTGTTTATCGTGGTGGCAGTCGAACCGACGTTTTCTGATGACTTATTGGGCCGAGCACTCACGGGTGCATGGGCTGCCGATGTCGAACCAGTGATCGTGCTCAACAAAGTTGATCTTGGGGACCGTGTTGACCAAGCCCGTATTCGCCTTGCCCCTTACATATCACTTGGCGTGCCAATGGTTGAATTGGTGGCTACAGACACGGCGGTTGTGTTTGATCGACTGATGCCATTTATGACTGGTAAAACAAGCCTTTTGCTTGGTCAAAGTGCGATGGGCAAATCCACGATCCTAAATGCTTTAGTACCCAACGCCCGGGCTCTCACGCAAGAGCATTCGGTTGCACTCGGTGCTGGTAAACACACCACCACCACCACACGCTTGTATCACCTGCCTAATAGCGCGGGCGACATTATCGATTCACCAGGTGTGCAAGTGTTTGGCTTGGCTCATCTGAGCCCAGAGGACATCGAACGGGGGTTTCCTGAGTTCGTTGAGCACAAGCGCCATTGCCGCTTTTACAACTGCTCACACCAACACGAACCCGGTTGTGGTGTGTTATCAGCACTTGAAAAAGGCCTCATTGACACCATTCGGCACCAACTTTACGGACGCTTGTTGGAAGAAAAGGCTTCAGCCAAAACCTGATACATACCCCGAAGCATGGCCGCGGTCGCGCCCCATATAAAGAAATCATCCCAAGCTATCGAATAATAACGACGAATCTGGCCGTCGGGCAGCGTTGCCTCGTGAAGCCGGTAATTTCGATGGTCGGTTAAATGGGACAGTGGAACCTCGAACACTTGAGCTACTTCAAAAGTATCGAGTGTCAAGGTAAAGTGGGGTTTTACCAGCCCAGTCACTGGCGTGATCGCGAATCCTGTGCCTGTGAAGTACCTTGGCAGACGCCCCAAAATGTCAACATGCTCTGGCGATAGACCTGTCTCTTCCAAGGTTTCACGCAAAGCCGTGGCGACTGGACTCTCGTCATGCGCTTCAACCCGCCCACCTGGAAAACTGACCTGCCCCGCATGGTCACGCAAATGGTCTGTTCTTTTGGTTAACAGCACCGTGAGACCACCTGCACGCATCACCAATGGCACGAGAACAGCCGCCTCTGTTGGTGGTGATTGCATGGCAGAAGTTGCAAGGCTGCGTTCGTCCGGTAGCAATAGGGGGCGATCAATCGAGGCGCTGAGAACGTCTCTAACAAATGACGGTTCAAGCGATACCGCAGGGATAACACAAAACTCAGCGTCTGATACCCGCCACGGTTGTGTCTTGGGATCGAACGACAATCGCGGCCGTAGGCGAGCCGGCAAAACAAGTCGATCAGGCGATTTGCTCATGTTTCACGTAACCATTCAAAACAAGTCCTACAAACAAAAAAGCACCCAAGGGTGCTTTTTTGCAGATCTCAGTTTTCGTTGCGGCCTAACATTAGGCAGCAGATCGACGAACGAGTTTCTCTTTAATACGAGCCGACTTACCTGAACGATCACGCAAGAAGTACAGCTTGGCGCGGCGAACATCACCACGACGCTTCACTTCAATCGATGCAATCTGTGTCGAATACAGCTGGAAGGTTCTTTCCACAGCTTCACCTGAGGAGATCTTACGAACCGTGAATGCAGAATTCAAACCACGGTTACGGCGAGCAATAACAACGCCTTCGTAGGCCTGAGCACGCTTACGGGTGCCTTCAACAACGTTCACGTTCACAACGACGGTGTCACCAGGACCAAATTCAGGGATGGTTTTGCCTTCGGTCAATCGCGCGAGTTCTTCTTGCTCAAGAATTGCAATTAAATTCATTTTCTAGCTCCATCAGCATCTTGCTCTCGGTCATCATGCGCAATGCTATTGAGCACATGCGACATTGTTTCTTTTCCATGTTCCAACCCATTCGGAAACATGGTACCGGGCAGAGGATACGTTAATAACCCACCATTCTAGCTCAAATCAATCAATAGGGTAGAACGCAAGCGTTTTAACGATCAACGATTAGAAGCCAACAATGGCACCGAGCCACATCAAGCCAGGCACTAGCGCAGCCCATAGGGCAACCAATGCGATATCTGCGCGTATGGCTTTGGCGTCAGACTTGGCGCAAAGGGGCTTGCCCAAGAGTTCTGGATTGATCATCGTGCCTGTTTGTGTGAAAGCCGTCATTTCATTGTCCTTGTCTAATTTGATTGAGGCGATAAAATTACTGTACATCAATACAGTACTGTATGCAAGAACAGTATTTGATCGGGTTGTGCAAAGTACAACCGTTGTTCAGAATATGGCAGCGCCAATTAGCGCAAATAAATTCACCTGGAGCGTTTTTTTAATGAGTGAGCCCGTCACATCTAGCCATGCCCTGCTTAGTGTTTTTTCTCAAGCAGGCATTGATCGAGTCTTTTTGGTGCCTGGCGAGAGCTATTTGGGTGTACTCGATGCGCTCGTTGACTTCCCCCGAATCGACACAGTCACTTGCCGCCATGAAGGCGGCGCTGGCTTTATGGCTGTCGCTGACGGGCGCCTAACGGGTCGCCCAGGTGTGGCCATGGTCAGCCGTGGACCAGGCGCCTCGCATGCAGCCATTGCCGTGCATACTGCCCAACAGGACGCTGTACCTTTTATCTTGTTGATTGGGCAAGTCGCTGAAAAGGACCTGCGTCGTGAGGCCTTTCAAGAAGTCGATTATCAACAAATGTTTGGTGGTATTGCCAAATGGGTTTTTGAATGTCGGCACCCAACGCAATTGGCAGAAACGGCGGCCAAGGCCATCCGCGTGGCCACATCAGGCGCTTGTGGCCCAGTGGTCATTGTTTTGCCTGAGGATATTCAGCAGCAAGCCGTTGCCGTCGAGAAATTTAAACAACGCCGACAAATCGCTGGCGTGCCTGCCGCAAGCGTCATGGCCTCATTGGGTGAGCAGATCACTGCTGCCAAAAAACCCCTAATTTTGGCCGGTGGTTGCTTCGAACGCCCTGGCGGGCGCGAGTGCCTCAAAGCATTCGCAGAACACTTCCAAATTCCTGTGGTGGTGACATTTCGCCGTCAAGATCTTTTTGAGAACGACCATCCACTTTACGCTGGCAACATGGGGCTAGCCAATCCTGACGACCAAATGGCGTTATTGGCTGAATCTGATTTGGTCCTGGCCCTGGGCACTCGACTGGGCGACATCACCACACAAAACTACCGCTTTCCAGCTTACGGTCGTGCAGCACAGACATTCGTTCATTGCTATCCCGACAGTCGCGTTGTCGGCTGGGACACAGAGGCTGACTTTCCTTTGGTTACCGATCCGATCGACCTTGCCGATGCGTTAATGCAGTCCCTACCGCCTGCTAGCCATCCAAACCGCGAGTGGCTTGCAGCCTGGCATGCGTTTCGTACCCGCTATATGACATGGCCCGAGCAAACGGCCAAAGATGGCGTTGAGTTTGTACAAGTGGTTAAAGCGGTCATGGATCACGCCAGTGAGCAGACCACCATTTGCTTGGACGCTGGAACATTTGCCGCACCCGTCTACCACTATGCGCCTTTCACCAAGGGCCGTCGACTCATGTCACCACTGGCTGGTGCAATGGGATATGGCACGCCAGCAGCGCTAGCATGTGCCATGCGTGATCCCTCAAGGGAAGTCATTTGCATGGTCGGCGATGGTGGCATGCTAATGACAGGCCAAGAAATGATTCTGGCTGTCGAACGCCAGCTGCCTATCATTTTTATTGTCTCGAGCAACCGAACCTATGGTTCGATTCGCAAACATCAAGAAGAACACTATCCCGGTAGAACCAGCGGTACGACACTGTTCAATCCGGATTTTGTTGAGATGGCCAAGAGTTTTGGCATGCCAGGATTGCGTATCAACCAACTTGACGAAGTCAGTGCTGTGATCGCCCAGGCCCGAAGTCTTAAAGCGCCGGTCCTTATTGACGTCAACACCAGCTTGAAAGGCATCGTTAGATCAGCCTCTTAAGCAGATCAATCGACCGAAGAGCGTTAGATAACTGGTATCACAATAACCTGAGCTTTGGGCAACCCCAAAGCTCAGGTCCAAAAAAATACCCCATCGTTTTTATTAATGGCGGCTTTTCTCACAACACCGAGGGCAACCACATCACGATGCCTGGGAAGATGTAAACCAGCACCACCGCAAACATCATCAAGACAATAAAGGGGAACACGCCCTTGGCGACGACCCCAAGCGGTGTCTTGGCGATTGCCTGAATCACGAAAAGATTTAAACCAACCGGTGGCGTAATCAAGGCCACTTCAATCAAAATCACGAAGAAAATACCGAACCAGATCGGATCAATGCCCAGCGAAAGTACGGTGGGATAGAGCACTGGCACCATGATCAGTAGCATGGACAAGCTTTCTAAAAAGAGACCAAGCACCAACAAAATACCGGTAACTACCAGCATAAATCCGTCAACTGACGCGAAGTGAACGTCAACGAGCTCAGAAATCATGGCAGGAATCTGATAGATCGTGATGGCTTTGCCAAAAATTTTGGCCCCAATAACAATCAAGAACAAAACGATGGTGGTGCTAAGCGTTTGCTTGACGGCCTCGAAGAATGCTTTAAGAGAGAGCGTGCGCAAGAAAAAGGCTGTCAACAAAAAGGCATAAGCAACACCCACGGCCGATGCCTCTGTTGGGGTGAATGCGCCAGAGTAAATGCCACCCAGAATCAGTACCGCTAAGGCCACCGTTGGCAAGGCACGCCACGTGGCTTTCGTGCGCTCAGGGCCCGTTGCTTTTGCCATGCGCTGCTGTGTCTTAGACACCAAGGCATAGAGCACGGTGTAAATACCAAAAAGCAAAATCAACAATAGACCTGGGCCCACACCCGCGAGAAACAGCTTACCGATACTCTCTTCAGTGATCACACCATAAACAATCAAGGGGATCGAAGGGGGTATCAAAATTCCGAGTGTTCCGCCAGCCGCCAATAACCCGAGCGTAAAACCTTTGCTATAGCCTCGCTTGGTCATCTCGGGAATCGCGACCGTTCCAACGGTTGCAGCAGTTGCCACAGAGCTGCCTGAGATCGCAGAGAAAAGACCACAAGACAACAACGCCGCGACACCCAAACCGCCCGGCCAATGGCCAACCCACTTTTGCATCGCTTCAAACAAATCTCGTCCGACGCCGCCCTTGAGCAGGATATTGGACATCAATAGAAAAAGCGGCACTGAAAGAAGCACAAAGCTATCAAGTGCCCCCTGCAGGTTCTGAGCTACCATGGCCATCGGCAAGCCCTTGATGGCCAAGAGCGCAGCACCCAAGCCAGCCAGCGAGAACGCCACTGGGACGCCCAAAAATAGGAGCAATAAAAGAGTGGCGCCAATGTAAACGAGTGTCATGATCGTTGGCCTTGGACGTCAGCCTCAGCCTCAATTGATTCGGCATCGTGCTCACCACCCGGCGAAAAGCTGGGCGCAGGGCCAAATGGTAAGCGGATCAAATCAGCACAGGCCTGAACAAACAAGAGCCCAAAACCAATCACAATCGGAATTTCGGCGATCCAATTGGGCAATGCAAGCATGGTTGGCTGTCGTCGGCCCAGTTCAATGGAGTCCAGGAACATGTCGTACCCTTTGACTGTGGCAACCGCTGAGAAGGCTGCAATCACAACCAAGGCTAAAGCTTCCATGACATAGCGCATCCACTGGGGCGCAATCGCCAAAAAAGCGGTGATTCGGATCATTTGACGCTGCTTTAAAGCCAGCGCCATGCCCAAATAAGTAAACCAAATCTGCAAAGTGACGGCGATGTCTTGCGTCCACTGCGTGGGCGCCAAAAAGACGTAGCGAGCGATTACTTCGTAGGTCAACATCAAGCCGATGGCAATCACCATGAAATAGCCAATTTGGCCGCATGCTTCAGCCACCCAGTCAACAACCCTTAAAGGCTTGAGTCTGGAGGCTGAGTGATCAGTGTGATCGTTTTGCATGCGGCTTTTCTACTCAGTACAGTCGATCAATAAAACTTACGCACTTCATTGACCAAACGCTGACCCGCTGGGCCGGCATCCTTGATGTAGGCGTCGATCGCTGGCTTGGCGGCTTCTTGCCAAGATTTGACTTGGGCAGGCGTCAAATTAATGACTTTCATTGAGGTCTTATCTTTGATGAACTGCTCTGAATCCAAATTGTCCTTCTTTGTTTCAGCGCGCATTTTCAATTCAGCAGCAAGCGCAGCATCACCCATCCACTTCTTCTCTTGCGCTGACATTGAGTTAAACAACTTGTCGTTCATCACCACCAAAAACTCGGTCTGTGCATGATTGGTAATGGTGACCGAATTCATCACTTCGAAAAGCTTGCGTGACTCAATGGCGGTGGTGCCTGTCATGCCGATATCGACCGTGCCACGCTGATAGGCAATGAACTGCTCAGAGCCACCAATTTTGACGGGAATACCACCGAGCGCGTTGATGAAATCGCCCGAAGGTTTACCAAGAACACGAACCTTCTTGCCCTTCATTTGAGCAGGCTCACTGATGGGGTCGGCCTTAGACAACAACTGAATAGGACCATAATCCTGCCACCACATCACGCGGGTGCCGGTCTTGCGGATCAGCTCGTCGATTTCTTGACGCACGGGGCTTGAGGGGTCAGCGGCTTTGGCAAGAACTTCGTAGCTCGGAAACAAGAAGGCCACTGAAAACAAACCAACCGCAGGAATCGTACCCGCGTACTCGTCAATCAATACCAGTCCCATGTCAACGGCACCAGAACCGACCGCTTGAGGAATTTCACTGCCTTTGTAAAGTTGGGCCGAGTCATAAATCTCAATCTTGAGCTTGCCAGCGGATGCTTTTTCAACTTGCTGTTTAAAGAAGACGATGTTGGCACCAATAGGGTGCTTGGTGTTGACCTGCAAGCTCAATCGCAAGGTGCGATCTGCTAGGGCGTCGGTACTGAATAAGAAACCAGCTGAAACCATCGCTGCAATTGATAATGTTTTTAGAAATTGACGCTTCATGATGTCACTCCTCCAGATAATGTCAGATTGGGCTACTGCGATAGTATTAACACTGTCATCTTGTTGTAACTAATTGTGATGCTTTTTGATTCGCTACGAGTATACCCATCGGCGCAACCATCTGAACAACCCGATAGCTGATGCACACTATTGATTGGCCCATTAAATGGCCAGTCGTCTACTAAAAAATATCACCATGCGCTCGGGCGACGCGCCATCCCAATAGCCGACATGCTTAAGAAAATCGAAGTCGCTTGCGAAACTCGTCAAAGTGCCGATTTTTTGATCGTGACACGCGCGTACGCTCGAAGGAATGGCCAAAATGGCACAAACCTCTGAAAAACTCAGGCTTATTAAGGTTGTCGGGCCGTGTGGTGTTGGGCCGCAAACAGTCAAAGGACTGCGGCTACTCGGGCACTGCGATTTGTGGCATCCGCCGCATGATGATGTCAGTCTTGCGCTCAACCCAGCGAGACTGTCGATTTAGATCGTAACGTTTCGGGGAAGGCAAAATTGCAGCCAACCACGCCGACTGGCGCGCACTCAAACGCGCCGCCGAGCGACCAAAATAATGCTGTGCGGCGGCCTCAATACCAAAGACGCCCACGCCCCATTCGGCGACGTTTAGGTACAGCTCGAGAATGCGTGGCTTGTTCATCACAGCATCAATTAAAAGGGCAATGGCTATCTCTTGCGCTTTACGCAAATAGCTTCGGTCAGACGACAAGAATAAGTTCTTGGCCAGCTGCATGGTTATTGTCGACCCACCAAACCGAATAGAACCAGACTGAGCGTTAGCCCGGAGCGCACGCTCAATGGCCTCCCATTCGATACCGTCATGATCTGCAAACCCAGTGTCTTCGGCTGACATCACAGCCCTTTTGGCATTCATTGAGATATCTTGATATTTAACCCAACGTTGATCGATTAACTGGGGGGGATCTAGCGAGGCTAGGCGCCGCCGTTCAGCGTCGATAAACGCAGTGCTTTGAGGGTCAAACCAACGAAACCAAACCACTTGAGTGGCAATCGTGAGTTGATACAGAAAAAACAAAACAAATAGAAGCAAAAACGCACGTTTAAACCACCCGCCCAGGGATCGTGGCTCAGACAAGCGGCGACGAAAAAACTTTTTTGATTTTTTTTGACGCGACATCAGCGCTCTATGTCCTGATCCAAACGCTCGCGAGCTAACAGCGCTGCCTTAACAGCCCCACCCCATCGAAACTGACCAATACCACCTGTTTTCTTGACAATCCGATGGCACGGAATGAGATAGGCAATGCGATTGGCTGCCAATGCACTGCCAACTGCACGCGCAGCCCCTGGTGCACCAACTTGCGTGGCCAAATCAACATAGGTTCTTATCTGCCCAAAAGGGATGCCGACGAGCTCGCGCCAGACTCGGCGCTGAAACTCAGTGCCTTGCAGAACAATCGGCAACGGGAAGTTTGGCTTAAAAGCAGCGTCTATCAAAACGCTTGCTTTCTTTTGGTTTTCACAAAACGTTGATAACGGCCACAGCATAGATAATTCAAAAGCTAGATTGGATTCTTTCGTTGGTGCGAGCGACAGATAGCGCAGCCCGAGGTCATCCCAAGCAATTAAAGCGTCACCAACTGGGGACGAACCCAACCCATAAAAAATTTGGGTGGGTGCGGTAAGTGGCGCCGCAATTGCGATGTCGATAAGTTTGAATGGTGTTGCCATTAGCCTAAAGGCCCTCGCTTTTTCACCAGCCATATCAATGCCAAAATTTTTGTAAAGGCTAGTGACGCCACCATGCTACCATCGCCGCAAATAACTCTCAAAAAGCAATCCCCCTCAAAGCCAATTTTCCTTTCATGGAATATTCACTTCCTGTATTTCTGACGGTGCTCGGCGCAGCCGCACTGCACGCAGGATGGAATGCGCTTGTGAGAGGCGGTAATGATCCTTTACTGCACACAGCGGCGATTGTGATTTGGACTGGCGTGATTGCCGTTCCCTTTGTGATTATCCTGCCTGCGCCAAGCAAAGAGAGTTTGATCGTACTGGTCTACTCTGTGGTGGTTCATTTAATTTATTACTTTGCCTTAGCAAGCGCTTATCGCCACGCTGGCCTAAGTGTTGTGTACCCCATCATGCGCGGCGCGGCACCACTTATGATCTCGCTCGGTGCGTTCCTGTTTATGGATGAATCACTTGCGCCAGACCGATGGGTTGGTATCGCACTGATCAGCGTCGGCGTTATTGGCATCGCGCTACGATCCAACATGACCCATCCGCGTCAAACGCTGACTTGGGCGCTGATGTGCAGCATCACCATTGCGACATACACGATCATTGACGCCCACGGATCACGGGTGTCTGGCAATGCCTTAAGTTTTGCGGCTTGGATGTTTTTAATAGAAAGCGTTGCGTTTGCGGCGGTGTTAAGCATCGTTGGCAGGGGACGAGCGCTTTATCAGTATGTCGGCGCACGACTCAAAAGCACTGCAATTGCCGGCGCCATGTCAGCCACCGGTTACACCATCGTCCTGTGGGCCATGACGACGGCGCCAGTCGCACTCGTGTCAGCCACGCGCGAGACTTCGGTTTTGTTTGCCGCGGTGATTGGCGTGACGCTACTTCGTGAAAAAATGGGTGTGCGACAGTGGCTTAGCGCGTTCACCATTGTGGCTGGTCTGATTGCCCTACGAATTTAAAGTGAGTAATGGCACCGTTGTTCTAAGCCGAACCCGTTGCGGACTTTGGCACCAGTGCATGTAGAACCCATTTGGCACCGTATAAAACAATTAAAGTGCCAATCAAATCACCAACGAACATGGCACCTGTGCTGCTGGCCACCGCATCGACTGTACCCAAAAACACAAAGTACGCGTTGTGCATGACCGCCGTAAAGCCAGCGGATACTGTGCTTAGCAACAGCAAATGCGTGGCAGACAGTCCTGCCAAGTTCAGTTGCGTCCCCCAAAACCTGGCACAAAGCAATAGAGCGGCTGTGGGCGCGAGTGCCGATATGCCACCAACAATCAAGATGTAGTCAGGGTCGTTTAGACCGAGTAAGTAGATGCTGGTGGCTACGCTGCCCAGAAAGATACCCAAGGCGCCAACCCAACCGGCCAACAGAACCGCAATCATCCGCAAAGCCGCCGGTAAAAAAATCCAGCTCACCTGCTCGGAAAACGCGAGACGATCAAATAGCCAGCCGTTTAGTGCGAATAGGCCTATCCAAAGTCCAGTGACCACGCCTAATTGAAACAAGAACGTGCGGACGGTTAAGTTCGGGACAGCTAAGGGATTGAACACGATTATGGCTGCCGAGCCTCTGCCAAACATTTACCGAAGGCTGCAAAGTAAGCATCGGTTTTTTCTGTAGCCACGACATATTTGACACGGGTATCCACCTCATCGACCTTGAGTGCCAACAAGCCTTTTTTACGCAAAGACTTTAAACGACGGTGCAAGGTCGTGGGGGACACGTCAACCGCTAGCTTCATCGCCTCGAGAACAGTGACGCGATGACTGTTATGCCAAGAGGCTGCCAATGCATTGAGCAACCGCTCCTCAACCGGATCGACCTGCGGGAACGTGGGTAACTCACGAATGGCTTGAATCAGGTTCAAAAACCGGACGTAGGTTGCCGATGCTTGGCTATCGTTTTTCATTTCGTTTCCGAACAGGAAATATGTTTCACGTAATCTAGCGAGATGTTAGATTTTAATGAATAATTTATTACATGCGTAGGAATTCCTTAAATGTCTGAGTTTAAACAAAGTACCAAACCCCTTGATCTCACCCAATCGGTCATTTTGATTGCGGGTGCTGCCAGCCTTGTCGGTTCACACACCGCCGATCAATTGCTAGCGGCGGGGGTCAAAGAAGTGATTCTTTTGGATAATTTTTCTTTTGGTTCAGCCGATGCTATCAAGCACCTTGAAGGCAACCCACGCGTGCGCCTCATTAAGGCTGACTTAATGCGATTGCCAGAAATCATTGAAGCCACAAAAGGGGTTGACGGTGTCATTCAATTGGCAGCGTACATGACACTTGGTTTTTCTCAAACACCTTGGAACGCCATGGATGTGAACCTTCGGGGTGTGCAAAATATCCTAGAAGCCTGTGCGATTAATGGCGTCAAAAAGGTCATCTTTGCGTCATCCAATGCTGTTTATGGGTACGGGTCTGGGATTAAAGGCGCACTGCATGAAACGCTTTGCTTTCACTCTGAAGGTGCGCCGCCAGCTGCCATTTTGTATGGTGCCTCAAAAATCATGGGCGAACAGCTTTGCCGCACTTACTATCAACAACGCGGCCTAGACTATCTCGTTTTGCGCTATTCCACTGTCTATGGCGAACGCCAACACTACCGCGCCGCTAATGCGCTTTACATCATGGACACCTACGATCAGGTCAAAGCAGGGCAAGCACCCGTGATGCCTGGCGATGGTAGCGAAACAAAGCACTTTGTCTATGTTACAGATGTGGCACGCGCCAATGTCATGGCTTTGCAAAGCCCAACCACTGACACCGCGATGAATATTTCCGGACCGGCTCCGACCACAACGGGTGAGCTGGTGCAACTCGTTTTGGACTACTGTGCAAGCGACTTAAAGCCTGAGTTGCGGCCAGATCCACCCGGTAAAGTTCGATTGACTTCAGGTGGCGCTTTCCATATCCCCCACGATAAAGCTGGCTTAGCGATTGGTTGGAAGCCAGAAGTGACCATGGCGCAAGGCATTGAACGCTTGTTACGCTGGCGCGAGTCAGTCAACAGCCATTAACCCAAAAGCGTTACGACGAGGACAGCTCAAATGAAATCCAAATACTTGGTGCGTCAAGCAGACGTTGAACCCTACCATCCCGCCAATCACACCGAGACCAGTAATCAACGGCTGATCTCATGGCACAACGTTGGTGCCAAGCATTTGGAAGTTGTTCTGGGAACGCTGGGTCAATCCGGCAGCGCCCTGCCCCACGCCCATCCTGGCATCGAGCAGGTTTGCTATTTACTGGAAGGCACCGCCCACGTCGAAGTGGGTGGGGAATCATTTGAAATGGTGCCTGGAGACTCGTGCTTTTTCCCCGCTGACTCGTTACACCTGTTTCAAGTGACATCAACTCAACCCGTGAAGTTACTGGTTATTTACAGCCCACCCTACGAGGAAAACCCCGAGAGAGTGAGGCGTTAAATAATGTCATTGGGGGCTCTTGGTTCTAAATTGACCATACTTAGCGCAATATATGAATAAAACCCACATTACACGATGTCGACACTCGTCCAGACCGTGACACCCCACCATGGACTCGCGCGATTAGAAACCGGCTCTCAATCAGCCATGAGCCAGTGATTAACAGCTCTGTCTCATCAATCGATCAAGGCGATTGATCCAGAAGACGCCTCTTGCCCCCGCTTAAAACTTTAGGTTTCATCAAAGATAAACCCTCTTGCCTTGATCTGTATCAAATGGCAAGCGGATTAGGGTTTGTACTCTCTATGGGTGGCGTGTCGCAAATCACCAGTCGATCTATGGTTGGTCGATCCATCGACACTGCGGCACATGACTTTTGGAGCCCGGCATGGAACTAGATCCCCTCTTCTTATCGCGTTTGCAATTTGCTTTCGTGGTTTCGTTTCACGCAATATTTCCTGTATTCACCATTGGTTTGGCCAGCTATATCGCCGTGTTGGAAACACTGGCGTGGCGCACCAAAAACCCCCACTGGGTGAGACTTTCAGGCTTTTGGATCAAAATATTTGCCGTTGTGTTCGGCATGGGCGTCGTGTCCGGTCTGGTTATGGCCTTCCAATTTGGCACCAATTGGAGCAATTTCTCGTACACCGCCTCGAATTTTCTGGGTCCTATCCTGGCCTATGAAGTGGTGACTGCCTTCTTCCTTGAAGCGGCTTTCCTAGGGGTTTTACTGTTTGGCCGCCACAAAGTACCGCCTGGGTTGCATCTCTTATCGGCCTACATGGTCGCAATCGGTACTTTTATCTCTTCCTTTTGGATCCTGTCAGCCAACTCTTGGATGCAAACGCCTGTTGGCGTTGAGATGCGCGACGGCATGATTCACGTCACCAGTTGGGCTGAAGCCATTTTCAATCCGTCGTTCTTTTACCGCTTTGCTCACATGGGTCTGGCCTCGTTTTTGACCGGCGGTTTCGTGGTGGCGGGCATCTCAGCACTCTACATCTTGCGTGGTCACGCTGTCGAAACCTCGCAAAAGGCCTTGAAAATGAGCCTTGTGCTCCTAGCTGTGATAGCACCCATGCAACTTTTGGTGGGTGACGCCCACGGTTTGGACACGCTCAAGCACCAGCCCGCAAAGGTCGCCGCCATGGAAGGTGCCTGGAAAACAGAGTCTGGCCTGCCTTTATTGCTCTTTGCCATTCCAGATCAGGAGAAGCAAACCAATCATTTTGAAATTGGGATTCCAAAACTTGCCAGCCTCATCCTGACCCATTCCACTGAAGGCACGGTCACCGGCTTGGATGCTTTCCCGCGCGACAAACAGCCGCCTGTTTTTGTGGTGTTTTGGAGTTTTCGAATCATGGTCGGTATTGGTATGTTGATGATCTTAGTAGGCATCTGGGGTGCCTTTAAAGTCTGGCGCGGCACACTCCTTGACTCACGACGCTACCTGCGCTTTCTGACCTTTATGATCCCAGCTCCCTTTGTTGCGGTGTTAGCGGGTTGGTTTGTCACTGAAATTGGGCGTCAGCCGTTCTTAATTTACGGCATGATGACAGGCGCTGAGGGTTTAACGCCGAGTTTGCAAGGCTGGATGGCGTTGCTGACGTTAATTGGTTATGCCGCCGTGTACGCCGTGGTCTTCACTGCCGGTCTGTACTACCTACGCAAACTGGTTAACGCAGGCATATCTGATTTGGCGCCAGCTGGCTCTGACACCGGCAGGCCAAAGCGTCCCATGTCTGCGGCTGACGACACCAGCGCGCCATCTGCACCGGCATTCTTCAACGCTTAAGGGGTCGAACATGTATGACTTTACTTACATTTGGGTCGGCATCATCGGTTTTGGCGTCTTGATGTATGTGTTGGCCGACGGCTTCGATTTGGGCGTGGGTATTTTGTTCCCATTTGCCAAAAATGAAGAAGAGCGCGACATTATGATGAACACCGTCGCACCCGTCTGGGATGGCAATGAGACTTGGCTGATCCTAGGTGGTGCTGGCTTACTGGCGGCCTTTCCTTTGGTGTATTCCGTGTTCTTACCAGCCCTATACATTGGTGTTTTCTTGCTTCTGGCGGGTCTGATATTTCGGGGCATTGCTTTTGAATTTCGTTTTAAAGCAGAGCCTGGTAAAAAAGGCGCTTGGAACGTGGCTTTTTGTGGTGGGTCGCTGGTGGCAACTTTTGCACAAGGCGCCGTCGTCGGGACCTATATTCAAGGTTTTAAAACAGAAAATTTTCGATATGTAGGCGGCGCGTTTGACTGGCTCACACCATTTACCGTCATGACCGGCTTTGGCATGATTGTGGGATACGCTTTACTCGGTGCGACTTGGTTAATTCTGAAAACTGAAGGTGAACTGCAAGCTCGCGTGCGGAAATGGGCCTATCGTCTATTGATGGCGATCATGGTCTTTTTTGTGATCGTAAGCGTATGGACCCCAATGATCGACGAATATGTGAACGACCGTTGGTTTGGTAATGTCTCTTGGCTGTGGGTGATGCCTGCGTTAACCTTGATCACAGCAGGGCTTGTGTACTCATGGCTGCGAAAAGGCCACGACGCCTTGCCGTTTATTGGCACCATTGCCTTGTTTGGATTGTTTTATGCCGGCTTACTATTTAGCAAGTGGCCTTATGTGGTGCCACCGAATTACACGTTCCACGATGCCGCTTCAGCGCCAGAAAGCCAACTGTTTTTGTTAATCGGCATACTATTCGTCATTCCATTCGTGCTGATGTACACCGCATGGACCTACTACGTATTCAGAGGAAAGGTAACAGCAGGTAGTGGATACCACTGAAGACTCCCCCCTGTCAGTTCAGTCACAGGGGCCGGTGCCAGAGAAGGCACCGGCCTCTTTTCTTCGTCAGCTTAAAAAGCGGGCCATAACTGAATTGCGCTTGGCTGCCTTGGGCGCTTTACTCAGCGTGGTTGGGCTCGTTGGCATTTGCTGGTCGATTGCATTGATCATCGACGCAGCCGTTACCGAACAAACAACAAAGACCTGGTGGTGGGGGTTAGCGGCATTGGGACTACTGCTTCGTTACGTTGCAAATTTATTTCGTGACCGAATGGGTCAGACGCTGTCTGCCCGCATCCGATCCCGCCTGAGAACAAAACTACTTCACACCGCGTCAAGGCTAGGACCATTTGGGTTAGCAGCCCAAGGCAACGCCGCATGGTGGGCGCACCAATATCTGGAACAAATCGATGCCTTACATGGTTATTTGGCCCGATACTTACCCGCACGATTAGGCGCTGTCATTGTTCCACTGTCGATCATTGTGGTCGTGTTTTGGGTTGATTGGGTGGCCGGAATTCTGTTGCTACTGGCCACGCCCATCATTCCGATCTTTATGATGTTGATTGGCTGGGGCACTGAAAGCATCCACCAGACACAACAAGAAAAACAAGCCGCCTTGGCCAGTCATCTTCTTGAACGGCTCGAGGCAATGTCTTGGCTTCGCAAGCAAGGAGCCATTGAGCAAACCGCGCTCGACGTCGAAATGGCGGCTGATCAATACCGACGCACATCCATGCGCGTGCTCAGAGTGGCGTTCCTGTCGTCTGCGACGTTAGAATTTTTTAGTGCCGTGTCGATTGGCTTACTGGCGATCTACATTGGTTTTGCCTTAATCGGTATTTTCACTTTCGGCCCAGCCCCTGATCTGACGTTGTCGACTGGCCTTTTTATATTGTTACTTGCACCAGAGTGTTTTTTGCCTTTGCGTCAAATGGCCCAAGCACACCACGACATGAGTGCCGCAAAAGCGGCGTCCCAAGGACTTGCAACGTGGTTAGCCGAACCGGTTGATTCGCACGAACAGTCGAATCAACCGGAACCCATTGCCCCTGACCGTGCGATAGTCGTTGATGCTAGGGAACTGTCATTTCGCTTTGCCGATGAGTCACCTGACTTATTTCAAAAGCTGTCTCTGAAGATTGTTTCGGGTGAAATGGTCGCTGTTTCTGGACCCAGTGGCAGTGGCAAATCAACGCTGCTCGCCCTTGTCGCAGGCTTTTTGAGCCCAAGCCAAGGCAAAGTCGCGCGAACGCAAGAGTGGTCGTGGCTTAGTCAACGCCCCTACCTTTTTCACGAGACGCTTCGCTCCAACTTACTGATGTCTAAACAAGAGACTGTGCCAGACGCTCAATTGCTTGAAGCACTCAGTGCAGCTGGTTTGACGCTACCCGACCCCGCACTACCCGAAGGCTTAGACACACAGATTGGCGAACAAAACCGAGGGGTTTCTGGTGGTCAAGCGCAACGTATCGCACTGGCCAGAGCACTCTTAAAAGGCTCACGGCTTTGGATTTTGGATGAACCAACGGCAGCACTTGATGAAAGCACAAGAGACGGCTTGATAGAAACCTTAGTGGCCTTATCCAGACGCTTGCAAGTTGCTGTCATAGTCGCCAGCCATGATCAAGCGCTGTTAAAAGCCTGTGATCGCGTCGTCAATTTACCGATATCTCAGACAACACCATTAACCAATCGAGGTGTCGCATAATGACGCCTTGGGTTTATCTTTTAAGGCTATACCGCCCACGAGCCTCCTGGCTTGCCGTCAGTTACCTTTGCTTGACGATCACTTGGTTGGCGGGTGCTGCACTGCTCGCAGTGTCTGGTTGGTTTATCACCGCCTGCGCCATGGCTGGCTTAGGTCTCATTGTTAACCTGAATATTTTTACACCATCTGCCGCTATTCGTGGGCTGGCCATCTTGAGGACGCTTGGTCGATACACGGAGCGCGTGATTGGTCACGAGGCCATTTTGCGCATTCTGGCTGATCTGAGAGTGCGCGCCTTTCGTGCCATCTCATCGCGACCTGCACGCATCATTGACTCGCGCCGCTACGCCGATGTGGTGGGCCGCCTTTTAGCCGATGTTGAAACGCTCGATGGCATTCCCATTCGCGTCATTGGCCCTTTATTTTCTGCATTTCTCACACTCATTGGCGTCATCAGCATCAGTGCCATTTGGGGCAATGCCCTGGTCGCCACCACGATCGGTTTGGGTGGCACACTGATCTTTGTTGTGGCTTGGATTTGCGCACTCAAAGGCCGATCTCAATCGCGGCAACTTGTGCGGTCCCGTGCCGTCCAGAGAATTGCCGCGATTGATCATTTGGCTGGCATGGCTGAACTTATCGCTAACAATCAAGAAAAAAACAGTGCCCAACGCTTAGATGAAATTGATCATGCGCAACTGTTGCGAGTTTCTAAACAAGAAGTCGTATCGAGTGTAGGTGAGCATTCGGTTCAAGCCCTCACCCTCGCGCTGACTTTACTTGTCCTCTTTTTGGCATCGGGCGCCGTAGAAGCACCCATCCTAGCGCTCTTGGGTTTGATGACATTGGGCTTGAACGAGGCGCTAGGAACATTGCCTGGCGCGCTGTGGCGATTGGGTGAGTCCGAAGAAGCAGCACGTCGGTTACAAGCGCTTGAAACGAGCGAGGCACCTGAGTGTCAAGCCATACAAAGCCAGGTCGAGCCACGGCAGATATCCGTTACCGAGCGATCGCAGACGACGATCGAAATCAATGATTTGGTGTGCCAGCGACAGCCGAACCGGCAAAAAAGTTTTTCTTTAACGCTGTTACCAGGTCAACCACACATTATTTATGGCAAAAGTGGCAGTGGTAAAACCAGCCTGCTCGAAACACTCGCCGGGGAACTGGATCCGGTACGCGGCATAATAATGTCACAAGGCATTGACCTTTTGTCCTTACCAGACGAGATGCGATATCAAAAGATTGCCTTTCTTGGTCAAAGTGACCAGCTGATTAACATCAGCATTCGCGAGTTTCTAAGCCTGGGATTGGTCAATGTCCCTGATGATCAGCTCAAATCAGTATTAGCTGCTGTTGGGCTTAAAAAAACCCTCGAAGACACACCGGAGAACCTTGAGTACATGCTCGGCGTTCGAGGCAATCGAATCTCGGGTGGTCAGGCCCGTCGCCTTCAACTGGCCTGCTTGCTGCTACGAGAACCCTCGCTGGTTTTACTTGATGAGCCTTTTCGTGGGCTAGAACGACCCCTGGTGCAATCGATTATAAAAAACATGACGCCGTGGATGGCTAATAAAGGCGTGATTTTTGTGACCCATGATCCTGACGCCATGCCATCACACTGGCCCAAAACCCGCTGGCCTTAAACATAATCGTACTACCCACTGAAAATAGACCAATCCCACCACGCAAGGGCCAACTTTTTCTCATGGCGCCAGCTTTCCGTAAGTCATTTCACCAAAATGGGAAACAAGGCGCCATCAGCTTGTGGCCGAACAAACAACACTTGTTCGGCTGTCAGTGCGTCATGATTGGTGTCAGAAAAAGGCTGGGTATACGTTCGAATCACACCCTCGTATGTACCGATCGATTGCATGGATTTTTGTATCGCCACGCGGTCAGTTGATCCTGCTTCGTTGATGGCCATCGCCAATAGGTGAGTCATGTCAAAGGCTTGCGCAATGCCCACAGGATTGATGATGGACTCTACAGTGGAAAAGCGAATGTCAGCCAATAAGTCACGGGACAGTGCTTTGGCCTGTGGCCTTTTGTTATGGATAAAACTGAAGGTTTGGACAACATCAAAATCAACCTGATTGACTGCCGTTCCCACCATTTCGTGCAGGTCGCCACCCGTTACGCCCCAATGTGAGACAGTCGGCAAGCGTTGCTCAGGCGGCAAAGCGGCCATGGCTTTGATCCACTGAGCACCTTCTTGCTCGTTGGCAATCAGGATGACTGCCTGCCCTCCAGAACGCACGCAACTTTTGATGGCCTCGGTAAAGCCTGTCCCCCCCCACTTGTACCTGTGTGCAAAAGTCACCGTCTGCCCCAACCGTTCTAGGTTGGCAGCCAAAGCACGGTCACCCGAGCGTCCCCATGCCGTTTGAGGCATCACTTCGCAGAGCCTGTCTGCCCCATAACGCGCTTTGGCATGTTGCATCATTGCCGGAATAGCCCATTTTTCTCTGAGGGAGAGTCTGTAGACGAAAGGATATTCGGATGGGTTTTCAGAAATAGGATCAGCAGAGCCCCAAACACTGATTGAAAGCATCGACAATTCGTTGGAAAGCCCCATGGTTTGCACGGTCGCGGCACTATATTTGTCGCCATATACCGCCACCAAATCGGGACGCTCAGCGAATTCAATAAAGTTATTTTTTGCACGGGCCGCAATGCCGTGATTGTCTTTGGTCACGAGCACCAAAGGACGGCCGTTTAAAACACCACCAGCACCATTGATCTGCGAAATGGCTAATTGTGTACCGAGCTCAATGGCTTGTGCCGAAGTACTTGTTTTGGGGGAATATGCGCCATCAAAGCCGATGTAAACCGGCTCACTTGCGACAGCTGTTCCAATCGCAAAACAGCTCAAAAAAACACTGAACCACATAAAAAAATTTGTCTCGGCTAATCGCTTCATAACCAAGCAAATGACTGACGTCAAACGCAACACGGACTTTCCTTTTTCCACACCAATCAGAATACCGTCCCAAAGACGTTTCGTGAGTCTAGTCGACATGCGATACCATCAAACATTATTAGAAGCTTTGAGCGATCACCATGAACCGACCCAAACATCAGCTCACCATGACAGTGCTCATGACACCAGACACCGCCAATTTTGCCGGTAACGTTCACGGGGGCACCATTCTGAAACTGTTAGATGAGGTCGCTTACGCTTGCGCGAGTCGCTATGCCGGTCGTTATGTGGTGACGCTAAACGTGGAAAACGTCACTTTCCGTGAGCCGATTCACGTCGGCGAACTCGTTAACTTCTTGGCTAGCGTCAACGCAACAGGTCGCACCTCAATGGAGATCGGCATCAAAGTGATCGCTGAGAACATCCGGACCCAAGCCACCAGACACGTGAACAGCTGTTTTTTCACCATGGTCGCCGTTGATGACAACAGAAAACCAGTGATGGTACCGACTTTTGTGCCCACCACTCCTGACGAAATCCGCCGCAACAAGGCAGCCCAATCCCGTCGTGCGCAGAACAAACCCAAACCGTGAGCACTTTCAGCCAAAAAAAACAAATAACACAGGAATCCAGAGTGAAGCCAGCACGACCTGCATGGCCAATGCGAGACCCGCATAAGCGCCTGCCTGCGGGTTAACCTGAATCGCCCGGGCGGCACCGATCCCATGTGACACAGTCCCCAATGCAAATCCACGCCGAGTCCAGTCCTCTTTGCTTTGACCCACGCGTATCAAAGCAAACAGCGATCGTGCCAACAATGCACCGATCAACCCGCTTAGCACGGCAAACACAGCCGCCAACTCAGGAATGCCACCAATAGACTGTGCCAAACCCATGGCAACCGGGGCCGTCACCGACTTGGGTATCAAAGACAAAGCAACCGACTCAGGTAGCAGTAACCAACGCGCCAAACCATAAGCACTCAAAGCGCTCACCGCACCGCCCAAAAATCCAGCAAGCGCCAAACGCCCAAAGTGTTGCTTTAACTCTGTTCGCCTAAGCCAAAGCGGCAAAGCCAATGAAACCACGGCCGGTCCCAACAAGAAATGAATAAATTGCGCGCCGGAAAAGTAGCGCTGGTAGGGCAACCCCAACCAAAGCAAAGACGCGCCAATCAGGACGATGCTCCAGAGCACCGGATTTAACCAAGGCGACTGATCGTAATGCTGATAAACCGACGCGCACATTACATACACAAGCAAGGTCGCCGTGAGACCAAATAAAGGGGTGGCGGACAAGTACGTCCATAGCTCAACAAAATCAGCCATCATCGCCCTCACGCCGAAATAGTCCTACCAAAACAGCCACCGTGACGACCAAACCAAGCAAGGTCGACAACAACAGAATCAAACCCACTTGCCACCAAATGGGCCCCAACACGTCGAGGTGGATAATCACACCAACACCCACAGGCACAAACAGCAAAGACAAGTTAGCTAACAAAAACTCCGCCACAGCGCGCACGTGCTGCAAAATCCAAGTGTTCGACAATGCCGGCCACAACAACAATAGACCGATAACGGGCCCGGGTAACTGAAGTGGCAATGCCCGAGACAGCGCCTCGCCGAACACTTGAAATAGCAGCAACAAGGTGAAACCTATTAACGCTTGCATCACAATCCCATGAAATGCCTAGCAAAGTTGAAGTCTATCAGCCGCTGGCGGGCTCAGACACCAACTCAGGTAACACCGACAGGTTTAGTAAGGACGGTGCTGTTTCGACCGTGGCGCTAAGCCAGGCGTCAAACAAAACGCCTGGCAGCACCACAGGCGTGCGCTTCTCATCTGCCGGACGGTGAAACCGTTGCATCACTGGATGCGAATCCGCATTTATCGTGAGCATCGTAAAAGACACCACGATTTCAGCACTTTTTGGGTCGACCCAACGCTGCCAAAGGCCAGCAATCCCAAATGGCTCGCCTGAAGTCGTCCTAATTTGCCACCGGACGGCTTGGCCAGTTTCGTAACAAGGCTCAAAAAAATGATCCACCAAAACCACGGCAAATTGTTGTGCTCGCCACGCCTGTTTGAAGCTTGGTTTAACGGCGACTGTTTCACTTCGAGCGTTGTAAGTATGGCGACCAAGCTTCGTGTCTTTAGCCCACGGTGCGATCAGACCGAACCGCGCCAGACCGACACCGCGTCGACCATCACGCCGACTTTGAACCAATATAGGGCCAGATTGCCCAGGATAGACATCTTGATCAACGCGTGGCAAATCGACGCCCAACGTTTGTTTGGCCCAAACTGTATCGCTAGTCGGTCGGTAAACAGCACACATGGCCCAAAGCATAGGCGATTTTTAAACGTGATTACCATCAATGAAATCGCTTTCTGGCCCGCGTAACAATTCTCGCCAGCCATCAGGCACGTCAAGCTCAAACCCAAGAATCGCTGATGACAGCGCTTTGCCGTAATTATCAAGCCCCAAGTTGCGTGAAACACCACCACCTAGCGCCCCTTCACAGACAAAGTTAAAGGAATCGATATTGGCCACCTCGTAACGGATCACGTGACCGGTGATGGCACCATTGTAAAAAGTCTTAAATCGTTCAGCTGTGAGTTGCTCGCGCAATAACGAGAAAAAAATTGGCTCAAAAGCAAACACGGCGATGTTTGAAGTGTTTCCCTTGTCACCGGAACGGGTATGCGCGAGGCGCTGTAGTTTGACTATCATCGATTAGCTCTCTGAAATAGTGACTGTGGCTTGCACGGCATCGCGCGCCACCAGAGAAGACCATATGCCAATGACTTCCCTCACCCGGTCTTGAAACGGCACTCGCTTGCCCGTGTGTGCAATACCTGACACTGCCATGCCATCAACTTCACGACCAACTTTCTCAGCCTGCGTGCGAGTACGTGTGCGAGCTGCCACGCGCACAGCCACTTCATACGGTTCGGGCGCATCAGCCGGTGTTGCCAAACCATGGATCGCATTCAAACCCAAGAAATCAATTCGCAAATCATCTGACTGAAGATCGACAATCTTAAAACGCTCCAGCAAGACGGTTTTAGCGATCTCAGCGCGGCGCATTGCACCAGGGCCAGCATAAAAAAACATGTCCTCTCCCACAAAACCCTCTTGGCATCCCATCGACACTTTGAGGGTAGGCGAACGCGGTTTGCCACTAACCCCACTGACTCGGACACGATCAGGGCCAACCATCTCGAGCTTAGCGGTGGTGAAATCAACCGTGACATCCGGCGTGAGGTAATGGGCGGGATCGTGTACTTCGTAGAGCATTTGCTCTTTAACCGTTTGAAGGGTGACACACCCGCCAGTACCCGCTAACTTACTGATGACACAACTGCCATCGTCGTTGACCTCAGCGATCGGAAACCCAAGATCCCAAGGACGCTCAACGTCTTTAAACCCTGGATCCACAAAATAGCCGCCCGTGACTTGCGCTCCACACTCCAACAAATGCCCGACAGCCGACCCTTGTGCCAGTCGATTGTGATCCAAAGGATCCCATCCAAACTCATGCATCAGTGGCGCTAAAAAAAGCGAGGGATCGGCAACCCGCCCCGTAAATACAATGTCTGCACCCTGAGCGAGCGCATGAACAATTGGCTCGGCACCCAGATAAACCTCAGCCGAAATCAACGTGTCTGCCAAGGTTTGTGTCGATTGGCCGTTTTCTAATATCTTGTCGGTCAAGCCCAAAACCTGTTGCGTGATCAGACTGCCGTTAACCGCTGCAACCTTAACGCCCGTGGCACCAAGCTGCCTCAAGATTTCGATGGCCTTGGCCGCCGCTGCGTCCGGGTTGATCCAGCCTTGATTGGAAATGATTTTGGTGCCGTTTGCCAAACAGGCTGGTAGAACAGCTCTTAAGCGATCTTCCAAATAAGTGTCGTGACCCGCGAAGTTTGTGTCACGACGGGCGCGCACCTGAGCCGCTGAAATCGTAGCCTCGGCCATGGTTTCAAAGCACAAATAATCCAACTGGCCATGCTTGGCTAATTCAGCCGCAGGGCTGATCCGATCGCCCCACCAACCTGAACCGGTGCCTATTCGAATGTTTTGTTTCATGAAATCCCTGTTTGTCATCGGCACTCATGGCCGTGAAAAGCGTGCGTCGCCTCTTAAAAGATATAGGCTGCGACAACTTCGAGCAAGGTGGCTGAAAAAATAGGACTTTGAACAGTATCAAAATACAGTACATTTTCTGGGTTGAATCCCTTAAATGTTTTGCCAAACCATGACTGACTCAGACAACATGCAAGCCGCCACCAAAGCAATCCGCCAAGCACGACAGGACCGATGCCCGATTGAGCCAGTTTCCACAACTTATGGCATCACGACAGCCGAACAAGCCTATCGCATCGCCCAAATAAATCATCTGTTCCAACGCCAAGCGCTGGGCCGCATGACGGGCAAAAAGGTTGGCCTAACCGCCGTAGCCGTGCAAAAGCAGCTTGGAATCAGTGAACCTGACTACGGCTTGCTTTTTGCTGGTATGGAACATTTGGATCACGATGACGTGCCTTTTGATGAATTTATTGCGCCCAAAGTTGAAGCTGAAGTGGCTTTCATCATGGATCGTGACCTTAAGGCCGAGCCACCCTCATTTGCCGAGTTTGTCGCGAGCGTGGCCTACACCCTGCCGGCTATCGAAATCGTCGATAGTGTCATCAAAGACTGGCAAATCTCGCTGGTCGACACCGTGGCAGACAACGCATCGGCGGCCCGGTATGTGCTGGGCAACCAGCCCGTTCGCCTCGGAACGATTGAGCTTCAAAAGATTGACATGCAGCTTTGGATCAATCATTCAGTGGCGGTCGTTGGCAGTGCCACCGTTTGTATGGGCCACCCACTACGAGCGGCTTACTGGTTGGCTTGCACCATGTCTGAGTACGGCCAACCACTCAGAGCCGGTGAGGTCCTCTTATCGGGTTCACTGGGCCCCATGAAAAGCATAGAAAAGGGCGACGTTGTTCATGCCCAACTGGGCAAGCTCGGGTTTGTCAACTGCCAATTTGTTTAGCCGGCTGGTTTTTAGACGACTCGTTTCTAACTGTTTCGTTCTTCTTGGCAATCTATGCAAAAAACCACGGCCAGATCGCTATCTAGTCGAGCTTGGTCTAGGGTGACTTCACACTCGCAGCACATTCCATACGACCCGGCCGCTACGCGGTTTAGGGCCGCATCCAATTTGCGTCGACGAATGTCCGACCTTTGTTGGCGACCGATGGCCATGGCCTGTTGCTGCATCGCGTCGCCTCGCGAAACACGACCCACCGCCGATTGATCTAATGCGACGATTGCCGCCGAATCAGCGACATCAACCAAAGCCGCCAAGACTTCTGCCAACTCAACGCGCAAGCGCTCCTCGATACTGCCTAAATCTAATTCTGGTGTCATTTGTTTCTCGGTTCATTTTTGGTTCACTCATTCGTGACGCAACGCATCTATTGGATCCAATTGCGCTGCCCTTCGTGCCGGCACGAACCCGAACACCACTCCGATGGCTGCGGAAAAAACAAATGCCATGACGTTGATGACGGGATCAAAGAGAAACGGCAAGCCCATCAAACCTGTTACCGCATAACAAGCACCAAACGATAAGATGATACCCGCGATACCACCAAACGCAGATAAAACCACTGCTTCAATCAAAAACTGCAACAAAACCTCTCGTTCAAGTGCCCCAATGGCAAGCCTAACCCCGATTTCACGCGTCCTTTCGGTCACCGAGACAAGCATGATATTCATAATGCCAATCCCACCCACCAGCAAACTAACGGCAGCCACAGCGCCCAACAAAGCCGTCATGATCTGAATCGTGCCCGATAGTGCCTGAGCAATTTGCCGTGTGTCGACCACACTGAAATCATTTTCATCATTCTCAGCGATGTTTCGTCGCTCGCGCATCAAACGCTTGATGCTTTTAATGATCTGTTCTGAATCAGCCATATCATTAACCGACATCAAGATCGGGGATACATCCAAATTGCCCGACAGCCGACGTTGCGCTGTTGTCAATGGGATCAAGACCGTGTCATCTTGATCCAAACCAATGCCACCTTGCCCCTTTGGCGACAACAATCCAATAATCTGACAGTCAAAATTACGCACGCGTAGTCGGTCGCCGATGGGATTAACCGCACCAAAGAGCTCGCGGCGAACCGTCTCGCCAATGACGCAAACCGATCGGCCAGACTTCAACTCATCTTCTTCGAATTTTCGTCCGTCCGCTAAGACCCAATTACCCGTGATGAAATAATCATTCGTGGTGCCCACCACGGTTGACGACCAATTTCTGTTTTCAGCCACCAAGGTGATGGCACGCGTGACCGCTGGCGCCACAGCCTTGAGCCCCACAATTTGCTCTTGTAAAGCCTGAACGTCTTGAATGTTGAACGCGTTTGAGCCAGCCTGATCGCTGCTCGGACCCAGGCGTTGACCGGCACGCATGACTAGCAAATTACTACCCAAATTTGAAATTCGCTCGGACACCATGACCGTGGCACCATTGCCCAAAGTCACCATCGTGACAACCGCGGCGACTCCAATCACGACGCCAAGCACCGTCAAAAAAGAACGCATGAGATTGCGTCGGATTTCGCGTAGTGCCAACAAAAAAGCGTTAAACCACATTGGTCACCACCTGTTGCTCGTCCCCGCGCACCCGTCCATCGACAAATGTCACCACTCGGTTGGCGTAGGCTGCCATCTCAACCTCATGAGTCACCATCAACACGGTGATTTTGCGGGTTTGATTCAACGTGGTTAACAATCCCATGATTTCTTTACCGCGACTGCTGTCCAAATTGCCAGTCGGCTCGTCAGCAAGCAACACGAGCGGGTTGGTCACGATGCCGCGAGCAATGGCCACCCGTTGCTGTTGCCCGCCTGATAGTTCTGCCGAGGTGTGGGTTTCCCAGCCGGCTAGGCCAACACTATCCAAGGCTTTTGCGGCAAGTTCTCGGCGAACTGCTGCCGACTCCCCACGGTATAGCAGTGGCAACTCGACGTTTTCTTGGGCGCTCGTACGCGCTAATAAATTAAACCCTTGGAACACAAATCCCAGCGCATGTCGGCGCAGTAAAGCACGCTCTTGGCGTGTTAACCGCTCGACATGAATACCCTGAAACAGGTACTGACCTGTTGTCGGGACATCCAAACACCCAAGCATATTCATCACCGTTGACTTGCCTGAGCCACTGGGCCCCATGATGGCCACAAACTCACCCGCATAGATATCGAGGTCAATGCCTTTTAACGCTTCAAACGCCGCGCTACCCACACCGTAAGTCTTGGTAACCCCACGCAGTTGGATGAGGGGTTCTTGGACCATGTCAGCAGCCTCAATCACTTCGCTCGCTCCTGCCCAATAACAACCAACTCACCGACCGTCAGATCACCCGACAAGATCTCGGTTAAGCGTCCGTTACTGATACCAGCTTTGACTTCGATGGACTTTGGTTTGCCCTGCTCTAGCGACCAAACTTGATTGATGTTGGTGCGAGTGGCCGTTGCTGATTGGCCGGGTTCGCCCGTCAGCGGAACGTAGCGCAAGGCCGCATTGGGTACCAGTAACACATCCTGGCGCTCAGCGACTGTGATGGTGGCTGATGCCGTCATGCCTGGGCGCAAAGCGAGGTCATCGTTATCAACGCTTAGGATGGTTTTATAAGTCACCACATTGTCAGTTGTCGTCGATCCCAACCCAACCCTTTCAATGTTGGCTGGAAACTGTCTGCCCGGCCAAGCTGCAACCGTGAATGTGACCGTTTGCCCAGGGCGTACACTGGCCACATCAGCCTCATCGACTTGTACTTGCAACTCCATCTTGGTGAGATTTTCTGCGATGGTAAACAAGATCGGCGTCGACATGGCAGCCACCACCGTGTTACCAGGCTCCACTTCGCGCGTCAGTACCACACCATCAACAGGCGAAGTGATTTGGCCCTTTTGTAAGTTGGTTTTGTTGGTTTTAAGTTCAGCGGCTGCTTGCATAACGGATGCTTTGGCGGCATTTTCATTGGCCAAGGCGCGCTTAAGCATGGCATCGGCCACTTCAAGCTCGCTTTCAGAAGGGACTTTACCCTTTGACAACTTAAAAACTGCCTGCAATCGACCAAACGTGGCCCGCGTCTCTGATACCGTTGCTTGTGCCAATAACACTTGCGCCTGGGCGGCAGCCAAGGCAGCACTGGACTTCGCAATCGCATCATTGAGACGGGCGGTGTCAAGCACGGCAAGCAATTGCCCTTTTTGGACCGTGTCATTTTCATTCACGAAAATGGCTTCCAACGTACCCGATAATTCAGAACCGACTTCGACCGTTCGGGTGGGTTGAATCGTGCCGGTTGCGGTTGCCGTGACCACCAACTCGCCGCGGGTTACTGGGCTTGTTAAATAGTTAATTGCTCCCTGGCCTCGCGACTGATACCAGTAATAAGCCCCCACAAAAATCAACAATAACAGCAACAACCACATCACAATCGTGCGGCCGCGATGCGGTTTTTTTTGCGCCTGCTCAAGCATTTTGGCCAAGTCTGGGGTTTGGTTCGCTGGACCAACCGATGCAGCTGGGGTCTTGTCGTGACTCATGTTCATGGCGATTGGGTGTCCTTCGTTGGCGTGGCCATCATCACAGCGGTATCTTGCCAGCCACCGCCGAGTGCCTTGTATAGCTGTATTAGTGTCACGAGCTGGGTGGCTTGAGACTGCGCAAAGCTTTCTTGTGCATTTAATTGCGACCGATCGGTAATCAAGACCTGCTCAAAATCAACCAAGCCCGCCTGATAAAGCTCGCGAGACTGTTGCGCCGCACTTTCGGCAGCAACAGTCGATTCTGACAGGGCCTGACTGCGCTGCCTAGAAAAAGCGTGCGCAATCAAAGCGTTTTCGACATCTTCAAGTGCCCGCAAGACAGCTTGCTCATACTGAATCAAGGCCTGTTCTTGCACTGACGTTTGCGCTTGGACTTGGCTGCGCAGTCGACCGCCATCAAACAAAGTCCCACTTAACGTGCCAAACAACACGCCAATAAGCGTGTCTGTTACGCTCAGTCCCGTCAGGTTAAACGCCGTCCACCCCAGCGAGGCACCCAGGTTAAGACTGGGGTAACGTTTGGCCATTGTTTGCCCCACACGGGCGGTCTCTGCAGCCAGATTGCGCTCAGCCACTCGCAAATCTGGGCGCTGCGTGAGCACATTGGCCGGCACACCGGTTGCCACTCGGGCGGGCACCACTGGCAGGGGTTTAACGATCGCTAGCCTATCGTTCACCGCACCAGGTACGCGTCCTGTTAAAACTGCCAAACGATTTTTAGCACGTGCCAGTTCAATCTCTAAATCCGGTATAGAAGCGCGCG
>Ga0213861_10000219_pt1 | contig 47956 bp, 49 predicted proteins | sample PICome_4_FD_160110 | JGI IMG/M metagenome (GOLD analysis project Ga0213861, IMG submission 160110) | Coastal seawater microbial communities near Pivers Island, North Carolina, United States - PICO131 | ecosystem: Environmental > Aquatic > Marine > Coastal | place: USA: North Carolina... | reverse complement strand
AAAAACAAAAAAAGAGAGACTCATTTTTGATGATCAGGTTTATTTTACTGTTGGTGATATTGGATATTTAAATGATGAAGGATATTTATTTTTATGTGATAGGAAAATAGATATGATTATTTCTGGCGGTGCCAACATATATCCAGCTGAGATTGAGAGCGCTTTTCTCATGCATCCTGCTGTTGCTGATGTAGCTGTATTTGGAATTCCTAACGAAGAATGGGGGGAAGAAGTTAAGGCAGTTGTAGAGCTTAACCAAAATTTTGATTCTTCTAATGAATTGCTTGCTGAATTGATGAATTTTGCTCAGGAAAATCTTGCAAAAATGAAGCTACCAAGAAGTATAGATTTTATTGAAAAGCTTCCAAGGGACGAGAATGGCAAGTTATATAAAAGAAGACTAAGAGACCCCTATTGGGAAAATCACTCTTCAAACGTCTGATGGAATTTAATGCAGCTGACATATTTGAAGGAGTTGTAGATCGAATTCCTGACAGAGAAGCAGTGGTGCTTGGGTCCACTCGTTTAACTTATCAAGAATTAGATGCAAGAACAAATAAAGCAGCAAATGCCTTGAAAAAACTTGGAATAAAAAAAGGCAGTCATATAGGAATTTATGCTTTTAACTGCATAGAGTGGCTAGAGGTGATGCTTGGAGCATATAAATTATGTGCAATTCCCATTAATATAAACTACAGATATGTTGAAGAAGAGCTTAAGTATCTTATTGATAACGCTGATATGGAAGCTGTTTTTTATCACAAGCAGTTTGGTACAAAGCTCAATAATATAAGAAATGATCTACCTATTTTAAAAGATTTCATTTGTATAAATGATAACTCTGATACAGATGCCATTGAGGGAAGTTATGATTTTGAAGCTCTTATTTTAGATGAAGATGATTCGAGACTTAGTGTAGAAAGATCAGGGGATGATAAATATATACTCTATACAGGAGGTACCACTGGAATGCCAAAGGGAGTGGTCTGGCGTATGGAAGATGTCTTAATGACACTTGGTGGAGGCATAGATGCAGTAACGGGAGAAAAATATCCTACACCTGAAGCTTTTGCAGACAAATGCTTGCAAGACCAAACAACTGCTCTTGCATTGGCTCCATTAATGCATGGCGCCGCTCAATGGCAATCATTTAATGCTTTCTTTTCAGGATGGAAATTTATAATCAATGATCAAATTTCATTTGATGCGGATTATATTTGGGAAATTATTGCTAAAGAAAAAGTAATGAACCTAACTATCACAGGTGATGCTATGGGAAGGCCTCTTTGTGACGCACTCCCCTCTGCACTCGAAAAAGGTTTAGACCTATCCTCATTATTTGTTCTAGCAAGCACTGCGTCTGTTTTCAGCGCCTCTATCAAAGATACTATCCTAGAATATCTACCTAATCTTTTTCTCATAGACGCTGTTGGGTCCTCTGAAACTGGAGCAACCGGCGTGAATATACATACAAAAGATGGAAAATTAAAAGACTCTGGCGGGGGTCCAAAATTTACTAAGCCTAATTTTAGTGAAATTTTAAATCTTGATACTTTAGAAGTTATTCAGCCTAGTGATACAGAAACAATTGGATATTTAGCAAGGAAAGGTCATGTACCCGTTGCTTATTACAAAGATAAAGAAAAATCTGAAAAAACATTTATTGAAGTTAATAGAGAAAGGTATTCAATACCAGGAGATATGGCTAAGTATGAGGAAGATGGTCAAATGACTTTGCTGGGGAGAGGGAGTGTTTCCATTAACTCTGGTGGAGAGAAAATATTCCCCGAAGAAGTTGAAATGGCTCTTAAGGCTCACCCGAATATCTTTGATTGCCTTGTTGTTGGTGTGAAGGATGAAACATGGGGACAAAAAGTAGTAGCTGTTATTCAGAGAAGAGAAATGGTAGATCTGCCTCTTGAAGAAATAAAAGAAAGCGCCTCAAAATATATAGCCAGTTACAAGATGCCAAAAGAAATAGTGTTTTCTAAATTAATCGAAAGAGCTCCATCAGGTAAACCTAATTATCAATGGGCTCAAAACTTTGCAAACTCAAAACTAGAGATAGAATAAATATGAGAATAGAAACCTACATACCTGGTTTGTCAAAAAATACTATCGAGATAGTCAAGCATGCAGAATCTCTTGGGTATGATGCGCTAGTTTCTGGAGAGCTAAACAATGAGCCTTTCCTTCCTGTTCTACTTGGATTGGAACATTCCAAAAAAATGATTGTAAGAACTGGATTAGCTATAGCCTTTCCAAGGAGTCCTATGACCGTTGCAAACATGGGTTGGGACTTACAGTCATTTAGTGATGGTCGTTTTCAACTTGGTTTAGGAACGCAAGTTAAAGGGCACAATGAAAGAAGGTTCAGCGTACCTTGGTCTCCACCTGCACCAAGAATGCGAGAATATATTCTTGCCGTTAAAGCTATTTGGAACACTTGGAAAACAGGAGAAAAATTGGACTTTCAAGGCGAACATTATACCCATACCCTGATGACTCCAATGTTTACACCGCCACCTATGGATTGTGATTTGCCTCCAATTTATGTTTCTGGTCTTGGGCCTGGAATGGCAAGAATCGCTGGCGAGGTAGCTGATGGATTATTGCTACATCCTATGTGCTCTCCAAAATATATCAATGATATTATTTTGCCAGCAGTAACTGAAGGAGCAAAAAGATCAAATAGAGATCCAAGAGAATGTGAGCTTCTTTGGGGTGGCTTTATTGCCACTGGTGAAACAGAAGAAGACCTTAAAATAGCTAAAAGAAATGTTGCTGCAAGGATTAGTTTTTATGCTTCAACTAGGACCTATAGACCGGCGCTTGAGTTTCACGGATGGGGAGACATAAATGAAGCTCTTCATAAATTATCTATTGAAGGGAAATGGGAAGAAATGTTTGCTCTCGTAACTGATGATATGGTTGAAACGCTCGGTTTTTGTGGAACAGGCATTGAGGTTGCAAATGCGCTCAAAAATGAACTTGGTCCGATATGCAGTGCAGCTATGTGGAATGAGGTTGAGCATTTAGGTGCTGACCACTCTAAAGATGAGCATGTTGCTAATTTAATTCAAATTGCCAAGGCTTAAATGCCCTCATTTCTAACTCATAATTTTTCTGAACTTCCAGAAGAATTTTTTACACTCCAAGATTGGAAAGGATTTGATAATCCCAAAATAGTTATTGAAAACCATGCTATGAAAAAGGCACTTGGCATGGAGGATACTGAACATCAAGAGCTTTTAGAAATTTTTAATGGCAGTAAAAAAATAGGCTCTTTAAAACCATTGTCTATGGTTTACTCAGGACATCAATTTGGCCAATATGTGGAACAACTTGGTGATGGAAGAGGCTTGCTTTTTGCTCAGATAAACTCTAGTGAAGGGTTATTAGATATCCATCTAAAAGGTGCTGGTAAAACTCCTTATTCTCGCTTTGGAGATGGCCGAGCTGTTCTAAGATCTGTAATAAGAGAGTACTTATGTGGTGAGGCAATGCATGCCCTATCTATCCCTACATCAAGAGCCTTGATGATTATTGGCAGTGATGAGATGGTAATAAGAGAAAAAAGTGAGTCTGCTGCAATGCTTGTCAGAACTGCAAAAACTCACATCAGATTTGGAAGCTTTGAGTACTTTCACTACAACAATAAACATGAGCATGTTAAAGCTCTGGCAGATTTTTGTATTAATTCTTATCCTCAATATTTCTCCAAAACTACAAATGCATACGTAGATTTTTTTAGAGTAATCGTTAAGGAAACAGCAAAGATGATTGCTCGCTGGCAAGCCTGTGGTTTCAATCATGGAGTAATGAATACTGATAATATGAGCATTTTAGGAGAGACATTTGATTACGGCCCTTATGGTTTTATGGAAGATTACAATCCAAGCCATGTATGCAATCATTCTGATCATCAAGGTAGGTATGCATTCAAAAATCAACCTTACATTGGGTTATGGAATTGTTCTGCATTGGGGCATGCCCTATCCTCACTTATCTCTGAAGAAAGTCAAGGTGAGGTTCTGCAGACCTATGAAGCAATCTTTCAAGATACTTTAGCGGAACTTTATCGAAAAAAACTAGGTCTAGACCAAGCACAACCTGAAGATGCTAATTTAATTCAGGGTCTATTAGATATTATGGAATCTGAAAAACTGGATTACACCAATACTTTTAGAAATCTAACACAAGCCCTAGCTAAAAAAAATTCTCCAGAGCTAAACTCAGAAATTTCAAAAAGCTGGATTGTCTCTTTTCTAGCAAGACATTCCAAAGAAACCTTGTCAAAAGATAAAAGATTGGAGCTAATGAACCAGGTTAACCCAAAGTTCATCTTAAGAAACTATATGGCACAAGAGGCAATTGAAGCGGCAGAAGTCAATGATTTTTCAAATCTAGAAACTTTGATGATTATCATGACCCAGCCTTTTGAAGAACTGATAGAGCATCAGAAATTTGCGAATAAATCTCCAATGTGGGCAAAAGATTTAGAGATTTCTTGCTCTTCTTAAGTGTGCAATAATTGTGAGATGAAAAAATTAAATATCTTAAAATTTCTTAGCATGCTTTCTATCCTTGCGCTAATCTCCAGTTGCAATATTCCTTTGGTACCTTTTATCTAAAGTAATTTGTTATATCTACTTTAAAGATCTTAGAGAATTAAAAAAATCTAAATTAATAGATTCATCTAGGTCAACTACATCCTGATAAGAATAAGCATTGAAATCATGCCTTGGAGCATGGTTGGCTCTAAGGTCTTTGAACCCATCAGCAAGATTATGGTTTGAAATATCCTTAAACGAGTTAGAGATAGCGCATAAATCTAACTCACTTTTGAACATAGCCAAGGGGAATCCATGAGCATGCATGTCACGCACAATATTTTGTAGCCCATGAGGCCAATTCATTAATTGATTATTGACTGAATCAGTCTCTTTAAGACAATTAAATGCTTTTGCGCATTCTGAAGCAATTACACTCGTTCCGTTAATTTTACCTTCAATGCTGTAGCCAGCTATGTGAGGCGTTGAGATAAATGCATTTTGGATAGTAGTTATGGATGGTATTGGCTCATTCACCCATACATCTGCAACATAAATTAAGTCATTAGATTCTGTGACTAACTTCTCGCAGACAACCCCTCCTCTTGATGTATTGATCAAGATTTTATCTTTTAGAAAGCTACTGTGTGATTGATTGAGCAGATCGCTTGTAGGATAAGCGCCTTCTTTTGAATATGGAACATGAATTGTTATGAGGTCACATGACAATACTTTTTCCATAGTAACCAAATGGGCATCTTGTAACAAAGGATCGCAAGCGTATACCTCAATGTTAAGAGCAGAAAGCAATTGATACAGCCTTTTACCTATATTGCCATATCCAATGATTCCAATGCTTTGTCGAACACTAAAAAGACCCTCTTTAACTAGCTCTCCCAAAGCAGCCATTACATAATGAATAACACTAAATGCATTGCAGCCTGGAGCATGCGACCATGAGATATTATGGGTTTCTAAATATTCAATATCTAGGTGATTGATTCCTGCGGTTGCTGAGCCAACAAACTTGATTGGCGAATGATCACATAACTCTTTGCCTACCTGCGAAGTTGATCGAACCAAGAGAGCGTCCACGTCTTTTAGGTTGTTTGAGGTGAGGTCATCATATGCAAAATATTTAAGTGAATACTCATCAGCAAAAAACTCAGTTAGTTTTTGCTCGATGTTTGGAATTTGTGAATCTGAAACAATCTTAATCAATGGGTCTTATCTCTCCAGACAATACTTTTAATCCATCCCCACAGACTATTATTTCCAAGTGAGTACTGATCAAGCAAATCAAAATCATGGGCTAATTTTGTGGGATCTTTAAAAAAATCTTTTCTAGTAATAAACTCGCCTTCATCTAGATTTCGAATAAATATCGCAGGATTGCCTGCATAAATTGTATTATTTGGAATATCTTTTGTGACAACTGATCTAGCTCCAATAATGCTATTTTCTCCTATCCTAACCCCTTTACAGATCATCGCATCTTCACCAACCCAAACATTTTCTTCAAGAACAACAGGTTTCGGATCGCCAACAACTTTTGTTCTATCATAAATTCCATGCCAATCTGCATCAGTAATGCATGCGCCATGTCCAAACATGCATGAATCTCCAATTGAGATTTTGTCAGCAGCCATAATTCTAACTCCAGGAGAAATTAAGACATAGCGTCCAATATCAACCTCACCATTCCATTCCCCAGTATCCCAGCTTGTTATTTGAATGTAATCATCGGGAGCAGAAATAAATGTAGGAAAATCGCCAACAGAAATATTTGAACCAAATAACTTAATAAATTGAGGTTTAAAAAATACCGTTCCCTTTCCGAGATGCTTAAATTGCGGTCTAAGAAAGTGATTTACATAACGCGCAGTAAGCTTAGAGATAATTTTTTTTAGCCAATATGGTCGACTATCTTTTCTAATTTTATTTCTCCATTTTAGGATGATTCTTATATGATAAAGTACCGAGAAATTTCTGGGTTTATTTTTTTGAAAAAATTACTAAAAGAGCTAAAGCAACTACTAAAAATAGGTATACCAATCTATGGATCTCAAATTTCATATATGGGGATGGGAGTTACAGATACCATTGTTGCTGGTCGAGCAAGTGCACTTGATTTATCTGGGCTAGCCATAGGTAATGCTCTATCCATGCCTTTTTATTTTCTTCTTGGCGGCTGTTTATTTGCTGTAACTCCCATAGTTGCCCAGCTATTCGGAGCAAGGAAATATGAAGAAATCGGACAAAAGGTTCGAGAAATACTGTGGGTTAGTATAGCGCTAGGTTTAATTGGTTTTATTCTATATAGAAATCTAAGCTTTTTTATTCCTTACTTTGATATTGAGGAAAATATTGCTCAGATTTCGGATGGATATTTAAAAGCTATGTCATTTGGTTTTGTCGCCAACATGCTATTTACATGTCTTCGTTGCTATAGCGAAGGTATGGGCCTAACTCTTCCAGTTTTTTGGGTTGCATTTATTGGCATGCTATTAAATATTCCTCTTGATATCATTTTTGTCTATGGATATTTTGGAATACCTCCCATGGGTGGAGTTGGCTGTGGAATTGCAACTTCGATAAATATAATTATTGGTTTGTTTGTGTTGATACTAGTAATTCTTAAGAAGAAAGAATATGAACCTACAAAATTATTCTCAAAATTTTCTGGACCTAATGCTGATACTACAAAAGAAGCACTTAAATTAGGTGTGCCTATTGGATTTGGTGTATTTGTAGAATTAAGTATGTTTTCAGGTGCAGCATTAATATTAGGATCGCTTGGAGCAACAGTAATTAGCGCCCATACAGTAGCAATAAATATAGCAAGCGTTTTATTTATATTGCCGCTATCTTTTGGGTTAGCTGCAGCAACAAGAATAGGTAACTTAGTTGGAGAAAAAGAGTTACGAAAAGCTAAATACGCCTCTCACATCGCTATATTAATTTGCTTGGTTGGCGCAATTTTAAATACAGCAATAATTCTGTTTTTTAGAGACGCTCTTGTTTCACTTTATTCAGAAGATTTGGCTGTTATAGCAATAGCAATAAATCTCCTGATTTTTGCAGCAATCTTTCAGATTCCTGATGGGATGCAAATGGGTGCCTTGGGAAGCTTGAGAGGTTATAAAGATACTTTTGCACCAATGCTAATGTTAATTTTAACCTATTGGCTTATTGCCTTGCCCGCAGGATATTACTTAACTTACTATGGTTTATTTGGTAATCCTTTAGGCCCTGCTGGCATTTGGATAGGAATGATTGCTGGGCTAACAGCATTTGCAAGTTTGATTATTCCAAGACTAAATTATATTGCTAATAAATTTATAGGTAACTCTAGCTCAATACTTCCTTAGCTTTTACTCCAATTTGGAGTAAATTTTCAGCTATGTGGACTCCACATTCTTCTAGTTTTTTAATTTTATCTGCAGCGGTACCTTTTCCGCCTGCAATAATTGCACCAGCATGCCCCATCCTTTTTCCTGCTGGCGCTGTTTGTCCGGCTATATAAGAAATGACAGGTTTAGAAACATTTTCTTGAATATAATCTGCTGCTTCTTCCTCAGCGGTTCCTCCGATTTCACCTACCATGACAATTGCTTTAGTTTGCTCGTCCTCTTGCATCATTTTTAAAACATCAATGAAAGAGGTTCCTGGTATTGGATCCCCTCCAATACCAACGCATGTGCTTTGACCAAGGCCTAGATCAGTGGTTTGCTTCACAGCCTCATAGGTCAAGGTACCAGATCTAGAGATAATTCCCACTGAACCTTTCTTATGAATGCTGCCTGGCATTATTCCCAATTTTGCCTCGCCTGGAGTGATTATCCCTGGGCAGTTAGGACCAATTAAGGTAATCCCCAATTCATCAATTCTCTTTTTTACAATAAGCATATCTAAAGTTGGCACGCCTTCAGTAATACAAATAATTAATTTAATCCCAGCATCAGCAGCCTCTAAAATTGAGTCTTTGCAAAATTGTGCTGGAACAAAAATAATTGAAGCATTGGGTTTGACTGCTTCCATAGCTTCATGGACTGAATTAAACACAGGAGCACCTAGATGCACTTGCCCTCCTTTGCCTGGGGTAACTCCTCCAACAATATTTGTTCCATATTCAATTGACTGCTCTGAATGCAAAGTCGCTTGCGAGCCTGTGAAACCTTGGACCAGAAGACGTGTATTTTTATCTACCAATATACTCATTTGCTTAACTCCACAGCTTTTTTAGCTGCATCTTCAAGATTATTTAGGCTAACAATTTCTGCATTAGATTCAGCAAGAATATTGCTTCCAATATTTGCATTATTTCCTTCTAATCTTACGACTACTGGAATTGAAACACCTACCTCTTCAATTGCAGCAAGGATACCCTCAGCAATAAGATCGCACCTAACTATGCCACCAAATATATTTACCAAGACTACTCTTACCTCTGGATCAGCTAGTATTAACTTAAAAGCTTTAGAAACTCTTTCTTGAGTGGCTGTTCCACCAACATCAAGGAAATTAGCTGGAGAGCCACCGAAATATTTAATGGTATCCATCGTGCCCATTGCTAACCCTGCACCATTTACCATGCAACCAATATTTCCATCCAGAGAGACATAACTTAAATCATTCATTGCGGCCTCTGATTCACGAGGATCCTCCTGGGAGGGATCATGCATAGCTTGAATTTCTGGTTGTCGGTAGAACGCATTTGAATCAATATTAATCTTTGCATCTAAGCAATGCAGTTTTCCACCTTGAGTGATTACTAATGGGTTAATCTCTAGCAAACTAAGATCATGTCCAATAAATAAATCTGTTAATTGTGGAAGCATTTTTGAAAATTGTTTTGACTGCTCATTATTCAGACCTAAAACCTTTGAAATTTTTCTTGATTGAAAACCCATAGGCCCTGTTAAGGGATCAATAGGCTCATAGATGATTTTTTCAGGTGTTTTTTCAGCCACTTCTTCAATATTCACTCCGCCTTCGCTCGAGCCTATAAAAACTATTCTTTGTGTTCCCCTATCTACAACAGCGCTAAGATATAGCTCTTTCGCGATATCAGTACACTCTTCAATTAAAATCGCGGTCACAAGCTGGCCATTAGAATCTGTTTGATATGTGACGAGCCTTTTACCAAGCCAATGATTAGCAAAATCTAATGCTTCTTCAGGGGAATTCACAAGCTTAACACCTCCAGCCTTGCCTCTTCCGCCAGCATGCACTTGTGCCTTAACAACCCATTTGTTGCCTCCAATATCTCTGCATGCATTTACGGCATCATCTGGCGAGGTAATAACCTTATTTTTTGAAACAGGTAAGCCATATTTTTTAAAAAGCTCCTTTCCTTGATACTCATGAAGATTCATTTTTTTCTATTTCCTATATGTATTGCCTGTCCGTTTACTGCCAGTGCTGCTTCATGCAGTGCCTCTGAAACTGTTGGATGGCTAAAAATAGTCAATCCAAGATCTTCCGCGCTGGCCCCAAATTCCATAGCAACAACTCCTTGCTGAACAATATCTGCAGCTGAGGGTCCAAATGCATGAACGCCCAGTATTGTATCTGTTTTTTTGTCAGCTATAACTTTTATAAATCCTGTACTTTCTCCTGAAGCTAATGCTCTTCCACTTGCCGCAAATGGAAAAGATCCTGTTTTAAATTCTATGCCTGCTGCAGAAAGATTTTCTTCAGTTTGCCCCACCCAAGCAACTTCTGGGTGAGTATATATGACAGATGGGACTAGATCATATTCCATTTCTGCGTGCTTGCCTGCAATTCTTTCAACAACCATAATGCCTTCCTCAGAAGCTTTATGGGCCAACATAGGGCCTCTAACAACATCTCCAACTGCCCAAATATTTTGAACATTGGTTTCACAAAAATCATTTACAGGAATAAAGCCTTTTTCGTCAATCGATAAACCACAATTTTTATCAAGAAGATCCTCTGTATTTGGTCTTCTGCCAACGGCAACAATTAACTTATCAACTTTCAATTCATTAGTATTGCCATTATTTTCATAAGTCACCGTAATGTCTTTTTTATTTGATAATGCGGATGTAACTTTGCATCCCAAATTAATATTTAATCCCTGTTTGTTAAACTCTTTTAAAACATCTTTGGAAATTCTTTTGTCAGCCATTGGCAAAAATTCGTCCATGGCTTCAAGTACTGTGACTTCTGAGCCCAGCCTTGACCAAACACTACCTAGCTCTAATCCAATCACTCCAGCGCCAATAATGCCTAATTTCTTGGGAACTGAATCAAATTCTAACGCTCCAGTACTATCAACAATATCCTTGTTATTGATTTCTGCTACTGGAATATTAATTGGAGATGATCCAGTGGCTATGACAATATTTTTTGTTTCAAGGGTTTCCGTGCCATCCTTTGAGGCAACCTCAATGTGAGTTGAGTCAATAATTTTTGCATGACCAAGAATTTGAGTGACTTTGTTGGCTTTAAAAAGACCTGTTATACCTGATGTTAATTGAGTAACAATTTTATTTTTTCTTTGCATCATTTTAGCGATATCTAATTTTGGTTTTGATACCTCTATACCATGAGTCGAAAAATGATTTATTGCATCTGAATATCTATGGGATGAGTCAAGCAATGCTTTTGAGGGAATACATCCAACATTTAGACATGTCCCGCCTAATTGCGAGTTTCCATCAGCATCAAATGATTTTTCAATACAGGCAGTTTTTAGTCCTAACTGAGAAGCCCTAATTGCAGCAACATATCCTGCTGGCCCACTTCCAATTACAATAACGTCATACATTTTTATGCCTCATAAATTTAAAAGAAGTTTTTCGGGTGATTCTAATTGATCTTTTATAGTAATTAGAAATGCCACAGCCTCCTTTCCATCTAGCAGCCTGTGATCATAACTTAGAGCCAAATACATCATGGGTCGAATAACTACTTCACCATCTATGGCTACCGGCCTATCCTGAATAGTGTGCATTCCCAAGATAGCAGTCTGAGGGGCATTTAAAATTGGAGTAGATAGCAAGGATCCAAAAACGCCTCCATTTGAGATGGTAAAAGTACCTCCTTGCATTTCTGCTATTGATAGCTTTCCATTCTTAGCTTTATCAGAATAATCTAAGATTGATTTTTCAACATCTGGTATGCGAAGACTATCAGCATCTCTTATTACTGGAACCACAAGACCTCTTTCAGTAGAGACAGCTACCCCGACATCCTGATAGCCATGATAAACAATATCGCTTCCATCAATAGATGCATTAACGACAGGAAACTTCTTTAGAGCTTGAACTGCTGCCAGAACAAAGAAACCCATAAAACCAAGCTTGACACCATGCTCAGCAAAGAAGTCTTCGCCATATTTTGCTCTCAGATCTTTGATAGGTTTTAGATCAACTTCATTGAAAGTTGTTAGCATTGCTGTTTCTTGTTTCACACTCAATAATCTATTGGCTATCGTTGAGCGCAACCTGGACATCGGAACCCTCTCTTCAAATCTATCGGTTGAGGATGAAGCGGCTGAAACAGGAACAGCGGAATGGGTGTCCTTTGTTATCTTTGTTTCTATCTTGCCCTCCAACGATTTATCAAGATGATTCACAACATCTGCTTTGGTTAGCCTTCCATCTTTTCCAGATCCATCAATGCTTGCCTCATCTAAATCATGTTCTTTTAATAATTTTTTTACTGCTGGTCCATTTGCCTTGGTCTTAGCCTCATTAGGTTGAATGCTCTTCTCTTTATTTGCATCGCTGTCTACAAGAGTATCTTTTGCAGTTATCGTTTTAGATTGATCCCTTTCGTCAAACTCTGCTATTAACTCGGCACTTAAAACAATCTCACCAGCCGGCTTTAAAACTTTAGAAATAACTCCATCAAAAGGTGCAACTACCTCTAGGACAACTTTATCAGTTTCAATTTCAGCAATAACTTCATCTTGTTTAACAGGCTCGCCTTCTTTCTTAACCCAGTTTGCAATAGTTCCGTCTGCAACAGATTCTGGGAATGTTGGGGATTTGATTTCAATTGACATAATGATTTCTCTAGGATGTTAAAGCTTCAATTACTAAAGCTTCTTGTTGTTGATTGTGTAATTTATTTAGACCGACTGCAGGTGCTGCTGATGCCTTCCTACTAACCAATTGTATTTCAGCAGCATTAATTCTATCTAAAACTATTTGTAATCTATGACGATGGCTGAACCAAGCTCCCTGATTGCTTGGTTCCTCCTGACACCAAACAAATTGTCTTGCATTCTCATAAGGCCTAATAACTTTCTCCAGGGTGTCATAGGGAAATGGATACAATTGCTCAATTCTTAACAGTGCTATGTTTGTAATTCCAAGCTCCTTTCTTTTAGATTCCAAGTCGTAATAAACCTTCCCAGAACACATAATAATTTTGTCTACCAGTTCAGGATTTGGGTGAAAATGATCAATTACATATTCAAAAGATCCTTCGGTTAAATTATTTATTGATGAAACGGCCTGAGGATTTCTTAATAAACTTTTTGGAGAAATAATAATTAAAGGTCTTCTCATTTTTCGAATTGTTTGCAATCTCAGCAAATGATAAATCTGTGCAGGTGTACTTGGCACGCATACCTGAATATTTTCATTTGCACACAATTGTAAAAATCTTTCCAGTCTTGCGCTGCTGTGTTCCGGCCCCTGACCTTCATAACCATGGGGAAGGAGCATAACTAAACCTGATAACCTTTCCCATTTATGCTCAGCAGAAACAATAAATTGATCTATCACTACCTGAGCTCCATTTACAAAATCTCCAAACTGGGCTTCCCAGATAACAAGCCCAGAAGGTCTGGTAGCTGAATAACCATATTCAAAACCAAGAACCGCCTCTTCAGATAGCAGAGAATCATAAATATCAATCGTTGTATTAGCATTGTCAGCAATTTTGACCAATGGCATAGCGCCGTCACCATCTTTTTGATTTAATACCACTGCATGACGATGAGAGAATGTTCCTCTTCTTATGTCTTGGCCCGAAAATCTAATAGGGTAGCCTTGATCCAATAAAGTTGCATATGCCATGTTTTCTGCAAACCCCCAATTTACTGGGATTTTTTCATCTGCCATTTGAAGTCTATCGGTAAAAATTTTTTCTACCTGTCTTTGCAGAACAAAATCTTTTGGAGGGGTAAAAGCTATTTGAGCAAGCTCTTTAAACCTATCTTGATTAAATCTAGATTCAATTTCAGCATCTCCCGTTTGATTAAGATAAGGTGTCCAATCAAACCACATAGATGCATTAGGTTGTGTTGCTAAATTGTGAGCGACAGAGTCTCCATTTTCTATTGTTGACCTGTATTTTTTTTCTATTTCATCACATTCAGTTTGGCTTGTTACTCCCAACAAAATAAGTTGTTCTTGGTATGAGGTTTTAACTGATGGATGATTAGCAATCTTTTGATACATCATTGGTTGAGTTGAGGATGGCTCATCTGCCTCGTTATGTCCTCTTCTTCTGTAACAAAAGAGATCTAAAATAATATCTTTTTTGAAGTTGTGTCTATATTCACAAGCCAATTTAGCTGCAAATACAACCATTTCTGGATCATCACCATTCACATGCAGAATAGGAGCTTCAATCATTTTTGCGACATCAGTAGCGTACTGAGTAGATCTAGAGTCCTCTTCATTAGATGTAGTAAATCCTATCTGGTTATTTACTATTACATGTATTGTTCCTCCGACTCCGTAACCTCTAGTCTGAGACATTTGAAGAGTCTCCATCACAACTCCTTGACCAGAAAACGAAGCATCACCATGAATTAAGATTGGAACAACTCGATCTTTATTTGCATCCTTTAGTCTATCCTGTCTGCCTCGGACTGATCCTAAAACTACAGGATCAACAATCTCAAGATGCGAAGGGTTGTTTGCTAAAGAGACATGCACCTCTCCATTGGGAGTTAATATATTCGATGAAAAACCAAGGTGATATTTTACATCACCCGAACTTGCTCCCTCTAACTCAAAATTTTCTTCAAATTCTGTGAATAGCTCTTTTGGAGATTTCCCCAATACATTTACTAGTAAGTTCAACCTACCCCTATGCGCCATACCAAAACAAATTTGTTCTGCTCCAAATATTCCACAGTTTTGTATCAAACTATCAACCATAGGAATAAGAGATTCAGCTCCATCAATGCCAAACCTTTTCATGCCTGGATATCTAGACGACAAGAATTTTGCAAGACCTTCAGCTGAACTCAAACGTTTTAAAATATATTTTTGCTCATCTTGATTGAAGTTTAATTTTCCTAAATTTGGTTCTAATCTTTTTTGAAACCAAGTCCTTTCAGCCAGAGATGAAACATAGTTATACTCAATTCCTAAAGTGCCGCAATATATTGCTTCTAGCGCCTCAATAATTTCAGATAAAGTTGCTGATTCTTTGCCTATCATCAGTGTGTCTGTTTCAAAGGTATCTGAAAGATTTGACTCATCTAAATCATGGAAATCAAGATCAAGATCATCACAGTGACGAACTGTTTTTAAGCCCAATGGATCTAATTGAGCCTTTTGATGACCTCTATTACGATAAGCCTGTATTAGCTGAATGACTTTAACTTGCTTTGAATGAGTCTTGCTATAATCAGAGGTTTTTTGGATTGAGGGATTGACCTCTTCCTCTTTAAACTTATTAATAATTTCTTGATGGGATATCTCTTTTTCAACCCCATTAATCTTAGGCAACGAGTCAAAGTATATTTTCCAATCATCTGGAATTGATGACGGATTATCTAAATATGATTCATATAAAGATTCTAAGTATGAACTCTGGGCACCCGCTGCATGAGAGGTCGACCAGAATGTCTCCATGTTATTCATTTTTGTAGATCAACTAACCCCATCAGATACAATAATGTTTTCTTTTTTCTTATCAGACAGCAGCATTGACTTGATTTCACCAATTGCATGATTGGGATTTAAATCTTTTGGGCAAACATTCACACAATTCATAATTCCATGACATCTGTAAACGCTAAATGGATCAGATAATCCCTCTAATCTTTCTGCAGTTTTGGTATCTCTTGAATCAGCAATAAATCTATAGGCCTGCAGCAAAGCAGCTGGTCCAACAAATTTGTCTGGATTCCACCAAAAAGATGGACAGCTCGTTGAGCAACAGGCGCATAAAATGCATTCATATAGACCATCAAGCTTATCCCTTTCCGCTGGAGACTGTAATCTTTCTTGAGCTGGGGGCTCAGTTTCATTTTGAAGAAAAGGTTTGATTTTATCGTATTGCGCATAGAACTCTGTCATATCAACAACCAAATCACGAATTACTGGCAACCCGGGTAATGGTCTGAGTTCAATTTTATTATTTTTAATTGCTTGAGAGATTGGAGTTATGCAAGCAAGCCCATTCTTTCCGTTGATATTCATCCCATCAGATCCACATACCCCTTCCCTGCATGATCTTCTGTATGATATCGAGGAATCTTGCTCTTTAAGGATATTTAATAACTCAAGAAGCATAATATCCTTCTCAGGTTTTTGAAGAGTATAAGTTTGGGTATAAGGAAACTTATCTGTTTCTGGATTGTATCTATAAATATTTACATCAATCATCTTTTAATCTCAAATAAAATTAATATGTTCTTACCTTTGGCTCAAAAGTATCGACTTGAGCAGGTTCGAAATTAACATCTCTTTTACTCAAAGTTTTTTGGATGGGGTCATACAAAGAATGACACAACCAATTTTCATCATCACGCTCCTTAAAATCATCTCGAGCATGGGCTCCTCTACTTTCTGTTCTTTGGAATGAAGCAATTGCAGTCGCCTCAGCAACTTCAAATAAATTCTGAAGTTCTAGAGCCTCAACTCTGCTTGTATTAAAAGCCATGCTCTTGTCTTTTAGATGAAGGCTGGATACCTTTTCACGTATCTCATTCAAAGCTGCAACACCTTTCTCCATATAATCGCCTCTTCGGAAGACGCCAAAATAGTTCTGCATAACAGATTGAAGCTCTCTCTTGACCTCAGCTACTTCAAAGCCATCGCTGGATGAATTAATCTTATTAAGACCATCAAGCGCTTGATTAATATCATCGCTATTGGCATCTGCAACTCCACCACCTGTTTTTAATGCTTCTTGGATATGAATTCCTGCTGCCCTTCCAAATACCACTAGATCAAGAAGAGAATTGCCTCCTAATCTGTTAGCCCCATGAACAGAAACACATGCAGCTTCACCAACTGAGAATAAACCAGAGATAATCTCATCAACGCCATTGGATTGAGTAAAAGCTTGACCATGGATATTGGTTGGCGTTCCCCCCATCATATAGTGGCATGTCGGAACAACTGGGATTGGATTATAAATTGGATCAACTCCAGCAAATGTTCTTGAAAGCTCGCATATTCCAGGGAGCTTTGCATTGAGTACATCAGCGCCTAAATGATCTAGTTTAAGGAAAACATGATCTTTGTTCTCACCGCATCCTCGCCCTTCTAAAATTTCCAATACCATTGATCTTGCGACCACATCTCTTCCAGCTAAATCTTTGGCATTTGGTGCATATCTCTCCATGAATCTCTCGCCCTCAGCATTTATTAGGTAGCCTCCCTCTCCTCGGCAACCTTCTGTAACCAGAGAGCCTGCTCCATAAATTCCAGTTGGATGAAACTGCCACATTTCCATATCCTGAGCTGGGAATCCAGCTCTTAAAGCCATGCCTAAACCATCTCCAGTATTTATAAGAGCATTTGTAGTGGAAGAATATATTCTTCCAGCACCACCAGTAGCCATTACTGTTGCCTGAGATTTTAAATAAGCCACTTCTCCAGATTCAATGGAAAATGCAATAACACCAGTGACTTCTTTTGATTGGTTAAGAACCAAATCTACTGCAAACCATTCATTAAGAAAGTTTGAGCCTTCCTTAATATTATTTTGATACAGTGTATGCAGCAGCGCATGTCCCGTCCTATCTGCTGCTGCACAGGTTCTCGCAGCTTGACCGCCTTTTCCAAAATCTTTTGATTGCCCACCAAAAGGCCTCTGATATATTCGTCCATTCTCAAATCTAGAAAAAGGCAAGCCCATATGCTCAAGCTCAAACACTGCCTTGGGCCCCTCTGAACACATATATTCAATTGCATCTTGATCACCGATGTAATCTGATCCCTTTACTGTGTCATACATGTGCCAACGCCAATCATCATTAGGATCCTCACTTGCAATTGCGCACGTAATTCCCCCTTGAGCTGAGACAGTGTGAGATCTGGTTGGGAAAACTTTAGAAACCACTGCAGTCTTCAGTCCGGATTTCGCAAGCTCTAAAGAAGTTCTCATACCTGAACCTCCACCCCCAATAATTAGGGCATCAAATTCTAATGTTTTGATATTTGATGAATTATAGTTTTCCATATTAAGACCAGATAATTAAAAGATAAAAAATAACAAGAAAAAAACCGAGAACTATAAAAAAGAACTCAAAGCTCTTTCTTAATAAATTCGCATAAGTTGAAAGAGCTGGGGAAACAAAACCGAGCGTCCTTTTGGTTAAATAGTCAGTGCCTACAGTCCATAGACCTGCAAATGCATGCAAACAAGCCAAGACAATAAAAGCACTTAATGAGAATTTAAATGTAAGACTTTCTGCTATGAATTGGAAACTGAACCTATCAGTCAAAACAATGAAACCCATATATCCAAGAAATAAAAGGAAGTAAATTGCAGAATATCTTTGCAGGTACCAAATTAATTTACCCAATTTCATGTCAGAACCAATATTGTTAATAGAGCATTTATGATAAATATTATTAATGCAATTTTTGCCGAGGTATTTGATGCAGAGAGAGTCTCACTAATTAAGTGGAAATCCATTAGCATATGTCTGATTCCAGCAATGACATGGTATTCAAAGATTAAGAGATTAAAAAGGACAAATGTTCTTAAAAAAATAGAACCATTGTATGCATCAATATATGAGATGAAAGAGGCCGGACTATCCAAGAGTATATTAAGAATATATGCAAAAACAGGAAGAACCATAAAAAAAATCATTATCCCTGAAACTCTATGAGATATGGATAATAACGCAGATAAGGGGAGCTGGATTTTAAATAAGTTAATATAAACAGGTTTTATAGACATTTGTTACTTTTAAAGTGCTTTACAGGCCTAAATTATACGTAATTAAAAGAAGAAAATCTTACTTTTTTGTTTTTTTTACATGCTTTATAAGCCTTTTTTTCTTCTTAATTTGTCGTGAAGATAGCTCATTTTTTTTGCCCTCAAAAGGATTGTCCCCTTTTTTAAAAATAATGTTTAGCTCAACACTATTTAGGTTAAGCTCATCTCTGAATGAGTTAATTAGATATCGCTTATAATTCGATGGAATTTTGCTAGAAAAGTTTGAATGTATTATGAATTTTGTTGGATGAATTCCTCCAAAATGGATATATCTCATTTTAATTTGCCGACCTGCAATACTCGGTGTATTAGTTGAGTTTGTAAACTTTAAAAGTAGCTTGTTCAACTTACCTGTAGAGAATTTAGTTTTTGCTAATTCATTAACCTTGGCGAGGGTACCAAATAGTTTTTTAAACCCGCGTTTTTGAAGTGCTGAAATTTCAACTAAAATTAAATCATTTAAAGCTGAGTTTTGGAATTTTTTAGTTTCTTTAAGGTCGAGCAAGTGGACTGCGGAAAGTTCATCGATTTTATTTAATGCAACCACAACTGGCTTTCCATACCCTCTTATCAAATTCAAGATTCTTAGATCTTGATCAACTATTCCATCAGATGCATCAATGATCATTAAAACAATATCCGATTCATCCACGGCATGCATTGCTCTTACATAAGAGAAATACTCTACTGCATGACTTTGTTTATATCTCTTTCTAATTCCTGCTGTATCAATGAAAATAAAATTCTCATCATCAAAAGTAAATGGGACATGTATAGAGTCTATAGTTGTTCCAGGAACATCCGAAACAATTAGGCGATCTTGTTTTGTAAATTGATTAATAAATGTTGATTTGCCTGCATTTGGCCTCCCAATGACAGCTATTCTTGTTCCTTTTAGATCTTCTTTGACATTAGTGTTTGATAATGCGCCAAATTGTTGGGAGATAAAAGTTTGTAATTCTTTAATGCCGCGAGAATGCTCTGCACTAATTTCAAGTATGTCTCCAGAGCCAAGCTTTAAAAGATCTCCCTTTGCATTTGATCTTTTTTTTATATCAATCTTATTCAAGACAACAAAAAATTTCTTGTTCATTTTTCTTATAGATTGATATAGGTCTATATCATCTGCGGTCAACTCTTCGGAGCCATCAATTAAAAGTAAAATAAGATCTGAATCTTCCGCAGCTATAAGTGCCTGCTCAGCAATTGCTGCGCTAAATTCTGTAATTTCAGACCCAACTCCCCCAGTATCAATGACTAAATATTGTTGATCCTTAATTGAGGCATAACCAAAATTTCTATCTTTTGTAAGTCCAGAAAAATCAGAAACAATTGCATTTCTAGATTTTGTAAGCTTATTAAATAGAGAAGATTTCCCTACATTGGGTCGGCCAAGAATTGCAATTGAATTTAACATTTTGAAAAGGCATATTAGAGCTTGATTGCAGCTACATTAGATTCCTGGTCAATAACATATGCAAACTCTCTAAAAGTAAAAATACTCATTATCGGATTACTGGATATTTTTTTTCTTCCAACGGTGATTCCAGTCATTGGATTAATTGCATGAACATATCCATCCAAATCTCCAACTAATAACAAATTTTTATATGCTACTCCGCTTGATAACTGTCTTCTTAAATACTCTTCTGAGGTCCAAGAAGAGGCTAAATTAGCTAGAGAAAATGACAGAATTGACCCATTATCTTGTATTGCCATAATCATATTATTGGCCACAACAGGAGAATAAAATGACGAAGACTTTGCATTCCACACTGGTCTCTTTTGAGCTATATCAAATGCTGTTAAATTACCTTGATAATTGGTAGCAAAAATTAATTGCTTGGCTAAAACTGGAGCTGAATCAGCATCTATTAGGTTCTCAAGCTCAGACGAGCCCTCAACAAAAGAAATAGGTGCATCCCAAAGAAAAAAGCCTGTTTCTAGTTGGAATGCCCCCATGCGCCCATTATCAAAAGTAGAGAAAACAATACCATTTTCAATGATTGATTCGCCTGTTCCTCGAACAGTCAAAGCAGGCAATTGAGATCTAAAAGACCATTTCTTATCACCTGATAAAGCATCCAATGCAACCAATTCACCCACAGAATTTTTTACAAGAATTAATGAGGCACTAACAACTGCATTAGATAAAACCTCTCCGCCTATATTTTTTTCCCAAATAATATCTTGAGTCTCTGAGTCAATGGCAATTACAAAACCATTAACATCAGAAACAATTAATTTACCAAAACCTGTAGCTACACCTGCAGCTAATTCACGATCAAGATTAATTTTCCAATTCTCTTTTCCAGAGATAGGATTGATTGAAAAAATATTTCCTTCTGGTTCAGCAATTAACATATTGCCTGAATAAAACGAAGGCTTGAAAGAACCTAAGCTATTTTCTCCTTTGAGAGATTTTTTCCATTCTACAGATATTGGATAATCATTCTTGAAAGATTGAAGAGCGGCTGGTTCAACCTCTTCAACATCTGAATCATCTGACCAAAAAGCTAAGGTCGAGCATGAAGAGATAAGTATCAAAACAATACTGAGAAATATATTATTTTTCATTGGTACTAGTTTGTAATTTTATTAATCTTCATCTGTAAAAGAGATTTTTGAGATTCATTCTGTGAATTCTCAAGAGCCAATGAATATTGATCTAAGGCTAAGTCTTTTTTTTCAAGTCCAGCTAAGGCATCTCCCTTAACCTCGTAAACAAGTGGGTGCTCCGATTCAGAATTAAATGATTCTAAAACAGCAAGAGCACTAGAATAGTTTTGTTTGCTAAGTTCAATTCTAGCAATATTTATTTTTGCAATTGAATTCAACATATCATTTCCAAAAAACCCTGACGTTGCATCTAATAGTTGCTGAAAATCTACCAAAGCAGCATCGAGATCACCATCTCTGGCAAAAGATGAGCCTCTTATCATCCTTGCAAGCTGCGCATAACCAGTATTAGAGTATTTTTCTTGGAGCTTATCAAAATCCTCTTTGTTGTCTGATGTGCTTGCTGAATCATTGGTAAGACCAACAAACCATGCATCATAAATCTCGCCTGCTTTTAAGTTCTGCGAACTGCTATATGACTTATAACTAACAGAGGAGATTAGAATAAATGTGAGAAGCAAGAAACCTATCACAAGTGAATTTTTATGATCCTTAAAGAAATTTACAAATGCTGAAAATCTCTCTTCATCTGAACTGTACTCTGCCATGATCTCTCCTAAAGATTAATATATTTGTCTATGACTTCTTCTGAGCTAAGAAGTTCTTGCTCACCACCTTCGCTAAGGTCTTTCCATATCACTTGATTGTTTTTTAACTCATCTTCTCCAATAATGATTGCGTAACTGCAATTTTTTTTATTGGCTCGTCTGAGCTGAGATTTTAAACTTCCCTCACTTAAAAATGTATCAAGAATAATGCCACTGTTTGCACTTCTTAAATCATCGGCTATTTTATATGTTTTTTTATCAATCTGCTCTCCAGTGATTATAAATCCAACTTTTAATACTTGTTTATTGCTTTCAACACTTAGAAGCTCAACTATTCTTTCAACGCCAATAGCAAAACCTATGGCATGCATATCTTTGCCGCCCAATTGACTGGAAAGATTGTCATATCTTCCTCCCCCAAGAAAGGCATCTTGTGCTCCAAGCTCTTGTGAAACCGTTTCAAATACAATGCCTGTGTAATAATCCAAACCTCTCACTAATGATTGATCAATCTGGATATCGCAATGATTGCTGTATGCATCTACAAGATTTTGTAAGAAACGCTTAGACTCATTTGAAATAAAATCTTGAAATTTGGGGCCTGCCTCTAACAGTACCTGAGTAGATTTTTCCTTAGAATCTAAAACTCTCAAAGGATTAGATTCTAATCTTGCTTGATCTTTTTCATGCAGTTCACTTATGCGTGGCTTCAAAAAACTCACTAGCGACTCACAAAAACTTTCCTTAGCATCTGCATCACCAAGGTGATTAATCTTAATTGTATAGTCTGAAATTCCAATTAATTTGTTAATCTGTAAAACCATGCTGATTAACTCATATTCAGAAATTCCTTCCTCGAATCCAAGATACTCAACCCCCACTTGATGAAACTGTCTAAATCTACCTTTTTGCGGCCTCTCATATCTAAACATTGGCCCTTGGTACCATAATTTATGTTTTTCCTGTTCTTGTTTTTTCTGAATAATTGCTCTAATCACACTGGCTGAGCCCTCTGGTCTGAGACTGATGCTATCCTCATTTCGATCTAAAAATGAATAAAGCTCTTTGTTAACAATATCAGATGAATTGCCTACTGATCTTGAAAAAAGTTCTGAAGACTCTAGTAATGGAGTACGAATTTCATGCGTACCAAAACAATGAAAAATTTCTGAAAGCTTTGATTCAAATGTATGCCATTTCTCTAAATCTTCTGGAAATAAATCAGGCATGCCTCTTAATGATTGAATCTTCACTTTTTTAACCTTTTGCAATTATGTCTATAGAGCTTTTCTTTTGCAGCTCTTCTTTTACTTGCTCTTCTATTGTATCAACAAGTTTCTCATTAGAGACTTTTTTTGAAGGAGCGCCGTTCACATAAAGCAAATTACTAGGGCCTCCAGTTAGGCCGACATCAGCTGCCTTGGATTCACCTGGACCATTAACATAGCAACCAATGATAGCCACTTCCAGATCCTCAGCAATTCCCTCAAATCTTGCTTCAAGCTCATTAACCACCTCTATCACATTGAAATTCTGTCTAGAGCAACTTGGGCATGCAACTATTCTAATGCCTCGACTTCTTAGATTCAGGCTTTTTAAAATATCCCATCCAATCTTAACTTCATCTACGGGATCAGATGCAAGCGAAACCCTAATCGTGTCGCCAATGCCTTCAGATAAAAGCATGCCTAGACCGATAGATGACTTGACTGAGCCCGCTCTGTAACTGCCAGACTCTGTAATACCAAGATGTAATGGCTGATCTAACAATTTAGAAAACTTCCTATAACTTTCAACAGTCATTTGAATATTTGAGGCTTTAAGGCTTAGTTTAAAATTTGAAAAGTTATATCTATCTAATATATCTACATGCCTAAGAGCTGATTCTACCAAGGCATCAGAATTAGGTTCTCCATATTTTTTTTGTAGATCTTTCTCAAGTGAACCAGCATTCACGCCAACTCTTATTGGAATATTGTTATCTTTTGCAGCTTGAATAATTTCTTGGACCTTGTTTTCTTTTCCTATGTTACCTGGATTAATTCTTAGGCAATCAGCAGAATCAGCAACAAGCAAAGCAATTTTATAATCAAAATGAATATCTGCAACCAAAGGTACTGAGACTGAATTTTTGATTTTTTTAAATGCTTTTGCACAGTCCTCATCAGGAACTGAGACTCTAACAATATCAGCTCCAGCTGCCTTTAATTCTTCAATTTGATCCACTGTTGCTTGAATGTCTGCAGTATTTGTATTGGTCATAGATTGAATAGAAATAGGATGGTCGCCGCCTACGCCTACGCTTCCTACAAATATAGGCTTGGTCTTTTTTCTTTCTATCCAGGAATTATTCATGCTTCTAGTTCAGAGGAATCAACATTAACATCAAGCTGGACTGAATCAAGTTTATCTTGAATAAAAAAATTATTGATTTTGTCATGTAATGTATTGATATCCTGATTAACTACTTCCTTGATTTTTAATTCAGCTGCTAAAGGTTGAATAAAATTTTCTTTTGATTGAGTTTCAGGGAGCTTCTCAAGATCATTACTATCATTAAAGATAAAAAATATAAAGAGTAAAAGAAAAAGACATATCAAAAAAATATAAATCATATTTTCTTTTAAAAAAGATGGTTCAGGCAAATCAGATTGAAGTTCTTTTTCTGCTTCAGCAACTACTTCAGCATTATAAATATCAAAAAAATCAATCTCTAAATTAAGAAATTTTGCATATTTTTCAAAATATTTGAGCGCAAACATTCTTGCTGGAAAAACCGCATAATCACCTGACTCAATAGCTTTAACATATTCAATATTAATTAAAGTTTGATGTGCAACCTCTTCAACAGTCATTGAGCGAAGTATCCGAGCATTTTTAAATGCTTTGCCAACCTTACCTGTATGCGCAGATTTTAGACTCATGAGGTATTAATTAAATTAATTGCGTTTGTTTTATTTTTTCCTTTAATGCTTTTTGTTAGCTTACCAACAAGCTGACCACATGCGCCATCTATTGCATCTCCTCTTGTAATTCTAAGAGTTGTAATAAGGCCTTTTTTAATTAGGAGATCTTTAAATTTATAAATAACACTTTCTTGAGATCGAGAATAATTACAGCCGTCAAATGGATTAAAGGGTATGAGATTTATTTTGCAAGATAGTCCATTTAAAATCTTTGCTAAATCTTTAGCATGATCCAAAGAATCATTTACGCCATCTATTAAGATATATTCAATTGTTATTGTTTTTCGCTTACTCTGATTTTTTAGATAATTCTTGCAAGCATCTATTAGCTCTTCTAGTGGATATTTTTTATTAATAGGAACTATTTCATCTCTTAAGATGTTATTAGCAGCATGTAAAGAGATTGCTAACGAGACATCAGTTTTATCGGCAAGCTTATTTATTTCTGGCACTATCCCTGAAGTACTTAAGGTGATTCTTCTTTTTGACAGTCCATATGCATTTTGATGCTGCATTAAGCTAATGGAAGCCATTACTGGCTTAATATTTAAAAGAGGTTCACCCATTCCCATAAATACAACATTTGATATCGGGGGACTAGATTCATCATAAAAATTAGCGAGCCATAGCTGACCTATAATTTCGGCATCAGATAAATTTCTTTCAAAGCCCTGCGCTCCTGTTGCACAAAAAGTGCACTGCAGTGCGCATCCTGCCTGAGATGATATGCAAAGAGTTAGTCTTTTCTTTTCCGGTATCTTAACCATCTCAATCATTGAGCCTGAATCTAATTTAATTAGATATTTTTTTGTTCCCTCTGGAGATAATAAGCATTCTTCTACCTTAGGGGGTTTGACCTCCGCAATTTCGGAAAGTTGATTTCTTAATTTAAGACTGAAATCAGTCATTTGCATAAAATCAGTGACCCCTCGCTGATGAATCCACTTCATCAACTGGAGAGCTCTAAAACTTGGTTGCTGTATTGACTGAAAAAAATCTACCAATGACTCATGTGAGAATCCAAGTAGATTTATTTTTTCTTTATGCACTCAATTAAAAGATTTCGTTATCATCAAAAAAATAAGAGATTTCTCTTGCTGCACTATCAGCTGAGTCAGATCCATGCACAGCATTAGCATCAATTGTTTCTGCAAAGTCTGCTCTAATAGTACCAGGATCTGCTTCACTTGGATTAGTTGCGCCCATTAACTCTCTATTTTTTAAAACAGCGTTATCTCCCTCAAGAACCTGAACAAAAACAGGAGCTGAGGTCATATATTCAACCAGATTAGGAAAAAAGGGTCTTCCCTCATGCTCAGCATAAAAACCTGCAGCTTTTGCTTTATCCATGTGTATTAATTTACCTGCAATCACCTTCAGGCCATTTTCTTCAAATCTATCTATTATTTTTCCTATAATATTTTTTGATGTTGCGTCAGGCTTAATAATTGAAAGTGTTCGTTGTATTGTCATAAGGTTACTCCTAAATTTGCGACATTATATGTGACTTAGTCTAATTCATCCATCCATGCCATCTGGATTGCTTCAAGAATCTTCTCATTAGAATGTTTTGGATCATCCTCAAAATTCTTTAAGCTACAAATCTTTTGATGTAAGTCTGGAAAACTTATCCACTGAGGATCAATCTCGGGATAAGCTTCGCTAAGATCTATTGCGATTTCTAAAATATCTGACCATCTAATCTTCATTAATGATCCTCTGAAACTTGATTAATAGTATATTTTGGTAATTCGACTGTAAAATTTCCGCTTTCTGGAATAGTTTGGCAACTTAAACGAGAGTTTGGCTCTAGTCCCCATGCCTTATCAAGTAGATCCTCCTCATCTTCAGATGCCTCATTAAGGTTGGTAAACCCATCTCGAACAATGATATGACATGTAGTGCATGCACAGGACATTTCACATGCATGTTCAATTTTAATACCTGATCTCAATGCAGCCTCGCATATAGACTCATCTTTTAGAGTTTCAAATTCAGCTCCATCAGGACATAACTCAAAGTGAGGTAATAACTTTATGAGCGCCATTTAGATAGTGAAACTTTCGCCGCATCCGCATACGGCTTTAGCATTTGGATTGTGAAATTTAATTCCTTGATTAAGGCCATCCTCAGAATAATCCACCAAACTTCCTTTAAGGTAATTTAAGCTTTCTTTATCAACATAGATTTTGCACTCGCCTTCATTAAAAATGATATCGTTTGAGTTATCTAATTTCGTTTCAACAAAGTCAAAAAAGTATTCAAAGCCCGAGCATCCAGCTTTTCTTACACCAATTCTCACTCCATCACTTTTGGCATTACTCTTCAGACTGGAGGTAAAATGCAAAATAGCCTTTTCAGAAAATTTGAGCTCTTTTGGAGAGAATTTATCCATGATTCATTATTGCTTTTGTTCGTAGTCTTCTATCGCTTGTTTTATAGAATCTTCAGCCAAAACTGAGCAGTGAATTTTGATAGGAGGTAGCTCTAGAGCTTCAACAATATCAATATTTTTAATTTCTTTAGCTTCCTCTAAAGTTTTCCCAATTAACATCTCAACTAATTCGCTTGAAGACGCAATCGCGGAACCGCAGCCATAAGTCTTGAACTTCACATCCTTAATAACATGGGTATTACCTTGACTTTCACATTTAATCTGAAGTTTCATCACATCACCACATGCTGGAGCTCCTACCATTCCAGTGCCTACATTCATCTCTTTTGGATCAAATCTTCCAACATTATATTTTGCGGGCTCATTGATAGTATTTTCAAATTTGTCTACGACTTTTTTGCTATATGCCATAAATACCTCCTAGTATTTAATGAGTTTGCCAATCTACTGTATCAAGATCAATTCCATCTAAATACATTTCCCATAATGGAGATAGCTCTCTAAGTCTATCAACAGCATGGTTGATTAAAGTTAATGTATATTCCACTTCTTGCTCAGTGGTAAATCTTCCAAAAGAAAATCGAATAGAACTCGATGCAAGTTCATCTTTTCTTCCAAGCGCTCTTAACACATAGGATGGCTCTAAACTGGCAGATGTACAAGCTGACCCTGAGGAAACAGCTATATCTTTTAAAGCCATTATTAACGATTCTCCCTCCACATAAGCAAAGCTAATATTCAAAATATTGCAAACTTTATTATGCACATCACCATTCACATATATCTCTTCAATTTTTGAGAGAGATTCATAAAACTTATCATGAAGGGATTTAATTCTTTGCTTGTCATCATCCATTTCTTCTTTTGCAATTCTAAAAGCTTCACCCATTCCAACAATCTGATGAGTTGGAAGTGTTCCGGATCTCATTCCTCGCTCATGGCCACCTCCATGAATTTGAGCTTCAATTCTGACTCGAGGCTTTCTTCTGACAAACAATGCCCCTATTCCTTTAGGTCCATATGTTTTATGCGCAGAAAATGACATCAAATCAACTGGAAGAGAGCTTAAGTCAATTGCAACCTTTCCAGTGCTTTGAGCTGCATCTACATGAAAAAATATACCTTTTTCACGTGCAATCTTTCCAATGCCATCAAGATCATTGATAGTGCCCAACTCGTTATTAATATGCATGATTGAAATAAGAACTGTATCCTCTCTAATAGCATTTAAAACTGCTTCAGGTGTTATTAAACCGCCTTCATTAGGTTCAAGGTATGTAACTTCAAAACCATCTCTTTCTAATTGCCTGCATGGGTCAAGGACTGCTTTATGCTCTATTTTGGAAGTAATAATATGCTTTCCATTCTTTTGATAAAAATTAGCAATGCCTTTTATTGCAAGGTTGTCTGCCTCAGTTGCTCCTGAAGTCCAAACTATTTCTCTGGGATCACAGTTAACTAAATTTGCTACATGAGATCTTGCCTCTTCAACTGCCTCTTCAGCTTTCCAACCAAACTTGTGAGATCGAGAAGCCGGATTCCCAAAATTTCCATCCATGGTTAAGTGATCTGATATTTTTTTTGCAACTCTAGGATCTACTGGTGTAGTGGATGCATAATCCATGTATATTGGTAAGTTAATATCGTTGCTCATTATTTAATTTCCTTGAGGATTATATGGGGATCTTTGGGCTTATCTACAAGATCGGTAATAGAAATATCACTTAAAAATTCATCAACTACATTATTTAAATCATCCCAAAGTTTATGCGAATTACATTGTTGACCTGAATGACAAGAAGATGTGCCCGCGCATTTTGTTGCATCTAAGTTCTCTTCAACGGCATCCATAATATTTTTAATGCTGATGTTCTTCGGATGGGAGGCATATACATACCCACCATTTCTACCGCGAACACTTTTTACAATGCCTGCAATTCTTAGCTTTCTAAATAATTGCTCTAAATAAGTTAAATCTATGCCTTGTCTAGCTGCAATATCCTTTAAGGTAACTGGATTCTCATAATTAGAAAGGTACTCTAAATCAGCTAAAGCATTAACAGCATAACGGCTTTTAGTTGTGAAATTCATGCAGGTATTATCAATACCTGACTGTTTTAGTCAAGTTTTATTTGCATCCCAAGACGCTCACCTACCTCTCCGTAAGTCTCGATAACATTTCCTAGATCCTGGCGAAATCTATCTTTATCCATTTTTGTTAATGTGTCTTTGTCCCACAAACGACAACCATCTGGGGTGAATTCATCAGCGAGTAGCATCTTGCCTTGGAATTTTCCGAACTCTAATTTGTAATCTACTAAAATCAAATTAGCTTCCATGAAAAATTCAACTAAAATATCATTGATTTTAAGAGTCAAATCTCTCATGGCATCTGCATCTTTCTGCGTAGCCCAACCAAAAGATTCAATGTGATGATCGTTAATCAAGGGATCTCCTAAATCATCGTCTTTTAAAAAGAACTCAAACAATGGGGGATCTAAGATCAACCCATCTTCAATTCCTAATCTTTTGCAAAGTGAGCCAGTGGCTCTATTTCTAACAACGCATTCAATTGGAAACATTTCTAATTTATAAACCAGAGATTCGTGATTCGAGAGCAGCTTAATAAAATGAGTCTCGATACCTTTTGATGCTAAAAACTCCATTACAAAAGCATTGAATTGATTGTTAACCTTGCCTTTATTGTCTAAAGCCTCCATTTTTTTCCCATCAAAAGCAGAAGTATCATCTCTGAACTCCATGATTAATTGATCGGGTTCTTTGGTGGTGTACAAAGATTTAGCTTTACCAGTTGTGATTTGTGATATTTTTTCCATAAGCCTTTAACTTAACAGTTCATTTATTTTAGATAAAAGAGCATCGGCCTCTTCTTTGCTTCCTTCAAGTGACTCAACAATAATATTAGTTTTATCATTTTTTGATTCAAGCAATATTCTAAATTCAGCTGATTCTCCAAGCAAGAGTGAATCATTAATTTCCTCATCATTGAAGTTTAAAAAAGAAAACCAACTTCTGCTATCAGATTCAACTGAATAACTTACTAAGAAAATTCCATTATCTCTATCAATATCATTAGAGGTAATATTTCCTGCCTCTAAGGCCCTACTGACAGCTGACCAGGCTCTATCAAAGCCAAGATTCAACTCAATAATAGTTTGGTCATTAACATTGAAGATTTTTGCTTTCTTTCTGTCGTTTAAGTTCTGAGCTGCAAGTGAAGTTCCGGAAAATGAAGAGGCAGAACTAGCAAAAAATTGCACTATTTTTTCTAATTCCTTTTGAATAAACTCAGGATCCTGTTTCGCTAGCACCTCTTCATCTGAATTATATGAAGATAAGAAAATCTCTGTTGAAGCCTCCTTGATTCCATGCTCAATAGTAATTTTAAGGTTTAGGGAATCAGAATATTGGATATGCATAATGCCAGCATCGGGATCTGCATCCAGTATCAACATTGAGGAGGCTTCAAAATAATTTTTAGTAATTGGCCATGAAGTTGAGGGCAAGGTTTCTACATAAACCCACATCAACTCACCCAGCCTTCTTAGCTGGACCTCATTAGACTCTCCTGAAGAAAATATTTGCCTTGGCGCAGGTATATCTTGAACTTCTGCGGCAGGAATACCATCACTTATCGGAGGATAATGATCATCTTTATTAATAGCTACATCTGCTGATGGTAATTTCAAATCAGGAGAAAGCTTTTCATTAAAAAATTTATCTTTTGTATCAGGAAACATCCCATCAGGTCCAGAAATGTATGAACAAGAGGAAATTACTAAAAGTAAAAATAAAAAAGAAGAGTGTTTTTGATGTTTCATATTAACTTTAATTTTATCATCTCATTGGTAGTTTGCTCATGAAAAACTTCATTAAAAGGGACCAAAGGAAGTCTAATTCCAGATTGGATTTTTTCCATTTTATAAAGCATCCACTTTACAGGGATTGGATTAGATTCAATAAACAAAAGTTCATATAGTTTTTTAAATATAGAATCTAGGTCCCTTGCATCATCATATTGTTTAGATAGATTGAGAGAACAAATCCGAGAAATATCCTTTGGAATAACATTTGCAGCTACAGAAATCACCCCATCGCCTCCATGCGCCATAAAAGAACTAAACGAAGGATCATCGCCTGAAAGAACTGAAAATTTTTTTTGATCAATAATAGTTTGAGATATTCTTAAAAGCTCTGTTAACCTTTCCGGGCTATCTGAAGCCTCTTTAATGCCAACAATATTTTGATGGTTAGCAAGCTTACTTACTGTTTCCGGCCTAAGATCACATGCTGTGCGTGATGGAACATTGTAGAGTATCTGAGGAATATCTGCTGAGTCTGCAATTTTAATAAAATGCTGAAATAAGCCCTCTTGATTTGGTTTATTGTAGTAAGGGGTAACAATAAGGGCATAATCTGCTCCAAGCTCTGAGGCTGTTTGTGTTAGCTCAATGGCCTCTTTTGTTGAATTACCTCCGGTGCCTGCAATTACTGGAACTCTTCTATCAACAAAATCGATAGTTTTTTCAATAATTTCAAGATGCTCTGCAACACTAACAGTTGCAGACTCCCCTGTTGTTCCAACAGAGACAATCCCATTAGTTCCAGACTCTATATGCCACTCTATCAAAGCTTCAAGAGCATGAAAATCCAGGTCTCCACCTGGAGACATTGGTGTAACTAGAGCTACGAAACTACCTTGTAGGGGTTGCATCATGAATGTTTTCAGTAAAAAATGAAACTATACACTTTTTTTGAGGAAATAATGGCTAAAAATTTAGAAGGAAAGAATTGCCCAAAGTTTCAAGCTAATGCAACAAGCGAACAGCTTGTTTCAAATGAAACTTATAAGAATAAAAATTTAGTAATATATTTTTACCCAAAAGACTCAACTCCTGGATGCACTACTGAAGGCCAAGAATTTAGAGATAGCTATAAAAAATTTAAAAAATTAAATACTGAGATTTTGGGCGTCTCCAGAGAATCAATCAAGTCTCATGAAAACTTTAAGTCAAAACAAAATTTTCCATTTGAGCTCTTATCTGATCCTGATGAAAAGGTATGCAAAGCTTTTGATGTGATGAAACTGAAATCAATGTATGGCAGAGAATACATGGGAGTCGATCGAAGCACATTTCTGATTAATTCTAAAGGTAAAATAGTCAAAGAGTGGAGATCGGTAAAAGTTAAAGGGCATGTGCAAGAAGTTCTTGACGCAACAAAGGAATTAGCTGGATAGATTTAGTTAGCCAAATTTTCTGGCCATGAATTCCATATAGCTTTAATCAATGTAGCTATGGGTATAGCAAAAAATACACCCCAAAAACCAAACATCCCACCAAATACAAAAACTGCTAGCATAATAACGACAGGATGAAGTTTCACTGCATCTGAAAATAGAATAGGAACTAATAGATACCCATCGAGAATTTGCAAAACCAAATAAGCTCCCATTAAAAGCCAGAAATCGAAGCTAAGACCAAACTGAAGCAAGCCCACTGCAGCAACTGGCAAAGTTACTATAAAAGCGCCTAAAAAAGGAATCAAAACTGAAAATCCTACTAAGACTGATAACAAGGCTATGTACTCCAAACTAAAATACATAAAGATGATAGCTGCTGCTGATCCCACAATGACAATTTCTATTGCTTTTCCTCTTGCGTAATTGCTTAGCTGCCCATCCATTTCAACCCAAACTTTTTTAAGCATCGCCCTCTCCCTAGGTAAGATGTTTAAAAAGTCAGAAATAATTGACTCTCTGTCAAATAAAAAAAAGAAAACAAGAATTGGTAATAGAATTAAATTAATAGCAATAGTAACTGTATTTTGAATGCCTGCAATCGAAGCTTTTAAAAAATCCTGAGAAATTGCAGTAATCTGACCAGAGAGACTTTGTAAAAATGCAGTGATTTGATCTGATGAGACTAAGTCTGGATATTTCTCAGGTACATTCTGCGCAAATATCATAAATGCATTTACCCATTTGGGAATTTCTAAAATTAATGACTGAAGTTGTTGGTAAACTAACGGTCCCAACCAAACCATTAATGCAATTCCTAGCAGCAAGAAAAAACTAAAGGTAACTATTAATGCAATTGTGCTATTTAAACCATAATCTTCAAGTCGCTTCTGCATGCCAACTAATAAATATGCAAAAATTATACTTATTAAAAATGGAGTTAAAATATTGCCAAGGAAAAATAGAATTAAAAAAGCAGCAGTCAGCAGCATTCCGAAGACAAGGGTCTCCTCATTAGAAAAAATTTTCCTAAATAAATTATTTATCTCTTCAAGCACTTTTTATATTTAATTTTGTCTTAGAAATGATATGTTAATTGAAAACAATCAATAGTGTAAGCTTCATAGCAATTGAAAAATTAAACATATGTTAATTCTCCGCTCTTTCTTTCTTATTATATTTTTCTTTCAATTTCTCTTTGCTCAAGAAAAAGATCTAAATTTACCAAATTTAGGTGATCGAGTATCTGGGGTAATCTCTTTAGAACAAGAAAGAATTTTAGGCCAGGGTTTTTTGGAACAAGTATATGCCCAAGCCCCTTTGATAAATGATCCAATAATTCAAGAATATACCGAACTACTCATATATAGACTCTCAGAAACATCTCAAGTTAAAGATAGAAAATATACTATCGTGCTAATTGACGAAAAGTCTTTAAATGCATTTGCTGCTCCGGGAGGAGTAATTGGAGTAAATGGTGGTTTGTTTTTAAATGCAGGAAATGAAGCGCAATTAGCTTCTGTCTTAGGTCATGAGCTAGCTCATTTGAGTCAACGGCATTTTGCTAGAAATGTATTAAGAGGTAGAGATACAAATCTTGCTTCATCTTTGGTGATGGTATCAGCTATAGCATTAGCTATCATCTCAAATAACCCAACAGCTTTTATTACGGGACCCGCTGCATTACAACAGCAGCAACTTAGATATAGTCGAATTTTTGAAAGAGAGGCAGATAGATATGGCTTTAATAATCTTATAGCTGCCGGCTATGATCCAGCAGGCATGGGTCAGATGTTTGAGAACATGGCCAAGGTGCGTAAATTAGCTGGAGACAATCCTCCTGAATTTTTATTAACACATCCTATTACATCCTCTAGAGTAAGCGATGCCTTCAATGCTGCTGATCAAATAGAGTTTACCGGCGGAAAAAAAAATACCATTAACTTTGAATTTGTTAAAGGGAGATTGAAAGCAAGATATAACATGTCGTCACCTCAGGCTGCTGTTAGATACTTTGAAAAAATGTATGCAGATATGCCAACTAATGAAAATAAGTATGCATATATAAGTGCACTTCAAACTAATGGGGAAACTGATCGAGCATTAGATGAAATGAATGAGGTTTTAAAAAAATTTCCGAAGAATTTAATTCTCAATATAACGAAATCAGAAATTTTATTATCTGGGCAAAGGCTTAATGAAGCTCAAGAAAATATTGATCAGGTACTTAACATTGCTCCAGGAAACTATCCCGCATCAATAATTAAATCAAAAATTTTAAGCTCTAAAAGAGATTTTATTAAAGCTGAGGAAATATTAAGAGATCTTTTGATTAGCAAAAATCGTGATCCAGGTTTATGGATACAATTATCAGAAGTGCAAAGAGCTGGAAAAAATATTGTTGGGTACCATCTCAGTCGTGGAGAGTATTACACATTAATTGGAGATTTCGATAATGCGCTAAATCAATTTCAATTTGCATTGAGTCTTTCAGGCAATTCCTTTCAAACCTCTGAAACTATTATGACAAAGATAAAATTTGCTAAAGAAAGATTGGGTAAAAGGAGAGGTTTTTAAGGGCTGATTGTTTCCTTGGGTGGAATCTTGAATCCAAGAAGGGCCAAGCATCCGGCAAATGGAATTGCTAATAATGGTACCTGTGAAAATACCAATCCAAATGATTTTGATAACAGAATAAATCCACTCCCTGTAAAATCTCCCATTCTAACCAAGAAGGTATCGACCATAACTGTTGATTTATATCTATCTGTTCTTTTTAAATAGCTAAAAACCACCTCTCTTGTTGGCTTATTAATTCCATATTCAAATAATCTTAAAATAATAGTAATAGCGAATACATAGCCTATAGAAGGATTAAGGTAATAACCAATAAATGCTCCCATAAATATAAATCCGTAGAACATTAAAATATTTCTAGGGCCTGCAAATCTAATAATTGCAGAAGTTAAGAAAAATTGGGTAAACAGAGTAAGGATTGTCACTGTTTGCTCAATCCTGCTAAAAAAAATAATTCTATTACCTCCATCTGATGACCATGCATTCACAATATCAATTGATGTAACCCAATGAACGGTCATCATTGCAGTCCATAAATACATATAAAGCCCTATAGATCTTATTTGAGAAGAGGAAATAAGATTTTTTAGAGCATCAAAACTGGTTCCGCCTGCAGCTTTATCTATGTTTTCTGAAGTTACAAATCTATTTAGCAATATTAGACCTGTAGCCAATGCCAGCATTAAAAAAATAATTGAAATTGATGTAAAAAAGATAATGCCTGATTCATTAAATGTTGAAGCCAATTGTTTTGAAATCTCAGAACCTAGAAATGCCCCCAATGATCCGCCAGCAGCAATCACACCAAAAACATTTGTAGCACTATCTCCACGAAAAAGATTGATAATTACTACCCAAAAAATAGAAACTACAAAAAAAGAATAGACATTACACCAAATATAAAAAATCTGGCTCAACCATATTGCCGAGGAAAGGTTAAAAAATTCCCATAAAATAATAAATATCAGCAGATTGATTATAAAAAATGAATAGCAGCCAATTAACACTCCTCTCAAATTTCTTCGTGAAGCAAGCCATGAATAAATGGGATTCAATAGAAGCATAACAAAAGCTCCAGCACCCAAAAGATATGGCAGAATATCTGAGTTCTGAACAGCCATTTCGTTTCTAACTGGTCGTAAAATATACCAAGAACACAAAACTAAAAAAAAGAAGAAACCAGCAAGCCCAGATTCTTTGGTGAATGATAACGAAAGCCTATTTAAAGAGCTTTTGATCGAACTAATTAAAAAAGACATTAGTTAATTGATTAGAAATATGGTGGGTCGCACAGGATTCGAACCTGTGACCAATTCGTTAAAAGCGAACTGCTCTACCAGCTGAGCTAGCGACCCAAGATAGGATTCCATAAAAAAGATGTGATTATTCCATATTTTCTAATAACTGCAAGGCTAATGAAGAGGCAGTATTCTCTGGAAATGTTTGAACAACAAATTGATATTTAATTTTTGCAGCCCCAAGATCTCCTGACATCATTAAAATATCCCCAATTTTTTTATGAGCAAGAGGCGCTCTCCAATGATCAGGAAAGTCTGAGGCTAATCTTTGAAAAAATTTCTCACTCTCTTCAAGGTTAGATTCTAGCAATGAAATTTCTCCAAGCCAAAAAAGACTTAAAGGAATTTTCTCATCATCATTAAAATTATTTGCTAGATAAGCAAAGGACTGTTTAGCAGACTGAAAATCTTTGTTATTTAATTTAGAAATTGCTTCATCATAAACCTCATTAATGCTTCTACTATCATTAATGCCTTCAAATCTGAATGTGCTTACTTCAGAGTTAATGTCAGCTTTTGGGAGAATGTTATTTTCTTCTAGGCTTAATTCTTCATTTAACAATTTTTCAATTAAGTATGCTTGCGACTCAAGCTCACTCCTTAAGCTAGCAAGCTCTCCTTCAAGCTCTTGTATCTTTAAAAATAAGATATCAGCTGCATCTGCTTCTTGGGAATAAGTATGTAGAGGCACCAAAAGAAGTGCAATAAAAAAAAATTTCATTCAAAAAAAGTTACTTAATTTCAACTCTTCTATTTTTAGCCCATGCAGAATTATTAGAACCAAGAGATAGAGGTCTCTCCTCTCCGTAACTTTTTGTAATTAATCTATTTCTATTAATGCCATTTGCAATTAAATAATTTGCAACTGACTCAGCTCGTCTTTGACCTAAGGCTAAGTTATATTCCCTAGTCCCTCTTTCATCAGCATGCCCTTCAATTGAAATGGTAATTTTTGAATTTCTCTTCATTAGATCGCTTACACCTTTCAAAGCTTGTATTGATTTAGCAGTAAGATTGAATTGATCATATTCAAAATAAACAACTGCATTTGCAAGCACTGCCTGAGTGGCAGTAGATTTTGATGCAATGGATACCCCAGCAACACTTTGATCTGCTACTGCTTCCTCTGTTATTTGAACAGAACTACAAGCCGAAAAGATTAATATCGTTAATAAAGCGAAAAAAGAATTAATTGATTTGTTCATAATAATTGTTCCATTTTTGATGTTATCTTAAAAAATTTGACCAAGCGGGCTCTCTAACTTCACCGTCTGACGCTGGTAGCTTAAACTTTGCACCGCTAAGACTAAATCCAGCAAGCATACTTAGATCATTTTCTTTAATACCATAGATTACCATATTACCATTAGGAGCAACACTGGGTGATTCATCCATCTTCGCTTCTGTTAATACTCTTATAAAATTTTCTCTCTTGTATTTAAGGGCGATATGAAATAACCCATCGTTAGATCGATGAACAAAGATAACCCCCTCTTCATTTGGAAGATATGAAGCTTTTGCATTATATGTCCCCTCAAATGAAATACGTTTGGCTTTTGGGTTTAACTTTCTAAGATCTAATTCATAAATTTGAGGTGAGCCTGACCGACCGCTCGTAAAAAGAATTTTATTTCCCTTGGGAGACCAAGAAGATTCTGTGTCAATTGCAAATTGATTAGTCATCCTGGTTAAAGTTCGATCTCGTAACCTTAAAATATAAATTTCTGCATTTCCATCTTGATAAAGAGTTAAAGAAAGATACTTTCCATCGGGAGACCATGAAGGAGAACTTATCTGAGTATCTTGTGATAAGACTGCCTCTCTTTTGCCAGATGCAATTTCTTGAATAAAAACTTTTGCAATGCCTGTTTCAAATGACACATATGCCACCCTCTTTCCATCAGGTGACCAAGATGGAGAGATAATGGGCTCTGAGCTTGATAAGAGAACTTTTTCATTAGCGCCATCAGAATCAGCCAACATAAGTTTGTAGATTGAGATGAAGCGAGAGTCTTTTACTTCATTTACATACAAAAGCCTAGTTGCAGCAATGCCTTTAATTCCAGTGATTGATTCATAGATTCCATCACTAGTGTAGTGAGCAAGCTGTCTGATTTGGTTGGGGATTCCAAAAACTTTTGAACTTCTAACTTTTCTTTTTTTATGAATATCAAAGATTTCATAACTAATATCTAGAGAGTTATTAGCATTAGCAATTGTTCCTGTAACCAAATAATCTATTCCGAGTAATTTCCAATCGCTAAATACCAATTCATCATTAATAATCTTTACAGGCAATAATAATTCTTCATCAAGAATTGAAAATTCTCCTGTACGAATTAAGTCATTTCGCATTATGTCATTTAGTTGCTTTGAAACCCTTGAGTTACCTTCAAATGGAATCATTGCAACTCTATAAGGATCTTCAGAACCCTTAGTAATTTCTAAAAAAAGCTCTCCATAGGTAAAAATTGGAAACAAGAATAAGACAACTAAAAAAAGATTTTTTTTCATGATGGGTTAAAACTTATGGCAATTATTTTGAACTCCTTGTCATATAAGGTTTTAGGCATTGAATCAAAAAAATTAAATGTCTCTACTCTTCTTACCGCCTGAAGGGCTGAGTTATCAAATCGAATATTGCCGCTGCTTTTCAGAAGTTCTGCACTTGCAATCCTTCCTGAAGAGCGAATTTTAAGCCTTAGATTCGCAACTAAACCTTCAGGTATATTTCTCGGCTTCATCCAAGCATTCTCTATTGTAGAAATAATTTTTTGAGCATACATTGAAATTTCTTGCTGCTCACTGTTTTTTTCAATCTCGCTCTCCTCCGATAAAAGGTTAGCTATAGTTGATTCAATTAGCTCATTATTTTGTGAGGTTTTGATTTCATCTTCAGCTTTGGAGTAGACAATATCCTCAGAAACTGGCTTGCTAGGTGTTGTATTAATATTTGCTAAAATTGGAATTTGTTTGTTTAAATCCTCGGATGGTAATTCAAACTTCAACTCTACTTGAAGAGGTTTTGATATCAAAAGTGTCTTAGAGGTATTTGCATCAAAGGTACCATATATATACATAAAGATAGCGGCATGAATGCAAAAAGAAAATAGCGATGCTTGCAAATATCGGTAATTAGCTATCATATCCAGATGTAATTATTCCTACTTTTTGAATTCCTAGACTTTGTATACTTGCCATCCCCTTGGCCACATAATCAAAAGGAACTTTTGCATCACTTTTAAAAACGATTTCAATATCTGGATTTGCTTGATAAATAATCTTAGCCTTATTTTTCAATTCCACTAAAGAGATAGGTAATTGCTCTTCGCCTAGGTTAATAAAATACTTTCCCTCTCCATTTATCGAGATTACAAGTGGCTCACTTGAAACTGACATTTTGGTTGTATCAGTCTTAGGAAGATTTACCTCTATGCCTTGAATAAGCAGAGGAGAAAGAACCATGAAAATAATTAAAAGCACTAACATCACATCAATATATGGCACAACGTTAATGTCAGCGTTTAATTTTTTTCTTTTACCTATTCTATATATCAAAGCTTTGCTTTAACCGTTTGTCTATACAGGATGCTAGCTAGCTCCTCACCAAATACAGAAGATTGTTGTAACTGGGTGTCTGAATCTGATGCGAATCTGTTATATGCAACGACTGCAGGAATTGCAGCAAAAAGTCCCAAAGCTGTTGCAACCAGTGCTTCTGAGATTCCAGGAGCAACAGCATTAATGGTTGCCTGAGTTGCATCTGAGAGGCCTTGAAAGGAATTAATAATTCCCCACACTGTTCCAAATAGGCCGACGTATGGGCTGACCGATCCAACGTTAGCTAGAAAAGGAAGGTGATGCATTAAAGATTCCTCCTCTCTAGCCAAGGATACTCTTATAGCCCTATTAACACTCTCAAGATCTTCAATTGTAATTTGCTGGCCCTCACTCAGTCTTAGAAACTCACCAAATCCATGCTTGAAAACTCTCAGAGAGCCAACTAACTCATCGTTAGAGACTTCATCAATACCTTGATGTAATTCATTAAGATCCTTACCAGACCAAAATTCTTTTTCAAATGCTTTGTTAGCTTCTTTGATTCGATTTAAATTAAAGTATCTTTCAAAGATAACTATCCATGAAATAATTGAAACGCCTAACAATAAAATCATTACCAATTGAACAATCAGACTAGCTTGGAGAAATAAGTCTATAACTGAAAAATCATCCATATCAACTCTCAAATAAATTTAGTAAGCCCAGAGGAAAAGCTTTTGGTTTGCCTGAGTCATTATCAATGAAACAAACCTCGACCTCTCCTTTGCAAATGAGTGTATCATTTTTTATGTTTGAAACGGATTGAAAAAAAATAGTTCTGGCTTTGCTAACAAGCTCTATTTCTGTACTTACAGCTAAATCATCCTCTAATATTGCTGGATGGTAGTATGACAAATTAATTGATTTCACAACATAAGATTTATTGCTTTTCGTCATTGCTTCTGTTTGAGATAAATGATTTTCAATCAAGAATTGAGATCGAGCTCTTTCAAGGTACTTGAGGTAATTTGCATGATAAACAACTCCCTGAAAATCGGTATCTTCAACGTAGACCCTACAATAGAAATCTTTAGACCTGAAACGAGGATTCATGTTGCTCAATATCTACCTGAAAAAGGTATCGAAGAATTTCTACAAAATCTTCCCACATTAAATCAATTGTCATTGATGAAAAATCTAACTCTGGAATCAAAGTCCCTGCAAGTATCCTCACTTTAATTGGTCGACGATTAAATTTATAGATTAAAGCTGGAAACTCTCCCTCTCCTGTTGCTGCCAAAACTTGATCCCACCAATCTTGTGATGGTTCGGCACCATCGCCATATCTTTTGCATTCTAAACACCATCTGCCTAATTTCAGATCAGGTAATTCTTTTGTTCGTGTTTGCTCAAGAATTCTTTTAACAGGCTGGGTTAAACCTAGCTGTTCAACAAGAAGATTGCCAATTTCCCTCTCGAAATTAGCTCCTTTAGTCCTTGAGTTAATCGCCACGGTTACTCCTCTTCAGTAAAGTCCTCAGGAAACTCAGCATTTGTATGCACTTCCTGAACATCGTCAAGATCATCCATAAAAGTCATAATTTTTAAAACTTTTTCAGAAGCTTCATGATCTAGGTTTACTAAAGTATCTGCTCTCATGGTATTTTCAGCCAGCAATGTTTCAATATTATTTTTATTGAAAGCCTCAATTACAACAGGAAGATTTGCAGGAGTAGAAACGATTTCAAAATAATCTTCAGTGACAGTAAAATCATCTGCACCAGCATCTAATGCAATTTCCATAATTTGATCTTCATTATGCGATAAATCAACGTGAACAACTCCTAGTTTATTAAACAGGTAAGCTACTGATCCATCTGTACCCATGTTTCCACCAAATTTCGAAAAAGCATGTCGTACATCTGCAACAGTTCTATTTCTATTATCTGTCATAGTCTCAACAAGAATAGCAACGCCATTCGGTCCATAACCTTCAAAAGTTAACTCTTCAATGACGCCCATTTCTCCAGTTCCAGAACCTTTTTGAATTGCTCGCTTAATTGTATCTTTAGGCATATTGGCAGCGTTAGCTTTGTCCAAGGCTAGCCTCAGTCTCGGATTATCATTAGGATCAGGACCCCCTTTAGCAGCAACTGTAATCTCTCTAATAACCTTAGTCCAAACCTTTCCTCGGGATGCATCTTGTCGTGCTTTACGATGCTTAATATTTGCCCATTTGGAGTGTCCAGCCATCTATTGCTCCGGATCAAAAGTAGACTTAATATTTAACTCATCAAGCTGATCATCAGAAACTAAACCAGGCGCATCAGTAAGCAAACAAGATGCACTTTGAGTCTTAGGAAAGGCAATCACATCACGAATATTAGTCGTATCAGATAAAAGCATCACAATTCTATCTAAACCAAATGCTATTCCGCCATGAGGAGGACATCCTGATGATAGCGCTGACAATAAGAAGCCAAATTTTTCTTTAGCTTCATCAGAAGAAATACCTAGTATAGAAAATATCTCTTTTTGCATTGATGGGTCATAAACCCTTAAAGATCCACCCCCTAGCTCATAACCATTTAAGACAAAATCATATGCACATGCCAATGAATTATCCGGATCAGTCTTTAACTCTTCAACTGACACAGCGGGCAATGTAAATGGATGATGCAAAGATGTAAGATTGTTTTCTTTGTTTCTTTCAAACATTGGGAAATCAATAATCCAACATGGAGCCCATGCAGATGTGGCTAAACTAAGATCTTCTCCAAGCTTCTTGATTAATGAGCTCATAGAAAGATTTACAATTTCTGACTTTCCTGCTCCAAAAAAAATAATGTCATTGTTTTGCACATCCAAGGAAGAAATAATTGAGTCGATGGTTTCTTTTTGAAAAAATTTAAGAATTGGTGATTGAAGACCATTTTCTTGATCAAGATCTACAACTTTTATGTAAGCAAGTCCTTTAGCGCCTAACTTACCAACATAATCAGTATACTCATCAATTTTTTTTCTGGTCATTGATGCAGCTTCAGGAACCCTCAAAGCTACCACTCTGGATGCATGATCATTTGCAGGCCCAGAGAATACTTTAAATTCTTCATTTTTTACTAACTCAGAAATATCGTTCAGTTCTAACGGAATTCTTAAATCAGGTTTATCACATCCATATTTTTCAATAGATTCTTTATATGTAATTCTTGGTACCTCTTTTTTCTGATAGTCGGTAAATTCAGTAAGCAATTCAGTAATCAAATCTTCACCAAGTTCAATAATTTCGTCAGTAGAAACAAATGAGGCTTCGATATCGACCTGAGTGAATTCAGGCTGCCTGTCAGCGCGCAAATCCTCGTCCCTAAAACATTTAGCTATTTGATAGTATTTATCTAGCCCACCAATCATTAGCAACTGTTTAAATAGCTGAGGAGATTGAGGTAATGCAAAAAACTCACCAGGATGGACTCTACTCGGTACCAAATAATCTCTTGCTCCTTCAGGGGTGGCCCTAGTTAGAATGGGTGTCTCAATTTCGTGGAAATTGCGATTTTCTAATATCGATCTTATTTTTGAAGTTATTTTAGATCTCTTAACTAACCTATGGTTAACGTCCGGACGCCTTAAATCTAAAAATCTATGTTTGAGCCTTACATCCTCATTAACATCTTGATAATCATCAAGAGGAAACTGGGGCGTAGCAGCTGAGCTAAAAATATTTAAGCTCGTTGCCTCAATCTCTATCTCTCCGGTGGTCATTTTTGGATTGACAGCACCCTCAATTCTCTTTCGGACTAGTCCTTTAATATTGACAACATATTCACTTCGGCATGAATCTGCAATATCAAAAATTTCTTTTAAATCTGGATTAAAAACAACTTGAACTATTCCATGTAAATCACGAATATCTAAAAAAATTACGCCACCATGATCTCTTCGTTTATGCACCCATCCTGAAATCTCAATATTACTACCTATGTTTGAACTATTAATATCACCGCAATAATGTGAACGCATTTTATCTCTCTTGTTTAAGTTTTTTTATCTGAACTTTTGCTTTTAGATTTATCAGTAGTTTTAGTTTTTTCTTTAGGCTGTTTTGATTTATCATCCTTATCCTTATTGTCTACTATATTCTTTTTAGAGCCAGTTTTAAAATCAGTTTCATACCAACCTCCGCCCTTCAACCTAAAAGAAGGCGCAGAAACTAATTTTGATACTGCTTTTTTATTGCATTCAGGACAAATTTCTACTGGATTATCTGAAAATCTCTGAATAACTTCAAATTGATGCTCACATTTTGAGCATTTATATTCATAAATCGGCATAAGTCTCTAAAAAAAATATAGAATTATAAACTAAATGGAAATTCAAATATAAAAAATGTTTTGGTCTAAGATTTTTTTGCCCACTCTAAAAGACTCACCGCAAGATGCCGAGATTATAAGTCATAAATTAATGCTGAGATCTGGAATGATACGTAGAGTTACATCCGGAATATATACTTGGCTTCCTCTTGGTTTAAGAGTGCTAAGGAAGGTTGAGAATATCGTTAGAGAAGAAATGAATGCCTCAGGAGCGCAAGAAGTTCTTATGCCGATGGTTCAACCAAGAGAGCTATGGGAAGAAACTAATAGATGGAAAAAAATGGGACCAGAACTGCTTCGAATTCAAGATAGACATGAAAGAGATTTCTGCCTTGGTCCTACTCATGAAGAGGTGATTACAGACTTAATAAGAAATAATATTAAAAGTTATAAAGAATTGCCCCTGAATCTTTATCAAATTCAAACTAAATTTAGAGATGAGGTCAGGCCAAGATATGGAGTCATGCGTGGAAGAGAGTTTCTCATGAAAGATTCATATAGCTTCAATCTGAATGAAGAGTCATTGGCTGAATCATATCTTTTAATGAAAAATACATATAAAAAAATTATAGATAGATTAGGGCTGAAATTTAAAATTGTTAAAGCAGATTCAGGGGCAATTGGTGGAGATGTATCAGAAGAATTTCATATTTTGGCCGAGAATGGTGAAGATACCATTGCAGTAAGTGACTCCTCTGATTTTGCTATCAATACTGAACTTTTGCTAAAAGAGGGGGAAGATTTAAATTCTCTTCAAGGCAAGCCATCCCCAGATGGAGAAGGCGTAATTGAAATTAAAAAAGGGATTGAAATTGGTCATATTTTTCAACTTGGAAGAGTCTATGCGGATGCTATGAATGCAAATGTTTTAGATCAAGAAGGTAAGGCAAGGAGCCTTTTTATGGGTTGCTATGGAATTGGGGTGTCGAGACTTGTTGCTGCGGCTATTGAGCAAAATAATGATGACAAAGGAATCATTTGGCCAGATTCCATCGCTCCATATGAAGTGAATATAGTAGCTATAGGTTTTGATAAGAATGAAGAGATAGCAAAAGCTGCTATAGATTTATACAACCAATTATTATCTATGGGTTATGAAGCAATGCTAGATGATCGCAAAGATGGTTATGGGACCAAAATGAAAGATGCTGAGCTAATTGGAGTGCCAATCAATGTAATTATTGGCAAACAATACCTTCAAAATAATGAAATAGAGCTTAAACACAGAGATGGTCAAAGCTCTACTGGAAAAGTTGAAGATATTTTAACAATCTTTGAGCACTACAAAAGTAGTTAATCAAATTCTTTCAATAATTGTTGCGTTGGCAGTTCCGCCACCCTCACAAATTGCTTGAAGACCATACTTGCCATTTGTTCTTTCAAGCTCATGTAGGAGTGTCGTCATCAGTTTTGCTCCGGTTGCTCCTAAAGGATGCCCTAGAGCCATTGCTCCACCATTGACATTTAATTTTGCCATGTCAGCTTTTAGCTCAATCGCCCAAGAGAGAGGGACCGGAGCAAATGCTTCATTAACCTCATAAAGATCAATATCATTAATGTTTAAATTTGTAGCTTTCAGAACTTTATGAGAAGCTGGAATTGGGCCACCTAACATCATAATTGGATCATCACCTACAACACTAATTCCAACAATCCTTGCTCTTGGATCTGATTTTACTTTTTTTAGACCTTCATCATTACAAATCATTAATGCGGCTGCGCCATCTGTAATTTGACTTGCATTTCCAGCGGTAATGACGCCTCCTTCAGTTACTGGATTTAATCCAGAAAGCGCCTCAAGACTTGCATCGTACCTAATCCCTTCATCATTTAGCACCAAATCACTCTTCCCTTCAGCATTCTTTGCTTGAACAGGAAGAATCTCTCTATCAAAATACTTACCCTCAACTGCCGCTGCAGCTTTTTGATGACTGCTCAAAGCAAATTTATCAAGGTCTTCTCTTGATAAATTCCACTTTTCTGCCATCAGTTCTGCCCCTGTGAATTGAGAAAAGAAAATACCAGGATATCTGTCTTTCATTCCATCAGAATCAAATGGTAAACCGTGACCTGCTTCATAACCATCTTTAATACTTGCTCCAATTGGCACCATAGACATTACCTCTACACCCCCACCAATTACAACATCCTGAGTACCAGACATAACAGCCTGAATTGCAAAATGAATAGCTTGTTGAGATGAGCCACACTGACGATCAACTGATGTGCCAGGAACTGATTCCGGGAGGCTTGAAGAAAGAATTGCATTTCTGGCAACATTACCAGATTGTGCTCCCACCTGATCAACGCAACCAAAGATCACGTCATCTATCAATTCAGGATTAATACCAGATTGATGAACTAACTCATCAAGAACTTTTGCGCCAAGATCGGCTGGATGCCATTGACTAAGACTTCCATTTTTCTTTCCTCCAGCTGTTCTAACCGCTGAAACTATATATGCATTGTTTGACATAACTCTCTCCTGTGTTGAGAGTATCTTAATCAATTTTAAGCTTGCATAACAAGTTTACGAATAATTATTTCTTTGTAGAATTTTTAACAGAGGGTATATAGGCCTTTCTGATCTCCTTGACCAGCGTATCTCTGATTTTTGTATTCTCTCTCAGGAACTTACTAGCATTAACCTTTCCTTGTCCAATTTTTTCACCATTATGGCTATACCAAGATCCAGATTTCTCAACTAACTCTAGTTTTTGACCAAGCTCTAAAATCTCACCCTCTGTGTTAATTCCTTCTCCATACATAATCTGAAACTCAGCTTGTTTAAATGGGGGTGACACTTTATTTTTAACAACCTTTACACGAGTTTCGTTTCCAACAACCTCTTCACCCTCTTTGACTGCACCTATGCGTCTGATATCAAGACGAACCGATGAATAGAATTTTAGAGCATTTCCACCAGTAGTTGTTTCAGGATTACCAAACATAACCCCAATCTTCATTCTGATTTGGTTAATAAAAATTACCATTGCATTAGAGCGTTGAATGTTACCTGTAATTTTTCTTAGAGCTTGCGACATCAAACGGGCCTGAAGACCCATATGATGATCCCCCATATCCCCTTCAATTTCAGCTCTTGGAGTTAGGGCAGCCACAGAATCAACAACAATTAAATCTACACTGCCAGATTTTACAAGCATATCGGTTACTTCTAATGCTTGTTCGCCAGTATCCGGTTGAGAAAGTAAAAGCTCATCCACATTCACGCCTAGTTTTTCAGCATAATTTGGATCAAGTGCATGCTCAGCATCGATAAAAGCTGCAGTACCTCCAGCTTTTTGACATTCAGCAATGGCTTGAAGTGTTAATGTGGTTTTTCCAGATGATTCTGGTCCAAAAATCTCTACAACCCTTCCCTTGGGGAGACCGCCAATGCCTAGCGCTATATCTAAGCCCAGTGAACCAGTGGAAACTGATGGCATATCTACAATTTCTCTGTCCCCCATTTTCATAACAGTCCCTTTACCAAACTGCTTTTCAATTTGAGATAAGGTCTCGTTTAGGTTTTTAACTTTATCTGACATAATGATCTCCTTTACTGTATGTTTATACAGTATATTATAAA
>Ga0213861_10000217_pt1 | contig 48063 bp, 74 predicted proteins | sample PICome_4_FD_160110 | JGI IMG/M metagenome (GOLD analysis project Ga0213861, IMG submission 160110) | Coastal seawater microbial communities near Pivers Island, North Carolina, United States - PICO131 | ecosystem: Environmental > Aquatic > Marine > Coastal | place: USA: North Carolina... | reverse complement strand
AATAGTCTGCTTGATCTCCGCCTTACGATACAGAGTTGCCTGACGATCCTTACGAACTTGAGCTTCAATCTTAAGAAGCTCGTCCCAAGCCGACTGACCATAGGCAAACTGAATATACTGCTTAATTTCAGCACGAAGAGCCTCCGCTTGTTTCTTCTTAGCAAAGATGTCCATTGCACTTGGACCGGGGCTTCCTAGTAAGATAGCATACCAAGGTTGATCCTCAGCCCTCTTATGTGCAAAGTTAATGTCAGAGATAGCCCCAGCGAATTTAGCTAGATCACTGGAGATACCACCGATGTCCTTACCTAGCTGTATCCCACGTTTAATGGCTGATACGGCTGTCTGAGCGGCAGCAAATGCTGTAAATGGGTCTATCATTTGAACTTAACCTCTATAGGACACACATAGTTATGGCTTACCCTGTAAACCCTGTCGTACCAAAGACCATTCTTAGAAGCCCCGCAATCGTAGTAGCAGTATTGAAATAGCTGATTACCACCAGTTGTCCAAGCATGTCCGAAGGAAACAAACACCAATACACATAGCACTACCTTGGCCTAATAGCCATAGCTTCCACTGCGGATCGAATAGCCTTTATATTTTCGTCTATCCTAGCCATAGAGACAGCTTGAGTATTAACAGCAGATTCAAGGCTGGTAATCCGGGATTGTGTTTCTAGGATGTCCTCACGGTTGCTTTCAATGTCCGACATCATCATAGAGACAGTCCATACTATTGCAGCACCCTGTGTGATTAAGCCAAGTATGAGGCCAAGTGAGAGATTGTTATTTAGTATTTCCTTAGCCACAGTTAGCTCCCTTGATTACTTAGAATATCATATGTGTTCTGGTTTAGTAGGCCAAGTTACATTGCGAGGAAAACCTGATTGGTCTGTGATGTCCAAAAGGTCTCTTCGGTACTGTGCCCACTCAGTTTGCTTTTCTGTAGTAAGTTCCCCCCACCGCAAAGGGTTAGACACAAGTGGATCAACTCCTGCGCTTAAAAGCCTGTCACGCTCTGCGCGTACCTCTGTAGCTTTCCATCCATCATATACCGCATCAGAGGGTGCCACCCAAGCTCCACCTTCGTAAGTGTGCAAGTGAGATGGACGTTTCGTTACTTCAACAGTTCCGACTGGGTACGCAGCAACAATCTCATCCGAAGGGTTTGATAAGGTTTCCCAATAATCCCCATTAAGATTTATAAAGTATTTAGACATTTTAACTCCTATGAAAGCATTGAGGCGCTGAGATTGGAACTGCCAGTTGTTCTATAATAGTGTGTATTAGGGACAATAAAATAACCATTATCCCATGTACCGCTATCACCGTCTGGCCCACCAACAATAAAGCCGCCACCAGCGGTTGTGCTGACATAAGCCGCCCCACCGCCAACATTTAACCGATAATAAATTGCAATGGCACGACCTGTAGTGTTTTGATACCAAGTATTTGTAGTCAAAGTTGTAGTTGCGTAAGATTGGTTTTCACCAAGTGTATCTGGCACTAAGCTCTCTATAGCAGCCTTAACCTTAGCTGGCGACACAAGACTTTCAGTAGTTCCAGTACCAGTCTCCCAAGTTGACTCAGCCTGAGCCCCAAGAATACCAACTTGGTATCCAGTGGTTGAGACCACCTTAGTGTAGTCTAGTATCTCAAACTTGTTAGTAGACTGGTTGACGTAAGCTACGTTGATCCAAGCATTATCACCCTCGTTCCTGATCTTAAGTAGGTTTGTATCTGTCTCATACCACCACATATTAGCGAATGTAGTGGTCGGGGCCGAATCCCCGCTGTTGTTAGATACCAAAGCCTGTAACGCATCGTTGATGTCGGATCGTGCGCTACTGGCTGTTTGGTTGGCGATTGTAAAGTCATGTTGTGACATATGTTTAATACTCCACTGTAGCACTTAGTGCTGTTATGTTCGGGGTTACTTTTGCAGTGCTATTTGAAAGTGTTGTTCTGAACTCTATGTATCTACCAACTAGCTCACCAGATGCGTCTACAAATGTTTCAGCAGCTAGTCCAGCTACAGTATCAGAAGCCCTCGCCTGTGTTGATACAGAGAAGTCTCCGAAGTTTGTAGTCTCATCTGTCCAGTCATCGAAGTTACCGGGCCAAGTGTCCCAGTTGTTAGGGATAGCATCCCAGTTTACTTCACCACCTACAGCATCAGCATGTTTACGGGAGGCTGTAATAGAACTGGAAATACGGACTGTACGGGAAGTCCCCACATCAAAGTAAGAGTCCCCATCATGGTAAAAGTCGTAGACACCAGTTGCACCCGCTGTAGCGTAGCTCGACATAAACAAGTTACCGCCAGAGACAGTAAGGTTAGTCTTAGTACCACTAAAGTCTGGGTTCTCAATGTCAGTTGGAGACTGACCAAGCGAGGGTAACTCAGAATTGAGAATTGTGGTAGATGCCGCCGCAACACTTTCGTTACCTGTTTTGTCAACAGAGGTGATAAAGAACTTACCAGAGAGTGCAGGGTAGCTAATAGAAGTAGCAGGTCTTGCGATCTTGTTTATCTTCTCTGATACTGTCGGATCACTAAAGTTAGCAGACCCATTAGCTGAGTAGTACACTTTATAGTGCGACAGGTCCAAGTCACTAACCGCGGGCCAGCTAAAGAAGATTGTACCCCCCGATAGTAAATGGGTGAGGGATGCAGGGGCGGATGGTGGTGTTGTATCCGCAGTAAGGTTATAGGTTGTAGTAACCGTGTTACCCTTAAACCCAAGGGCGTTAACCGGGGTAACCGATACTGTATAGTTAATGGCACCTTGGTCAATCTGAGGGGCGTCAATACCTACTATCTCAAATCGACCAGCATTGTTGCCCTCATTAACAAGAATGGTTTGACCAACAGACTTAAAGTTGGCGTCAGAAGTCTTCTTGTACTTAAGGATAACTGAGTCTACCCTGTCAATAGCGTTACTGGTAACATTCACGACCAACACGTTAACTACGTTCTCGTTTACCTCACGGTACTCTTGGCTCACTGTAATACCGATAGTTGGCACATCGTAGTATTTCAAGAGTGTTGTGTTGTTAGATACGATCTCTCGTTCATCCGCCACTGAGAAACCAAATGCAGCTACACTACTTTCCCTCAGTTGCAAGTTAACTCTCAAATCGTTGTTATCTGGGTCAGGGTTAAGTCTCCACCCAACCACCTCAAACGTCTTCTCAGAGCCACTGTTCCAATTATAACGCTCATTGCGTACCTTGATAAAGTCACCAACCTCAACGTCAAAGGCGTTCATACCAAAGTCTGCGCTAAGGGTAAGTTGTTCACGCCCACGGTACAGCATTTGCTTTGCTATACGTTGTGCTGCAAGTGAGTTTGTTGTGTAGGGTAACTGTAGGTCAAGAACAGTCTCACGGTTGTTGTCATCTGCAAGAAAGATAGAAGAGCTAACTTGTGGGTAGTCTGCACTGATATAGTCTTGGCTGCTGTCGATGAACGTACCACGGATGGCATTGTAGTTATCTCGCATAGACACTTTTGTGTCCAAGCTAATACCACTACGGAAGTCATCAAGAGTGAGTGTCTTTGTGGGTGTAACAAAGTCCCCGGCATAAAGACGCCAGTAACCAGCACCCCAGAACAAAGTACCACCACAGGATGTCATCATGTTCTGTAGGACACTTCCTACACTCTCGTTAGCTCCAACAACACCGTTGATTGTGTACTGGGGAGAACCGTCCGAGAGAATGTTTGTGTCGTCACAGATAGCAGCCGCAGCTTCAAATGTAGCATCGTTGATTGAGTCGTCATTAAACCCATATTCAGAAGTTAGGAAGTCACGGATACACCAAGCTGCGTTGTTGCTGTAGACAGGAGCTTGAGCTACTCCATTAACAGTCTTAACAACCTTCTTGCCCTTAACAACGGCAGTTACAGTAGGCAGACCTTCCGCCCAAGCATCTTGATCGTATGTAAAGCGACAATATAGGTAAGCCAGTCCCTTGCCAACAAATGCACTGTCTGCTGAAGTCTCAGAGTGTAGCGTGTTAGACAAAGAGTTAGAGGAGTTTGCAAAAGTGTCTGTTGCACTTGTCTGGTCACCGAGGTGCTTGTACACCTTAGCTTTGCCGTTAAAGGGTTCGCTAGTTACATCCTCATTCGACATAGTAACGACGAGATCGTTAAAGTATATGTCGCCAATCTCTTCTACCTCATGCGCAGCAAGTACAATGATCTGGTGAAGAATCTTATTACTATCTCCAGTGGACTCGATAAAAGTGATTACGCCACCTTTACGGGCCTGACCATACACAAACTGCGCAGGGGCTGTAGCGTTCTTGCTATTGCTGATTAGCTGACCGGAGTTGTTCAAGCCACCGAAATCTGGCTTAGGAGCCAATGCCCCAAGAACAGCAGAGGTAACTGCGGAAATAGCTAGTGTACTAATAGCGTAAACACCAATCCAACCCCAAGCTCCAGCTGCGAGGGCTGTTGTTAATGTCATACCAGCCGCTGCACCTGTAGCATAAGTTGCAATCGCTGCGGATATTGGGTCTCTTGGCGCTACTTCCCAGCTATTAGCGTGACGCATTACATTGTAAGGTAAGTTACTTCTCATTTCAGAACCCAAGCACTTTCTACATCTTCGATGTTCATTCTAATTAGACCGTCCTTAGAAAGGAAGATACCCCTAGACCCAATGGAAATACCAAGGGCTGCACCAGTAACCCACCTTTGGTTCTTACTTGTTGTAACAAGACTTCCGAAGACGGGTTGTTGAACTCTTACTAGCTTACTAGCCAGTCCGTTAAATAGTGTGGAGTGTTTAAACTCCCTTCGCAAACTAGATGCGTGTTTTGGTGTTCTGCCGTTCATGTAGCGACCCATCCAATCATCTGCATAACCTACGCCGTACATAGCTCTAAAAGCCCCGTTGGTGAAGGTAAAGCAATCGTTGACTCCCCACTCGAAGGGTTCATCAGATAGATTGGATAGGTATATGTTTAAACGCTCTTTCGGCCCCATGCTACTTGTTGATCCTGTATTGTTTGCACATAGGAGAAGAAAGTGTCTCCACTGTATCGGGATTGGTGGTTCTCGTCTGTGTAACGCCAGTTACTCGATCTCTCAAGCTCAACTAGGTTGCTCTCAACTTGTAGCTCTACTGTGCTTGAATCTGGAGCATCATACAGGCTCATTGTGTTCATCTTACCAGCGAAGATTTGCACGACATCAGACACGCCTTGCTCACCGAAGTACATCCTAACTGTCCTACGTTGGTAGGGTTCTTGTAAGGCTAGGGATACGACAGTTGAGTCAACACCGCTTAGGGTCAGTGAGAACGACTTAGCTGACAGGTCGTTAACCTCGTCGATACCACCAAGGGACAACAGGCTACCTGTACCAGTGAAGGTCTGATCTGCACCTTGTACGTTAATAGTCCTGTCGCCAAGCCCGGTCCAAAGACGCAGGGGAGCGGTGTCAAACATAAGCTCGACAGCAAAGAAGGGCTGGATAGAGTTAGCCCCCAAGGCATTAAGAAGGTTTACAGGAATGTCTCTACTCACGATACAACCTCCGTAGCCCCGAAGGAAATGCCGAAGAAGCTGGCATTATCAACCGACCATGCAACCTCGTTAGTCGCCAGACGAAACACACCAGAGGCGTTAACCAAGACAGCTGATACGCTAGAACGATCCTTACGCAGCTTAGGCCATATCTCTAGTGGTTCATTAGCACTAGGGGTAACCAATATCTTATGTAGTGTTGCATCAGACGCAGCCCCCAGCTGAATATAGTCGCCAGCTTTAAGGGTGCCGTTACTAGCGTTTATGCTAAGGCTATCGTCACCAACACTACCACTAACCTGTAGAAAGGTAGCAGTACCCCTGGGATTCTTAGCAGACGGATCGTATAACAAGAACGAACCTGCACGACCCTTCATCGACATAAGGAAAGACACCCAAGCCTCAGCATCGTCCCTGTTCATGGGAGGCAGAGTTACATCCGCTTCCCACATTTGCCCATCGTAGGAATGTGTCTGCTGTTTGTATGTGAAAGGGCTTTGGGACACCGCTACAGTATTCCTAGCCCGTAGCTCAATACTAGCCATACCAATATTAGTAGGTAGGCTGAGTGGATAACTGATTGCCATTATGCAAATGCCTTCCCATAGCTTCCACCACGTCTCTTAGCGTCCAGTACAGCACCTTTAGCACTGTCTGCGATCTGTGGCATCATTTGTCGGATTTCAGCCCGTACAGTTTGTTGTACGCCTGTTGAGATGTTGATGTTCTGTACGATGGTAACTCCACCTCCTGATTGACCCTTAGTGTGGTCAACGACAGTCTCTTTTGGGTGAAGCATAGCCATGAAGCCACCTTTACCGTCAAGACCACCAGAACGAGAACCTCCGCCAGTGTAACCACCCCCATCAAAAGACCTAGCCTGTGGCCTGACACTTCCCATAGGTGCATTTCCACCAATACCACCAAACATAGCAGGATCACTAATGTACCCTGCTATCATACCTGTGATCTTCTTAACCACAAAGATACGGTACAACTCTTTGATGATCTCTGAAGCCATACTTCTAAAGGCGTCACTAACAGACTTAGTGCCATCGACCATACTCATAAAGGAGTTTTCCATAGACTGCTCTATCCTTTGAACGAGATCAAACTGTTCTTTCTGAGCTTGGGTAAGTTCCTTCACTTCAAACTTTACCTTATTAGTCTTTTCAGCTTCTTCTTCTTTGAGCTTACCGATAGCAATGAGGTACTCTTTAGTGTAACCCATACGCAGCAGGTCGTCTGCCTCGAAGCGATCAGTAGTAGTGCCAGATACGACATCTTGAGACATAAGTGCATCTTCAGCGGCGAACTGAGAGTAGTACAACTTTCGGTTACGCTCCTGCATAGCCAAGAAGAAGTCAGCCATCTCTGTGATGTAGTTCTCTTCTTTTTCTTTACGTCTCTTTCGGGACTCGTCCTCCACCGCCTCTGTTTCATCAACGTAGGCTTGGTGCCACTTTGCGATTTGATCCAAGGTTTTCTTAGCTTGAGATTGGTTATCTTTCTCTCGAATACCAGCTCGTCTCTGTGCCTCTTTGATTAACACTTTAGTGAGGTCTTTTTCTCTAGCTATTCTCTCTCGATTCTCGATGCGTCTAGCTTGACGCAGGTTTTCTTCTTCGCTAACTTGATCCCCAATCAGCCCCTTAACTATTCCAAGGGCATCTTTAGCAAGGCCAAGCTCGATTAACTGTTGTTTTAGAGTTTCCAGATGTTCTTGGTCAGCCGTTTTTGTTTCCTCTAAGGTAGCCAGAAAGTCCTTTTTCATCTCTGCTGTCATGTAGGTTGTGTCGTAAGTCTTATTCTCAAGCTCGTATATCTTATTAACAATATCTCTAACTTGGTTGTTCGCAGAGAGGACAGCTTTGCTTGAAGCGCCAGAGCGCAAAAGCTCTAGTTCTTCGTTGACACCTTTTAACTCTTCGACAAACTCATTAGCAGCTTCTCTCGCCCTAATAAGGGGTGCGATAATGGCAGTACTGAGGGCAATACCGAGGCCGAAGATAGCACCAGCAGGTCCGAAGAAACCAGCTAACTGTGACATCTGTTGACCGAAAGCTACAGCAGCGTTTGTTCCACCTTGAATCTGGACCGCAAGGTCACCAAACTGATAACCAGCTTGCTGTGTCAAAAGGGCAAGGCGTCTGTTGCCCTTCTGGCTTTGTTGTTGAAGAACCATATTCTGCTTCATCTTGCGGTTTACATCACGCAAGGCTGGACCAAGTTCTTTGTCAAAAGTATCAGCAAGACGCTTGTTCTTAGCGGCAGCTAAACCAGTAGCCGCTTGAAGTTTCAGGGCTTCCAGTCTTACATTCTTTAGGTCTTGTTGACCCGTGACCTTGAGGCCAACTTCAATTTCACCTGCCACTGCTCGTAACTCCTATGTAGACTGCATCAAGTCTCTTGACTAGCTCAACTTCCCAAGGGGTTAGTATGTTGCAAGTAAGTTCTTTCCACGCTTTTATTTGTTCGTAACTCAGTGGGTTTGGGCCAGAGAAGCCCATACTTCTGCCCCCACTAAGGGAAATAAAGGCAGACCAGATATGCTCAAGTAGGAGGGGGAAATCCTCTTCTGGCTCCAAGCCCTTTGGCATTACTCCGGTCTGCTTATATACTTGTTCGAGATGTTCGCGCTCTGTTACACCATCAGCACCAGCTTTGTTCATGGCAAAGAAGTGTTCTGCCCAAGCTAGAAACTGTTGTGCTAGAGCTTCGTAAAATCCAGAGCTTCACCGACACCTAGTTCTACTAAGTCCTTTAGCCAGAAGATGTCTTGGTAAACTTCCTTAGCCTTATCTACAGTCAGCTTAGGCATCTCGTTATCATAAGTGATGTTCCACTCTTTAGTAACATTAGCCAGCAAGTTCAGAGTTGACTCCTCAATATCTTCGGAGGTGAAGTCTAAACTCTTGCTTGTCTGCGCCTTCTTTAATCTCTTGTTGGTCTGACTGTGAGAGTAAGCCTTGTACTCTTTCGAGTGTGGGGCGTAAACAGTAACAGTCATTGGTGTGTCGTCTAAGTTAGTGAGAACTTCACCAGTGTTGGGGTGCGTCACTTCTACTTTAACGGTATCGGATTTAGGGGTCAGGTCTTTTAAGTCCATGTCAGGTTTCCTTATCGGGTTGGGTTAAAATGGGGAGCGTCAGACCCGACACCGACACTCCCCGCCTGTAGCTACAGGATTCTTATGTGCGTGTAATACGCAAGTTTGTCTCTGTTCCCTCATCACGGAGTGCGACAAATGACAGGGAGATCACACGGCTGGTTGGTCCGTCTACGCCTACATCAGCAGAGTTGATCTTACAGCGTGGGAAGAAGAACTCCATAGTGTTCGGTGTGCTTTCGTTGTCGCCAACTGTGACCTTCAGGGAAGTCTCTGTCTCTTCAATGAAGCGGTTGAGAAGTGCTGCATCCTCAAAGTAAGCTGAGATAGTACCCTCAACTACTGCATCACCAACCTCAAGGGATGGGGCGCTGTCGTCACCAACTACGAATGTGGGGGCGAAACCGTTAGTCAGCGTAAAGTCCATTGCTGTAACGATAGCAGCGACTGACCCACCAATCTCCAAGTCTCCAGAGTAAGCGTCGAAAGGTGCAGCGCCTGTAGCAGCATCTTGTGTCTTCTCCGTGGCAGAGATTACCATGTCTTTACCGACAAGGCTGAATGTGCCAGTTACCATTGCATTAGGTGCAAGAGAGACAGACAAGGTGTTTACTGAGCAACCTGTGAACAAACGAGCTTGGTCGATGTCAGCTGCGTAGTCCTCAATGGAAAAATACTTTGGTACTGTGCCAACTTTGAGTACGTTAGCGTTCCATGTGTTAAGCATAGCCGCTTCAAGGAAGTCATCGTAATCTGTGTCACGAAGGTCAGCAACAATGTCGCCAGCTACTTGACGGTTGCCGTGACGGTCAACACGGGACATACGATCAGCGTTAATGTCAGTGCCAGAAACACGCTCTTTAGTCATGTTTAGAGAGTGGGTAGTGAAAGGTAAGTTTTGAAAGTTACCAGCTGGTGTCGTGCCGAAAGTGCTTTCGACGATGTACGACAGACTGGAACGTGAACCCTGTGCAAAGGCCATATTGTATTCTCCTAGAATTAGTTATATGCGTACCAACCGATACTTACAGGGACCACAAACCAAGGGCTGTCAAGGTAACCTTGCCTAACCTCAGAGTAGTCTACAGAAACGGTTATGTTGTTTGTAGTTAGTGATGTTGTAGCTTCAAACGCAGTCATTACGTTCTCTGCTATTGTCTCTGCCGCAGCTGGACCTTTGCCTTCTGGAGCATAGCAGTTGATAATAAAGATACCCTCGTACCTTTGTTGCGGGTTAAGTCCCCTCACAGCTGGCCTTCGTGAAGTAGGTACAAAGTTGACTTCAATGTAGCTAGTTCCAGTAGTAGGTGAGTATGGTACGTTCTCATAGGCTATCTGTGGAACATCATTTACAGCAGCAAGTTGGGTCTCTAAGATCGACCTAATCTCTCTTTGAATGTTAGCCATTGAACTGCCTCTCTAGCTTCTCAAATATAAGGTAGCCGTGTTTGTACTCTACATATACAGCGTGTGGTGAGTTGTTTCGGAGTGTTAGCCTAGTTGTGTTAAGCAGGTCCAATCTTGATATGTCGCTGTACAAGTTAGCTTTCGCCGCCTCTGCAAGTCCAACTATGTTAGGGTTCTTCCTCTGCTTCCTGCGTGAGCTTTGCCCCCTTGGTCTACCACGACCGTAGGTAATCGAGAATGAGGAGATGTAAGCCCCAGTATCTACAGCACCCCTTTTGCCCCTGATACTCACAGATTCTAGGGTGGCGTTGATAGCTGAATCGGCAACTCTTTTAACGTATGTCTCAAGCTCTCTTTCAGCCTTATCTTCCAGCTGATCTAACTTTTTCCAAAAGCTAGTGTTTAGCTTCATCGTCATTCTGACACCTCGCAGATGTAACAAACGATAGTACCAGCATTGTAGAATGTGCTAACACGGTTTATATTCACCACATCACCGACACCAGAAATTTGATCTCCGTCGTCTGGAGTTGTCCCAAGGCCAAGGTAAGGTATAATACAACGTCTTGAGCCACGTCGAATGTCATCTGTGAGTATCCCCTCTACATTGTCGTACATATAACCAGTGAACTCGAAGTCATCTGTAGTAGAAGTAGCAGTACCTGTGGCGGGATCATAAGCCCCTGTGGTGGACTTAATAAGGATCATAGGAGAACCGTAGCGTTCTACCAGTTTAAGTAAGTTGTACGCTCTCATGGTGGCCCGTCCTTAATCGTATTTGTACTCAGCTTCGTCGATCTTGAATTGGTCTTTGTTAAACTCTGGCTTAACACGGTTGGTATTGGATCGGACTGCATCAACGGTAGAGACTGTAATCCCTCCAGCTAAAACGCCCAAGCCACCTGACTTCTGTGATTGGTAATCCAGTGTGTCTGCCAGCGCAATGTAATGCTCTTTTAGCTGTGAGGCTGACTCTTTAAGAGCGCCGCTAATCTCACTGTCTACACTGCGGGAGTATTTAGCTGCTAGGACACGACAAACCCATGCCCCAGCTTTATATACGTTGTTGTTAGCTTGAGCTAAGGCGAAGGAGACTTCCTCATCTTGTACTTGAGGATCGTTAGTATCTGTGTCGCCAATCAGTAACCGAGTAGCGTTTAACCTGCCAAGTGCATCACTTGTGCTTAGGTTGCCTTCATCGTAGCTCCAAGCCATTAGTCATTCTCCAACTTTCCATGTGTTCTTCGCCAGCTACGGATTAGACCACGCTGCTTATCTAGTATCCGAGACTTCTTACATTTAAGGCGATCAAACTCAGCCTTGCTAGTAGTCTTGGCTTTAACCTTATCGTTGATGGAGTCCACTACCTTAGCTAGGGCATCGACATCAAGAGCTTCTAGTCCGTCACCAACTTTGGCTTTGTCTTCCAACTCACCGTTGTGGTAAAGGTAATCATTGTTATACAGAGCTTCTACAGCGTTCTTGTCTATAGACAACTCTTTCCAAGGGAAGTGTTCTTGTCGTTTCCACTCTCGCTTGCTACCTGTAAAGGGTACTTTAACAAATACGGGTCGGTCATATTGAAATGGCATCATCGTCGGGGTTCCTCATGTAAAAGTGGTGGGGACCACGAAAGCCCCCACCAAAGTTGTTTAGGCTACTACTGTATCGAAGAAGTAACCCAAATCAGCGCCAGTGACTTGCATGTCATAGGCCATTTTAACCTGGATGTGTTCAGCAACTTGCTGACGCTTGAGTGCATCGTCAGAGAAGCTCTCTACGGTGATGCCCAAGTTGTTTGCGCCGGGAACATTGTTCCATGCGAATGTGAGACCAGCGGCAGGGGTCATCAGACCAGCGCCTTTTGGACCGTGTACCAACAGGGCATGTTTGCCACCGATGAAAGAGTTGCTTTCCGCTACGCCTTCAACGCTGTCGTTTTTCACAGCTTCCATGACGTAGAAGTTTTCTACCTCAAAGATTTCAGCCAACTTAGCGTCAGTGATGAGTGCTGTGTTTGCTACAGTTGCGCCACCGTTCAGACGGGCAAGGATAGCTGGGTGGTTAATCAGAACGTCACGAACTTCTTTACCAACAACCATTGTGTTTGGCTTGAAGCCACCAGATTTCAGCTGCATAGTGCGGCGAGCATTGGTAACGTCTTGGATTGGTGTGCCGTCTGTGTAATCTGACCACAGGTTAGCAGGAGTTGATTCTGAACCCCAGATAGATGCAGCGAAGAAGTTTGCAGCGAACTGCTCTTCACGGTGGATCATCAAACGTGTTGCCAAAGTCTGTGCGCCAGCTGAACGGATGTCCAGTGCTGCGTCTTCGTTTGCCAAAGTCTGTTGGTCGAAGTCCATGCCCAAGCCGAATACGTCAGCGTAGTAAGAGCTATTGGAGATCGACATGCCGATGCGGTTAACTTCTGTGCGTGGAGCCAGAGCTTTAACATCGCCAGTACGGTTCATGTTGTCGCGGTCATAGATGTAGAACTTGTCGGACTGACGCTCAACGCCTACGACAGGAAATACTTTATCCGCAATGAAGTTAGATTGGTCTTGAGCAAACGCCAAAGTGAGGTTTGTCAAGGGTTGGTCCAGATGGACCGAAGATGGTGTCAAAAGTGGCATTATATTATTCCTTCAATGCTTAGATTAGGCAGGTACTACGTTGCCGCCTTGGATCATTTCGATTTCGATGATCTGACCGTCTACGCCAGCTTCACGAGCGTAACCAAGAACAACATCACCAGCGGCAGCAGTCAAAGCAGTGCCATCAGCACCAGTTTGAACTTGAGCACCAGCAGCAATAACACCACCAGCTTCTACCATGACGGAGCCAGAGACACATACTGTAACAGCTTTACCAGCTGTACCGCCGGAGATACAAACGCCGATAGCGTTCTCACCAGCTGCGTCTGCCAGATCAACTTGACCATCGGCTTCCAGAGTTACGAATTTGAATTGTGCTGCGGAGAGGTCTTCCCCTGCAACGAAAGTGCGGTTGTCGCGAGATTGCATAACAGCCATTTTTATTCCCCTTTGTAGGATTTAGTGATTAGAGCTTTACCTTCATCGGTCTTTGCTACGGCAGCGTATGCTTTAGCGTAGTCACTCTTTTTCATTGAGTTGGTGTCCAGATAGGACTTTACAAGTGCATCAAGTTTGTCAGTTGCGGTAGTGAACTCACCGTCAACATCGGCCTTGCCTACTTCTTCCATTGACGCACCGAAGGCAGCATCAGCCGCTTTGAGTACACCCATGATCTCTTCGTTAGCCTCGAAAGACTTAACAAGTTCTTTTGCAGCTGCTACTTCAAAGTTAGGAAGGGCTGCTTCCGCCTTGGCAGTCAGTTCTGCATCTGCTTTAGCAACCTCAGCGGCTTCAAGAGCCTTCAAGATTACAGCAGGAATGTCAGCTTTGTTGATGCTCTCACCATCATACTCGACAAACTCTTCTGGGGCTTTCTTCTCGATGCTATCAGCACGGATCACATAGCCATTTTCAATAAGAGCTTTACGCATGTTCTGGTTGTCAGCTTTCAGACGCTCTACTTCTTCTGCGAGAGGGTTGATTTCCTCAGCAGCTTCTTCTACAGCTTCTTCTGACTTCTTCATGTCAAAGTTGTAAGCCTTCATAGCTTCTTCTTCTGACATACCCTTATCCATGTAAGGCTTGAGCTTTTCCAGCATCTCGTCAGACATTTTCTCTGTTGTCTCTACTTCGTTTTCCATAATATCTCCGTTGGAGTTGTCCCGCTTGAATAGTGAAACCATTGCTTGTGCATTGGCTGGGCGATCAACTAACGACAGTTCATCTAACTCAAGCTCCTTTAAAAGGTTAGCCATTATAACTCTTCCTTCATTGCTCTGCCGCCAATGCTAAAGGCAGCTAGTTCACCAGACTTGACCTTGGCCCAAACGTCATCGTTATAAACTTTAAACGCGACAATCCAACCCTCACGGTCACTCTGTATGCCAAGGCTCTCACCGATCTCTTTAGTGATAGGCATGGAGTGGATAACCGCCCCAATCTGATCTCCCTTGTGCATCTCTTTACCTACACGGACATGCTCCATAAACTTGTTTACGGCACGAACTAGCGTGTCAGGTGCAATCACATCGCCTTGGCGGTCAATCACTGGTTCACCCTTTTCGGTTACTACAGAGGCCCAGCCATAGACCATGCGTTGCTCATCATCGGCCTTTAGGATTTGGCCTGTTATATCTTTTGTCATACTACCCACGGTACTACCACTCCACATTCTGCACGACCAATACCGTGCGCTTGTTTTATCCTTTGCAGTGTCACATGAGTGTCGGCTGCGGAAGTTAGCCCTAGCTTTAGGGTCGTCCCTACGGATTTCCATGTTGGGGTCTCCGAAGGTAACCTTCTTAGTTTTATCCCCATCCTTGACGTACACACCAAACTTCTTGCTAGAACCTTTAGGTAGCCGGAAGGGTTTGTTTAATGGCTTGTCAGCTTTGTTGATGTCTTCCTCTAGGGGGAGGTTGTCTATGTCAAAAGCGTCAGCCATTAGTCTAAGTCCTCTTTGATGATGATAGTGAAGTAACCGTTGTTAGGGAAGGTCTCTACTGTAGCATCCCCGTAAGTAACCTCTATCTCACCGTAGTAAGTCCCGGCTGTGTTAGTATCTCCAGCTTGCCATGAGTACTCTACGATACCGTTTATATCATCCGCTACAGTTGCAACTGCATCTACCTTCAGGGAGCTTGCTCCGTAAGCCTTCATGTGAAAACGGGCGGAACAACCTGCTAGACCAATAGCGTTGCCAAGAGCATCTGTAAGAGTGACAGACAGCTTAGGTGCAGTGTCGTTTGTTTTAATCCTAAAAGCCATTAGCCTACCTTAACCTTATTATTGTTGCCGAACCTGACAGAGTTTCCGTTAGCCCCGTTTACTCTAGTTCCTATGCGCCTCTGACCTATGTTAACGACCCTAGCTAAGTCAGGGTTGTAGTATGGCTCACCTAGCTCTGGAGGTCTGGAGATTAGCTCTTCCATGTAGAACAGGTGGTCACCAACTTTAAGCGCCCTATCTACCACAGGTACACCAGTGGAAAGATTGCTAGTGGATAGTACGTTGTTCTCTTTGAATGTATTAAACGGAATGATTACCGCACCAGTGTAGATGTCGCCAGTACCGAAGGTCTCTTCTTCCGACATAGTGTTGGCTGGTAGCTCTACAGCGCCAGTAACCAACTCAGGTGCAGAGAACGTCTCTTCCTCTTGCATAGTGTTGTCTGGTACAGAAGGCGCTCCAGCGTCAAGTACGACAGAGGATAGTTTGTTGTCTTCTACGAGGTCAGCACTTGGGGTCTCAGGATCGTTTGTTAGTATGTCCCTAGCTACGAATGTTTCCTCTTCAAACATCGTATTGTCTGGGAGATCAACCGCGCCAGTCTCAATAGCTACAGCATCTAAAGTCTGACCTTGATTAAACCCAGAAGTACCGTTGACAGGGCTTCCTGTTTCCAGTGTTCCAGTGGAGAACGTCTCGTCCTCTTGCATAGTATTAGCTGGAAGGTCTACGTTTCCAGTAGCAAGCTCTCCGGTGGAAAGTATGTTATTCTCTGTGATGTCTGCCGTGTCAGTATCTGCGGAACCTGTAGCAAGCTCTCCAGTGGAAAGCGTCTCTTCCTCAGACATTGTTATGTCGTCAACAACTACTTCACCAGTTACTAAATCAAAAGTGTTTAGAACTTGACCTTGGTTAAAGGGGGTGGCTTCAAGTAACGGAGACCCGGTTGTAAAAGCCTGTGCAAATACTTCATGCACTTCTGTGAAGTTAACGCTATCTAAAATAGGAGTGGCAGTAAGCTCACCAGCTGAGAAACTCTCTTCTTCGTTAAAGAGTGCAGTATCAACAGTTGGTGAGTTACCATCAAGAGTAGGGAAGTTAAATGTTTGACCCTGATTGAACCCGCTAGTATCTAAGGCAGGTTGACCCGCCGTGACAAACAAGCCACCTAGCGTCTCTTCCTCAGACATAGAGTTAGCAGGTACAATCGCAGCACCAGTAGTTATGGCACCAGCTGTTAGTTCGTAGTTTTCGCTACCAGCACCAGCGAAGGTGGCGGCTGCAAAAGGGCTGGTTCCAAACATCTAATGCTCCTAGTTCTCGTCACCCTCATAACGGGATGTCCACATAGTAAGGGAATACTTAACCCCAGACTGTAGCTCATCGACATAGTGTCCATGTGTTACTTGTGCAGGGAACAAAATGCAGCTTCCAACAGGTACATCTAGGTTGGTAAACTTTTGTCGGGGGAAGTAGAGAGTGGCACCTTCGTAGTCATCGTTCAGCTTAACACTCCCTGTAACCAGAGATGCGTCAGTGTGAAGCCCAAGAGATGTCTGAGTGTCCATAGCGTAGCGCATAGTGAAGGCATCACGCAAACCCATGTACTGTAGGGGCTTCCAGTGCTTCTCGCATATCTTAGCTAACTTGTCTTCCCAGAGCTTCTGGTAATCTTTCCAAAGACCGAGCTGTTTGAGCCGGATCTCTTGCGCTGGGAACTTGTCACCCTCCATACTAGACCAAGAACCAAGCTCATCAGACCTGCGGATAAGGTCTTTACACTCACTCTCCGTAAGAAGCTCAGTGACTAGAATTTCATCCGCTACCTCGTTATACGACAGCGACAAGATAGGTGCTGACGCCACTGGTTCGTAGTAACCAAACTGATTAGCTAACTGACCAAACAAGACCTTAGCTTGTTCTCCACCGTTACCATGATAGGTACAGGGAGAGCAGATAGGACCAAGTAACTCAACACCAGACTTGGTAACAGTTGGGTCACCATTCTGGAATATGTACGCTTCGTGATCTAGTGCTACCTTTAAGGTTGTAGAAAGTAACTCAGTCTGACAATACTGTTGATCGTCTAACCCTTCGGCTTCCATGTCGTATAGCCAACCTGCCCGTGAGAAGAAGTTTCTTAACGCACCAGCCCGTCCAATGTACTGACCACTGTTAAGGTACTTGTAATGCTCCCGTGGGAATTTGCTATTGAACTGATCTTGCAGGTCTTGCTTAGGGGGCCAGAAGTTGTCTTCTGCGCCAAACAAGATGTCCACATTGAAGCCCAAGAAGCGCTCCAGTATCTCCTCTGGTGTCTTAACTAAGAAGGTGTCATAACCATCCATAAACAGTACGACATCATCTTCTGGTAAGTCTAGCAGGGCTTCTGCGACCATCTTTAGTTTAGGCATACCAGCGTGACCCTCCATAGGATCGTACCAATCAGAGCCTTCGCCAAGGTTAGTTACCTTAACTCCAAACTTGTCAGCAGACTGCTTTAATGCCCACATCTTACTATCGTCTGTAGCGACAGTAAGGAGGTGTAATGTGTCGGGTTTCATAACTTCTGTATCCTCTATGGTACTAGGTCGGGTTGACCGTGGGATTTGAGTAACAACCTCTTTCGGGTAGAAGTAATTGCTCTTGTCTTTTAGCTTCAGGGGAACCCACTCATCAACCGGGATGATCTGGTCCTTAAAGTCTTCTATCAGCAGCTTTGCTGTGCCTGGAGTTATTGCGTAGGCGTGGCAGTTGTACCAATAGCCCATATCGTTCCAGCGGTAGCCTAACCAAACGCTGTCGTAGTCACTAAGTAGCCAATCTACTTGATCTGGGTTGATCTCATCGTAAACAGCGTCCTCCTCAAGGATGATACCGTTTAAACCACTTTTGGCTATCTTCTCCCATACCCGTAGGTGGCTCACTGAGCACCCAAACTCACCTGTAAGCAATGGTCGCTTATGGATTGGGTCTTCCCACACTGTAGAGGGCTTACAATTAGTCTCAGACACTACTTGAGGCCATGACTTACCTCTTGCATCGTACGCTGATCCGTACAGGGAGATTTGATAGACTATCATTCAGGTTTAGTCGGCCATGTAATATCGTGGGGAAAGCCAGATTGCTGTGGTACATCTAGTAACGCTTGACGGTATGTGGACCATGCAGCCTGTGTATCAGCATCAAGTGCAGCCCAGCGAAGTGCATTGCCAGCAATAGCATCTACTTCTAGGAGTCGACTGTCACGTTCAGCACGAACCTGTGCGGCTGCGGCTGCATCTAGCTCTGCTTGTGTTGGCGGAACATATGCTGCGAAGTCATCACCGATCAAAGACATGACAGCATCATTGTCAATCGTGGTGTCTGTGTCGTAGTCAGTCAGCAGGTAGGGTATCCACCCGTAATCTGGGTGGTTAATCTCCACGTCAATGATTGTGTTTGCCGCGTTCTTTGATGCCGCGTTACGCACCTCTGTGATTGTAATACTCATATCAAGAAATCCTTACCCACATACCCGTTGCACCGTAGTTAGTACCACTGGTACTTTGATTAGTAGAGCCGTTCATGGCCCGCCAAGTACCTGACTGTAAAACGGTATAATCATTAGATACAAAAACATTACTTACCCCGTTGTAGTAGCCCAGCGCACCCAATGTATTACTACACGCATACAAGCCGCTGGCCGTAGAGCCAGCTTGGTAGTTAGTGTTGTTTGCAGGCCGACCCCATGTATAGGTGCCTACAGCGCCGAATGTTGTACTACCGACAGCACCACTATCAAAGTTGTCATCACCTCGTATTACACTAGCCATATCATTCCACCGTTACGTTAGGGATGGGCTGGATTGCTTTGAGTTCAGCAGGAGTAGTAGCTGCGTCAATGCTTGCTAGTGAAGGTGCGTCACGCAAGGCTTGCTTGTCAGAGATGATCTGTGTCGTGTCAGCACCCGTCTCAAGTGCCTTCATGTAGGCTGTGTCTAGTGCAGCCAATGGCTCAATACGAGCTTGACGTAGCTTGTCACGCCAGATGTCCTTGGCTGCTGACATGTCTACAGAGATTACCCCTGCATCTGCATTAGCTTCCCAAGCACCACGGAAGGTACGTTCTGCTGGTACTTCATAGTCTGCGGCGTCATAAGATGTTGCGCCTATCTTGATGAAAGTTTGTGTCATTTTGTTACTCCATGGGAAGTGTGCGGGTCTTCAAATATCACTCTGTAGTTGCTCATCTTGCGACCTGAATTAAAACACGTTCACGGTCAATTTCATAGGTATTTGCGTTAGTTGCGGCAATAACCAAAACTGCGGATGTTGTGTAAGTGTTCCGCTGTTGATCGCCAACACGGGTATTTGTGGTGTCGTAAGTATTTGTTCCACCACCTGAAGCAACGGTTGAATAGTTTGCATCACTTAATGAAGATGAAAAGTTTGTGGTGTATACCCCCGTCCCGTTATCCGTAATGCTGCTCACATTACCATCAGCACGAATAGCCACAGTACCAGTGCCGTTGAAGTTTACCCAAGCCCTAGCAGGATAAAGACCAACGCCACCTGTAGTCTGTAGGTTATCTACCTTGATCGTACTCATGCTGCTAACCTCCACGCATTACGGAACTGTCTGTCAGACGGTACATCTGCTGTCTTAACAATCTTAAACATTGGTCTGTTGTACTCCACCGACCAGATGTGACGGGGTATGTCTTTCATGATGAGATACTCAATGGCTTCTTCTTCTGTGAGAGGCCCAACACGGGGTGCAGTCCACTGTGCCGCATGTTTCTCTGGGTCATGCTTAAAGGTGTCGTGGCGACCCTCAGCGATGGCTTGTTGCTCATCATCCTGCAAAGCCCAGTAAACTGAGATGGGTGGTAGTAGCCCAGCCTTAGCTTCTTCAAGCCAGTTGTCACTAGGAACAAGCACCATTGCGGGTTGCTCTGGTTGCTCTGGGTCTTCAAAGATTACTCTGTAATTGCTCATTCTGTAATCACCGCAGTAGCTCGAACAAAGTCACGTTCGGCATAACCACCGTAACCCATATTAACAGGGACCGAAGAAGTAGACCTGTACAGTGTTAGGTTCCTTTCAATGCAAAACACATCCCATCGGTTGCTTAAAAAATAAGTATTAACAGAGCCGTTAAACCCGTAGTTAGGATCACTCTTGGTACTACTAAACCCAACTGTGGCTAGGCCAACACCGTTATCTGTAATACTAGAAACGCCTCCACTGGATAAAATAGCTACCGTTCCTGTCTGATTCCAGTTCACCCAAGCCTGTACACTACCCGCACCACCTAAAGTACCAAGGTCTACATCTTGGTCAGGTAGTGTAACAGTCCGTGTAGAGTTAGTATTGGGAGCTGTGAGAATTACACTGCCCGACCCACTAGCATTACCCTGTAGTTTAATAGTAGCCATTTAGATAACCGTCCATGTTTCGCCAGCACCGACTGTTACAGTCACACCGGAGTTGATTGTAATAGGGCCAGCACTCATTGCGTTCTTACCATTAGTGATTGTGTAGTTAGAAGTAACAGTCTGACCGTTCTCCCAGAATATATCATTATTAGCACTTGCGGAAATACCTGTTAGGCTTGAACCGTTACCGTGAAAGCTAGGCGCATGGATAGGCTCTGTAGAGGTAATCTGTGAGTTGTTTACCTCAAGACGTTCTGCACCACCAGTAACAACACGCCATTGGTCTGCTGCGTGAAACTGCATGTAAGTGTTGGTATCACCATCGTGGAAGATTTGGTCAACGCCGTAAATGTCGTTGTTGTTCATGTCTAAGTAGTGGCTGTTCATTTGGATGTTAGCAGCCACGTTAATATCTGTACTATTGACCTCAAGACGCTCTGTACCACCGCAAACAACACGCCACTGATCGGCAGCATGGAACTCCGTATAAGTGTCAGTGTCACCATTATGGGTAATACGGTCATCAACGTAGAGAGTACCGGATACATCAACACCATCAGTAACGGTGTTAAAGCGCAGGACGTTATCATGGGAGAGTTTAACTCCACCATTTTCGTCCATCTGCACAGCCCAATGGTTGTTCTCATCATCATAAAAACCAGCCTGTGCGCCATCAGTCATAAATGACCAGCGGCCCTCGTTTGAGCTATTGCGAATTTGCAAGCCGCCCCATGTACCAGTACTAGATGTAATTTGCAGCAAGTCTGCACGGTCTGTGCTTTCTTGGAGCGTAACTCCACTTCCGAAGGTTACACTTGTTGCTGTAACTGCACTCTCACCCTTCTGACCCTTAGAACCAGTGGAACCTGTAGCACCTGTAGCTCCAATCTCACCCTTTTGTCCCTTAGCACCTGTGGCTCCTGTGGCTCCCGTTTGACCCTTCTGGCCCTTCTGACCTTTAGCACCAGTGGCCCCTGTACCGCCATTTAAACCAGCTTCACCCTTTTGGCCTTTAGCGCCAGTAGCACCTGTGCCTCCAGTAGCACCTGTGGCTCCAGTGTTGCCTTGAGCGCCAACTTCGCCCTTCTGACCCTTTTGGCCTTGGATACCCTGTGAGCCTGTAGCGCCAGTAGAACCAGTAGCTCCAGTTTGACCCTTCTGGCCTTTGATACCTTGAATACCCTGTGAGCCTGTAGCGCCAGTAGAACCTGTAGCTCCAATCTCACCCTTTTGGCCTTTAGCTCCGGTAGCACCTGTGGCTCCACCCGCCCCAGTTTGACCCTTCTGGCCTTTAGCTCCAGTTGCGCCAGTAGAGCCTGTAGAGCCTTGGATACCTTGGATACCTTGGATACCTTGAATACCCTGAGCACCAGTCTGACCTTTTTGACCCTTAGCACCTGTAGCTCCGGTAGCACCTGTAACACCTTGGACACCTTGCGCCCCGACTTCACCCTTCTGGCCTTTAGCTCCATTAGCGCCAGCAGAGCCTGTAGCTCCGATCTCGCCCTTCTGACCTTTAGCACCAGTGGCCCCGGTTGGTCCAGTTGCACCAGTAGAACCTGTAGCACCCTGCGCTCCGACTTCACCCTTCTGTCCCTTGGCTCCGTTTGCACCAGTAGCGCCTGTGGCTCCAAGCTCACCTTTCTGTCCCTTAACACCCTGCAATGCAGAAGCGGTGATCGTAGCCTTCTTCCAGCTACCCGCAGAGGTGTCATAGACAGGGATGATGTCGTCAGATGCAGGAGAAGCGTTAGTGGATAGACCTGTGAGGGCAGTGTCAATATTATCGGCTGTAACGTCAGCGCCAACAGCGACACCATCAAGTTTAGTACCATCAGAGGACACATTACGTCCGTCTACTGTACCTACATTGGTGACGTTGCGGCTATCGTCGATTACTTCTACGCCGTTAATTTTTACTGCCATCTTCGTGTACCCACTATTAGCTTGTTTTTATTGTTCTTAGATAGTTTGGTCAGTTTGAACATCGTTAGTGACAGACAATGTGCCACTTGTGTCTAACTTGAGTTTGTTTGTACCTTGATATGCGAAGTAAAGTGAACCCCCGCTCTCAGTGATAGTCCAGTCGCCAAAGTCTACAGTAGGAACACTGAGTGTCCCTGACATAGTGTCGCCAGCCAGTTGTACATAACGTGTGTCGTGTGTATGGCTGTCGTTTACTACTGTAGCTGTGATGTTAGCATCTGCACCACCGTTAAACACGGCTGTACCTGTAACATCTCCACTTAGGGTAATGTTTCGGTTGTTAGCCAACTGAGTGGCACTAGAGGCGATACCTGTAAGGTTACCAACTACGTTACCAATGACACTGTTAACCTTGATGTCCCCGTAGGAAAAGGAGGCGTGTGAGGTGTCGATAGTACCTGTTGGCTCTGGTGCGTACTCGTCAAAGAACGTCCAGTAGTTAGATGACACATCGTAGTACACACCAATGTGAGTGTAACCTACACCAGAAGTACCTGTATTACGGTTAGATGCGATACCTGTATCTACGTTAGTAGGAGAAGCAGTACCAGACCAAACGTCACCAATAACATGCCCGTTATCAGCGTTGAACTTGATGTTTACGCCCTCTTCAAGAGGTTGATCGTCTGTTGTAATTGAGATGCCAGTAGCTTCGATAGTCACAAAGTTATCAAGGGACCACTCAAACTCGTCAGGTGCGCTTTGATCGTCACTGATACGGACGTAGTATGTCTTATTAGAACTTGTACCGTTGTAGTGACCAGTAAAAATACCATCGTTTGTGCCAGTTCCTGTAAAGGAAGTGTTATCAGCCCCGATTGTATCACCAGAATTGAAGTAGCTAAAAGCACCCGACAAAGCAATGTTGTTACTGCTAGTGATTGTCTGCGTACCGTTAACAACCAAGTCACCATCTATTGTAACATCGGCATCAAAGTGGGAGTTACCGTCTACACGCATAGTCTGAAAGGTCTCTGAGGATATACTAACGTATATACAGCCCCCAATGGCGGCACTAATCAAACACACTCCAACTTCTGTTGGGTAGTAAGGGTAGCTTGGGGATTCGGTAACTGTACCACCCCCAATTGCAACGTGTACAGGAGCGCCGACTGTCAAATGAGAAGTATCAACGTCTGCTATCAAACCCCGTACAGTCACATAACCAATAGTGTTGTTCTCAATGTCGTGAGTTGTAACACCAACAGCTTGGGACTCAGCGTATGTGGTATCAGCCCTTGCCGCAGAGACAGTAGGTGTAGCACCAGATTCACCAGTTAGGTAAACTGGAGTACCGTTAAGTAGGGTAGCGCCAGTGTCGTTATATACACGAATGTACTCTTCCTGACCGATCTGAAGTGTAACATCGCTTTCGTCGTTGTAAAACCCCAAAGCACCGAAGGCTTTGTCGTAGAATAGACGACCTTCTTCATAAGCAGGTTTGTTTGCAACAGTAGTCTTTAACTCAACACACTTCTCGAAGACGTTACCGATATGAAAACCGTTCTCATCAACATAAGATGCTTTAGACGCTGGTTGAGTTACAAATACCTGCTTCTCCCCAGCAGACCAGTCTACTGCACTACCGCCATTGGAGGACGACAGGATGGTTGTACGAGCCAAAGTGGTTCCAGAGGCAGTGTACGTCCCAATACCTACTTCCCAGTCGCCAGCTGCGTTAGTGGCGGTGTAATAGGTAATGTTGCCATCCCCAATAGCGGAAAACGCTTGGAAACCATCTTCGGCACCTGCCAGAGTGTAAGTTCCCGTACCTGTAGTTGTGGTAGTTTCCTTTACACGATCTTTTAAAACAAGTGCCATAGTCTATTCCTTACGATGGATCAGGGATGCCGATGTCAAATGTGGCAAGAGTAAATGTGTTGCCTGATGTAACCGACTGAGAAACTGTCAGAGCCGCTGTAGCCAGCAAACGAGAGTTTACTGTGTCTACGAGAGCGTAGTGAGTAACTGTACCAGTACTTGAGATTGTACCATCGTCGATAGCTGTTACAGACACCTTACGTCCACCGCCTACACGATCACCGGGAGCGCCGATGGAAAGGGAGGAGGAAGAACCAAGACTGTAAGTAGAGGTTGCTTCGGTGTAGTCAGTAGCCTCAGCAGAGGTTACATGCACTGCGTTTGCTTCCAAGTCGAGGACTGAAAGCCCTTCGTCGAAAACGCGATCATTAAGAAATGCCATTATTCAGTTTCCTGTTCTTCTTCGAGAGCCTCTGGCTCTTCTGTTTCTGTAGCCCCATTAGGGTCATAATTTAATTCAGCAATGTCCATGAGGTTTTGAATGACCTCTGGGTGATTACTGACGTTAATATCTGCGCCGTTAAGGTTACGCAGGAACCCTGCAATCTCACGAAGATCATGCGGTGCCACATCGCCAGCTTTAATAGTTGGCATCAGCGAATAGTCCAGACCGTTCAACTCCCAGAGTCTCTCGACTAGCTGCTTATTAAGCACATCGACAATCTGCTGGATGTAGCTCTCAAGCGCCCGAAGGAACAGGTCTGTCTTGCTCTTAGAGAGGGCGTAAGAACCACCCTGACTGCCGAGCATTAGGAACTCAGACAAGACGCTCCGAGCAATGTCGTGCTGATAGCGACGAACAATGGGGTCAATGTCGATGTTCCTAGAACCACTAGAAGACATAAGCTCCACGTCAACCAAGCGAATGTTGGTAGGTGTACCATCCTTATCAGGGTAGGTGTCCGATGGAGTGATGATGTAACCTTGCTCGTTGAACTTCACGTCACGCAAGATTTGCTCTAGGTTCTGCCTAAAGCCAACTTGAGACGGTGTAGCGTCAGCTGACAAGTATTCGGCTGGGATACGAGCTACTGGGATACCAGCAAGCTCACGTTCAACAGCAATGGCTTCGATAGCCTGTAAATTGTTCAAATACTCATAAGACGTATAAGCATTGCGCAAGATACTACGACCGCTGGGGTCGCCGTTAATAGAAGTAGTGCGGTAGTACAGGCTTTTGCGTACTGGGATATAGTGTTTCGTCGATCCTGCATATGCGCCCTCTTGGTAGATACCCTTAACAGAGCCAGTCTTCTGGTCTACATCAAACCGAGATACCGTCCAAGGCGCTCTTTGAGCAATCTTACGGACGCCCATACGACCGTCAGTATATTTAGAACGTCTTTTGTCAGAAGATTCGGTTGGACCAACACGGCGCTTATATACAACCTCAAACCATGCAAAGCCGAACGACAAGCAGGATAAAGCCTCAGCCACATGGTCATCGAGGCTATGTTCCATATCCGAAAGAACACTCTCAACATACTCTTTCTCCACTAACGCTGCTGGACTATCATCCGCAGGAAATACCTTAAAGTCTACGTCACGAAGAACTTGCTCCGTAGCGTACATGACCGCACCAATCGTGCTATCGTTGTCTCGCATCTCACGAAACTTGCGAATAGCCTTCTTGCCGCGAAGCTCAGGGAGAAACTCATCCGCACGGATTTGACCGTTATATGTGTTGTCACCAGCGACACCTAAAATGCCAGTGGATTCCGTTTTAGAGAGTTTCTTTACCATTTTACTTCAAGCCTTTAGCGTTAGAGTATGCCAGAACTAGCTGTGGTTTTGCATACCCATTCAGTGAGAGGTCCGTTATAGCCCATACCATAGCATCAAGACGGTCTGGTGAGCCTATGGACCCTAAAGGTTCCCACTGTACCATCTGATCCTCTAAGTCATTTAGTCCCTTAACGTGCTTGACCTTACCTTGCTCATATAAAGCGGATACAGGTTCAGCCCGTGCCATCTTACCTCTACTAGCATGTACAAGTTTGATAGGTACGGTTTCGTCTTCGGTTTGCAGGGTGTGTCGGACCATATCACCACCTTGGTTCTTCTCCGCAACAATGCGGTCAGCCATGTGGTCGTGGTAAAGTTTGATAGCTTTTGCTGCCCACTGTTGGGGCGTATAAGTACCTGTGTGGTCTTCTAGTACATAAGCTGTGCCATTGTGGTCTATACCAGCAACGACAATCCCTGTCATATCCGATTCAGCATTGGAGCTAATAGCAGGGTCAATAGAAACAATGATACGAGCAAGTTGAGGCACATCATCTTTGTCTATCTCACACTTATGTAACAGGGAACGGTTCCACAAAGCACCTGATGCTTCATCTAACACTTCTGCATAAAGTTCTTGTCTACCAAGGCGAGTACCTTCGTAGGTCTTCCTAACTGCATCAAGGAATGAACCAGCTAAGTTAGCTGAGTTGTCAAACGTAGAACCCTTACTAATGAGGGTGTTCTCATCCGCGATAATGCTTCTTAGTAGTTTAGTTGTTTTGGGAGTTGTTGTCACAAAGACCTGTGGCTTACGTCCTAGACGTAGACCGAACATCATCATGTCCCAAGTCTCTTGTGCGTTACGCCAAGCACACAGTTCGTCAGTCCAAGCACTAAATGCCTGTGGACCACGAAGTCGCTCAGGGTCTTCTGCTGAGAAGAAAACAGCCTTAGCTCCATTCTCCCAAGTCAGTGTATTGTTTGTTGGTGACCATACGGGAAAGCCTAGAGCCTTACCACGATAAGTCTTATCACCCTTCCAGCAGACATTAAGAAGTCCACTGTCGCCCTCGACCATAACCCGTCTTACATCACCCTTAGTGGGAGCGACACAATGAACGATCTTATCGCCCTTCTTGATACGGTGACGTACCCATTCAGCACCCGCTCTAGTCTTACCCCATCCACGACCAGCAAGTGCTAACCATGTTGACCAGTCACCTTTCGGCTCTAACTGATCGGGTCTAGCCCAGAAGTTCCAATCATACTTTAGTTCCTCTGCCTTAGCAGGACCAAGTTTACGCAGAACTTCTCTTACCTCTTCGTCGGAGAGTGATCTAAGATCGTCAGCAGTTACAGTCGCCTTCGCAATCGCAGGTTTTGCTTTCATCGGGGTTCTTTCCTAATAGACCCATGAGGCTGTCAATAGCACTCTCGTCTAAGTCTGGGTCTTCCGTTTGTTCCACTTCATTCAGTGTACTGTTGGGAGACCAACCACCTTTAGAACGTAGGTAGAACTCTTGTGACTTGAAGTCTCCGTCTAAAGCCTGTTGTACCACGACAGAACCAATGGCTCCTACGATCTCAGCTTTAGTCTCTGCAATCAACTCTCCATACAACTTGTAAAACGTAGCTGTGCTAGATGGTGCATTTTGGTACTTCTGGATGGACGACATAATATCTTTTACAGACACACCATTCCTAATACCATTACGGACATTCTTAGCTATGACTTCGCTATATGGCTTCTCTGGGATCGACATAACCATTCTTCCTATTACTAAATAGTAACCCCATCGGCATGACCACATCTCTTAGTTGTTACTTGATGGAAAGGTTCGTCATGGTTGGGGAAGTTGTGTAGGGACTACTATAGTATAAACTATAGTTTCTCTCTCTACTAGCTATGTAACTGGTGAGTTGTAAAAGCTAAAGTAGGAAACTTAAGTAGTACCTCTTATAGTAGTATAACGTCGGATTTTCTCTAAGTGTAAAGCAGGTATGTAAACTATTTTATAGTCGTCTGTAAATACTAGATTCTTTTTTGTCGTCCCTCACTTAAGTGGGTAGCGCAGGTCGTGTCGTGGGTCTGACTCCGTGCAGTAAAGTAATAGACGCCCGCTTCCTGTGACGGAATGTCGCACTCGTTACTTACGATTTATTTTTTTTTATGTTGGAAATCATGTGGGTTACGCACCCCCCGCCCGAATCACCCCAGTGAAAATGGGGGCCCCAAGCGTATGTCAACACAAAAGTTTCCTTGACAAGTGTTTTTTCTTGCGCTCGGAGGGCGAATCGGCTGACCCTCCCGACTCTCTTTGCGTTTCAACAATAGGGCCGAACCGGACCCAATGACGACACAAACAAGAGCCAAGCCAATGACAAGACACAAAAAAAGGAGCGCCCGAAAGCGCCCCAGTTTAGGGAGTCCAATGATGTAAAAGGGAAGAGGCTTAATCGGTATCAAGCACGCTATAAGAGGCGGTATCAAAACGCCACAAGACAGGCATTATATCCATATAGGGCTTATCTATTGTCAATTCAGCGGCATGGTCTAGGCAATCGCTTGCGCTTTCATAGGCGTGGAAACAGTGCCACTTGTCAGAGTCTTTGCGGAATACTAGGTTGCGATATTCAATCTTGAGCATGGGTCGACTCCTTGTTGTGGTCAGTCTCACAAGAGGGGCAAACGGATTCCCCATTTTCCAGGGTTGTCATGTCGTCACTATGAGTTGCTTCTAGGCAGTGGTCGCATGGTCTGTGTATCATTGCACCAGCTCCTTAGTGTTTCTTATATGAGACGTTTGGAACATCGTGAGACCAGCAAGCGCGACAGGCATTGTCACCAGTACCGCATGAGCCTCCATTGCTAGGCGCTGGGCAAACGTGACCGTGAGCGGGTTTGAGCTTATGTACTGTGCTAGTGTTAGCGCCCTTGACGGGGGCTTGATCGACCATTGGCGCTGATAGGCGAATTACTAGGTTGGCAGGTATTGCCCCCTTATAGGCGCGTACAATCGCCAATTCGCGGGTTGGAAGCCAGTGGTTTATATGGGGGGTTTGTCGCGCCACCTCACAGATAGCGGCCAGTTGATCGACCGAATCTAGGTCACCAGCGTCAAACCAGCGGTGATATGGTTCGCCGGTTTTATCGGCAAAGCGTAGAATCTGGAACACACAAGCGGCGACCCATTTTGCGGGGGCGTTGGCAATTAGATCAAGCGACTTCTCATAGTTGGCGGTCCAGCCTTGGTCCACAGATGGACGCAGATTCTGGATTCGTAGAGCATAGCAACCCTCACAAATTGAGCCTTTGAGCTTTGCCAAACGTCCACCGACTCGGCAATGTTTGGCAGAAGATGAAAACGCAGAGCCGGGCATTTTGGAATTGCGGTTGGTTACAGAAACAGTTTCCTTGGCGGATTTCAATGTTGCGAACATTACTGCGAACCCCCGAAGCTGATCCAGTATGACAAGAGACCGGGAATCTCAAACAAGAGGCCGTCAAAGTATAGCGTTGAAAAGTAGCCCACGCAAAAGCACAAGAATCCGAAGTACAAGAGGCCAGTTAACTTGGCAAGAACAAGGGCGAGTCTTTCGGTGATTGTCGCGGCCTTGCGAGTGGCTTGGCGTTTGCGATGATAGACTCGGGCGATTGCGGCGTCATCTAAACCTTTGATTATGTTTTGTTCGTGTGTCATTTTGTCGTTTCCTTGTATCGGTGTTTCTATAGTTACTTTATGGGGCGATTCGGGGGCTAGGTCAACCCCCGTTTCAATCTTATTTTGTGCAATGGGAGAAAACCTTTTCTTTGGCCTCTTGCAGGTACTTGCTCAAGTCAGCCAAGCGGTTATAGTCTGGCTTCTCTTTGTTGCTCTCTCTTTCGTATGAGCGAGTCCAAGTCTCAATCTCTTGAATGTCGTAAATGAGGGTTTGTGTCTCTGCGAATGTCATTTTGTCGGCTCCTTGTCTCTGTGTTTCTATACAATCTTTATGAGGTGATTCGGGGGCCAAGTCAACCCCCGATTCAATCTTATTGGATCAACCATCGGTCAATCAGCGCATAGGTGCCACCTTTAAACCAGATCCACTGTTGGCACTTCTCTTTTGTGATTGAGTCAATCTCGATGTGATATTCCATATCTGCCATATAGTCTGCTACGGCTGATTCTGCTTTGCGCATTGTAGAATAGACCCCAAGAAGTCCATCCTCTGAGAATGTTACTGTGTAACCGTATGCCATTTGCTGTGTCTCCTTGTCAGCGTTTCGATGCACTATAAATAGCCAATGCCCAAACGATTCGCAACCCCTTGAGCTATGCTAAAACTGCATATCGGGTATGCGCAAATGACATAACTACGGGGTTGACTCGCTCACAGTGCGGGGAATCACTTTTATGGGTTGCGGTGACCGGGAGTCTTTCCGGGCTTGTAAGGGGCTAAAATCGGCCTCAAAAGTGCTATTGACTCCCATAGCGAATCACTGTATAAAATGGGGGATGCCTAATGAAAGAGCTATGCAATATGCGCATGGCAGCTATGCAAAACTTTCCGCTTGTATATCTGGCGAATCGCTGTATAAAGGAGTCACTGAAACGCTGATAAAAGGACGGCAAAAATGACCTGTTACGAATACTTTTACGAATCGGACTACGGAATGGAATCCGGGTTTGTTGAGGCAACGAATCGCCGCGAGTTACTCGCAAAGATGAAAGCTCAATTCCCCGATGACATAGGATCAGATGGGTTTGCCGTTGATCCAGATGGAAACGATTTCCCGCTTAACTGGTAAAATTCCCAAAGCGTCACAAGGGGGGTTGACGTCCCCCAAACTATCTGACTCAGGGCTAGATTTTCCGAATCGCGGTCGCAAAACACGGAAGAGACGGCAGGTGCGAATCAGTTGCAAAAATGTCACACATGGCTTGTCAAGTGTCGTATTTATGTCACACCCGAATCAGTTGCCTATTTGTCACACATCAAGATTCGTCGAGAGTCAAGTGTTGCAAAAATGTTTTACCGAATCAGTTGCAGAAATGTCACTGTGGCAAGAATGTCACACATCACGATTCGTCGGTTGTCAAGTGGCAAAAATGTCACGTTGCAGAAATGTCACACTTGGGTCCGAATCGGACCTATCGCCCCCGAATCACACCTCAGACCCCCCCAGTGGAAATCAGGAATCAAACCCCCCCAGTGAAAAAGCTCACCCCTCCGAGGAAATTTGGGGTTGACCCCAGCAGTGAAAATATGTAAAGTGATTCGTAGTTAGACCCCCGCAGTGGAAATCAGGAGAAGACAAATGGCTTACAAGTATCAAACCAATGTTAAGTATAAGGGTATCAAAGAGGTAGAGGTACACTATTGGAATTTTAAAGATATAGCACTTGACTATCTGAATGATTCTGGTAGGTATGGTGATGTAGAGTGGAAAGATGTAAAAGGAGTGTGGGAATGATTGGGTTTACAGCAGGAAGTTTTGATCTGTTACACGCAGGTCATGTGATGATGTTAGAAGAGGCTAAGAGTGTGTGTGACTACCTGATAGTAGGGTTGCACGTTGACCCTAGCTTAGAGCGTCAGGAAAAGAACAAGCCAGTACAGAGCCTCATAGAGCGTCAGCTACAGTTGGGTGCGATCAAGTATGTAGATCAGGTTGTCGTCTACTCTACAGAGAAAGAGCTAGAAGAACTTTTGTTCGCATATGAGGTTGACATCCGTATCATAGGGGAAGAGTATGAGGGATACCTGTACACTGGTAAGGGCTTTACTCAGTATGTACACTACAACAAACGTAACCACGGTTACTCAACAACAGAGCTAAGAAAGAGGGTGTGTGATGCTACATAAGATGAACATGGAGGTCTGCGAACAGTGTGGTCGTATCGTAGACGAGGATAAGATAGACGACCAAGGGGTGTGCAAGCACTGTTACGAATACTCACAGCAAGCAGAAGAATGGAATGAACATGACTCAGAATTTTAAGCACGAGAACAAGATATACACTGTAGCAGTAGCAACAAAGAAGGATGGCCCCGTGGCGTTACGTCTGCCCCTTATGACTATGGAGAAGGCAGAAGAGACTGCGAAGTACATGAACAAGAACATGGCTTCTATGGTCTCTAAGGTTGGCCTAACCTGTGTCGCTTACAATACGACAGCTAAAGACATGGTTCCACCTTACCTGATCGACATGGAAGCTGAGTGGAATTATATGCTTGACGAGGATGTCGAATCACTCTATACAGTAGTTAATACAAACACACATGCAGGAGGAAGCATATAATGGCTATCAACAAAACAACAGTTCGTGACATCGTTAAGGCTCGTGGTACACGGTTTGCAACGGTTAAGTTCATCAAGAAAGATGGCAGTGAGCGCACAGTAAACGGTCTGTTTCGCCCAGCCTCACACATCGTTGGCAATGCCAAGGGTCGTATGGTATCTGAGACCATGAAGGCTAACGGTTACATCCCTATCTTCTCTGTGTCTGAGAATAGCTGGAAGTGCTTTCACGAAGATGCTGTAGTGGAAATCAACTAATGTCACAACATGACGATACACACGATGACGTGACTCACTGGTTGGGTAAACTATGACCCCACTAATGTGTCTTGCAGCAGCGGTCTTCTTTGAGGCTAGAGATCAGCCCTTAGAAGGCCAGAGAGCGGTAGCTGAGGTGGTGCTTAACCGTGTCGCCTCAACCCGCTGGCCTAACGAAGTCTGTGATGTGGTGTTCGAGCGTAAACAGTTTTCTTTCACCCACGATGGAAAACATGATAGGTACTGGGAGTATGTCAACAATGTGTTTGATCGTCAGGCAGTACGGATAGCAGATGCAGTTGCAATTTCTGCGCTAGACGGAGACAGAATAGGCTTGACGAGTACCCACTATCACGCTACCTATGTATCACCAAGTTGGTCTAATCACTATCACAGAGACGGTCAGATTGGATCACATATCTTTTACACAGCCCCGGAGGGAAAATGAAATGAACCTTACACTTGAGCAACACCTGCGTGACATGGGCCTTATGGAGCCTACACAGATCGAAGAAATCGCAGCTGTTACCGATACCCGTCATATGTACCTAGAGAAAGGATACTTCAATGACCCCCGCAATAGAAATGGAGAGGTGCCGTTCTGATGACACAAATTACAGCTGAGTACATTCACCACTGTGGCAGTGACCTAACGGTCGCCAATAGCGCCAGAGTAAGTTTCGCTAAACAGAGTGAGTTGGAAGACGATGCTTGGGGTCCACCTAAGCTCAAAGAGAAAGATGCCAAGCTGATCCGCTACCTTGCCAGAAAGAAGCACATCAGTCCATTCGGACATTGCTTCGCATCCTTCCACTGTCGTGCACCGATCTTTGTAGCACGGCAACTTGTAAAGCATAAGTTCCTGCGTTGGAACGAAGTAAGTCGTCGATATGTCGATGATGAACCAGAGTTCTATGTGCCTGATGTATGGCGGGGGCGTAGTGCTGACAAGAAGCAAGGTAGTGAGGGTGAAGTAAAATATGAAGGGCCATTAGGTAACTACAACCAACTGGATATATACAAAGAGCTATTACGGGTAGGTATAGCACCGGAGCAAGCCCGTATGGTACTGCCACAGTCTACAATGACTGAGTGGTACTGGTCAGGTAGCCTAGATGCCTTTGCTGATATGGCTAACCTACGCTGCAAGTCAGACACACAGGCAGAGACACGAGAGTTAGCTAACCAGATTAGTGAAATGATGATTGCGCTGTTTCCTGTTAGCTGGGATGCACTGAGGGGGAATGACGATGAGTGATCCAATCAAGGTATTAGAGATAGAAGAGCATGAGGATGGCAGTGCAACAGTAAAGCTAGAATGTGACCCCAAAACATTCGGTGCCATCTTTAACGTAGGTTTTGTGTCGCTAGTTAAGACTGGCCTATACTGGGAAACAAACGATGAAACCAAACCACAGGGGTCTTTAGATGTATAAGTTCGGCAGCGAGTTAGACAACGAGTGGAGCAAGTTAATAGAAGACTTTAAAGGAACAGTAATGTCAGAAAATACAGCAGACATCGTGCATGAACCTAAGCACTACGCCCGGTGGAAAATAGAGCCTATCACCTATATAATGATGAACGGCTTTGAGTTCTGGCGTGGTAACATCATCAAGTATGCCAGTCGTGCGGGTTACAAGCCCTACGAGGGAATGAGTGATGTCGAGAGTGAGATTACCGATCTTGAGAAAGTCATTCGGTACGCAGAGATGCGGATAAACCAGCTAAACGGGAAGGATAAGTTATGACCACCAATAGGGAAAAGCTGACAGAGCTACGCAAATACTTGAGGGCTGGTGGATATGACTTTGTTGTTACCCGGTACGAAGGTGATGTCGTACACCTAAACCTGTACCTGGGAGACGACTAATGGACAATCAAGACATTCTGGATATGTGTCGTAGGCTTGCATCTAAGTATCGTAACCACCAAGAGTTCGACGACCTTGTATCCACTGGTGTCATTGTATGTCTTGATCTAAGGGCTGGTGGGGAGAAAAACCCCGCTACGCTATACCACAGGGCAAGAGACGCAATGAACCAGTACATGAACCACGGATCATCTTTCTTGACATACCCGTCCGGCAGAATGGGGCGTGACGCATGGAAGGAAGACAACAACGAGGCTGTAGATTATCAAGACGAGGTTATCATTGCTGTAAGCCTAATGGAGTCATACGAGCTAAAGAATTGTTTACAGAAGCTCATGCGAGTTCTCAGCAAGCAAGAGAGGACACTGCTTATGACTTTATACAGGAATGGCAATGACTTAACGGATGCGTCAAAGAAGTTAAAACAGTCTAGGCCAACACTAACAAACGTCCGTGACTCTATCCGAAACAAGATTGTAACAATTTGTGATCTTACACCTTGCGGAAATCAGACGTTATAGGTAAATGTGGAACGTAAGTGAGAACGTAAGTTTTACACTACTACCGACTACCAACTAAAGAAAGGAAACTTAAGTATGGCAGACATAGCGCACCAACCTTGTCCATATGTGTCGTGTGGGTCGAGTGATGCCTTTTGTTATGAAGACGTGAAGCGTGTTGGTAAGTGCCATGCTTGTAATGCTTCATACCCTTCTAGCCAACAGATGCACGATTGGGCTAAAGACAGATACCCGACAAAAGGAAGAGACGATATGGCGAATGTACAGTATATAAGCAGTGGCAGAGAGAGCCAATCTGAGGGTCGTTACACTGATATGCGTGGCGTAAGCTCACACATTATGAAGTCTTACAATGTCCTGACGTTTGATGACCGACAAGAATACGTTTACCCCAGCGGGGGAATTAAGGTTCGTCGCTTGCAGGAAAAAGCCTTCTACGCAAAGAACGGTTTTAAGGGTGATGAGTTGTTCGGCATGAACCTGTTTCCTGCGGGGTCGGCTAAGTACGTTACGATCACAGAGGGTGAGTTAGATGCTTTGTCGGTTTCACAGATGCTTGGCAATCAGTACATCAACCCTGTCGTGTCTCTACCATCTGCTACACCCTCAAAGAAGTTGTGGGAGAATTGTAAGGACTGGCTAGATAGCTTTGAGAAGATCATCCTGTCGGTGGACACAGATGATGCTGGCAACGCCCTAGCTGACCGTATGTCACGTCTATTCCCTAACCGGGTGTACCGGGTCGATCACGGTAAGTACAAGGACGCTAACGAGTTCTTACAGGCTGGAAAGTCTAGGGAGTTTACGGGTCTGTGGTGGAAGCCAGTTAAGCACACACCAGAGAACGTGATGAACACCTCTGACGAGTTCCTAAAGCTGTACACTGACACACCTGAGCATACTTACTACAAGACTGGGATTCAGGCGTTAGATGACAAGATACTTGGTTTGATGCAGGGTCACTTCACAGTGTTCAAAGCGCCTACAGGTATCGGCAAGACAGAGCTTATGCGTTACATGGAATACAGTATGCTACAGCAGGGTATCCCGATTGCAGCGTGGCACTTAGAGGAGACTAAACTACGATCTCTTCTTGGTCTTGTGTCGTATGAGGTAGGAGATAATCTTACACGCCGTGACCTGATCGAAGAGAAAGATGCAGACGATATTGTAAGAGAGGCTATCATAAACCTAACTAAGGACGAAAACTTCTACCAATTCTACATAAGTGATGGTCAGGGTACAGAAGAGTTGATCGACCAGATCAGGTTCTTTAGTCAGGCTTGTGACTGCAAGTTTGTATTCTTTGAGCCTATCCAAGACGTAGTGGTTGGCACCTCCGAGGAAAACAAAGAGAGTATGCTTGCTGACCTGTCTATCCGACTGTCAAAGCTGGCGGCAGAGTTGAATGTGGGTATCGTTACAATCGCCCACACTAACGAGAACGGAGACCCAAAGTATTGTAAGATGATCGGACAACGTGCTTCTGTCATTATTGACTTGCACAGAGACAAAGAGGCCGATAGTATAGAGGAACGTAATACAACGTATCTGAAGGTAGAGAAGAACAGACCTTGTTCCGAGGAAGGTCAAGCTGGGATGCTCCGCTTTAGCACTGAAACTTTTACACTAAGGGAAATATAATATGTCTACTCAACTCACACGAGAAAACTTCGACAAAATGGTTAACGAAAACCCAGAGCTATATGACCTATTCAAACGGTTTGCTTTTGAGGCTATGAAGTATAAAAAGAGCTATGCTGCGGCAGGTATCTTATATCGCATCCGTTGGGAGACAGAGGTATCTGAGGCTGGCAGTGAGTACAAGATCAACCAGAACTGGGCTAGGTTCTTTGCTATCAAGTTTATGGAAGACTTCCCACAATACGAAGGCTTCTTCCGTATGAAGAATACAGGGTCGGGGGTATAGTATGATAACAGTCTTTGACATAGAAACAGATGGGTTAGACCCTACGTTGATCCATGTCTTATCTTGGTCTAACGATCTTGGCGAGATACGATCTACGCACGACTATGACGAGATGCGTTACGTTCTACTCAACAGTCCAATCCTCTGCGGTCATAACATCGTCCGGTATGATGTACCCGCAGTGGAAAAGATTTTAGGCATCAAGATTACAGCCCGTCTGATCGACACACTTGGTTTGTCGTGGTATCTTAACTACTGGCGCAGCAAGCACGGTCTGGCAGAGTACGGTTTAGAATACGGTGTGCCTAAGCCTAAGATAGACGACTGGAAGAACCTGTCGCCAGAGGAATATAAGCACCGCTGCGAGGAAGATGTACGCATCAACAATGTCCTGTGGAAAAACCTCCACTACAAGTTGAAGAAGATGTACTCTGTCGAAGAAGACAAGGATCGTCTGGTGGACTACCTCACGTTCAAGCTGGAGTGTGCAGCACAACAGGAAGCCCTCCGATGGAAACTGGACGTAGCAAAGGCTGAGGCTCACTTAGAAGAGTGGCAGTCACTAAAGGCAGAGAAGATCGAGTTGCTTGCAGACGCTATGCCCAGACGTGTTATAACAGCCGTTAGAACACAGCCAAAGATTATGTACAAAAAGGACGGTTCTTTGTCTGCCAATGGTGAGAAGTGGGTTGAGCTATGTAAGCAACACAAGCAGCCACACACGACTGAATCCATGACTGTAGTGACAGGACACGAGAGGGCCAACCCTAACTCTACAGATCAGGTGAAGCATTGGCTGTACTCTCTGGGGTGGGAGCCTAAGACATTTAAGTTTACTAGGAACAAGGTAACAGGGGATGAAAAACAAGTTGAACAAGTCCGAAGAGATGGAGAACTATGTGAAAGTGTCAAAGAGCTTGCAGCGTATGACGAAGCTGTTGATATTCTGGACGGTCTTACTGTCCTTTCTCACCGTATTGGTGTACTTAAAGGCTTCGTAGAGAACCACAGTGATGGCTGGGTGCAAGCAACTGTAGCTGGGTTTACCAATACACTTCGCTTCAAACACGCAAAGCCTCTAGTCAACCTGCCAGCTATCGACAAGCCCTACGGTAAGGAGATCAGGGGGTGCTTAACTTGTCCAGAGGGTTACACTCTATGCGGCGCTGACATGACCTCTCTTGAGGACACAACAAAGCGTCACTACATGAAGCCCCTCGATCCAAGTTATGTTGAGGATATGTCTAAAGAGGGTTTCGATCCCCACTTGGACCTTGCTAAACACGCAGGGGTCATTACTCAAGAGGACATCGACAAGCACAACAGTGGGGAGCGTTCACTAAAGTCTCTGCGTAAGAACTACAAGGTAGTCAACTACAGCGCAACTTATGGCGTTGGTGCAACTACCCTGTCCCGTACTACTGGCATGGCTACAAAGGACTGTAAGAAGCTACTAGATGCCTTCTGGTCTCGTAACTGGTCAGTAGAGCGTGTAGCAAACACCGTCCGTACAAAGACGTTCTTTGAGGGAATGTGGCTACAGAACCCGGTCTCTGGCTTCTGGTACAGCTTACGCAGTGAGAAGGATAGGTTCTCTACTCTGAACCAAGGAACTGGTGTGTTCTGCTTCGATAGTTGGGTCGCTTTATGTCGTAAGAATGGCATCAAAACTATCGGTCAGTTCCATGACGAAATCATTGCTCTGGTAAACGCTGGAGAGGAAGATAAAACTAAAGCTACGATGGAGCAAGCTATTGAAAAACTGAATGATAAGCTACAACTGAACGTGCCACTTGGTGTCGATGCTCAGTTCGGAAAGACCTACGCAGACATCCACTAATTTATTTCTGACGGAGCTTTACACTTCGCTTAAATCCGACGTTATACTTATATACCAACAGCCGAAAGGAACTCGATAATGGCTAAATATACAATGGACATGGTACTCGAATATGCAAAAGTATTTGAGCAGAACGCAGACATGGGGTCACCTGACGGGCCACGGGCTGCACAAGCTATCTACCAAAACGGTGGTCAGTTTATCGTCAACGCATACTTCACAGATCAAAGTCAGATCGACTTACTTGAGAAAGAGGGTCTGGACCTTCACCCCATGAACAGCAATCGCATCCTCCAAGGAAATGCTGATTACGGGATCGGTCAGTACATGAAGGTTAAACGTAAGGTGTCAGACGTAAAGACCTTTACCGACAGCAAGACAGGCGCTCCTGTTGAGGTAGACTATGGTGGCGCACCAAAGGTTGTTAACCTGACCGATGGTCGAGATAACAAGCGTATGTGGTCTTTCGATGACGATGGTCCACTTGGGAATGGTACTAAAGCTAAAGTACAGTTTGAAGTCTATGCCAAGGGTGCAGGGGTTCGTCTCCTAAACATTGGTGTAACTGAACACGTTGCATACGAGAGCAACAATGAAGTAACAGAAGACGATGAGTTGTTCATCATTTAAGGGAGCAAATAATGCGAGTAACTGTTAACGCCTACATGGACAAGGACGAGGATGGATATGATGGAAGTTCTGACATCTCACGGGATCACGTCATGGACCTTAGCGATCTAGCTGCGGTATTCGCAAATGCTGCTGTAGCTATGGGCTACACCTACGTCAAGGCGGTAGGCTTTGAGGATGATGCAGGGGACATGCACTGGGGAGATGTCTAAATGGAGATGGGGAAAGTTTTAATCGACGGTGACATAATCGCCTATCGTGCAGCTTTCTCCACTGAACAGATGGGGTCGTCAGATACAGAGCGCAAGGTTGACGACCTCATCGACTTCATCTTAGAGAAGACGGTGCTGTTCCCAGAGTTACTTGAAGACTATGTTGTCTACCTTACTGGCAAGGGAAACTTTCGCCATGAGATAGCCAAGAGCTACGTCTACAAGGGAAATAGGAAAGATGTTCAGAAACCCCGACACTTGCAACATGCTAGAGACTACATGCACGGCAAGTATGAAGCTATAGTAAGCTCAGGAGAGGAAGCAGATGACCTTATTGCTATTGAAGCCGCCCGACTAAATTACGATGCCTGTGTGGCCTCTATCGACAAAGACATGCTACAGATACCCTGTTGGCACTTCAACATTGTCAGAGGTGATTACACTAAGGTAACCCCAGAAGAGGGGATCAAGTTCTTCTACACACAAATCCTAACTGGTGACAGAGCGGATAACATTGTGGGCTTGTTTAGGGTTGGACCTAAGAAGGCTGAAAAGATACTTGAGGGAGCCACAGAAGAGAGAGACCTATGGGATCGTGTCGTCAAAGCCTATGATGGTGACGAAGACAGGGTTGTAGAGAACGCCAGACTATTGTGGCTACGAAGGAAAGAGGAAGAGATATGGTTGCCTCCAACAGTAAGAAGCGACAACTAGCCTTAAAGCACGGTTACCGTTCTGGGCTTGAAGACGACATATCAGAAGACCTCAAACAAAGGGGTGTAGCTTTCGGGTACGAGACCATGAAGATCAAGTGGGTCTTGCATAAGAATAAGAGCTACACCCCAGACTTCATCCTGCCTAACGGTGTGATAGTTGAGTCAAAAGGACGCTTCACAGTAGATGACAGGATGAAACATTTAGAGATAAAGAAGCAACACCCTGAGCTTGACATAAGGTTTGTGTTCAGCAATAGTCGGGCTAAGATTCGTAAAGGATCAAAAACAACGCTAGGTATGTGGGCTGAGAAACACGGCTTCATTTACGCAGATAAGAGGATACCCGACGAATGGCTGACATAATCTTAAACGTACATCGTGTCTTTGGGGGACCGTTTGAAGACGAGGATGGTGACTGGTTTCTTACCTGTAGGATAGAGGATGTCGAGGCTAAGGAGATGTTCACCGACGACATTCCTTTTAACGACTTCGACTCTGCATACAACTTTCAATCACTGTTCTTAAGCTCAATAGAGTCAGTGGAAATAAAGATACCCTATAACGGAGGAGGCTACGATGCCTAAAACCGCCATTGTTTTTAGCTGTGCTCACAGCGACCCGTCTACTAGCAACGAGAGGTTTGATTGGCTAGGAGAGCTAATTTATGAAGTTAACCCTAACTACGTTATTGACCTTGGTGATGGGGCCGATATGCGCTCTCTTAACACTTTTGATGGTCGATACCCTGAAGCTATTGTTAGCCAAAGTTACCAATCGGATATTGAACATTACAATGAAGCGATGGACCGCCTTAGACGGAAGCCCTCTACTAGGAAATACAAACGCGCCGCTTGGTTTGGCTTTGAAGGAAACCACGAAAACCGTATCAAGAAAGCCTTGAAGCACGATCCTCGTGTAGAGGGTGAGAAGTATGGGGTGTCGTTCAAGCACTTGCAGACTGACCATTGGTTCGACGAGTACCATGAGTACCACAACTCAGCACCCGCTATCGCTGACTATGATGGGGTATCTTATGCTCACTTCTTTAGTTCTGGCAACTATGGGACTGCTATGTCAGGTCTACACCACGCTAACAGTATGTTGGCCCACCGATATAAAAGCTCTACCTGCGGTCACAGCCACAAGCGTGACGTTAAGTTCAAAGATGCAGCTGGTGCTATCGGAATGGTTGTAGGTTGCTTCAAGGGCGCTGAAGAGGGCTGGGCAGGTCAAGCTAACCTAGACTGGTGGAAGGGTGTTGTCATTAAGCGTGAGGTTAGTAATGGTACATACGAGCCAGAGTTTGTGTCACTGAAGAGGTTGCAACAACTATATGGGTAAAAGAAGTAATTTTGACAGGGTGCCGAGGGACTACTACCCGACCCCCTTGGCTGCTGTTGAGCCTCTGATCCCGCACTTGCCCTACTCGTTTGACTACATAGAGCCTTGTGCGGGTGACGGGCGCTTGATAGACCACCTAGAGACGCTCACGGAGGGACATGGAGAATGTCTGTTTGCCTGTGACATTGAGCCTAGAGACAAGAGGGTCGTAAGGCATGACGCCTTAGACCTAGAGTTTGGCGGCTATGGTGTCGTAGACTACTGCATTACCAACCCCCCGTGGGACAGAAAGATACTGCATCCGTTTATCGAAAGATGGTCGCAGATGTGTCCGACTTGGCTCCTGTTTGATGCCGACTGGATGCACACTAAACAATCAGCTATCTTGATGTCGTATTGCGTCAAGGTGGTTAGCGTAGGCAGGGTTAAGTGGATCGAAGACAGCAAGAGTAGCGGTAAAGATAACTGCGCTTGGTATCTGTTTGACGCCTTCTTGCCACCTACTACACCAACAGAGTTTTATGGGAGAACAGTATGATTACTCAAGAGGACATAGACGCATTTAAGATTGTAGATGCAAACGCACTAGACTACTCATACTGGGTAGAAGATAAGATTATGACTGAAGGCAATGACCGCCTAGTGGAAAACGTCTTGGGTCTCGTGGGGGAAGCGGGAGAGGTAGCCGAGAAGGTTAAGAAGATGATACGGGATGGCTCTCGCCCAAGCCAGAAAGACATTGTGAAAGAGCTTGGTGACGTACTGTTCTACACTACAGCTATCGCTAACTACTTCTACAGCGACCTACAGACGGTTATGCAAACCAACATGGACAAGTTAAATGATCGTGAGGCCCGTGGGGTACTCAGTGGAAATGGAGACAACAGATGAAGGCAAGATGGGTAAACAACATATTCGTGAGGTTTATGAGGTACTGTGTGATGTGGTCAGAGCATAGACAGGCAATCAAGATACTGAACCGACTGTCCGATAGGGAACTAAAGGACATTGGCATTAGCCGAGAAGACATTGACCGTATGGTCTGGTTAGATGAAGATAAAACAATGCGAGGACGCGGCGAATGAGCAACCTACTACCAACAGACTACCAAGCCTTCATCCACAAGTCACGTTATGCACGTTGGCTGGACAAAGAGGGACGCCGTGAGACATGGGGCGAGACTGTAGATCGTTACATGGATAACATCGTAAAGCCTGTAGCAGGAGACGACAGCTATGTTCGTCAGATTGGAGAGGCTATCCTATCTCTCGACGTTATGCCATCCATGCGCTCTCTTATGACCGCTGGTCCAGCAGCACTCCGTGACAATACAGCCATGTACAACTGTAGCTACCTAGCAGTTAAGAACATCAAGAGCTTTGACCAAGCTATGTTCATCTTGCTTTGTGGGACAGGCGTTGGGTTCTCAGTCGAGCGTCAGTACATCAACAAGCTGCCAGAGGTTCCAGAGGCTCTATTCAATAGCGATACTACAATCGTTGTGAAGGACAGCAAGGAAGGCTGGGCTAAGGCTCTACGTCAGGTCATTGCTCTTCTGTACAGTGGTGAGGTTCCCAAGTGGGATGTCTCCAAGGTACGTCCAGCTGGCGCTCGACTAAAGACCTTTGGTGGTCGCGCATCAGGTCCAGCACCTCTGATCGACTTGTTCAACTTTGTCGTCCACACATTCAAGGGTGCTACAGGACGTAAGCTATCCTCTATCGAATGTCACGACATCATGTGTAAGATCGGTGAGGTGGTCGTCGTAGGCGGCGTTCGTCGTTCAGCTATGATTTCATTGAGCAATCTTTCGGATGACCGTATGCGTCACGCTAAGTCAGGTGCATGGTGGGAGAACAATCCACAACGAGCTTTGGCTAACAACTCTGTGAGCTATACTGAGAAGCCAGACAGCATCTCTTTCATGCGTGAGTGGCAAGCCCTAGTGGAAAGCGGCAGTGGTGAGCGTGGTATCTTCAATCGGGAAGCAGCTAAGGTACAAGCAGCTAAGAACGGACGCCGTAAATCAGACCTTGACTTTGGTACGAATCCGTGCAGCGAAATCATCTTGCGTGATTCTCAGTTTTGCAACCTAACGGAGTGCGTAGTCCGTGCAACGGATACATTAGAAGACTTAGAACGAAAGGTAAAACTTGCTACCATCTTAGGTACAGTACAGAGTACCTACACACACTTCCCATACCTGTCTAAGGAGTGGAAAGACAATACCGAAGAAGAGCGTCTGTTGGGTGTTAGCCTCACAGGTATCATGGACAACCCTCTAATGACCACCAAGAACGGTGGGTTAGACAAAACACTGGAGCATCTTAAGAATGTCGCTATTACTACTAATGCTGAATGGGCTGAACGCCTTGGTATCCCTGTTGCTACTGCTATCACTTGTGTCAAACCTAGTGGCACTGTCTCCCAGCTTGTTGACTCTGCTAGTGGTATCCATGCTCGTCACAGCCCTTATTACATCCGTACTGTGCGCGGTGACATTAAAGACCCAATTACGAACTTCTTGAAGGATCGTGGCGTACCAAATGAGCCTTGTGTGATGAAGCCAGATACCACAGTGGTGTTTAGTTTCCCCATGAAGTCACCTGACAATGCTGTAACGACATCTGACATGACTGCTGTAGAGCAATTAGAGATGTGGTTAGCCTACCAGAGACATTGGGCCGAACATAAGCCTAGCGTGACTATAAATGTCCGTTCTGACGAATGGTTTGCCGTGGGTGCTTTCGTCTACGATAATTTTGATGAAATGTCTGGTGTGTCGTTCCTACCCTTCAGCGAACACACATACCAACAGGCACCCTATCAGGATGTAGGTAAGTCAGACTATGAGGCACTAAAGTCTGTCATGCCTAAGTCTCTTAACTGGGATGAACTAGCTGAGTACGAGGTTGAGGATAACACGGCAGGTAGCCAGACATTAGCTTGCTCTGGAGATAGCTGTGAGATCGTAGACCTAGTGTAACCAAAGCACCTAAGCAAGTGTATAAACTGCTTACTAGGAGATACCATGTACACCATCGTTACCCGTGACCAATGTAACTTCTGTGATTCTGCTAAGGCTATTCTAAAATGGAGGGGCTATCCGTACATAGAATATAACGTGCAGTCTTCAAGCTCAAAATGGGTATTGACCTTAATCAAGAAGGCTGGGCTGACAACAGTGCCTCAGATATTTACCCCTAGTGGAAATTATGTCGGTGGATATACGGAACTCAAAAAACTACTGGAAGAGGAACAACGCTAATGGATGACTTCCCTGAGAAGCCTAAGCGTACCAGACGTAAGACTAACTACAAGGGGGCCGACAAAAAGCCTACCTCTGGTCTTGTCGCCAAGACTACTAAGCAGGGTGAACTAATAGAAGCCCTCCGAGGAAATAAGCAAGTCTTTATCCTTGGCCCTGCTGGAACTGGTAAGACGTATGTTACAGCAACGTATGCTGCTGACCTATACATCACAAAGCAGATAGACAAGATCGTTATAACACGGCCTCATGTAGCCGTAGGTAAGGAACTGGGTTTCCTAAAGGGTGATCTGACAGAGAAGACTATGCCTTGGGCTTTGCCCGTATTAGACGTATTGGAGAAACATCTTGGTAAGGGTGCAGTGGAAACAGGGATCAAGAACGGCAACATTGAGATGGCACCTCTTGCACTTATGCGTGGGCGTAGCTTCGATAATGCCTTCATAATTGTCGATGAAACACAGAACATCACACTACATGAACTTAAGATGGTCCTAACCCGTGTGGGAGAGGGTACGACAATCGTACTCAATGGTGACGTTATGCAGAGCGACCTAAAGGAAGCCGATGGTTTATCTAAGGTGATCCACTTAGCGAAGAAGCATATGTTGCCTGTGCCAGTTATTGAGTTTGGTGTGGGCGACATTGTACGATCAGGTATCACAGCAATGTGGGTTAAAACATTTATGAAGGAGAAGATATGACCTTTTACGAAGGTGTAGTCCTAGTTGTACTAGCAGCCAACGCATACGCCCTTTACAGGATAGGTAAGATGGAAGTTGACATAGACACCATGTACCAAGGTTTAGCCATGTGTATGAAAGAGGTTGGTATCTCAGAAGACGAAGAATAAAAAAAGCCCCCGTACTCCTTAAGTGGAATACGGGGGCTTTTCTATTTTACATCTTCTCGTAGTGTGGACCGTCTATAAAAGGTCTCCGTCCTTCTGATCGTCTCAGGTCAATATAAGCGTTCATGGCATCTTCTGCTGTGCCTTCATAGGAACGAATGTCTCCCTCTGACCATGCAGCGCCCCACTTGATAGCGACACCAAGCTCTGTGGCAGCTTCCTTCATTGCGTCACATATGTCGTCGTAGACATTTAGTTCCCAACAACCCTTTCCATCCACAAAGGCCATGAGATCGACCGCACGACCATCTAGGTGTTTAGACTTCATAGTCTGTGACCTACCAGCCTCTACGAGCTTCTCCTGTTCCTCTTTGGTGCGTAAACCATACACAACCCCAAAGTCAACCTTTGTAAGCTCTATGGCTCTCTTAACGACTGCTACAAGGTCTTCATCGACACCTTCTAGCTTACGCAATGACCGCTTAGATAATTTAAAACTCATTGCTTACTTACTCCCAAAAAACTTCGATACCGACCTAATTCCTATGCTGGCACTTACGATACCCCCGAGTGAATACTGATACCACTTTGGCATACCCTCAAGTGCAGCGAACCCAGCTTGTACTATCGCATTACCCCAGTCGCCACAGAAGGCTAGTATCAGGGGAATAGAGAAAAGTAGAGTTATCCACTCGTCTTTCCAGCTGTTTTGAGTAGCCTTGATAGCCTCAATGTCCCAGTCGATCTCACCAGTTAGCTGCTTCTTCTTGATCTCAGCTTCAGTCAGTTTAACTTGTGTCTTACTGTCGATAACACTTGTGGCTAGTCCAGCTAGGCTAGTTAAAATACTAATCATTTCTTTTCGCTCCCTAGCCAAACGGCTATCGTACCAGTCATAGCACCACTAACGACACTAATCATAGCACTCTGCTGGGTACTCAAATCATCAAGGCTCATGCCCCATTCGATCACACGGATGTACATAACAGTCATCACTAGCATCATAAGTCTGGGCATGATCTTCCAAGCCAGAAGTCTCTCCATTGTTATTGCCATCACCATTTCCCTTGTTTCTTACCGAGGAAATAAACCCCCACGCCGAAAATACCAATTCCTGATACCACCACCAGTATGCCCAAAGTCCACTCCAGAATAGTCTGCTTGATCTCCGCCTTACGATACAGAGTTGCCTGACGATCCTTACGAACTTGAGCTTCAATCTTAAGAAGTTCGTCCCAAGCCGACTGACCATAAGCAAACTGAATATACTGCTTAATTTCAGCACGAAGAGCCTCCGCTTGTTTCTTCTTAGCAAAGATGTCCATTGCACTTGGACCGGGGCTTCCTAGTAAGATAGCATACCAAGGTTGATCCTCAGCCCTCTTATGTGCAAAGTTAATGTCAGAGATAGCCCCAGCGAATTTAGCTAGATCACTGGAGATACCACCGATGTCCTTACCTAGCTGTATCCCACGTTTAATGGCTGATACGGCTGTCTGAGCGGCAGCAAATGCTGTAAATGGGTCTATCATTTGAACTTAACCTCTATAGGACACACATAGTTATGGCTTACCCTGTAAACCCTGTCGTACCAAAGACCATTCTTAGAAGCCCCGCAATCGTAGTAGCAGTATTGAAATAGCTGATTACCACCAGTTGTCCAAGCATGTCCGAAGGAAACAAACACCAATACACATAGCACTACCTTGGCCTAATAGCCATAGCTTCCACTGCGGATCGAATAGCCTTTATATTTTCGTCTATCCTAGCCATAGAGACAGCTTGAGTATTAACAGCAGATTCAAGGCTGGTAATCCGGGATTGTGTTTCTAGGATGTCCTCACGGTTGCTTTCAATGTCCGACATCATCATAGAGACAGTCCATACTATTGCAGCACCCTGTGTGATTAAGCCAAGTATGAGGCCAAGTGAGAGATTGTTATTTAGTATTTCCTTAGCCACAGTTAGCTCCCTTGATTACTTAGAATATCATATGTGTTCTGGTTTAGTAGGCCAAGTTACATTGCGAGGAAAACCTGATTGGTCTGTGATGTCCAAAAGGTCTCTTCGGTACTGTGCCCACTCAGTTTGCTTTTCTGTAGTAAGTTCCCCCCACCGCAAAGGGTTAGACACAAGTGGATCAACTCCTGCGCTTAAAAGCCTGTCACGCTCTGCGCGTACCTCTGTAGCTTTCCATCCATCATATACCGCATCAGAGGGTGCCACCCAAGCTCCACCTTCGTAAGTGTGCAAGTGAGATGGACGTTTCGTTACTTCAACAGTTCCGACTGGGTACGCAGCAACAATCTCATCCGAAGGGTTTGATAAGGTTTCCCAATAATCCCCATTAAGATTTATAAAGTATTTAGACATTTTAACTCCTATGAAAGCATTGAGGCGCTGAGATTGGAACTGCCAGTTGTTCTATAATAGTGTGTATTAGGGACAATAAAATAACCATTATCCCATGTACCGCTATCACCGTCTGGCCCACCAACAA
>Ga0213861_10000215_pt1 | contig 48271 bp, 47 predicted proteins | sample PICome_4_FD_160110 | JGI IMG/M metagenome (GOLD analysis project Ga0213861, IMG submission 160110) | Coastal seawater microbial communities near Pivers Island, North Carolina, United States - PICO131 | ecosystem: Environmental > Aquatic > Marine > Coastal | place: USA: North Carolina... | reverse complement strand
TTTCTAAACGTCGGATCGCCATCGCGTCTAACACTTCTTTGATTAACTCGACCTGTCCCTTAAATTCTTCGGGTGACTTGGATCGGGTGGCTTTGTATTCGGGGAAAATATCGGTGCGAAAACTCTTCCGGGAGACGTCAAATGCAACGGCCACATGCGTCGGGTCGAATTCCTTAAGCAAGTTGATCAACATGGAGGTAAACCCGTAGACCGCATTAGTTGGTTGACCGGTACTGGTGGAGAAGTTGTCAGCGGGCAGGGCAAAAAAAGCCCGGTAGGCCATCGAGTGTCCATCGATTAGCAGTAGTCGATTGGCAGCCACTATCTGATACTAGTTGCTCATAAACGCAATAGGATTTCTCACTATGTCAAACATGAGCGATCCACAATCAAGAGATATCACCGCTGAAGTTCAGTCGATTGGAATGGGTGCCCTCGGCGAGCGAATGGGTATCACTCTGGTGAGCGCATCAATTGATTCGGCAGGCTTGGCAACCATCAGTGCAACCATGCCGGTTGAAGGGAATACCCAGCCTTACGGACTATTGCATGGTGGGGCGAGCGCGGTCTTGGCGGAAACCCTAGGCTCAATTGCCTCGGGAATTACGGCCTTCAACCGAATTGGGGAAGGGACCTTGGTGGTCGGAATTGATTTGAACTGCACGCACCACAAAGCGGCCCGCGACGGTGTAGTTACGGGGATCGCCCAAATGATTAGCGCCGGAAACACAATCTTGTCCAGTGAAATTGTGATCACCGATGCCCAGGGAGAACGCATAAGTACATCCCGGCTGACCGCGATGGCACGTAAGCCGCGCACGTGACCTTTCGCAGGTCGATTCATAAGCCAAGTTGGCGCAAAGACTTACAAGTGCGTAACAATCAAGTTTTAATCATGAATACGCGTGTGCATCCCGACTCAATGACGGTAAGGTTCGCCGAGTCTCGCGGGAGCCTCGGGCTCTTGCGATACAACGCACGCCAATTGAATATTTAACTTTAACGTTCAACGATTCAGACCCGGAGGTAGCTACACGTGCTTAGACGCGTTCGACTCGCGCTGGGAGTTCTTCTTCTCACATCCGTCGCTTTTCTCGTTTCGGGTGGATTTTCCCCAGCCACCGCAGCAGACACGACAATCACAGGAACCCTGAGCACGCCGGCGGGCCTCCCTGTCACCGGGGTTGTTATCACCGCAATTGGACCTGACGGAGTGAGCGTTTCTGGCACCTCAGATGAAAAAGGGGTTTTCGTGATACCCCTTTCAGCCGGAGGCAGTTATACGGTGGAGCTTGATATAACGACCCTCCCTGAGGGAATCACACTCAATAACGAAGCCGATGCAAGCCGATCACTACTGGTGCTGGGTGGCGAGAAAAGAATTATTATTGGGCTTTCAGAGGGAGGCGAGTCGGGGATTGTCGCTGGCAGTTCCGGGACGGGTGAGCGTGTTGTTCAACTTTTTCTTGATGGAATCCTCTACGGACTGGTCATTGCCCTTGGTGCTGTCGGTCTGAACCTAGTCTTTGGCACAACCGGCTTGACCAACTTTTCTCACGGTGAACTACTCACTTTGGGTGCCTTTACCGCCTTAACCTTTAATACGGCAGGCCTCAACATCATTATTGCCGCTCCCATTGCGATAATTTTTGCTGCTTTAGTTTATGGGTGGGGTCAGAACCGGATTTTGTGGCGACCTTTGCGACGGCGCAAGACTGGACTAATAGCTGCCATGATCGTGAGTATTGGATTGGCGATTTTCCTTCGATACACACTCGTTCTCTTCTTTGGCGGGGCTCCTCAAAGCTACAAACAGTTCGCCGGGCAGCCGGGTATTGCTCTCGGACCATTTAATACCACCCCAAAAGCACTTATACTTGGCGCCCTAGCAATTATTGCTCTCGCTGCAACGGTTATCTGGCTTCAACGCTCTCGAATTGGAAAAGCCACCCGAGCAGTTTCCGACAACCCCGCACTTGCCTCAGCAACAGGTATTGACGTGGAACGCGTCATCTCGGTCGTATGGATCATTGGCGCAGGACTGGCAGCATTCGCCGGCATCTATCTTGGATTGACTCAAAACACGGTCTGGAACATGGGACAACGCATTTTGTTAGTGCTGTTCGCCGCCGTCATTTTGGGTGGCCTCGGTACTATTTATGGTGCGATTGTTGGTGCAATGGTTGTAGGAATTTTCATTCAAATGACCACATTGTTCATTCCCACTGAAATGAAAACGGTCGGAGCACTGTTCTTGATGATTCTCATTTTGCTGGTGAGGCCTCAAGGATTACTGGGACGAAGAGAAAGGGTGGGTTGATCAGCATGGACTTTGGCCAAATTTTCACACTCACTATCACCCAAGCATTTGGTGTCACAGCACTGATCTATCTGTTCGCTGCGATTGGCCTCAACATCCAGTTTGGATATACGGGACTACTCAACTTCGGTCAGGTAGCATTTGTTGCTGCAGGCGCTTACGCCGTTGGCGTTATTGTTCTCACCTTAGATTTGAGTCTGTGGCTCTCAATCATCGTCGCGCTCATGGCCTCAACGGTTCTGGCACTTTTGCTAGGTATCCCCACACTGCGATTGCGAGCGGACTATCTCGCAATCGTCACGATTGCTGCCAGCGAACTTCTTCGACTACTGGTGCGGTCAATTGCTTTCAAAGACGTATTCGGCGGGGCTCAGGGGCTCAATGGAAAACTTGGTCAAGAATTTCATGACCTCAATCCCCTGCCCGCTGATTTCACACTCCCGATCCTGAGTTGGAGCCGTCAGGATCTGTGGGTTGTAATTGTCGGCTGGAGCCTTGCATTGCTTTTCACCCTGTTCGTTTGGGGACTGGTCCGCAGCCCGTGGGGCCGCGTGGTCAAGGGAATCCGTGAAGATGAAGATGCAGTGGTTTCACTCGGCAAAAACGTGTTTGTCTACAAATTGCAGGCTCTCGTAATTGGTGGTGGGATTGCAGCCTTCGGCGGTATTTTGTGGGCTGTCGCCAAGCAATCAGTTCAACCAGATACGTTCCAACCAGACTTCACCTTCTTCGTGTTCACCATTCTGCTGTTAGGTGGTGCCGCTCGAGTATTTGGTCCAATTGCCGGAACTGTGATTTTCTGGTTCTTACTGGCTGGCTTCGGAGAGGTATTGAGTTCGTTGATTAACAACGGCTACATCGACTTCCTCACGGCAACCGATGTGGGATCAATCCGATTTATGCTCATGGGCCTCGGACTGATGCTCCTCATGATCTTTAGACCTCAAGGAATATTCGGCGATCGAAGGGAGTTGGCACTCGATGCACGCTGACACCGAAAACATGGCACCGGGTCGCGCCGCTGCATATGAGGCATTGCGCGATGTGGCTCGGGTTCCGGGTTCACCAAAACCAGATCCCATTGTGATCGCCGACCGCGTGAGTCGACAATTTGGTGGACTCAAGGCCGTCGATGTCGCCCATGTTGAAATTCAACGGGGCTCTATCACCGCCCTGATCGGCCCTAACGGCGCAGGCAAGACAACCCTTTTCAATCTGTTGACCGGTTTTGATAAACCAGATACCGGCGAGTGGACACTCAATAAAAAACCCATAGCAGGTAAGGCTCCGTATCGACTGGCCCGGATGGGAATGGTTCGCACATTTCAACTCACCAAAGCGCTCTCTCGCATGACGGTTATGGACAATATGCTGCTCGGAGCTAACGGTCAAAGTGGTGAGCGAGTCCTTAACGCTCTACTGCCCTTTACTTGGAGAGCCCAAGAGCGAGCAAACGCCGAGCGTGCCGTAGAACTCTTAAGTAGATTCAACCTCGATGCAAAAGTCGGCGATTTTGCCGGATCACTTTCCGGTGGCCAACGTAAATTGCTTGAGATGGCTCGTGCACTCATGGTTGGTCCAGAAATTGTGATGCTCGATGAACCAATGGCTGGGGTTAATCCTGCCCTCACACAGAGTCTCCTCGGTCACATCAAAAATATTCGTGAAGAAGGAACAACAGTTCTTTTTGTTGAGCACGATATGGATATGGTGCACGACATCAGCGACTGGGTCATTGTCATGGCCCAGGGCCAAATCATCGCTGAGGGTCCACCGGACGCCGTCATGAAGGACCCACAGGTCATTGAGGCCTATCTTGGCTCTCGCCACGGTAACGCACTCACAGCTGACGGCGCCTCGCTCACGGCCGACTCCCAAGGAGGAACCACATGACGTTTAGTGAACCCGCTGATCTCCCCGCAATCGATAGTCCTGATGGCGCCCATGAGTTTGAGTCGGAAATTGATATCAATGCTTCTCAGCGCACAGATGCATCGCCTGCAACTCCTGCTCAAATTCATGAGGCAGAGTCCCTAGGCGCGCTCATTAGGGCTGACAAATTAATTGCCGGCTACTTCCCTGGGGTGAACATCCTCAATGAAGCCGATTTGTACGCCCACGAAGGTGAGCTGGTGGGGATTATTGGGCCTAACGGTGCAGGCAAGTCAACACTGCTCAAAGCGCTGTTTGGCTTAGTCCATATCAATTCAGGAGCCGTCACCTTACGCACCGAGGATATTACCAACCTACGGGCAGACCAATTGGTAAAACGTGGTGTTGGTTTTGTGCCTCAAAACAACAATGTGTTCCCCTCCCTCACTATCGAGGAAAACATGGAAATGGGCGCCTTTCAGGACCCAAAGTCCTTCTCTGAACGATTTGACGCGGTTGTGGATCTCTTCCCCACGCTGGGCACTCGTCGCAAGCAGCGTGCAGGCTCCTTGTCCGGTGGGGAGCGTCAGATGGTTGCGATGGGCCGCGCTCTCATGATGGCTCCAAGCGTGCTACTGCTTGACGAGCCCAGTGCTGGCCTAAGTCCAGCCTTGCAGGATGAAGTATTCGTTCGGGTGAAGGAAATCAACGCCACTGGCGTCACCGTGATCATTGTTGAGCAAAATGCAGCGCGATGCCTGCAAATAGTCGACCGTGGTTACGTGCTAGACCAAGGCCAAAATGCCTACACGGGCACTGGACAATCTCTGGCTAATGACCCCAAAGTGATTGAGCTTTACTTAGGAACACTCGCGAAGGCATAAACTTCACTAAATTCGAAATGTCCCGATCCCCTTGTGGGGGTTGGGACATTTTTGTTGTCGTTGCGTAATGTACCTAGGAAGACTGTGGCCCCACACCTTTCGGTGCGGGGCCACAGCTTGAACTGCTAGCGAGGTGCTACTACGGCAGTGGGACCACTGCAGTCACTGAGCCGATTTCGGCAAACTCAGTGTTTGAGCTGTACTCATTGATGGAGATGGTGCCCTCGAGGAGATCACCATATTCGTTGAAGTCAACGCCTCCGGTGACACCCATGTAGTCGATATCGGTGCCTGCATCAAGCAGAGCAACGCAATCGGCGTAAGTGCTGCACACTTCGCCACCGTTACCGGCAACGTTAGGTAGTTCTGCTGCGATTTTCACACCGTCAGCACAGCCAGCCGCGTGAGCAGCCAGGGCGATTACCATGGTTGCATCATAGGACTGTGGGCCGTAACTGAAGTCAGTCAAGGCTGGGTCAAATGCAAGCAGGCGCTCGTTGAAGGTTGTCAAATCGACTGAACCTGAAGGAACTGTGCCGATTGTGCCATCCATTGTGCCGGCTGGGAAGTCAGCAAACGCGGTTGTGGAAAGGTTTCCATCAACGAGATATAGCTGAACGTCACCTGGGCCTACACCCTGCTTGATCATTTCCTGAACGAGCTTCACGGTCTCTTCGAAACCAATTACTGCAACGGCTTCTGGGCCAGCAGCCTTGATTTCGGCAACTTCAGCTTCAAAAGAAGGAGCAGCTGGATCGTAAAGGATGTCGCTGGTGACGGTTCCACCGGCTTCTGTGAAGTTCTTGACCGTTGCAGCTGCAAGACCTTCGCCATATGGATCCTGGCGAGCGATAACCGCCAACTTGGTGACTCCGCCGTCGACTGCGCTCTGCGCAATTACGGCACCCTGAAGCACGTCAGACGGGGAGTTGCGGAAGTACAGACCGTTGTCCGGGTAAGTGGTCAACGCTGGAGCCGTGTTAGCTGGTGAGAACTGAACAACTCCGTTGGAGGTGATCTTGTCGATTACCGTGAGGGACACACCCGATGATGCGGCACCGATGATTGCATTCACGCCCTGTGCGAGCTGGGAATCAACCGTCTGGCTTGCAATATCTGTGGTGGTGTCGCCTGAGTCACCCTCAATATAGGTAACAGGTGAGCCGAGAACGCCGCCTGCAGCGTCGATCTCTTCAAGAGCTAATTCAACGCCTGCGAATTCAGGTGGGCCGAGGAATGCAAGGTCACCTGTCGCTGGGAGCATTGATCCCAAGACCAAAGAGGTGCTTGTGCACTCGTCTGCTGCTTCTTCGGCTGTTTCTTCGGCTGTTGCCTCGGCTGAGGTTTCTTCTGCGGTTGCGCTGGCGGTGGTATCTTCGCTGTCACTGCTACAAGCAGCTAAAGCGAGGGATGCCGCACCCAACACAGCCACGGTCTTAAGGACCATAGTGCGCTTCATGCATTCTCCTTGAATAAACGAAAGTAACAGCGTGTGCTGTGACTATTTTCAGGCCGGTTACCCGAACCCGGTGCCTAGACTATTTGAATCGAACGCTCAATCAAAGACTCCGGACCACAATTTCCGACTTCGTGATAGGAATGTGACCTGTGTAACATTGATGTAACTCGTTACAGGGACGTTTCATCCGATTTCTTCGTGATTTTCGCCGATACTTCCGCAATGGTAAGCCGTTGATCCATCGCTGCCTTTCGCAAAAACTTGAATGCGTCATCCTCGCTCATTCCGGTGGATTGCAGGAACTCTTTTGCCCGATCCACGACTCCAGCAGCATGATTTCGGTTTCTCAATCGCTCCAATTCGGCATTCAAGTCCATGAATTGCCGCCAGCGGGCACAAGCGAGAACTAACGCCGCTCGCACCTCGACTCCAGTGAAGGGCTTAACCAAGTAGCCAAAGGTCCCCGCTGCAGCCGCGCTGGTCACGAGGTCGGCCTGCGAAAATGCACTTAAGAGCACCACAGGAGCCAACTCCTGGGAGATGATTTCCGTAGCGGAACTTATCCCATCACGCACTGGCATTGAGATGTCCATTAAGACAATGTCTGGCCTTAACGCTTTAGTAGCGTCCACGGCTAACTGGCCATTGCTCACGGAACCGACAACGTCCATGCCGAGTTCTACGAGAGTTTCCGCGAGGTCAAGCCTGATCAGCGTTTCATCTTCTGCAATCAACACGCGCAACGCAGGGAAAGAACCATCAATGCGTGGCTCCACTTCATTGCGCATAGGGCAAGGCTAAGGCTTCGAGGTGAATCGGTAAGGTTATGCCCCCTAGCCCCGGTATCCCAACCGGTAGAGGAAGCGGTCTCAAACACCGTCCAGTGTGGGTTCGAATCCCACCCGGGGCACATAATGCGGATATGGATTTGCGCACCAAGTTTGTCGCAGCTGCCTGTTCGTTTGTCCTGATCGCAGGAATAGCCGGTTGCTCGAGTGGATCAGACGTAGTTCAAACCAGTGACCTGGGGGATCGCTTTGAAGCACCGAACCCAACCGATGACCTATTAGATGATGGCTCGGGCAATGAACTCGAAGTGGGAAGCGACTTAACTCTCCCGGATAATTGGCCACAAGGGATACCGACACCCAGCGGTACTCTGATTGCTGTCTCCGTGATCGATGAACGCACGGCAGTTGCCACGTGGATTGTCGAAGGTGATGTATTCACGGCCCAAGCAAACTTTCTTAATGAATTTGATTCAATGTTCACAGTCGAGCCCCTTGAAGAATTATCAACAGACACGATTTCCGTTTTCGGCGCCATAGGCAATGGCTATGACATTACGGTTAGCGCGACTCTGGGTGAGGAATCAAGCGACCCTGGAGAAATAACCCTGCTGGTCAATCCAAGCCTCTAACCAGTTTGGGTTGATGAATCCAAGGTACGTGAAACCGCTCCCAAAACGCCGTGCACAAATGAGCTGGAATCATCCGTTGACAAACTTTGCGCCAATTCCACTGCTTGGCTCACAACAACTGCGTGCGGGGTCTCTGGCATGAACAACAACTCAGCAACAGATACTCGTAATATCGCTCGGTCGACGCCGGGCATGCGTTCCAGGCTCCACCCCTGAGAGTTCGCGGTTATCTCGCTATCTATTTGCGATTGATTCGACGCGATGAAATTCACTAGTTCAACAGCGTACGTGTTGAGTTCGGGGTCTCCTTCACTCTCGCGCCGACGAACATGCTCGCCCAACACCATTAAAATCGGTACCTCTTTTGACTCGGCCTCGAAGATAATGTCCAAAGCACGCTTGCGGGCTTTACCGCGAGCTGACATTAGTCGTTCACTCGACCAAGATATGAACCATCGCGCGTATCCACTTTGACCTTCGTGTTGGAATCGATGAACAAAGGTACTTGAATTTCAGCACCGGTCTCTAGCGTGGCGGGTTTGGTCCCACCACTTGAGCGGTCTCCCTGCAGACCTGGCTCCGTGTACGTGAGCATGATTTCAACGGATGCGGGAAGGTCAACAATTATGGGATTTCCCTCGTGAATGGCGACCTGAACTGTTTGATTTTCCAAGAGATACTTGGAACTTTCTCCCACAATTGAATCAGGCACTGGGAATTGTTCAAAGGAATTATTGTCCATGAACACCCAACTATCCCCATCACGGTAAAGATATTGCATATCTCGGCGGTCAACGGAAGCCGTCTCCACTTTGACCCCCGCGTTGAATGTTTTATCAACCACCTTGCCCGTGAGTACATTTTTCAACTTGCTTCGGACGAACGCCCCGCCCTTGCCTGGCTTCACATGTTGAAAATCGATTACCGTCCACAGCTGTCCGTCAATATTGAGAACGACGCCATTTTTCAAGTCATTACTGGTTGCCACCAAGGTGCCCTATCTCTATTTCAAACACTAATCGAATCAAACTACTGATCGAACGATTTCTAGCCAATGTGACGGCAGCATAAATACTCCCGAAATTGCATTAGGCCTTGGACAACAATAGTCGCGAGAGTGCTTGCAGGGCCAACAGGTATGAGTCCACACCAAAACCGGCAATCACCCCGGTGGCGCTAGGCGTAACAACTGAGTGGTGTCGGAACTCCTCACGGGCACCCGGGTTGCTGATATGAACCTCGATTAGTGGCTCACCCAGCATCGCGCAGGCATCTGCGATGGCATAAGAGTAATGCGTGAATGCTGCTGGATTCATGATCACGGGCAATTGTGAGTCGGCCGCAAAATGTAACCAGTCAATAATCTCGCTCTCGTTATTGCTTTGGCGGATATCAACCTCGAACCCCAGCTCAAGTGCCTTCTCTGAGATAGCACCTGTAAGTTCAGAATAAGACAGGGTTCCGTATACATCGGGCTCTCTGCTGCCCAGTCGATTCAGATTCGGTCCATTAATGACCAAGACCCGATGCACCATGACCCAACCTTACTGAATCATGAAACGCAATTGCCTAAGACAGGTTGCTATAGGCCGAAAAAAGAAGCGAAGGATCGGGTCCTTCTAATATGGCTGGCTTTCCGATGCCATCGAGAACAACAAATCGCAAGAGATCCCCTCGAGCTTTTTTGTCCACTTTCATCGTCGAGAGCAGTGGCTCCCATCGCCCGGCTGGATATGTCGTGGGAAGGCCGATTACTTCGAGAACATCTCGGTGCACCTGAAGGTCGGCGTCTGAAAGTCGACCAGCGATATTAGCCAACTCCGCGACGAACATGATCCCGACGGAAACGGCGGCACCATGGCGCCATCGGTAATTCTCAAACTTCTCCACGGCATGCCCAAACGTATGACCGTAATTGAGTACCTCACGACCCAGATCTGGACCACCCTGCTCGGTAAAATCTCGGGAGACTACAGCTGCTTTTACAGCGATCGCACGTTCAATCAAGGAAGTAACGATTTCTTGTTCAGGGTCGAAACAGTTTTCTCGCTGGGACAAGATGGTTTCCAAAATACTGGGATCACTCGTCAAACCGACTTTGGCGACCTCAGCCAAGCCGGCACGCAAATCATTTTCGGGCAGTGAGCTCAATGCATTAACGTCAATGACGACCCGGCTTGGGCTGTGGAATGCGCCCACAAGATTTTTTCCTGCATCTGTGTTGATACCCGTTTTACCACCGACGGCTGCGTCTACCATCCCAAGCAATGTTGTTGGGACTGCAATCCACGCGATACCCCGCAACCAGGTAGCGGCAACAAAGCCTGCGAGATCTGTTGTGGCTCCCCCACCCAAACCGATGATCATGTCTGATCGCGTGAACTCCGAGGTACCCAGAGCATTCCAACAGTATTCAAGTACCGCTGCTGTTTTGGAATCTTCCGCCTCAGGTACTTCGATGAGAACGACTCGACGACCTGACCCTTCCAATTCAACTTGAAGGGACTCAGCGCTCACCCGAAGCGCTATTGGGTAAATAATCCCTACGCGAGTGGCCGTCGATACTGCTTCATTCAATTCACCAAGAAGGCCTCGGCCAATGTGTACGTCATAACTGTGCTCTGCGTTCACGGTAATACTTAGCATTCGACACCATTCGTCAGTAGGTCGGAAATCTGCTCGGCCAGTTGCTGCGGATCCAGAGTGTTTGCATCAATCCGATACGTGGCAAGGCTTGAGTAAATTGGGGTTCGCGTTTCCAATAGAGAAACAAGATTTGCCCGCACATTTCCCACCAGTAAGGGTCGGGGTGCCGAAAGCCCAGCTCGGCGAAAGGCAACTGAACTACTCACTTCAAGCCAAAAAATAGGAGCATTGCCCTCCTTCAGTTCCCTCGCGGTTTCCGTATTCATTACGGCGCCTCCGCCCAAAGATAAAACGCCGCTAAATCCGCTGAGTGCCCGAGTGATGGATAGATGCTCCCAATCACGAAAAACCGTCTCACCTTGATTGACAAAAATGTCCGAGACACTCTGCCCATGTTCAGCTTCAACAAGTTGATCTGAATCAGCAAATTCACAGCCGAGCTCACGCGCAAGAATTTCACCTACCGTGGTTTTGCCGGCACCTGGCGCGCCAATCAGAATTGCTCGGGGGGTCATCGAAAAACCTAGTTGACCAATGGAGCGATTTTGATGTTCATATTTTCGAGGTAGCTCGCAATATTGCGTTGACATTCACCCAAAGAGTCCCCACCAAATTTGTCTAAAATCGCCTCGGCAAGTACCAGGGCAACCATTGCCTCAGCAACGATTCCTGCAGCGGGAACCGCACAGACATCAGATCGTTGATTGATGGCGACGGCAGTTTCACCCGTGGTCGTGTCAATAGTTTGTAGTGCACGAGGGATTGTGGATATCGGTTTCATCGCTGCGCGGACTCGAAGCATTTCTCCTGTGCTCATACCGCCTTCAGTGCCACCAGATTTTCCGGAACCTCGACGGACTTCGTCACCGTGAGCAAAAATCTCGTCTTGGGCCAGTGACCCTCGAATGGCGGCGAGATCGAAACCGTCACCCACTTCAACACCCTTAATCGCCTGAATTCCCATAAGTGCGGCAGCCAACTTGGAGTCGAGTCGACGATCCCAGTGGGTGTAACTCCCCAAACCTGGCGGTAAACCGATGGCTACCACTTCAACGACCCCGCCCAAAGTGTCGCCATCACGGTGGGCTGCACCAATTTCCTCCTCCATCAGAGCACTCGCCTGTGGATCAATACAACGAACCGGGCTCGCGTCAATCACCTCCATTTGATCAGGAGACGGAGGCGCACCCGTGTAGGCAATCGCACCAATTCGAACCACATGACTTACCAAGGTGATTCCCGCGACCTGAGCAAGAAATGCGCGGGCAACTGCGCCCAGTGCAACCCGAGCAGCAGTTTCGCGGGCGCTTGCACGTTCCAATACCGGCCGCGCATCGGTGAAATCGTACTTCTGCATTCCGGCGAGGTCCGCATGTCCGGGGCGAGGTCGGGTTAATGGCGCATTGCGGGCCAATGCGTCCAGGATCTCCTGATCCACGGGCTCGGGGTTCATAACCGCTTCCCATTTAGGCCATTCGGTGTTGCCAATTTCAATTGCAATTGGCCCACCCAATGTCTTACCGTGTCGAACCCCACCAAGAAACTTGACATCGTCTTTCTCAAATTTCATGCGGGCTCCGCGACCCGTGCCGAGTCTGCGACGGGCTAGATCGCGATCAAGGTCACCAGTTGTGATGTGGAATGAAGCAGGAAGCCCCTCGATGATCGCGGTCAATGCCGGCCCATGCGATTCACCAGCGGTTAACCAACGTAGTCGAGACACCATGCCTCAATACTGTCAGATCCAAACTACGCTCCCGCGCTCACACCTATGGCAAGAAGGCCCGATACCAGAACACCGAGCGCCATGAACGGACCAAAGGGCACATCGCGGGTCTTTCGACGGATAAACATGAGAGGTAGTACCCACAATGCGGCACATGCAAATGAGATGAGTGAGCCCAAATAGAGATATGACCAGCCCAATGATCCTAGATACAGCCCGACAACCGCTGCGTATTTAACGTCGCCCATGCCCATCCCTCCCAGAAAATGGATGACCAGATACACGAGGCAAGCTATAAGTGATCCTAAAAGGGAAGAAACAAGAACCTGAAAGTCATTCTGGGTGAATGCAATAAAGGTAAATCCGACAATGCCGCCAATGTAGGTGACCAAGACCAAGATATTCGGCAAACGGTGCTCTCGGAAGTCAACCAATGACAGTTTCAACGCGGTAATGAAAAACCAGACCCAAGTCGCAAGATATGCAAAAGAACTCCACGTGACCATGTGAGAATTGTTGTTGCGAAAATACGACTTCCCAAAACTAAAAATCAGCCTGTGGAAAACTCCTTGGGGAGTGCGGCACGCATAACTTCAATGGGGGCCTGCTCTCCAGTAAAGAGTTCCACCTGAGCCCAGGCTTGCCAGAGAAGCATTTCGACTCCGCTCAGGACTTCACCACCATGATGCATTCGCCAATATCCGGCCAGCTCACTTGGCCACGGATTGTAGGCGATATCAAGAAGGACCGAAAGTTCCTGCTCTTTCTTGAGCATGCCAATAATCTGCTTCTGCGCGGAACTGGGGACAGTGCTGATCACGAGATCTCCAGCCAACACGATCTCCCGCTCTAGGTGCACAGTGTGAAAAATGACCCCCAGCAATTCACTTTGGTCGCGAAGCAGTGAAAAGGCTGCCTGGTTGCGTGCGTAACAGGTGATCTCGGTCACCCCTAATTCGGATAGTGCGCTCAGCGCACTGCTCGCTGTTGCTCCCGACCCAATAATCGAGGCTGAATCAATATGGGCAAGGTTGGCGTACTTGATAGTTTGTACTATCCCGAACACATCAGTATTTTCCAATGCCCAGTCCTGATCTAGACCTCGATACACGGTATTGGCGCATCCCGTTTGAATGACGAGTTCCGATTGATTCTTGATGAATCCAAGTACATCTCGTTTGAGTGGCATGGTCAGTGAGTAACCCATTGAATTGCTGTCTAACTCACCAAGACGTTGTGCGAGCATTTCAGTCGCGGTATCAATAGCCGTGTAGTCAATGTCCCGCCCGAGTGCTGCGTATGCCGCACGGTGAAGTGTCGGTGAGAGCGAATGTGAAATCGGCGAACCGAGAACGGCAGCTTTCAAACTCATTGCGAACAACTCATCGCGCATCCAAATACGCCCGATACTCGGCTTTTAATTTCAAGAATTTCTCATAGGTCTTCGCAAATTTGGTTTCACCCGTATCGGGATTCACGGTCACGAAATACAGCCATTTGCCCTTAGCGGGTGCAAGTGCCGCTTCCAGGGCAGACTCGCCCGGAGAGTTGATTGGCGTTGGCGGGAGTCCTGTCACTTTGTACGTGTTATACGGCGATTCCGTGTCCAGTTGATCTGCGGAGAGTTCCAATTCGTCTAGTCCCAAGGCATACGACACGGTTGAGTCAAACTGCAACGGCATATCGGCTTCTAATCGGTTGTACACAACAGCCGCTACTTTCGCAAAATCTTCAGGGATGACTTCACCCTCCAGCAGCGATGCCACCGTGAGGATCTCGTAGGGGCTGCGACCCATCTGGGCTGCCCTAGTTTCGAGATTGATGCTGCTCGCGGATTGATTGAATCGCTTCACCAAAGCACTGAGAATCGATTCCGCATTTTCATCACCGACTAGGTCGTAGGTAGCAGGAAACAAGAATCCCTCTGGCCTGCTCTGCGCCCAACCTGGCAGGGGCAATGCATCAGGATTCTCCAAGACCTGTTCGAAGTCTGCCAAGGGAAGTCCTGTGGCACTGGCCGATAATGCAACTGTTTCGTCTAAGCGCAAACCCTCCGGCAAGACCAGTCGAGATGCCGCGCGTGATGCTGGATCCAACATCAGTGCGAGCGCAGACTCTCCACTCATCTGGGATTTCAGCGTGTAAGTGCCAGGTCCGATCGTCGCACTATCCTCATTATTGGCTGCTGCTGATGTAAAACTCTCGACCGATTTGACTACATCTGCAGCTTGGAGCGTGTTCCCGATTTCAGTGAGACTCTCACCCCTCGTTACCGTAATACTCACTTCACTTGTACCAGAACCGACATAGTCGTTAGATTCACTTCCGCCACCAAGGAGTGAGTAGATTCCATAAATAATTGCAAAGGCAGCAATTAGCCCTGCACCGACAACGACACGCTTACTCCAACTATTTGCATTTCGCGAGGGTGGCAGCGGATCGTCGCTGAGAACCTCATTGATGAATGTCATTGGGCTGAGCCTTTCGCTTGAGTCAACCGATCGATGTAGGCCTGAAGGAATATTGCGGCAGCCGCGCTGTCTATTCTGCTTCGCATTTGTTTACTATTCAAACCGCCAGCACGCAATGCTCCCGTGGCTTGAATCGTGGTCAATCTTTCATCAATCAGAGTAATTGGAATGGAAGAGACCAAAGCAAGTTGGCGCGCCCATTCCCGTGCGTTTTCTGTTGACGCCGTGTCGTTTCCTTTCAAATTACTCGGCAAGCCCACAATGATTTCACACGGTTCATATTCATGGATTAAGTCCAGCGCAGACCGAATCGATTCTTCTCCTCCCCCAATGGCATTTTGGGGTGAAGCCAAAATTGCGTCAAAATCACATGTGGCTACCCCTATGCGCACCGTGCCAACATCGAATGCAAGACGTCGCTGATTAACTCGAGTCATTATTTATGCACAACCAGCGCCGCTTCTACGCTTGAGATGGCCGCTGGCAGTGCAGCGCTGTTGGAACCTGCGCCTTGGGCAAACGCATCCTTGCCACCGCCTTTGCCGTCGAGTTGAGTCAAAGCCACGCGCAACAATTCTTGGGCTGACAGTCCACCTTCGACACCGATGTTGTTGACGGCCACAACCGCCGAGATTTTTCCATCCACTGTGAGTGTTCCGAATGCAACAGCCTTCGAACGGTTTGCGGCCTTGGAAATTGCCTGTTGAGCTAACTCTCGGAGGTTATTCACATCAGTGCCCACGGGCGCTGCAAAAACCCAAAGGTCAACGTCACCGTGTCGCATTGGTTCGCCCACAATGCTGCTGGCATCTTTGAGCAAGTTTGTCCGCTTGAACTCCGCTATTTCCTTCTCCGCAACCTTGAGTGCACCCATGGTGGCCTCAAGTCGATCCGCGAGTTGATCCGCCGGCACCTTGAGCATCGTGGTGAGTTTATTGACCAAGACATGCTCATTTGCCGCAAATTGATACGCGTCAGCCCCAACGAGTGCCTCGACTCGCCTCACCCCTGCACCTACGGAACCCTCACCTACGAAATACACCAAACCCAAGGCACCCGTTCGCTGAGCATGTGTGCCACCACACAGTTCATGCGCCCAGTCACCAACAGATACTACTCGCACTTCACTCCCGTATTTTTCCCCAAAGAGTGCCATGGCTCCCATGTCCAGAGCCTGCTGTTGAGACATCAAGTTGGCGCTAACCGCTAGATCTTCTATGAGCATAGCGTTGACGTACTGCTCGACATCGCGGAGTACTGCCGGTGAAACAGCTTCTGGGCTTGGAAAATCGAAGCGGAATCGACCTGGCGAATTCTCTGACCCCATTTGAGTCGCGGTCTCCCCAAGTCGTTCTCGAAATGCCCGGTGCACCATGTGAGTGGCGGTGTGAGCCCGCGAAATGGCTTTTCTTCGCGGTATATCAACTGCCCCAATTACTGACTCACCCACACTCAATTCCCCGTCAACTACCCGCCCACGATGCAGGAAAAGTCCCGATACAGGAGTTTGGACGTCATAGATTTCAATGCGGGACTGCCCTGAGACCGATGCAATCACGCCGTGATCTCCAAGCTGACCACCTGACTCAGCGTAAAACGGAGTGCGGTTCAAAATTACTTCAACGTTATCCCCAACACTTGCAACATGTACCGAGGTTCCATCGAGTACGAGTCCCGTGATCATCGCCTCGCTCACGCTTTCAACATATCCGGTGAATTCGGCACTGCCTCCTACCGTCAAAATTTCCTTGTAGGCGGTCGTTGCTGCAAAGTCACTTTTCCGGGCGATCGAATCTGCTTTCGCGCGATCGCGTTGCTCTTTCATGAGAATAGTGAAGCGATCCCGGTCGACAGTGAGCCCGGCCTCAGCCGCCATTTCCATAGTTAAATCAATGGGAAAGCCGTATGTGTCATGTAGTGCGAAGGCCTTTTCCCCTGAAATCATCGAACTGCCTATATTTTTTGTTTCACGGGCAGCTGTCTCGAACAGGACGTTGCCCGTAATCAATGTTTGGGCGAAAGCGTTTTCTTCACCCGTTGCAATACTAAGTATGCGTTCGCGTGAATCATTGAGTTCGGGGTATTGGGGCGCCATAACGTTAATTGCAGATTCACAAAGTGTTCGTAAGGTCGGCTCAGTAGCGCCCAGTATCCGCATATTCCGAATCACTCGTCGCATTAAGCGCCGCAACACGTACCCGCGTCCTTCATTGCCCGGGATAACTCCGTCAGAGATTAAGAATATAACCGTTCGCGAGTGATCGGCCACGACTCTCAACGCGACATCATTTTTCTCGCTGGTCCCATAAGCAGCCCCTGAAAGTTGCGAGGCGCAGTCCAAGATACCGCGAGTTGTATCAATTTCATAGATATTGTCTACGCCCTGCAAGATTGCAGCCATGCGTTCAAGACCCATTCCTGTGTCAATACTTGCGGCGGGCAGTGGACCTAAAATTGGAAAATCGACTTTACCCGAACCTTCACCCCGCTCAAATTGCATAAAAACTAGGTTCCACACCTCTAGGTATCGATTTTCGTCGGCGATAGGACCACCCTCAGCCCCAAATTCAGGTCCGCGGTCGTAATAAATTTCCGAGCAGGGTCCACAAGGTCCCGGGATACCCATGGACCAGTAGTTGTCATCCATACCGCGGCGTTGGATCCGTTGCGATGGAACGCCAACAACGTCTCGCCAAATGGCTTCACCCTCGTCATCATCTTGATACACCGTGACCCAAAGGCGCTCAGGATCAAAACCGTAGCCACCCTCTTCGATTGAAGACGTCAATAGCTCCCATGCGAGCGGAATAGCCTCTTCCTTGAAATAGTCTCCGAATGAAAAATTCCCTGCCATTTGGAAAAATGATGCGTGCCGTGTTGTTTTGCCAACCTCTTCAATATCAAGGGTTCGGACAACTTTTTGAACACTTGTTGCCCGTAAATAGGGCGCAGGTGCCTCACCGAGGAAGTAGGGCTTAAAGGGGACCATCCCGGCGTTGACAAACAGAAGTGTCGGGTCGTCGACGAGCAGGGATGCCGAGGGAACGATTTCGTGTCCACGTTCAGCAAAAAACGTGAGAAATCGAGTCCGGATTTGCGCGGAATCCACTGTTTTGCTCCTTGCGTGCGTTTACGGAATTATGGAAGTGTGTTGTGAGGATTGGGCAGATTGTCGAATTTTAGTCACTTGCTCACCCATACCCATGGCGAAAGCCCGCGCAGAAGTTCCAGCGTCCATCACCGTGAGGACCAGCCCTTTGCTCATTGACTCATTCGCTAGCTCTTCAAGTTTTCGATAGGCAAGGATTCCACCAACGGCCCCTATTGAGACCCAGACCATTCTGCGCATAGTTCAGTCTAGCGATTCACCATTTCGAAGTTTCCGAAGCCGATCTGACACTGCGGCAAGGCGCTCCTCACCGCCGTGACGTGAAGGCTTGTAGTAGTGGGAGTCCACTAGCTCCTCCGGTAAATATGACTGGCTGGCCACTCCACTGATTTCGTCATGTGGGTACATGTAGTTGGCGCCATGACCCAATTGAGATGCGCCCGGGTAGTGAGAATCACGCAAGTGGAGCGGGACACTCCCCACCCGACCTCGCTGCACATCCGTCATTGCTGCACCTATCGCCGTGACAACACTGTTGGACTTTGGTGCAAGGGCAGCCTCCAAGGTGGCATGCGCCAAAATGATTTGCGCCTCAGGCATCCCCACCAGTTGAACTGACTGAGCGGCTGCAACCGCCGTCAACAACACCTGGGATGCGGCTAATCCAATATCTTCACTGGCCAAGATCATCAGCCTTCTTGCAATAAATCGTGGGTCTTCGCCTGCATGCAACATCCGGGCGAGGTAATGCAGGGCTGCATCAGGATCACTTCCCCTGACGCTTTTTATGAAGGCGCTGATCACGTCGTAATGGGTGTCACCGTCTTTGTCGTAATTGATCGCCACAATATTTATGGCATTCTCGACATCTTCTATCGAGATTTCAATACTGTCGCGTGCCACTGTCGCATTTGCTGCTGCCTCAAGAGCTGTCAAAGCCCTTCGAGCATCGCCACTACTGGCATCAATAAGGGCGTCCATCGCTGCATCAGTTGCCGTGACCGTTCCGCAAAGGCCACGCTCACTTTCCATCGCCCTGTTGAGGACTGTTCGAAGTGAAACTTGATCAAGAAGTTCCAACTTCACTACAACACTTCTTGAGAGCAATGGCGAGACAACTGAGAAACTTGGGTTCTCTGTTGTGGCTGCTACCAGGGTTACCCATCCATTTTCTACCGCCGGTAATAACGCATCTTGCTGCGCTTTGTTGAATCGATGAACTTCGTCGATGAATAGAACCGTTTCCATTCCATACAAACTTGAATCCTCGCGCGCTTTCTCAATCACTTCCCGCACATCGCGTACCCCTGCACTTACCGCAGAGAGTTCACGGAATTTGCGCCCGGTCTGCGCAGAGATCAACGTGGCGATGGTGGTTTTTCCTGTACCGGGTGGCCCCCACAAAATCATTGATACCGAACCAGTGCCCGCGAGCAGGCGCTGTAACGGGCTTCCGAGCGTGAGTGCCCGCCCTTGACCAACCAGATCCTCGAAACCTTGTGGCCGCATTCGGAGGGCCAATGGCCCAACCGCACTTTGCTCAAATAAGCTCACAGACCAACCATAAGGTGTTGAAAAGTTGTCTTACTCCTGCGCTCGTGAGATTTCGTCTGGCTCATTCTTTTTCGGCTTCGCATCGATGCCGGCTTCCCGTCGCTGGGCTGCCGTGATTTGGGTGGGAGCACCTGTTAGCGGGTCTTGCCCACCACCAGTTTTAGGAAATGCGATCACGTCACGCAAGGAATTGGCACCTGCAAGCAACATGCAGATCCGATCCCAGCCAAATGCAATTCCGCCGTGCGGTGGTGGGCCAAAGGCGAAGGCTTCAAGGAGAAAACCAAATTTGTCGTTGGCCTCGCTTTCATCGAGGCCCAGAATCCGAAATACTTGGTTTTGAATATCACTTTGATGGATACGAATTGAACCGCCACCGATTTCATTGCCGTTACATACCAAGTCATACGCCCAAGCGAGTGCTTCACCCGGTGACTCCGTGAAATTATTGAGCCAATCGCCATTTGGTGACGTAAATGGATGATGCACCGCAGTCCAGAGCCAGTTGCCAGCTTCGTCTTGAACTTCTTCGAACATTGGCGCGTCAACGATCCACACAAAACTCCACACGCTTTTATCGATGAGGTCGAGACGCTCAGCAATCTCGTTCCGCACTGCGCCCAGCAATGCACGTGCATCCGATGCTCGACCGGCTGCGAAAAAGATGCAGTCCCCAACCTGAGCTCCGCTTGCGGCAACCAGTCCCCCACGCTCTTCGTCGCTGAGATTCTTGGCGACCGGTCCGCCTAAGCCATCCTCATTGACAGTTACGTAAGCCAGTCCTTTGGCTCCACGTTGTTTCGCCCACTCTTGCCATGCGTCAAAAGTACGACGAGGTTGATCAGCACCACCGGGCATCACTACTGCGCCTACGTACTCGGCCTGGAACACCCTGAATGGCGTCTGCTCAAAATACGATGTGAGATCAACAAGTTCAAGAGAAAAACGAAGATCGGGCTTGTCACTTCCGAATCGACGCATCGACTCGTGATACGTCATTTGTGGGATCTCACCTATCGTGTAGTTCAAAATCCCCTGCCAGACAGAACGAATAACCTGTTCGCCAACAGCCATAACATCGTCCTGATCAACGAAGCTCATCTCGATGTCAAGTTGGGTAAACTCAGGCTGTCGATCTGCCCGGAAGTCTTCGTCTCGGTAGCACCGGGCAATCTGAAAGTACTTCTCCATTCCTGCAACCATGAGCAACTGCTTGAACAACTGAGGGGATTGAGGCAGCGCGTACCAGTTACCCGGCTGCAGCCGAACAGGAACCAAGAAATCGCGTGCGCCCTCAGGGGTTGAACGAGTCAGGGTTGGGGTTTCGATCTCGATAAAGTCATCATCGATCAAGACACTGCGAGCGATATGACTGACTTTCGAGCGCATACGCAAAATGTCCCCCGCGCTTTTTCGACGTAAATCTAGGTACCTGTGACGTAAGCGAATTTCATCATTGACCGTTGTGCGGTCGTCAAGCGGGAACGGGAGAGGTGCCGACTTTGAGAGAACTTCAAGTTTGGTGGTGATCACTTCAATATCACCGGAGGCCAGATCTGGATTAGCATTTCCTTCGGGCCGTTCTTCAACAATACCTGTGACAGCGATACAGAATTCATCACGCAAATCATGTGCCATCGTGGTATCCCGAACAACGACCTGGGCAACCCCCGTTGAGTCACGGAGGTCAAGGAAAGCGACCCCACCGTGGTCCCGTCGGCTCGCGATCCATCCGGCCAGTGTCAATTCCCGTCCAATATCTGCGCGCGTTAACGAACCTGCTTCTGCCGTGCGAATCACGATTGGGCCTCTTTCTTAGTTTCGGGTTTTTCAGGTTCGGGCTTTTCAGGTTCGGGCTTCGCAGGATCCGCTTGAAGAGTCAGTAGAGCCTGTTGCAACGCTGGAATCAGGGATGCCTTTTCATTTGTGAGTGATTGCTGCTCACCGCTGGCCATATTTTTAACAACTACAGTTTTGCTAGACAACTCATCCGGTCCAAGAATAATGACCAGCGGCGCGTTCGTGTTGTTTGCCGCTTTCATTGCACTCTTGATGCTCCGATTGTCCACACACACGTCCGCCGCAATACCGACAGCTCTGAGGGCAAAGAGCAATGACACACACGGAACGCGACTTTCGACCCCGACGGGAACAATGAACACATCGAGGATGCTCTCACTCAAAGGGGTTAAACCTTCCGCTTCACAAGCAAGAAGCGTTCGATCAACACCGAGCCCAAAGCCAATCCCAGAGAGTTCACTCCCACCTAATTCAGCCATAAGCCCGTCATAGCGGCCACCACCGCCAATTCCAGACTGCGCGCCAAGACCAGGATGAACGAATTCGAATGTAGTCCTCGTGTAGTAGTCAAGCCCACGAACCATCCGTGGTGCTTCATTCCATTTGACTCCGAAGAGTCGAAGGAATTCACGCACCTGGTCGTAATGATCCTGACACTGATCACATAATGAATCGATCATGAGTGGTGCGTCGACTAATTGCGTTGAGACACTCTCACGCTTGTCATCAAGAACACGCAAGGGGTTGACACTCGCCCTCTCTTTGGTTTGCTGATCAAGATCACATGTGGCAAGGAATTCTTGGAGCTTGAGTCGGTAGGCAGGTCTGCAATGCAAACAACCCAGCGAGGTCACATCGAGGTGGAATTCTTTCAACCCCAAAGATCGGTAGGCCTGATCCGCGAGCGCAATGACTTCTGCATCAATGATCGGGTCAGATGAACCAATTGCTTCGACGCCAACTTGTTGCAACTGTCGATACCGACCATGTTGCGGTCTCTCAGCCCGAAAAAACGGTCCGCGATACCAAAGTTTGACCGGCAAGGGGCCTTTATCCAATCGATTTTCAATAACCGCTCGCATCACACCTGCAGTGCCTTCTGGTCGAAGTGTGATTGAGCGATCACCTCGATCAGTAAAGGTGTACATCTCCTTCTGAACTACATCGGTACTTGTCCCGACACCTCGTTCAAAAAGTTCCGTAGACTCGAAGACAGGCAACTCGATATATTCATAGCCACTCAATCGAGCTGTGGAACTGAGTCGTTCCTGAACAGAAAGAAAGTCTCGACTCCTCGGTGGAACGTAGTCGGGAACACCCTTAGGAGCATTGATGATGGCCACGTGTCACAACCCTTTACCGGTTGAGAGGAACGGATTTGTTGCTCGTTCCGAGCCAATGGTTGTGATAGGGCCGTGACCTGGGTACACCCATGTTTGATCGGGCATGGGCAAAATAACGTTCTCCAAGGAATGCGTCATTGCTGCCAAGCTTCCTCCCGGAAGGTCCGTACGACCGATCGAACCAGCAAAGAGAACATCTCCGGTGAAAGCTATGGGATCGCCATTTCTCTCCGCCTTGATCACCATGGAGCCCTCCGTGTGTCCGGGGGCATGAACGAAATCCCACTCGACTCCCGCGATCGTGAGCGACTTGTTGTGCTCAATGATTTCGATATCTTGGGGCTCAGTCAGTTCTAATTCACCCTTGGTCATTGCGAGTAACTGTTCCCGTGCGGCTGCGAAGCTACTCCCCGCCGGATCTGCAAGTCGATATCGGTCATCAACATGAATTAAGGCTGGGATTCCGAAATCGGCACTAATTGGTGCAACACTCCAAATGTGGTCAATATGACCATGGGTCAAGAGCACGGCCGCGGGCTTCAGTCGATTTTCTCGCACAATTTCTTGGATACCTTCAATGGAATCCTGACCGGGGTCAATAATGATTGCAGGTTCACCGGGACCAGTTGCAACAACGTAGGCATTAGTGGCCCATGAGCCTGCGGGGAAACCTTTGATCAACATAAGGGCACCAGCCTAGCCATGAGTATCCTTGTACTCATATCAACACAAAGTATACGAGCCCATGGAGAACCCCAGGATGTCAACACAGAAGCGTGAGCGCGATCTAGCGCGTGCCAAATATGAGCGCCAGCAGGCAAAACGGGCAGAGCGGGCCAGGCATGCCAAACGTAATCAGCGTATTACCGCGGTCGTCGTTGTCATTGCCCTTGTCCTTGCCGGTGTTGGATTTGCAGTGTTCAACGCAACCAGTGAGGACCCTGCTGGACTCGCTCAAGAGACCCAAGCCCCCCTCGATCCAACGGCGACGGAGGAATCAACCGAAGCGGTTGGATTGGATTGTTCACCTGCAGGGACACCCCGAGCAAACGACATCACCTACCCCGATGGCCCAGTGCCACTGGCAAGCACTCCCTCGACGCTCACCCTCGATACCAATTGTGGGGAAATCGTGATCGCACTCGATCCAAATGCCCAGAAAACCGTCGAATCAGAGGCCTTTCTCGCCGACAGCGGCTTCTATAACAACACCTCCTGCCACCGCCTCACGACCGAGGGCATATTCGTGCTGCAGTGCGGTGATCCTGCAGGGGACGGCACAGGAGGCCCCGGATACGCAGTCCCCGATGAAAACTTGCCTGCAGATGGTGAAGCAAATTACCCTGCCGGAACCATCGCAATGGCTAATGCCGGGCCAGGAACCAGCGGATCCCAATTTTTCATCGTTTATGCCGACACGACTTTGCCTGCAGGCTACTCAATCTGGGGAAATGTCGTCAGTGGGCTCGACATTGTGCAAGAAGTAGCCTCGGCTGGTGTCAAGAACGGACTTGCCGATGGAGTTCCCCTGCAACCCGTCTTTATCAATACGGCAACAGTTTCCTAACATTGCATGCGAACCCATAGCAAAACCGAAAAAATGTAGGAAAGTAGTGTTAATACCGTTTCACATGCATTTACAGTGCTGCAACCTTTGTAGCCGACCGACTAGGTTCCTGCGAAAGGCCCGCCATGACCGAAATTCCGTCAACAACAAATCCCACCCCTGCGATACCGACTCCTGCCTCTTTGAAGCCACCGGTACGTCCAGCCATCTCGCAGGCTTCACAGTGGGGGCGGGTCAGTGAGGATGGAACGGTATTTCTCAACGCGCCTGAGGGTGAAGTTGAGATCGGTCAATATACGGCGGGTACTCCCCATGAAGGCCTCACTTTTTACGCTCGCAAATATGACGATCTGGTTGTTGAAATCGACGTGATTCAAACTCGAGTAATCGAGGGTAAAACATCAGCTGATGCGGCTGCCCAGGTGGTCAAAAAGGTTCGCGACACATTGGCTCGCCGGTCATTTGTGGGTGATATAGCAACACTTGAAACCCGATGCGGGGAAGTAGAAGACTTAATCGAAGAGAAAAGAGTTCGTGAACGGGCCCGCAAGGCTGCTCAAAAAGACAGTGCCCGCGCAGCCCGGCTCCTCCTCGTGGAGGAAGCCGAGAAATTGTCTGATTCAGGATCTTGGAAGTCGACAACGGAGCGATATACAGAGATTGTCGAAGAATGGAAGACACTGCCAAGAGTAGATAGAAATGCCGAGCAAGAACTATGGAAACGATTGAGCAACGCGCGTACTTCCTTTGATAAAAGGCGGCGTGCCCATTTCCATGAGCTCGATGCAGCTCGCAAAGATGCCATGAGCGTAAAACGTGACCTGATCACTCGAGCCCAAGCCGCAGCGGGTACTGCGGACGCCAAAGCAGGGATCAAAAAGTTCAAGGATTTAATGGCGGATTGGAAGAGGGCCCCGCGTGGAAGTCGCGCTGATGAAGAAAAACTTTGGAAGCGTTTTAAGGCCGCCCAAGATGAATTCTATGACAAACTCAAAGCGAGCGAGGCCGCCGAAGAAGAGAAGCTTGTTCCGAACGTGGCACTGAAGGAGGATCTCGCCGTCAAAATTGAGGCGCTACTCCCCGTTGACCTTAAGAACCTCAAAAATCAAAAATCCCAGTTGCGCGACCTGCAGCTCGCGTGGGAAAAAATCGGCGAATTGCCTAAAAAGGATCGCGCAAGGCTTGATTCACGCGTGAAAAAGGTTGAGGACGCCTTCCGAACTGTAGAGGAAACCAAATGGACCAATTCGAATCCAGAAGCAATAGCGCGAGCAGAAGACACCGCTAATGCTTTTGCCGATGGCCTATCCAAATATGAACGTCAACTGGAGCAGGCCAAGGCAAATGGTGACATGAAAACCGTGGCGCAACTCGAGGAGTCCATTAAGAGCCTGAAAACTTTATTAGGAGCCGTGGAAAGTACCGCCGCAGATCTCAATTCCTAACACTCTAGTTCACGGTGATTTCACTAGAATGGCTATTCACTTTCCCTAAACGCGGTACGCGTCAAAGACGCCTTCGACTCCCCTTACCGCTTTGATCACTGAGCCAAGATGTTTTGGATCAGCCATCTCGAATGTGAAACGAGACGTTGCAATGCGATCTCGTGTCGTAGCAACCGAAGCACTCAAGATATTCACGTGAGTGTCTGACAGCGCCCTAGTAACGTCAGCTAGTAAACGCGCTCTATCCAGCGCTTCCACTGCGATGTTGACCAAGAACATGCTGTTTGGAGTAGGGGCCCACGAGACATCCACCAATCGTTCAGGTTGAGCTTTGAGCGAATCCACATTCACACAGTCACCACGATGCACTGACACACCTGAACCGCGAGTGACGAATCCAAAAATCGGATCTCCAGGAACAGGCGTGCAGCACCGAGCCAACTTGACCCAAACGTCGTCGGCCCCATTGACCAACACACCGACATCGTGGTTCCGAGACTTTGTGGCGGTCCCAAATGTGGGTCGGAAAGCCTCGGCTGTGTCATCTGCGGCGCCGTCAACACCCCCTGAAACATCAATGAGTCGCGCTACGATTGTTTGAGCTGAGATCCTTCCCTCGCCGACTGATGCGTACAGGGCCGTCACGTCAGCCTGATTTAATCCCGCCGCAATACTCGTCAATGCCGCATTGGTCATCATTCGCTGCAATGGCAGTCCTTGTTTACGAACCGCCCGAACTATCTGATCTTTTCCATTATCGACTGCTTCTTCGCGTCGCTCCTTAGAGAACCACGCCTTGATTTTACTTTTGGCGCGGGCCGATACGACGAAGTTCAACCAGTCTCGACTCGGCCCCGATCCGTCGGATTTTGACGTAAAAATCTCGACAACATCCCCGTTTTTGAGCACCGACTCAAGTGGTACGAGTTTGCCGTTCACTCGTGCTCCTACACAGCGGTGTCCAACTTCCGTGTGCACCGTATAGGCGAAGTCAACCGGCGTTGAGTCAACAGGAAGCGAGAAAACATCACCCTTAGGCGTAAAGATATATACCTCAGCGGTTCCAAGGTCATAGCGCAATGAGTCCATGAATTCACTGGGATCGGCAGTCTCTCGCTGCCAATCAACGAGTTGCCGCAACCAGGCGAACTCGTCTGTCTTTACTTCAGTACCCTGCTTGTAGCGCCAATGTGCCGCCACTCCGTATTCAGATGCCCTGTGCATTTCGTGGGTTCGGATTTGGACCTCAACAGGTTTTCCATCCGGACCGATCACCGTTGTGTGCAGTGATTGATACATATTGAACTTCGGCATTGCAATGAAGTCCTTGAAGCGCCCTGGCACTGGACTCCAATGAGCATGGATGGTTCCCAGCGTTGCATAACAGTCACGAATCGAGTCAACCAAAATTCGGACACCAATCAAGTCATAGATGTCATTGAAGTCACGGCCGCGCACGATCATTTTTTGGTAAATGGAGTAGTAGTGTTTTGGTCGTCCCGTTACTTGACCCTTGATTTTGCTGTTTCGTAGGTCCTCATTCAATTGGGTAATTATGAGATTCAAATTTCGTTCACGTGAGGGAGCGCGCTGCTCAACCAATGAATCAATCTCGGCAAACATTTTTGGATGCAATGTGCCAAAGGCAAGGTCTTCAAGCTCCCATTTGATCGCATTCATTCCGAGCCTGTGTGCGAGTGGAGCATAAATTTCTAGAGTCTCACGCGCCTTCTTTTCCTGTTTCGCATCCGGTAGATAGCGAAGGGTTCGCATATTGTGCAGGCGATCGGTCAACTTAATCACGAGCACTCGAATATCGCGGGCCATCGCGACTACCATTTTTCTAACGGTTTCCGCTGCTGTGGCATCTCCGTAGGTAACCTTGTCGAGTTTGGTCACACCGTCGACCAGCAGTGCTATTTCATCACCGAAATCTTCCCTCAATGCGTCGAGGGAGTAACCACAGTCCTCAACAGTGTCGTGCAACAACGCTGCTGCAAGTGTTGCTGAGGTCATGCCGAGATCGGCCAAAATTTCAGCCACCGCCACAGGGTGGGTGATGTAGTCCTCTCCCGATCGGCGTTTCTGATCACGATGAAGGTACTTGGCCATTTCGTACGCCCGCTCGACAACTTTGGTGTCGGACTTGGGGTGGTACTTACGCAAAGTCCGCAGCAGGGGTTCAATTTCCGATGAACCCGACCGGCTCGAACTAAATCGTGAGAGTCGAGATCGAATTCCACTTTCCGCATTCAGTGGTGCCGGGCCCGATTCAGACAACGAGGGGGTCGGGGTAACTAGGTCTTCAGACATATGACCTCCCACTCAGCGCAACGAATACTCTCATTCTACGCTTGATTAGCTGCGGGCACCGATGCCTAGCCTCATTTACGTTTGGAGCGCGGCACCTTTCGTGGCTGGGACCGCTCAACGGCGTCAAGATTTCGGGCATTTGTTAATTCATCATTGGACAGAGCGTCTTTCCCCGACTCGGAATTCTTCCGCTGAACCTGGGAGCGACGAGCATGTACCCGCGCCGAAAGTGCCTTCATCTCAGGTGTTGCTGATTTCAACTGCGCCAATACGGGTGTGGCGATAAAGATGGATGAAAACGTACCTACGGCCATTCCGATTCCGAGAACTACAGCCAAGTCCAGCAAGGTTCCTGCTCCCAGTAAAAATGCACCAACAAAAATGATTGATATGACCGGTAGCAGCGCCACGATAGACGTGTTGATCGACCTAACCAGAGTTTGATTGACCGCAAGGTTCGCGGCTTCGTTGTAAGTGAGTACCGATTGGCCGGTCAGGCCCCGTGTGTTCTCCTTCACTTTGTCGAAAACGACCACCGTGTCATAGAGGGAGTAACCCAAAATAGTTAAGAGCCCGATCACTGACGCCGGCGTAACCTCTAGTCCAATCAGGGCATAAATCCCAATTGTTATGAGGAGATCGTGGGCTAACGCGACTAAAGCACTCACTGCCATTCGCCACTCGAAATATAAGGTCAAGAAAAGTGAAACAAGAAGGATAAACACGATCAAACCTTGCAGTGCTTTGGAAGAAATCTCGGCACCCCAAGTGGGTCCCACTACTTGGTACTTAATGTCATCCTTGGCAATCCCACACGCTTCGGCCAGTTGGCCGGCAAGAACTGACGACTCGGCCGGGGTAAGGGTTTGTGTCTGCACCCGAACGGTGCCAGCCCCTGTGATGGTGACAATCGTCTGTGCGCCCGTTTGGGTCTCTGCCACCGCTCGAGCATCTTCAACCGAGCACGTGGCCGAGGGAAGTGAAAAGTCTGCTCCACCTTTGAACTCAATTCCCAAGTTTAACCCTCGACCAAACAAAGCGCCGATGCTGATCAGCAAAATAACTCCACTAATCACATACCAAGTTTTCCATCGTCCAACGAAATTTATTGAGACATCGCCTCGGTAGAGTCGTTGACCCACATTTGACAATTTGCTCATGCTGATGCCTCCCTCCGCTTACGACGAGATTTACCCGCGAGTGCGTCAGCCACGCTTACTCCACCCAAGCGATTGGGATCAAGTCCAGTCCAACGCGAACCCTTCTGCATGAACTCTGTCCTTCCGATGAGAACTGTCAAAGGATGCGTGAACCAGAAGGCAACCAAAACGTCTAAGACCGTTATCAGTCCCAGAACAAATGCAAAGCCACGGACGCTACCCACGGATAGCAGGTAGAGAACAACTGCGGCAAGTAAGGAGACGAAGTCGGCAGCAAGCAATGTTCGCCTGGCCCGGATCCACCCGCTGTCACATGCCTGCCTCAGTGACTTGCCGTCTCGAATCTCGTCACGAATGCGTTCAAAATAAACGATGAACGAGTCGGCCGTGATCCCGATTGCAACAATTGCACCCGCAACACCGGCTAGGGTCAAGGTGAGCCCAATGCTCTTACTCAGAACAACGAAAATGACGTATCCCAATCCGCCAGCCACGACCAGCGACAACCCAGCCACAATGCCTAACATGCGGTAGTAGAACAACAGGTACAACATGACAAGAACCAGACCTATTCCACCCGCAATCAAGCCAGCTACGAGCTGGTCATTCCCCACGGTCGGTGAAATTGTCGTTACATCAACCGGATCCAACGTGATGGGAAGTGCCCCAAACTTAAGAATGCTGGCTAAATCTCTGGCCTCTTGTGCTGTGAAACTACCTTCAATCTGTGCCTGTCCACCGAGAATTGGCTCATTGAATCGCGGGGCCGACACAACAACGCCATCAAGGACAATTGCAAACGCATTGCAAGGCTGCGCACCGGTACCACACTCAGGCAGGGCGCTCAATTGTGAGGAGGCTTGTGACAATGCTGATGCGCCTTCTGAATCAAATTCAAGACTAACAACCCACGTCACTCCACCTTGAGGAAGTTGCGCCGTTGCATCGGTTACGTTCGTGCCTTCAATAAAGGCCGGCTGTAATGAATACTTCGTAGCCCCTGTCTGTTCACAAGTACCCAGCCACTTTTTTGGGTCATCGGGCGTTCCACCAGCGATCACGGCGGGATCCGTGCAATCCAGTGCAGCCAGTTCGTCTTGGAACTGCGTTGAATTCTCAACAGCCTGCACGGGTGGCTCGGGTGTTGCAACTGCGGCGTCACCCGTCGGAGCCACAGGACTTGGGGCGTAAATGTCCCAGACCGGTCGGAAGTTGAGAAGCGCTGTTTGCTGCACTAGCTCAACAATGCGGTCTTGATTCAGTCCTGGAACCGACACCACAATTGCTGCGCCGTCACCTGACCCCTGGGTGGTTACCTCAGCCTCGGCAACACCCAGTCCATTAACTCGAGCTCGAAGAATCTCAACGGTCTGTGCAAGTTGCTCGTCAGTAATCTCCGCACCTTCGGTGACAGCTTTCGGGACAAGAATTACTTGAGTTCCCCCCTGAAGATCAAGTCCAAGGCGGATCGTGTTGTTTGATCCAGGGAAGAAAGCCCAGACACTAAAGCCGATAAGGATGAATAAGAGAAGTGATAAAAGGCGCCAAGGAAGCGCTTTCGCTGATGTTGCCACATGGCTCCTTTATCGGTGCACCAGGTGCAGGTGCGAAATGACAAGTCTGAGCACAGGATCACTCCCGCACAAGATGCGAAATCTACTCTGCGTCATCCATGGGGAGCAGAGTCGGGTAGATAACCTTCGAAACTGCCGCAGGAAGTATCCGAATCACGGTTCCGGGCGCGATCTCGAGGCTGAGTTCATCCTCACTAGTTTCACGAACTGTGCCAAAAATTCCTGCCGTCGTCATGACCTCGGTTCCCGGCGTTACAGCGCTCACCATCTCAGCATGCTTTTTTTGCCGATTCTTTTGCGGTCGAATAAGCAAAAAATAGAATGCAACAACGAGCAGAAGGATTGGGGCAAGGCTCAAGATATCCATAGATCTCCTTAAGGTGAAATGTATTGATAGGGTACCTTCCACCCTACGATTCAAGTTTTACAGGGGCAATTCAAAGCTTTCTTGGCCCATCACGTCTTTCGGCGCTCCCACTACCCCCAAGTGTTTCCACGCTGCAGCCGTGGCAACGCGGCCTCGGGGTGTTCGAGCCAGCAGACCGAGACGCACGAGGAATGGCTCACATACCGACTCAACCGTTTCTGGTTCCTCGGCCACTGCCACGGCCAGCGTAGACAATCCCACCGGTCCACCGTCAAAACGATTGATAAGTACATCAAGGATTGCTCGATCAATGCGATCGAGTCCCAGTGAGTCAACTTCATATAGTTCTAATGCTTTTCGCGCGGCATCAAGATCGACGACGCCATTGCCGTGTACTTGAGCCCAGTCCCGCACCCTACGCAGGAGTCGATTCGCAATGCGGGGGGTTCCCCTGCATCGTCCTGCCAATTCAGCGGCACCTTCTGTCGTGAGTTCCACGCCGAGAAGTCGCGCGCTGCGGTCAATAATGGTGGCTAAGTCGGCACTTTCATAAAAGTCGAGGTGCGCCGTGAACCCAAATCGGTCTCGCAACGGTGATGGCAGCAACCCTGCCCGAGTTGTGGCCCCGACCAATGTGAATGGTGCAATATCAATGGGAATCGCGGTTGCACCTGGACCTTTGCCCACCATTACATCAACCCGGAAGTCTTCCATGGCCAAATAAAGCATTTCCTCGGCCGCTCGTGCAGTTCGGTGTATTTCATCAAGAAACAGAACTTCCCCCGGCTGCAAGCTCGACAGGACAGCAGCAACGTCTCCAGCGTGTTGCAACGCGGGTCCCGAAGTCAAACGGACGGGCGCACCGAGTTCGGTGGCAATGATCGTGGCAAGTGTAGTTTTGCCCAAACCTGGAGGGCCGCTGAGCAGCACGTGATCACAGACTCCACCTCGTCGATTCGCAGCCTCAAGGACTAGGCCCAATTGTGATTTCACTCGATCCTGCCCGATGAACTCCCCCAAACTCGTGGGTCGAAGTGCACCCTCCACCTCAAGATCGTCGTCGTTTGATTCGGCGAAAACAAGTGAATCGCTCATGAGCGGTCCAATGATCGAAGTGAGGCCTTCAGCAGTTCGCCAACATCGGGTTCGGCTTGTGCGATCAAATCTGGATAGTTATCCGCCACCGTATCCATGGCAGCTTCTGCTTCACGTGCAGTCCAACCAAGGGATCCAAGGCCAGCCCCAACTGCAATGCGCCAACTCTGCGCATGTTTGGTCCGCGAACTCACCGTGGCTTTCCCACCTGTTGCGACAACTTTGTCTTTAAGTTCTAGGACCATGCGGGCTGCACCCTTTTTGCCGATCCCGGAAATGGAAATCAAAGCATCCACATCTTCAGAAATAATCGCATGAGCAAAGTCCGACGGGGAAAGACTCGCGACGACTCCCAATGCAATTCGTGGGCCAATTCCAGTAACGGTTTGCACCAGGTCAAACATCGCGCACTGGTCCTCATCGGTGAAGCCGTAAAGGGTCCATGAATCTTCGCGCACAATTAAAGCGGTGTAGAGGAACGCAGAATCACCGACACGCAAACTCGATGCTGTTGCCTGCGGGCACAACACTTTGATTCCTTGTACTCCCGTGTCGACGACCACGAAATCAGGACCCGACTTCCAGATCTCACCTCGAATAAATGTGATCACTTCGCGTAGGCCTTTCGAGCGGCTTCATATTTCTCTTCAACGCTTCCGCGCCAAGCCGCCGTGATCGCAATTGCAAGTGCATCCGCAGCATCTGCTGGTTTGGGTGCCACCTTCAGTTGCGCAATTTTCGTGACCATCATGGTCACTTGATTTTTGTCGGCTCGTCCGTTACCCGTGACCGCGGCCTTAACTTCAGTAGGTGTGTGCATACCGACTCGGATTCCACGCTGCCCTGCAAGAAGTAATCCAATACCTGCAGCCTGCGCTGTCGACATGGCTGATCGAACATTTTGTTGGCTAAATACGCGTTCTATAGCAATAACTTCCGGAGAGTACTTATCGATGATCAACGATAGCTCTACGTGCAAAGTGGCTAATCGATCACAGAGTTCACCCTTTGCCGGCGTAGTTATTACTCCGACAAAATGAACCTGCACGGGGCGCCCCGGGGTACCATCAATCACAGCTACGCCACAACGGGTCAGCCCCGGATCGATCCCCAGTACGCGCATAGAACCTCTTTCACTCTCTTGCCCCGCTTAAAAAAACCGTCTCAACTCCGTGCGCCTAGAGAGTATCGCCCGCGACGGTTACCGCATGGAAGCCCGCGCGGAGATCATGCATTAAATCAACATGATCACCGATTGCACGATCGTCAGTAGACACTCCGATGAACGCCTTGGAATCGTATGTGACCATGGTGACATTGACCGCGGCGCCAATTGTGGCTACCAACGGGTAAACAGCAATCATGCGACTGCCTGCAAGATAAATTGGAATAGGTGGACCCGGCACATTGCTGGTTGTAACGTCGGAAGCACGGGCCACCGAAGCTAGCATTGGGACGGGAACAAACCAACTCACTTCAGCGAGTGGGTCAGCTAGGCGCATTGCGGGCTCCCGCCTCCATTTGTCCACCAACTCATGGGCTTGCTGCATCAACTCAACGGTTGATTTTCCCGCAACCTGCATGGGGAACCGAGCAATAGCCACGGCATTTGCAGCCTGACCACTCCGGTCACCCGCATCCCCTCGTAGAGAAATCGGCACATTGACTCGCAATGACTCGGCAGAACTTCCATGACGAGCGTGATATGCCTGCATACCGGTCATCACTGCGGCCATAAAAGCATCATTGACACTCAAATCACGTGATTTCGCTGCCATCCGGATGTCGGCGAATGGGAATTCCATTGTTCCGAATGTGTAGGTCGTTCCCCGCGCTGTCAGTATGGGTGAGAGTGGGGCGTCATAGACGGTCGCCGCTCGGGTAATGGAGCCAATCGTTTCTACTGTTTTCTCATAGGCCATTGCGGGGTCGGTGAGCGACGTTCTTGCCAAACGAAATGCCGTCCCGAGGAGCCCTCTTGCACCGTCTGCTATTCGCGCAAAATTGTCCATTGAATTTGCGAGAAAAAGGTCTTGCCAACTCACGTCAACGCCAACAGGAGCTGCGGGTGGCACAGGTTCATCAGGATTAGTTTCCGTACCAAATTCAAATAAGGTTAAAGCGATCATGACCGTTGCGGCACCATCGGCGATCGAATGATGCAATTTTAATAAAAATGCGCTGTGTCCCTCTGGCAAACCTTCAATAAGTGTTGCTTCCCACAGCGGTCGATTGTGGTCGAAGTCCCCCAAACTAATCCGACGAGCATCAGATAACAGGTCGCTCCATCCGCCACCTTCAGGCAGTCGATATCGGCGCACGTGAAAATCTAAATCAAAGTCGGGATCAATGCTGAGTCGAGGTGTAGAAAACCCAACGGTTCCATATAGCGGTCGCATCCGGAGTTCGGGGACAAAAAGTGTCAGTCGCTCGAGTCTTGACCGAAGTCGACTCCAGTCGGGGGCTGAATCCAGAATTGCCATTGCAACAACAGTTGAACGCATCGTTGGATCTCCGCTAGCTGTTCGAAACGTTGCCGCATCCCAACCTCGAAGTTGCTTACCAACGGACTCCGGGGCCATGACTAACCGACCGCATCCATGATTTCGTCAGAGACATCAAAGTTTGCGTACACGTTTTGAACGTCATCGCTGTCTTCAAGTGCCTCCAGCATGCGAAAGAGTTGCATTGCGCCATTTTCGTCCATTGGCACGGTCATGCTTGGCATGAATGTCGCCTCAGCAGATTCGTAATCGATACCCGCTCCCTGCAAAGCCATGCGCACTGCGACCACATCTGTCGCCTCAGACACAATCTCAAATGATTCACCGTGGTCATTAACTTCTTGCGCACCAACTTCTAGAACGGCATCAAGAATTTGATCTTCCGAGACTTCTTGCCCTTCAGAGATCTTGTTAACAATCACGACACCCTTGCGGCCAAAAAGATAGGAGACACTCCCCGGGTCCGCCATTGATCCACCGTTGCGAGTCATAGCGACCCGAACCTCCGAGGCTGCGCGGTTGCGGTTGTCGGTCAGGCATTCAACGAGAACTGCGACGCCACCTGGTCCGTAGCCTTCATACATGATGGTTTGCCAATCGGCTCCACCCGTTTCGACGCCTGAACCGCGCTTGACCGCACGTTCTATGTTGTCTAATGGGACTGAATTCTTCCGGGCCTTTTGAACCGCGTCAAAGAGCGTCGGGTTACCCTCAACGTCTCCGCCACCCTGTCGGGCGGCGACCTCAATATTTTTGATCAATTTGGCGAAAAGTTTTCCTCGACGGGCGTCAATTACCGCTTTTTTATGTTTGGTGGTTGCCCACTTGGAATGCCCACTCATGAATTCCTCACCATCTCTACAAACAACTCATGAACCCTAGGGTCCGCGGTTAATTCTGGGTGAAATGACGTCGCCATCAAGGTGTCACTCCGCACCCCCACGATCCTACCCTCGTGAGGGCCTGAACTTATCTTCGCAATTACCTCGGTGGACTCACCCGCTGCAACCACCCAAGGGGCTCTGATGAATATACCCTCGAATTCATGCTCTGGGTCACGAATTCCATCAATGACAATCCCGGTTTCGAAAGATTGCGTCTGCCCGCCGAATGCGTTGCGTTCGACGGTGATGTCAAGGCCACCTACGGATTCCTGACCCTCTATCGCCCCAACAATGCGGTCAGCCAGCATGATCATGCCTGCACACGAGCCAAACATCGGCATCCCGCTGGCACGTGCCTCGCGCAGGGGTTCCATTAACTCAAATGTACGAGCCAACTTGTCCATAGTGCTGGACTCACCACCAGGAATGATCAAAGCGTCTACCCCGTTGAGTTCCCCAAGCGTTTTAACCAACGTGCCACGCGCACCCGATATGTCTAGGGCCAGAAGATGTTCGCGTACTCCACCTTGAATGGCCAGCACCCCAATAGTGGGAACTGACAGCATTAAGACCTACCAGCCACGATCTTCCAGACGGTGGTGAACCGGAATGTCCGCGACGTTAATGCCAACCATCGCCTCACCTAATCCTCGACTTACCTTTGCTACAACATCGGGGTTGTCATAGTGCATTGTTGCTTGCACTACCGCATTCGCGCGTTCTGCTGGGTTACCTGACTTGAAAATTCCACTACCAACAAAAACGCCATCGGCACCAAGCTGCATCATGAGTGCGGCGTCGGCAGGAGTTGCAATCCCACCGGCAGTGAAGAGAACTGTGGGCAGTGATCCAGTTCGGGCTACCTCCGCGACTAGGTCATAAGGAGCTTGTAATTCCTTGGCTGCGACAAAGAGTTCGTCCGGTGCCATAGATGAAAGACGCAATACTTCAGACCTAATTTTACGCATATGTGTCACCGCATTAGAAACATCGCCGGTGCCAGCTTCGCCTTTCGAGCGGATCATCGCCGCACCTTCGGTCAGACGGCGCAGTGCTTCGCCCAGGTTGGTTGCGCCACACACGAAAGGTACGGTGAACTTCCACTTATCAATATGGTTCGCGTAATCAGCCGGTGACAAAACCTCTGACTCGTCGATGTAATCAACTCCGAGGGATTCCAAGATCTGCGCTTCAGCGAAATGGCCTATCCGAACCTTCGCCATGACCGGAATGCTGACTGCACCCCTGATAGCGTCAATCATGTCTGGGTCGGACATACGGCTCACGCCACCCTCAGCGCGAATGTCCGCTGGCACACGCTCAAGTGCCATGACAGCGACCGCACCCGCATCTTCAGCTATTTTGGCCTGCTCAACGTTGACCACATCCATGATCACGCCGCCCTTGAGCATTTCGGCCATTCCACGCTTTACGCGACTGGTGCCGGTGCTGATTTCACTAGACATTGTTGCCATCCTTCAAGGTTAATAATAATTGGTGATTCGCCTCACGAATGATCCCATGATAGGGGAACAACCTCTCCCCGGCATTTCCACCCGTACTGGCTAAATATACGTCCTGACAATCTAGCGACGTTCTGAAATCTCGACATGGTCATAAATCTCACGGGTCGAAGGGAGCGGAGTGTGCCCTGCAAGGTGAAACCAACGTGCGGAGCGCTGCTGGCGCAATTGCATGCACGCGCGGACTGCATCGTTGAGAAAACGTCGTGAAAGTTCAACCCTTCGAGAGGCAGCTGAGCACTCTTCAAGGAGCTCGAGTCCACCGACTTCACTCTGGATGAGATCGATCTCCTCAACATCGAGCACAGCATTGAGGGCCGAGGTGAGTTCGGACTCCGCACGATCGCGTTGGGTTGAGGACAAGTCCGTTGATAAGCGCGCTGCATGGGCAGCTTCAGAAATCAGAACAGATGAAGCTGGGTCCAAGAAACCACTTGAAGCCAATTCAAGGGCAACCCCGGAACGCCGCAGTAGGTGCGAGTCCAATGAAATAAGCGCTACATCGATTCGTCGGTGCAATCGGTCAATTCGCCCAGCCGTCATCCCGAGATACAGGGTAAAAAAGGCTACGAACACGACAACAATTGCGGCTAAGACAAGCCATAACGTCATGTTTGTTCCTCACTCAAGCGGATGGATCGGCCGGCGAATCTGCCAACTACCTGTCCACGTAAATCTTCTTCAACTTTCTCACCTTCGGTGTAAACAGCTTCGTATACTGCAATGACATCTTCCACAACGTGATCCCAATCAAAGTCCATCACTCGAAAATTTCCTTCTGCTACAAGTGTCTGCCGTTGATCCGTATCGAGAAACAACTCGACAATGGCCCTACCTAACGCTTCTGAGTCACCGACCGGAAACATTTTTCCTGACTTCCCAGATTGCAACACACGATCAAAAGCCGGTAAATCTGATGCGACCACAGCGGTTCCCGCAGCCATAGCTTCGGCCAAGACAATGCCAAAAGATTCACCACCCGTGTGTGGTGCGATGTAGAGATCTGACTGGTGCAGGGTTCGTCGTTTCTCATCGTCGGAGATTGAGCCAACGAACCTCACCCGATCACCCCAAGTTGAGTCGATAAACTCTTCGTATTCCAACATGTCGCCCGGCCCTGCAATAGTTACTTCGCAACGATCAAGCTCAGAAAAAACCTGCGGCAGTGCTTGAAGGAGCACTTCAAGGCCTTTACGTGGTTCATCGATTCGTCCTAGAAACAAGATTTTTTGAGTGCCTTCGAGTGAAACACTTTCCTGATCCCGAAAATCAGCCACGCGGACCCCATTGGGAATCAATACTGCATCCCCGCCAATGTGTCGAACAAGAGTCTCCCGAGCGGCTTCACTCACCGCAATCCTGCCACGGATTTTTTCCATTGCCGTTTGGGCCACGTAGTAGCCTGCGGAAAGAATGCGGGAGCGTTCATGGGATGAATGCCAAGTGGCAACGAGTGGCCCTTTAGCTGCCCAGCACGTGAGTAACGAGGAACTCGGCGCGACTGGTTCGTGAATGTGCACGATGTCAAAATTTCCTTCACGGATCCATTGACGGACCCTGCGGGTTGCCCGAACCCCAAAACTCAACCGGGCGACAGCTCCATTGTAAGAAACGGCGACCGGTCTTCCACCGTCAAAGACATAGTCGGGCAACATATCTGGGTCTTCGACCGGGGCCAAAACGCTCACTTCATAGCCCTTGCTCTGAAGCGTCAACGCAAGGTCAGCGACATGGCTGCGAACTCCGCCCGGAACGTCCCACGAGTACGGGCACACAATTCCAATTCGCTTTATGGTCAACGTGGTTTCCGATCCGCGAGCCAAACTTTTTGCAGCATGTGCCAATCTTCTGGGTGCTCTGCGATTCCGATTTCAAAGGCCCGAGCGATCTGCTGGGTCATGTGGGCGACCCGTTCACGCTTAGGGAGTGATTCGGGAAGTTCAATTCGATCATGTACAACACCGACTGCAATGGGACCCTCGAAGTGCATTGTTACGGGGTAAAGCGGCGCGCCAGTGAGAATCGCCAAAGTCGCCGGGCCCGCAGGAAAGCCTGCAGCCTCTCCAAAGAAATCCACAGTGACTCCGCTACCCGATATGTCACGGTCGCCGAGGAGGGCAACAAGTCCACCCGATTTCAGCCTAGCCACGAGGTTTCGCATAACTTCAGAATCACCCAATGGCAGGACCTCCATCCCGAGTGATTCGCGGTACTGCAAAAACTGATCGAATAGTTTCTCGGGCTTGAGCCGTTCTGCGACGGTAGTCACTCGCCCATATCTTTGGGCTCCCCAAGCTCCCGCCAGATCCCAGTTAGCCATGTGCCCCGGGATCATTAACGCACCTTTACCTGCATCCATTGCTTGATCCAGCAACTCAACCCCGCGTAATTGGAAACCGTTCTTGAAATCCTCTGGGGTCATTTTGGGTAATCGAAACGCCTCACACCAGTAACGCATGTAACTCCGCATTCCAGCTCGAGTGAGTTTGTTCAATTGATTTGCTTCAAGATCTGGTCGGACGCGTGCCAAGTTTTTGGACAGTTGGTCCACGCCCCCTGCGTCCTGCCACCACAGAGTGTCCGCCGCTGTTCGAAACACTTGCTGAGCTGCCCTTTCTGGTAACCGCTTTGTCGCCGCCCAACCTGCGGTGTAAGCCCAGTTCGTGACTGATTCAGTGACACCTGTTTTATTAGCCATGAAAATCTCTACAAATCCTCAGTGCGCGGCTTAAGCTGCTTGCGCACGTGAATGACCCGCTGAATAACCGTGAGTACGCCAAGAATTGCCAGAGCCCAAACGACAATGTCCAAGACCCATGGGACGCCAAGTCCAGCGAGGAACAGGGCCGCAAGGATCGCAATAAGTCGCTCGGCTCTTTCAACCAGTCCCACATTCGCTTCGGCGCCCACGGCCTCAGCCCGAGCCTTTGTATAACTTGTGACCTGCCCTGCGACAAGTGCGATCACAGTTCCTACGACAAGCCACATTTGATCGGTACTTGCGGCCCAGAAGGCGACTGATCCAAAGATGGCGCCGTCCGCGACTCGATCCAGGGAAGCATCCAAGAAGTTCCCCCACGGGCCACTCGTACCCCTCATCCGGGCCATGGTTCCATCAAGTAGATCAGCGACCGCAAAAAGAATCACTCCCAAAACGCCGACAACAAAACTTCCACGCGCGATAAACATCACCGCACACAACACCGCTCCCAGCGTTCCTACGAGTGTGACGGCATCGGGTGAAACGTGCAGGCGCAAAAGCAATTTTGCCGGCGGGTTGAGAAGCCCACTCACCGCTTGGCGTGCTTTGGGATTGTTCAACATTGGGTTGATGCTACCGTCCGACCGTGCCAATCAATGCATCAATCGCGGTGCTAGCGACTGACTCCACTCTCGCCAAAGCAGTTATCCAACAAATCAGTGAATACCCGGGATTTAGTACCTTAAATCACATTGTGAACAATGGGGCTGATCCAGCAATCACTTTCGGGGCAAGCATCACGCTCACGGCTATTGCAGCTGAACCTGAAGTCTTTGATCCACCCCAGCTTGGCTCCTATTTAGGTTGGGGTGCCGATATTGCGCTGCTGGTGATCGACAGTTCCCAAGGCCTTGATGGAGAGTCAATTCAACGCGCTCAAGAGGTCGCCCAATTTCACCCGCTTATGGTTGCGGTGATCGGTCTTGATTCCCCGAGGGCAAACTTTGATGAGACTCTGGCGGTAATCTCACGTGTCATGGATCAGCAGCATCACGCTGTCGCAGTTACATTGCCCGTCCTTTCGGAGTCGAAATCAATCGATGAATCCGAAGTTGGCGGAATTCTTGACTTGGTGTCCATGGAGATTAGGGTTCCCGGGGCAGATGGTGAACCGGAAACACATGAACTTGAACAGGCCCACTTCGACTTGATCGAATCCCACGTAGAAGCACTAACAAACGCGGTCGTTGTCACCAGCACAAATGAGGAATTAATTCACACGGTTCTTGAACACGGCTTTGAATCTGCTGATCAATTGCGCAAGGAGTTGCTCAGCGCAACAGTTCGCCGTGAAATCATCCCCGTTTTTGCAGTTGCTAACTCCATCGGAATAAGCGAACTGGCAAATTTTGCGTGTGAATTGGACCATGAACCGTGGACGCCGATCCATGTGCCACAGGCAGAACTACTGGCCTCAGTCGTTGGGCAGAGGACCTTGCGTGTTTGGCAAGGTGAGCTCGTGACTGGCACCTATTTTGCTGACAACACTGAAATTAACATTACCCAAGTTAACTCGCTCAGTGGGAAAATAAGGTCGGCGGCTTACGCTGGGGAAATAGTGAAAATAACTGCGAATCAAGAAATCACAGCAGGCAGTTCCATCAGTTCCGTGAAGTCCAACCCTCTAGCAATAAATCACGTGTTTGAGTAAGCAATTGGGGCAGCACTTTAGTTTCACCAATAATCGGCATGAAATTCGCGTCGCCTCCCCAGCGTGGAACAACATGTTGATGAAGATGACCTGCAATCCCCGCGCCCGAGATTGAACCCTGATTCATGCCGAGGTTAAAGCCTTGTGCACCTGAAATCGAACGCAGCGTTTCCATTGCCTCCTGGGTAAGCACCGAAATTTCATCGCGCTCTACATCAGTTAAATCCGTGTAGTCAGCTACATGTCGATACGGGCAAATCAACAAATGCCCCGCGTTGTACGGATATAGATTGAGGACTACGTATGCCACTTCGCCTCGGTGCGCAACCAGATCCAATTCATCAGTCGAGTCAAGGTTCGGCGCCACACAGAATGGGCAGACATCCGAGTTGTTACCGCCGCGCAGGTACTCCAACCTGTGCGGTGTATAGATCCGATCCCATGACGCGGCCACTTCAGACCTGCACTCGATTAGCAACCGCCGAAACTATCTCTTCAATAGCATCAGCGATGACAACGCCGTTCTTTTGCGTTCCATCTCGGTACCGAAACGAAACGGCGCCTGCGGCAACGTCGTCATCGCCAGCAATCAGCATAAATGGAACTTTCTGCTTTTGGGCGTTGCGAATTTTTTTCTGCATGCGATCATCGGATGAATCCACTTCAATTCGAACACCACGTGATCTCATTTGCGCAGCGATACCTTCAAGATATTCAACGTGTGCATCCGAGATCGGGATTCCTTCCACCTGAACAGGCGCCAACCATGGAGGGAACGCTCCTGCGTAATGTTCGAGCAAGACAGCGAAGAAACGTTCAATGGATCCAAAAAGTGCCCGATGCACCATGATCGGTCGTTGCTTTACGCCGTCTGCGCCCTGGTACTCCAGGTCAAATCTTTGCGGCAATTGGAAGTCAACCTGAATCGTCGACATTTGCCAAGTTCGCCCAATCGCATCCTTCGCCTGTACTGAAATTTTCGGTCCGTAAAAGGCTGCGCCACCTTCGTCAAGTACCAATTCCAAATTTTGTTTCTCGGCAGCCAATCGGAGGAAATCTGTGGCTATTTCCCATTCCTCGTCGGTGCCTACGCACTTTTCGGGGTTCTTGGTGGATAGTTCCAAATAAAAATCCGACAATCCGTAGTCGCGCAGTAAGCCGAGCACGAAGTCCAACAGGGAATTTAGTTCCCCTGGTAGCTGCTCCAAGGTGCAATAAATATGGGCATCGTCCTGGGTGAACCCTCGGGCGCGGGTCAATCCGTGAACAACCCCTGATTTCTCGTAGCGATACACCGTTCCGAATTCAAAGAGTCGCATGGGAAGTTCACGATAAGAGCGTCCGCGCGCCGAGAAAATCAGATTGTGCATGGGGCAGTTCATCGGCTTGAGGTAGTAGTCAGCACCTTGACGCTTCACCTGTCCATCGGGGTGATACTCCGAGTCCAAGTGCATCGGTGGATACATCCCGTCCGAATACCAATCAAGATGACCGGATTTTTCGAATAGTGCACCTTTGGTGATATGCGGTGTGTTCACGAATTCGTAGCCCGCTTCTTCATGCCGCTTTCGCGAGTAGTCCTCCATTACCCGGCGAACGATTCCGCCTTTCGGGTGGAAAACCGCGAGCCCGGATCCAACTTCTTCGGGGAATGAAAACAAATCGAGTTCGGAACCAAGTTTTCGGTGATCGCGTTTTTCGGCTTCGGACAAAAAATCTAAATAGCCGCGCAACTCTTCCTTACTCGGCCAGGCGGTTCCATAAAGCCTCTGTAGGGATTCCTGCTTTTGATCACCCAGCCAGTAGGCGGCTGAGGATCGCATGACCTTGATTGCGTTCTGTGGAATGTATGACGTGTCAGGAACATGGGGACCTCGACATAGATCGCTCCAACAGGTCTCCCCAGTTTTCGCATCGACGTTGTCATAGATCGTGAGTTCGGCTCCCCCAACTTCCATCACTTCAGGGTCAAGAACCTGTGCACCTGAGTCGGATCCGATCAATCGCAATTTAAATGGCTCACCGGCGAGTTCGGCGACAGCTTCCTCGTGGGAGACAACCCTTCGACGAAAACGCTGCCGAGATTTAATGATGTTCACCATCTCTTTTTCAATGGCCTCAAGATCTTCCGGCTTTAGTGGCTCGGGCAGATCAAACTCATAATAGAAACCATCAGTGATCGGTGGACCTATTCCCAGTTTCGCGGCAGGAATCAGCTTCTGGGTTGCTTGCGCCGCCACGTGGGCGGCGGAGTGACGCAAAATCGCCAAGCCTTCCGGACTGGAAATGTGAACACCTAAAACCGTATCGCCCTCTTCTAGCGGAGTTACTAGATCAACGGGCACTCCGTTAACAACAGCTGCCACCATCCCGCTCTGCTTAGGAAACAGGTCAGCGGCACTTGCGCCGGCTGGAAGGTCACCAACGCGCGAATCCGGTCCTTCAACGACTGTGACCTGCACGGGGCTCCTCAATGAATTAGACATGACGATCAACGGCTTCGGTGGGCGATACTGGGTTCGAACCAGTGACCCCTCGCGTGTGAAGCGAGTGCTCTACCACTGAGCCAATCGCCCGAAACTGCGTCTAACCGTACTACTAGAGAGCGCTCTAAGGCTTTGGGCCGTGCGGTCAGCAAAGATCGTCGGCTTTTCACGCGGCGAATGCGCCGATTTTACAGACTTTGGGTTTACCGTTAGGCGTCACCTTCATTCCCCATTTGTGTCATTGACACACCCAAAGGAGCAACTACATGCACATTTCCCACCGACTGCGCCGCACCATTGGTGTGTTGGCCAGTTTGACCCTTGCTACGGGGGCGATTGCAATCGCAAGCCCCGCGGCACACGCTGACGGGACACTCAGCGGACCTGCTTCGGCAAACATCTCCCAAACAGTGACGTTCACATTTTCCTCACCACCAGCAGGACAACTGCAACTTGAAGATCAAACCGGACAAGTTTGGTCAACCGTCACAACGGGGCTTGGCGATTCGAGTGTGAATTTCAGTTTTACAACACCCTCGACCGCAGCAACGCTTTCGCTCTCCGTGTGGAATGTCGACTCCCAAGGATTCGTATCAAACTCCGTTCCATTGACCATTGTCGGTGCAGTTGCGACTACCACGGTCGTCAGCGCCCCCAATACTGCAACGATTGGGCAATCCACAACGATCAATGTGAACGTAACAAGTAACGGAGGAAGTCAATACACTCCTGCCGGTCAAGTTCGACTAACGGATGCAAATGGAGCTCAATACGTCCTGATGAACCTCACTGCGGGACCAGCAGCAGGACAATCCTTTGCCTACTATCGCTGGACACCAAAAACTGCAGGCACTTTCTTCTTCATCGCCACCTATGTCCCAGCAGCAGGCAGTCAAGCAACGGCATCGACTTCGGTTCAAGATGCAGTAATCGCAACACCCTCGGGCAATACGATTTCCTTGACAGCTCCCCCTAATTTGAGTGTTGGTGCGCCCGTTACTTTGGTGGCAACGGTTTACCCTTCAAGTGTCCAAGGTTCCGTTGGATTCAACGTTAATGGCGCTTGGATCAGTCCTTCAATTCCCCTGGTTAATGGACAAGCAACCTTCTCGTGGAAGCCGACAACTGCCGGCAAGGTAACACTCGGCGCGAGTTACACGACAAATAATGGTGGATCAGGATCGACCACTGATGTTGTGACAGTTAACGCCTCCACGTCAACAGATGTCATTACGCTCGTACAGCCCGGTTGGGGAAATTGGTCAAATGGCGGAAGCTACAACATGGGCAACGGATCCAACTTCACCTTTGCCGCAAGCACTCTTTCCGGTGCTCCAGTAACACTGAGTGAAACAGGTCCCTGTCAGGTCTCCGGACTCACGCTATCGGTGAACTCGGGTTCCGGAAACTGCACAATGAAGGCCGTCTCACCTGGCGCTAATGGTTATTCGGGCGTGACATACACCTACAACATCAATTTGGTGCCGGGAATTCAAACAGCCAACATCACAGCGCCACCTTCAGGAAGGTACAAGGTGGGTCGCGTGTTGGTTCTAGAGTCCCCAAATGCAATTGACACGAACGCTGGCCAGAACATTAATTGGGTGATCAAAAAGGGCGGCAAGAAGCATTGCGCGCTCCTGTACCCAAGCACTGGTGCAGTTACCTTAAGAATCAAGAACAAAGGAACCTGCACTGTGGTTGGCAAGGCTCCCGGAGTCTCAGGACAATGGCAACCATTCCAAACAGCCCGGAATTACACGGGTCGCTAAACACAATCCGCTAGAGCAACTGGGCGAAATTCCTAAGGGAGTTTCGCCCAGTTTTCTTTGTCCTGTTCGACGCGAGTCCGATAGACAGCCAAGAGGTGTTGCAATGTTTCATCAAGTGAATTCAGTTCGCGTTCGCCCATAACGTGAATTGGTTGCACCCCACGAATACTCGAGAGCAAAGCGGCAGCACTGGCTCTTTCCAGTGTGCCTGAATCAAGAGCACCCTCTGTCATTGCGCCTAGTTCAAGGAGTACCTGACGGGTGATTCCGGGCAGGCACCCCGAGTTCAACGGTGGTGTAACCGCCTCCCCGTCAACAACAATCACGATGTTGCTTGTTGCCGCCTCGCACAGGACTCCTGCATTGTTAAAGAAAAGTGTCTCAGTGAAGCCATTTTCTTTCGCCTGTTCAAGTGCGAGCACATTTTCAGCATAAGACGCGGACTTCGCGCCAGTGATTGCCGAATTTTCATTTCGAGTCCACGGTGAAATATTTACATTGACTTTTGCCGACGGTGATTCGATGTCGACCAACGACAACATTAATTGAGGTGAGGGAATGCCGCGGTAAAGCGTAATCCGCAACCGTCCGAGTTCGCCCTGATGTGACAACAAGAGCTGCTTAATCCCAGCCACAACTACGGCACAATCAGGCGTTGCTATTCCCATAATCTCACTTGAATTTCGCAGGCGAACAAGATGTAAATCGAGGAATTGCGGTACGTGGTTTGTGACCAAGATCGTTTCAAATACTCCTTGACCTGTCAACACCTCAATGGTTGGCTCCAGATAGGCAGGCTCCTCCCAGTTATCATTTCGAAACGCAAGGGTTGTCATTAAGGCTTCCAATTCTGCTCGGCAATACTTGAGAGATGACGCGCTTTCAACTGCGTCTCTTCCCATTCTGTGTGTGGATCAGAACCCCAAGTGATTCCAGCACCTGTTCCAAATTTAAGAAGGCCACCGTCCACCCAGAATGTCCTGATGGCAACGGCCAACTGTGCAGTTTGTTTGTCTGCATCAATCCACCCGAAAGCCCCGCAATAAGGACCTCGATTTTCATTTTCAAGAGCGTCAATAATGTCGAGAGCTGCAATTTTCGGCGCACCAGCAATTGAGCCTGGTGGAAATGTTGACTTAACGATGTCTGACCACTTGACATCCTGCATTATTTCTCCCTGCACGGTCGACACAAGGTGCACTAAGCCAGGGTGCTGTTGAACTTCGAGCAGATCAATGGCCTTAACGCTCCCAACAACGCAGCAGCGCGAGAGGTCATTACGAACGAGGTCCACGATCATGATGTTCTCCGCCCGATCTTTCTCCAATAGTTCGCTTGCATTCATAGCCGTGCCCTTTATCGGCTTTGACATGAGTTCTGAGCCATCGCGTGCGAGATAAAGTTCTGGACTCGCGCAAGCAATGTGAATTCCAATTTCAGGAATGCGCAGTGCTCCCGCATAGGGAGCTAGATTCCCGACAGCAAGTAGTGCGTCCAAAGCCATGATGTCGGAATTGGGATCACATCCATTGGTTCTAATACGACAAATATTGACTTGATAGACGTCACCGTCCGAAATGGCTACGCGCGTGGTGTCAACGGCTCGCTCATACATTTCTCGATTCATGGAAGTGGTCCATGTCGAACTATCAACGCCGACCCAAGAGCCAATTGTTTCGTCCCGAGGCTCGGTTTCCCATGATTCAAAGCGAGCGAAGACAGGTTGACCAGAGTAGGGAATCACAACCGCCCAACGCCCACCATTTTGAACCGATTCAATATCGTTGCTCAGTTCCACCAAGTCATAGGCGTATTCATTGCCAAATCGAGCCATTGGTAACGCGGTGGCCCCCAATCGAGGTGTACCTGATGCGTCCATAGCGATAGCCTGCCCGGTCGCCTACAGCCCTCCGCTTTGGGTCTGACATTCGTAGTCAGATAGTGTTTGACCTCGCTCGGTGGGCTCACGCCCGTGAGCGTGCGGACGTAGCGCAGCTGGTAGCGCATCACCTTGCCAAGGTGAGGGTCGCGGGTTCGAATCCCGTCGTCCGCTCGAGGGGTTAACTAGCTTCAATACCCGTCTGGTGGAGTGGCCGAGAGGCGAGGCAACGGCCTGCAAAGCCGTGTACACGGGTTCAAATCCCGTCTCCACCTCTAACAATTGAATGCAACAACTGAATTAAGCACCACAACGGGCGATTGGCGCAGGGGTTAGCGCGCTTCCTTGACATGGAAGAGGTCACAGGTTCGATTCCTGTATCGCCCACAAGGTTTTTTGGTAGTTGACAACAATCAACATGTGCGGACATGCCCGAATCACACGGATCAGACTGAGCACACTGACATCACAAGCAGGACTGAGCGCCACTGCTTCGGAGCCGGGGCATCAGGTGCTACTTCCCCGCTCCGAACCAGCGTCCCACTCAGACAGCCGCCACAAGGATCCAGGCGGTACCGCCTCGATTCCTACCCCTCTTTGTGGTCTGCGACCCACTTGGCCGACTTGCCGAAGAACAAAGAGATGAAGCCTGCGAGTAACAGCCCTGTCAAAACGAGTGTGACCAC